>Ga0123355_10002464_pt1 | contig 26174 bp, 25 predicted proteins | sample TergutEmb28metaG_3_FD_89872 | JGI IMG/M metagenome (GOLD analysis project Ga0123355, IMG submission 89872) | Embiratermes neotenicus P1 segment gut microbial communities from Petit-Saut dam, French Guiana - Emb289 P1 | ecosystem: Host-associated > Arthropoda: Insects > Digestive system > Gut ...
AATAGCTTCGGCCCTTTGTTTATCGCCACCAGCGTAATCGTGATGCGCATAGACACTTTCGTAATGATGCCTAATTTTTCCTTCGGCAACGCTATGACAGTGTTCGCCGGGCAAAACATGGGCGCCGGTAAGGTTGACAGAGTTGAGCAGGCAACTAAACAGGCTATTCTTATGTCAGCGGGCACCGCAATAGTTCTGGTCGCAATCATCCTGACCTTTGGCAGATTTATAGCCGGCGCATTTACACAAACCCAAGAAGTTATAGATTTGAGCCAGCGTATGCTGCGGATTTTAGCACCTGGATTTGTCATGTTTGCTGTTGCTATGGTAGTTTGGGGAAGTGTCAGAGGCGCCGGTGATGTCATATCTCCGCTATGGTCATCATTGATTAATACTCTTGTAGTTCGCCTGCCAACCGCTTATCTGTTTGTACATTTTATGGGCAGACCTGAGGCTCTGATGTACTCCATGCTAGCCGCTTGGACAGTTAACATGCTCCTCGGCATAACTGTCTACCGAATCGGGAAATGGCGAACCAAGAGACTTGTCAGGCCAAAACCCCCGCTAGCCGAACCGGAATCCACTGAGGGACAAACAAATGATAATCTGGATTAACGGCGCGTTTGGTTCCGGTAAGACTTCGGCGGCATTTGAACTCAATAGAAGATTACCAAACTCTTTTGTATACGATCCGGAAAACGTGGGATACTTTATAGTAAGTGCTGAATAACCTGCTTCCGACTGAATTGCGCGCAAATTCTTTAGAAAACGAGGAGCGTGTGAGCGCAGTACTATAGCCAAGTACGAGCGCGATACACGTGACGATGTATTTTAATGAATTTGAAGCAATTAAGTTGGAATGAGGTTGTTCAGCGCTTACTTAAGCCGCAATGCCCCGGCTGATTTTCAAGGCGGCGATTTTCAGGACATTCCCCTTTGGCGCGAAATGAATTATAAGCTCATCAGCCTTATCATTTCAAGACACTCAGGGCCTTTGATAATACCTATGACGATCGTAAATCCCGCCTACTATGACGAGATTATCGGCAGGCTGATAGCAGATGGGTTGGATGTCCGGCACTTCATTCTTTATGCAAGCAAAGATGAGATTAAGCGGCGTCTCCTCTTTAGGATATCCGGTATTTTTGGCGGTGACACCTTCGCATTAAGCTCCATCGACCGCTGTATCCATGCTTTTGATAATCTTATAACAGGAAATAAAATTGATACCGAACAAATGAGCATAGATGAGGTGGTTGGTGAAATCGCACAAAAATGCGATATTTCGTTGCCGCCTGATAAGAAAACAAAGCTTGGTAAATTTCTATTTCGTATGAGTGTACTTAGAAGGCATATAAGATAGTGCTATGAGCACAGATAAAACCAAATTTATCCGAGCGAAGTGTAGGGGCGCCGCTTGCTGCGCCCGATGAATGTAATATGAGCTGGATGAGCAAGCACATGCCCTACAAACAACTAATACATTTAACCACTTCCATGAGAATAAAACTATTGACGATATCACGATTTTGTGCTAGTATTTTACTGCTGTGTTTAAATCCAGATCAAGGATTTAACCTCATGAAATGCCAAAATGTATTTCAAAAGAGAAAATGAGGTGATTTAATATGAGAACAGAAGTTCAACCGGAATACTTCCAGTCGCAGATTAAATGCAACTGTGGTAATGAGTTCACTGCAGGTTCAACTAAAGAGAATATCCGTGTAGAGGTATGTTCCAAGTGCCATCCGTTCTATACGGGAAGCCAGAGACTTATGGTCGGCGAAGGCAGCAGAGCAGAAAAATTCAAGAAAAAATACAATATGTAACTATTTTTTCTGGCTGATGCACCCGGAAGGGTGCATCAGTTGCATGCCGGGATTCTACCTTCCCGGCTTTTTTGTGTATATTGAAGTACAAATCTATATACAACAATATAAAAAACAAAAGAATCGCCATTAAGAAAGGGCAAATTTCATGAGAACATTTGAAGAGTTAAAATGTCTCTTAACACAAGTAAGAGACAATGACTTCACCATACAAGACGATACAGACGTTGATAGCGTAATTGATGATATGCTGAGGTTTATCGGCCATACGGATGGAGAGCTTCGTGATAAGCTTATATACACAACCTTTATGCAGTGGGGTGAGTATAAAGGACTCATCTCGGCAGAAAAAATGAGGCAAATACTGGATATTTGCCTAAGTGAAACACACTTGTTTTTTGGCGTTGGCGAAAAGGATACAGATTCCGTATTCACTCGCTCATTCTCTTCATTGGTAATATCCATAGCTTTTTGTATGCACCATGAAACTCCATTTCTAACCGTCGATGATGTGCAGGTGATCAAGGAAGCTATACTGCGCTACATTAGCCAGGAAAAGGATTATCGCGGCTATGTTGATGGCAAAGGCTGGGCGCACTCCATAGCGCATATAGCAGATGCCTTGGTCAATATTGCCGGCTGCGATGTCGATAGCAAACATTGCATTGGCCGCGAAGGGGTATACGAAATTTTGCAAGCTGTTAAAGCGTTAGTTTGTAATAAGGAGTATATTTATACCTCTGAAGAAGACGAGCGTTTAGTAACGCCCTTCATGGTTGCTACCGACCTAAAAATTTTTACCACAGATGAGTTAATCGATTGGATTGATAGTTTTAATATGGCGGATAATGAGTATTGGAAAGGTACAATGCCAGACGATTATTACTTGTATGTCAACCGCAAGAATTTCATGAGAAGCCTTTATTTTAGGCTGCAAAGTCAAATATCAACTGAAGGCTTTGATGAAATATGTAAGCATATGCATAGTTTTCTCATCAGACGATGAGTATAGGCACCATTTCAACCAACTTAAAAACTAATGAGGTAGTCATATGGAAAAGGAAAATATTAGCTTAGGCGGCCAGGCGGTTATCGAAGGCGTCATGATGCGCGGGAAAACCGCATACGCCCTTGCTGTACGCGGCACAGATAGAAGCGTAACCGTTGAATCTGATAAACTCAAGAAAAAGAACCCTTCCCTGTTCAAAATCCCTATTTTGCGTGGCATGCTGGCCTTTGTAGATTCGATGGTGCTTGGTGTAAAAATTATCACGCGCTCAGCAGAGCTTGCAGGGCTTGAGGACGAGACCGCCGAGCCCGGCAAAATAGAAAAATTCCTGACTGAAAAATTGGGCGAAAAACTTAACGATTTTTTGATTGCCTTTAGCGTTATAATTGCCATTGCGCTGTCTGTAGGGCTTTTCATAATGCTGCCTGTATTTATCGTAGGCGGCGTTTCAAGAATAACCAATCTGAGCGACTATAGCTGGGCCTTTGGCATAATAGAAGGCATCGTACGCCTTATGATTTTCGTTTGTTATATATATGTAATTTCTCTAAACAAGGATGTGCGCAGGGTTTATGAATATCATGGTGCTGAACATAAAACCATTAACTGCCTTGAGCACGGTGAGCCACTCACCATAGATAATGTCGCACGCCACTCTCGCTACCACAAGCGCTGTGGAACCAGCTTCTTGTTGTTTGTCATGGTTATTTCTATGATGTTTTTCCTGTTCGTTAGGACAGATAATCCACTCATCCGGGTCGCTTCAAGGCTTTTGTTTGTTCCGTTCATTGCAGGTATCTCATATGAGGTTCTAAGATGGGCCGGGCAAAGCAAGTCCAAGTTTGTCGAGATTGTAAGCTACCCCGGCATTAGATTACAAGGCATGACTACCAAGGAACCTGATGAAGCGCAGATTGAATGTGCTATTTTGGCTACCCAAGCGGTCTTATCTATGGAATCACCTCAGGAGGCGACATAATTGTCCAACATTTTGGAGAACGCCTTGAAGGATGGAAAGCAAATATTAAAAACTGCGGGTATAAGTTCGTGGGCGTTAGATGCGGACGTCTTGATGGCACATGCCACAAAAATGCGCCGCGAAGAGCTGATAACAAACAACAGATACAACCTGCCTTTCGAAGAGTTGGAAGCCTTTCAATCTTTCATCGAAAGACGCCGAAAGCTCTCGCCAATTGCATATATCACAAATCATATTGAATTTATGGGGCTTGACTTTTTCGTAAATGAAAATGTTTTGATTCCGCGCCCTGATACAGAAATACTGGTAGAGGCCGTAATAAAGCACATAAACGAAAGCGGCACAGAGGTTGTTCTAGACATGTGCACAGGCAGCGGTGCGATTGCGATAAGCATTGCCCATTACTGCCCGAAGGTCAAAGTCACAGCTGTTGATATTTCACAAGAAGCACTTGAGATTGCGCGTTTAAATAGCGAAAAAAATAATGTCCGAATAGACTTTATAGAGAGCGATATGTTTGAGAGCGTCAAAAGCTCTTTCGATATAATCGTATCAAATCCGCCATATATAAGTAAGAGTGAGATGAGCCTCCTTGAGGCAAATGTATATGACTATGAGCCGCATATGGCTCTGTGCGGTGGTCAGGACGGGCTTTCCTACTATAAAATTTTAGCAAAAGCGCGGACTTATTTATGCCCTGAGGCTATCATGTGCGTAGAAATTGGTGCATACCAAAAAGACGGTGTTATCGATATATTCAAAGAAGAAGACTTTCACCTCAAATCATCACTTAAAGACCTCGCAGGACTTGACAGAGTGCTGATTTTCAGTGAAAATAGAGGGTAGATACCCAGCAACAGTGCATAACCCTTGTTGAGCCCATTTTCTCGAGTATAATCTGCCGCCTACAGCGAGGCACCATAGGCGTTTCGCTGTTTTTGCGAAATGCCGAAAGTGAGCAAACGAATAGAAAATGTCGCGAAATAGGTTATGCACCATTGTCACCTATTGCCGTATATGGCATTTGAAAGGATGAGATTACTTTGTTTGACAGGCTTTCCGAGCTTGAAAAAAAATACAATGAACTATCTGAAAAAGTTAATTCGCAGGAGATTATCTCCAATCAAGAGCTTTGGCGCGGGCTTATGAAGGAGCACAGCGCCCTTACGCCTGTGATTGAGACTTATCAACTGTATAAAAAAACTAACGATGCCATTAGCGAAGCCAAAGAAATGCTGAATGAAAATCTTGATGATGATTTCAGGCAGTTGGTTAAAGAAGAATTAAAAGAAAACCAGGAAAAAGTTGAAAAAATCGCAGATGAGCTTAAAATTCTGCTGCTTCCTAAAGACCCTAATGACGAGAAAAATGTTATCGTAGAGATTCGCGGCGGCGCCGGTGGCGACGAGGCCGCGCTTTTTGCCGGGGTTCTTTACCGCATGTATTCCAGATACGCGGAACGTTCGCGCTGGAAAACCGAAATTCTTTCATCGAATGAAAATGACCTGGGCGGCTTCAAAGAGGTAGCCTTTATGATTCATGGCAAAAATGCCTATTCAAGGCTTAAATATGAGTCCGGCGTGCACAGGGTTCAACGCATTCCGGCTACCGAATCCAGCGGCCGTATCCACACATCCACAGTGACAGTCGCAGTTCTCCCTGAGGCTGAAGAAGTTGACGTGGAGCTTGACTTGAACGACGTCCGCATAGACGTTTTCCGCTCCTCAGGCAATGGCGGCCAGAGCGTTAACACCACCGACTCCGCCGTTAGGGTGACACATGGACCCACAGGCATTGTTGTAAGCTGCCAGGATGAGAAAAGTCAATTGAAGAACAAAGATAAAGCACTGAAAATTCTCAGAGCAAAGCTATATGAGCTTGAGCTTGCGAAGCAGCAAAATGAACTCTCCGCTGAACGCAAAAGCCAAGTGGGCACAGGGGACCGCTCCGAGCGTATACGCACGTATAATTTCCCGCAGGGGCGCGTAACTGACCACCGCGTTGGTCTTACTCTCCACAGACTTGAAGGTGTGCTGGACGGAGATTTGGATGAAATTATGGATACGCTGATTACAACTGACCAGACAGAAAAGCTGAATGCGAGTTCGCAGGGGTAAAGCTGATTCCACAACAAAACAATAAGGACGGTTTCAATGGAAAAAACCATAGAAAAAAAAGACTTGAAGTTTTACTGGACTATGTTCACTGCCGTACTCACCGTTTGTATGTTCACATTCGGCGGGGGACTTGTAATTGTACCTCTATTGCGCAAGAAATTCGTTGAGGGGCTGGGCTGGTTCGAAGATGAAGAAATGATGGATATGGTCGCGATAGCTCAGTCCACACCTGGGCCTGTCGCTATAAATTGTTCCACTTTGATAGGCTATAGACTGGCCGGTATCCGCGGTGCGCTCCTAACGGTTTTTGCAGCACTTCTACCGCCGCTCGTCATAATAACAGCGCTCTCGATCGCATATGAAGCGTTTAGGGATAACACTGTTGTCAGGATGGCTCTTCGAGCCATGCAAGCAGGTATCGCTGCTGTGATTGCCGATGTGGCTTTTGGTATGGGTGCAAATGTTGTTAAGCCTAAAAAGATATTACCTATAGTCATTATGGTCGCAGCTTTTGTAGCAGCATTCTTCTTTAGAGTTAATGTCGCGCTTATAATCATTTGCTGCGGACTAGTCGGTTTGTTCTCTACACTCTACACACAGAAAGGAGCGAAATCATAATGGATTTTGAAGTGCTTCTTGACCTTTATGTAAGCTTCTTTCAGGTTGGAATGTTTAGCTTAGGCGGCGGGCTTGCCGCGTTGCCTCTCATTGAGGAGCAGATAATAACAAACAGAGCCTGGCTCACTCAAGCTGAGTTCAACGACATATTAGCGATATCTCAGATGACCCCGGGACCTATCGCTATCAACGCCTCTGTTTTTGTTGGTACAAGGATGGCAGGGCTTGCTGGCTCAATTGTGGCAACACTGGGCTGCATAACAGCGCCTGTTATGATGTCTCTTGTTATGATTAAACTATATACCAAATATAAGACCCTTGCCCTTATGCAGGGAATTCTAAGCTGTTTACGCCCGGCAGTTGTAGCTTTAATCTCTTTTGCCGGCATGAATATCTTTATGACTGCCATGTGGCCGGATGGCCCAGCAACGCGAAGCCTTCAATCAATAGATGCTATAGCGCTATTCTTGTTTGTCGCGGCGTTCGCAGTACTTAGAAAGTTTAAACCAAACCCTGTTTTGGTAATGCTGGGTTCAGGTGTTGTAGGTATTGCTTTGTATTATGCATTTGGCGTTGATATTGTTTAAAAGGAGGATTAACATGGGAAAAGATGAACATAACTGTGGTGAAAATTGCGATTGCGATGGTGAAGTGCTTACTATTACACTGACAGCAGAAGATGGTTCGGAGACAGAGTTCGAATTAGTCGCTACATTTGACGTAGGCGATGACGAGTATGTAGCTCTTGTGGCAATAGGTGAGGACGAGGCAACTCTGTTCAAACTAGGAGAAGATGACGAAGGCAATGAGATCATATTTTCGATTGATAGCGACGAAGAGTATGAGATGGTATCGAGTGCTTTTTGCCAGATCATGGATGAGCCTCCCGATGAGGAAGAATAAAATATTAGGTTAGTTTTTAAGTTAGTAATTATATATTTGTATGAGACAGAAATCGTCTCATGCAATGCCCTGGCACTCGTACATTTTGCGAGCAAAATATACGAGTGCCAGGGCCGTTCGTTTAAGTAGGCTCTATGTAAATTTGTAATTATATATTTGTATGAGACGATACTCGTCTCATACAAGCCCTTAACACTCGTACATTTTGCAAGCAAAATATACGAGTGCCAGGGCCGTTCGTTTACATTGACCCCAACTAAACGAGCAAGCTCGTTTAGTTGGGGTCAATGTAACTCACTATATACAAGTAAGCCGGATAGCCGCGCGGTGCTTTAGCATCGTGAGGAAAGTCCGGGCTCCATAGGGCAAGGGTGCCGGGTAACCCCCGGTGGAGGCGACTCTAAGGAAAGTGCAACAGAAATAAACCGCCTAACTATTTGTTAGGTAAGGGTGGAAAGGTGAGGTAAGAGCTCACCGTTTCCCGGGCGACCGGGAAAGCTCTGTAAACCCCACTCGGAGCAAGACCAAATAAAACGCAAGGGGCTGCCCGTCCCGTTTTAGGTAGGTCGCTGGAGCCTGATCGGCAACGTCAGGCCAAGATAGATGGCTGTTCAAGACAGAACCCGGCTTATAGGCTTGCTTGTATTTTAGGTTATCGTGAAAGTCTCAGTAGGCTCCCGCCTGCTTCAAGCCTTTCACGATTCAATTTTATGAATAAATCGCCTGCTCACTACCACTACCTATTAAAACATAGGACGTTATCTGTGAAAGGTATAAATAGCGCAGTTCAGATAACATCGTCTCAGAAACACAATGATATGATATAATTTTTACTAGCTGAATGGAAATATTTGAGGGCGCACTTATGTACCATAACAAGTATGGTATGTGCGTAAAATTTACTGATAGGAGTTTTTTAATATGTCTATAAAAGCAGTAGGTTTTGACATAGGGCACACATTAGTAAAACATGTAGCTCCTTTGAGTTGGAAAATTCACTATCCCGAAGCTCTGCGGAAGGTTATGCACGATTGTCAGATTAATGAAGAAGTAGCCAATTTAGACTTGGCGGCAGCAATCTTGTCAAAATACAACACAAGAGAGAATTATCGCGAATATGAAGTTTCGTCAAATACCATATTCAAAGAAATACTTGATGCGTGGGGGCAAAGCCATGAAAAACTACACATTGCCAAAGAAGCGTTTTATGGCTTTTTTCAAGCAGATGTCGAATATTTCGAGGATACTGCCAGCACATTGGAAGCGTTATCTTCAAAAGGCATCTTACTTGGATTCTTAAGTGATGCTGCATATGGGATGGATAACGAATACTTGTTAAAGGATATAAAGGAAGTTAGACACTATTTTGATGTAGGATTCACTTCGGTTGATGTTGGTTTCAGAAAACCACATCAACAAGGATTTAAGATGTTATCCGAAGCGTTTGGTGTGCCGCCATCTCAAACTTTGTTTGTTGGTGATGAAGAAAAAGATATTGTGGGCGCAAACAATTTTGGCATGGTTTCCGCACTTGTCAATAAAAACCCTGACGAGAAAAAATGGGGTCAGCACTATACGATAAAGAGCCTCGGCGAAATTATTACCTCCATAATATAAACATTATAGTGTTATTTCCACCCTTCACAGCGCACATCGTATATTTTAATGGGTTCCTGCGCGTTCGCGGTCATCGATTTTCCTCAAGCCGGCAAAGCCACCCTTGCGGATTGAAGTCTGCGACGCGTAAAAAAGACGCACAATGGGCTCGACGCCCCGGCCAGTTCACATTAATATAGTCACTACTTCACTTCTGTTTAGGGGATAAATCTATTGAATCAAACACATATAATCTACAAAAACAAAAGGAGGAAAATCATGCAAAAAGTAGCTAAGGAAAGTTTGTTTGGCATTAAGTTTTTATCTGAGGTCAGGCTCGCTCCTGACGGGCGCCATGCCGCATTTATCGCGACAAGCGGCTGCCCAAAAGATAACAAGTACCGCAACTATATCTGGATCTACAACTTTGAATCTGCACGTCTTTCTAAGCTCACATCATCAGGCGAAGACAAAAACATTGAGTGGTTGGATAATGAGCGCCTGATCTTCCCTGCTTCACGCGACGAAAAAGAAAAGGAAAAAATTAAAAAAGGCCTCCCGGCTACCTTCTATTACACAATCAATATACATGGTGGAGAAGCTGAGCGCACTTTCGAAATTCCTGCGAAAGTTTCAAAACTTAAGCCTGCTTATGATAACAAATACGTGGTTTTGGCTGGCTTTGACAATAATTTAAAAGACTTAAGTGATATGGACGACTCGCAAAAAGAAAAATATTTCAAAGAGCTGTCGGAAGCTAATTCTTCGTACAAAATCTTTGATGAAATTCCATTCTGGCGTAACGGCCCCGGCGTCACCAATAAAAAGCGCAACAGACTCTATGTATTCGACTCTTCCGATGGTTCGCTAAAGCCAATCAGCGCACCGCTTATGGATGTTGCAGATTGGGCTGTGGATGGCACAAATCTCATATTTACAGGCGTCGAATTCGATTCAATCATGGTTCAAAAATCGCTTCTTTATACATACGATCTGAAAACCGAGAAGCTCACAAAAGTTGAGCTCGATAAAGATTATGCCATTGGTATTATCAAATTCTTTGGCGACAAAATCATGCTGCAAGCCAGAGCTTTTGAGACAATCAACTCTTATGCAAACGCTAAGTTCTACACCGTTCCTCTTACAGGCGGCACCCCGGAAATATTCCAAGAAGGCGACTTCTCTGTTGGAAACTCCGTTGGCAGCGACTGCAAGTATGGCGGCGGCAGTGCTCATAAAATGACTGACAACAAGTTCTATTATATCTCCACCAGAGGCTATTCAAGCTATCTGTTCAAAAGTGAAAGCGGCAAAGAAGAGCAAATTTCTCCTGATGTAACAGGAGGTATAGATTGCTTCGACATCTCCGGCGGTAAGTGCCTCTATGTCGCGGTCAGAGATAAAGGTCTCCAAGAGCTGTATCAGCTTGACCTTGCAAGCGGCAAAGAAGCCAAAGTTTCTGATTTCAACGGTGAATGGCTAAAAACTCATGAAGTAAGCTATCCTGAGCACTTTGTTTTCACAAATAGAGACGGCGTGGAGCTTGACGGTTTCATAATTAAACCCGCAGGCTATGACGAGAGCAAAAAATATCCCGCTATACTTGACATCCACGGCGGCCCAAAAGCCACTTACGGCGATATAGTTTATCATGAAATGCAGCTCTGGGCTTCCGGCGGCTATTTCGTGTTCTACACAAACCCACGCGGTTCTGATGGTAAGGGTACAGAGTTTGCCAATATAGTCGGTGATCGCTATGTGAATTGGGATTATAACGACATAATGGACTTTACCGACGAAGTTCTTGAGCGTGCCCCTCAGATAGACGAGTCCCGCTTAGGCGTTACAGGCGGCTCATACGGTGGCCTCATGACCAACTGGATCGTAGGTCACTCGCATAGATTCAAAGCCGCAGCTACCCAGCGTTCCATTACTAACTTCGTCAGCAAATGCTTGACAACAGATATCGGCTATTTCCACAATCTCAACCAAATGGGCACCGACCCTTGGACTGATCATGAAACTTTCTGGAACAAGTCGCCACTCAAGTATGCTGATAAAGTTAAGACACCTCTCCTGTTCATCCATTCTGATCAGGATTATAGATGCTATATGGCGGATGCGTTCCAGATGTTCACAGCGCTTAAAATGTTTGGTGTGGATACAAGGATGTGCCTTTTCCATGGTGAAAACCACGAGTTGTCAAGAAGCGGCAAGCCTAAGAACAGACTTAAGAGGCTTGAAGAAATTACAGGCTGGTTTGATAAATATCTAAAATAAAACGACCGGCACAATATTATTCTAATTAATCAGCTATAAACTATTTGTATACAACAACCCCCATAAAATAGGATGCTTCATATCCTATTTTATGGGGGTTAATTTAAGTTATCATTCAAAAACGCACCACCTAAAACATCATCGCACAATATTCAAGTCACCTGCAAGAATATCGCGAACAACTGGATTTACTGTTCGGTTCACTAACTCTAGAATGCCTTCTTCGTCCGGCAACTCATACCAATTAGGTGCGCCGCTTGTACCCAGCATTGGCAATGTGTAAAGATGCAGAGCGTCCATTCCACCTATACTTCGCGCTTGGTTTGCGAACCACAGAAGCTCTCCGGTCGCTAAGTTTGAATCCACATAGGTATTAAAAATATCAATGAAATCCGGAATCCTGAGTATGGATGCAGGAGTCATCAATTCTTGGGCAACAGCAGATAGCACTTGCTGCTGGTGTTCAATGCGTTGATAGTCACTGATGGTTTGCCGCCTATCATTTCCCATTCGGTATCTGGCAAAATGCAAAGCATTTCGACCATCTAATGTCTGTAATCCTGCCGGGATATTGATATGCAAATTTTGAAGCGGATCGTCATAACGCATATGAAATGGTACATATATCTCTATGCCGCCAATATCATCTACCATCCTGGTAAATGCCTCATAATCAACACTTATATAAAAATCCGGCCGAAAACCAATCAACGTCGACACTTCATATTTGATCTGATTAATGCCGCCTTCATGCCCCCGGCCTCCTAAACGACCGGTAGCATATGCTCCGCTTAACTTTCTAATGTTACGTGGAACATCAACCACACTATCACGAGGAATACTGATTATATACCCTTCGTTTGTCTCACCGTTATATGCAGCAACCATAATCGTATTAGCATTAAGGCCTTCTGTCAGCCCAACTATCAAAAAGGTGAAAAACAAAGATTTTCTTTCTTCAAACTGCGTTAGGGAAGGAGGCAGCTCTTCGTCTGACGCGTCACCACTTGTGAACTCTCTTAGTTCGCCAGGAGCCTGTAAGCGCGTTGAAGCTCTCTCTTGAGGCTGTGAGTTTGCAACCTCAATAACAGGTATGTCAGGTGGCCTAATATTACTCATAGCATACCATCCAACTCCAAAGCCAATGACCAATAGCATAGTTAAAAACGATATTAAAAAAGTTTTCATGAAAAGCTTAGCAGCTCTTTTGTTTTTTAGCAGCCTTTTTTCTGGCGTCATACACAACCTCTTCTTATATAACAGCTTTTAAACATTATGCGTATACTGTTTTAACTAGTGAAACCCCAAATAAGCTAACTCATCAAATATCTGACATATTATAACATTGCTTGCTAAAAATTTCCAGCCAAAAAAAGTAATCTTCAAAGAAAAGTCAATTACAAGACGAGTTGTAGCAAAGAAACAACCTGTCGCATAAGATAAATAACGACTCTCCAGAGTATTGTCTAACTTTAAGGAGTGATTTCATATGGCGTCATTTGAGGCATTATTACTTGCAGTTGTATTATCCATAGACGTATTTGCGGTAAGTTTTGCATATGGCAGTAGTAATATAAAGATACCTTTCAAATCTATAATGATAATTACCATTATAGGCAGTGTTATACTTGGACTGTCCATTTACTTAGGAGCGGCCTTACTGCCTTTTATACCCGAGGCAGCTGCAACAGGCCTTTCATTTGGGATCTTGTTCATACTTGGGCTTATCAAGATTTTTGATAGTGTCGTAAAAAGGCTTATACGCAAGTATGGTAATTCCGCAAAAAAAGTTACATTCTCCATATTTAATTTAAAGTTTATACTGAATGTGTACGCTGACCCTGAAAAGGCAGACATAGATAATTCTAGGATTATATCTGCAAAAGAGGCGGTAATCGTAGCCTTAGCTGTAGCAATGGATGCTTTTGCTTTGGGATTTGGCGCCGGACTTGTCGATATAAATCATTTGCAAATAATAGCTTTTTCACTTGTTATAGACGTAGTCGCCGTACTTTTAGGCTGCTTTATCGGCGGCAAACTCGCTCAAAAATCCTCAATTAATCTATCTTGGCTCGGTGGAGTAATATTAATTGTATTGGCATTCCTATAGAAGCTTTTGGATATCTAAGTTTGAGTAGGTACTGAATATCCTACTTCCATCTAATTTGCGCGCAAATTCTTTAAAAGGCGAGGAGCGTGTGAGCGCAGTACTGTAGCGAAGTACGAGCGCGATACACGCGACGAAGCACCTTAATGATTTTGAAGCAAAGTAGGAGGAATGAGGTTGTTCAGTGCTTACTTAATCTTTTTTTGTTGAAGGCTGGCAAAAAATTTGATATAGTATTATATAATGAATTGATTATATAATACTATTTAAAGGCGGCATGGCTCCCAGCTAGTCTGCGCAGCAAGCGTCACTGGAGAGCCGCCTATACTATTTCACATAGGAGGTCAATCATCATGAGCGGAAAAATAGCATATGAAGCAATCGAGCGAGCTCGCGCAGAGCTTAACGAACTGAACTTATCAATTTGGAGCAACCCTGAAGGGCCTTATATCGAGCGTATTGCCTGCGGGAAGTCTGCCGAGCTCTTAAAAAACCATGGCTTTGAAATTGAAATGGGCTCAGGCGGAGTAGATGCAGCACTTAAAGCTACATGGGGCTCAGGCAAGCCTGTTCTTGCGTTCTTGGGCGAGTACGACGCGCTCCCTGGCATGAGCCAAGAAGTCGCAACTGAAAAGAAGCCTATCGAAGGTCAAACGCACGGCCATGGCTGCGGTCATAATCTCTTGGGTGTCGCACATGTCGGCGCAGTTATTGGGCTCAAGGCTGAGATGGAAGCGAAGAATTTGAAGGGAACCATCATTTATTACGGCTGCCCGGCTGAAGAAGTTTTGACCGGTAAAGGGTTCATGGCCAGAGGCGGCGCGTTCGAAGGTATTGACGCATCCATCGCTTTCCATCCGATGACTGCTAACATAGTCACAACCGGCAATTCTCTGGCGCTTAACTCTGTCAAGTTCCACTTCAAAGGCATCACCGCACACGCAGGCGGCGACCCACATAACGGCAGGTCTGCGCTTGATGCTGTAGAGCTTACGAATGTTGGCTGCAACTATTTGCGCGAGCATGTCACTACCGATGTGAGAATGCATTATGTCATAACCAGCGGCGGCACTGCTCCAAACATTGTCCCTGATTACGCCTGCGTTTGGTACTACATAAGGGCACCAAGAAGAGAAATCGTTGAAGAAGTCTATGCAAGACTTATAAAAGTCGCTGAGGGTGCCGCGCATATGACCGAAACTAAACTTGAGATCGAGTTTATGGGCGGCTGTTATGAAACTATGAATAATCATGTTCTCGTGGATTTGATTCATAAAAACTTGCAGGAAGCGCCTCAGGATGAATGGAGCGCTGAAGAAATTGCGTTCGCAAAAACATTGAACAATACCACACCTCATTTACATGAAGCCGCGCTTAAGCGCTTAGGCTTGCCACAAGGCACTGAACTGCATACCGGCGTCGCTGATATCGGCACATCGGGCAACGCAGGCTCAACTGACGTTGGGGATGTGCACCACATGGCGCCGGGTGTATTCTTCACCACCGCCTGCTACAACTTGGGTGCACCCGGCCACAGCTGGCAGATTACTTCCTGTTCCGGCTCAACCATAGGCGAAAAAGGCATGATCTATGGCGCAAGAGCCATGGCCAAGTTCGGGCTTGACTTGATTGAAAAGCCTGAAATTTTGGAGAAAGCCTGGGCTGAGTTTAATATGTCTATGGGCGACAATCCTTACAAGTGCCCAATTCCCCAAGGCTTGCCTGTGCCTCATAGTAAGTTGAAGTAATTTATAATTGAATGAAATTAAAAGCCGCACATGTGATATCTTCATGTGCGGCTTTTTCATTGCTATTATTGTCGGCAAATCAATTAATGCCTAGTCAGCAGATTGATACCATCAATACGCTATCTGCATTTCATCTATCGCACTAAATCGTGGTGCCCTCGATCCCAGACTCTGCGATACATCGTTAAACAGTATAAGCCGGCGGCACCTACGATAATATAAATAAATCTGGACGCTACTGCCGACATTCCGCCAAATATTCCTGCAACAAGGTCATACTGGAAGAACCCAATAAGTCCCCAATTGATGGCGCCTATTATAACCATGGTAAGGCAAAACCAGTCTATAGGTCGTGCTCTCATAATTAATAACCTCCAAAAGCGGCATGGATTTTTTATATGTGTCCTTTGCTAACAATTCACAAAAGTCACTAAAACAAAAAACCGCTTTGAATTATTATTATCCTATAGACATGCTTTATCCATCATAATTTTAACATTTTTTTATCAGCAACAGAGCGAACCATCAAAGACAGCGTATCGTCAGATTTTGCCGCATTGTAATATTTTTTGTAAAGCTCATGATATTCTTCATACATTTCGATTAGTTCATTCTCATCATCTGAATTTATGCGACTTGCAAAAAGCGCCGCAATCTCAGGCAAGGAATATATTTCCTTAAGTTCATAAATCATCGCTAAAAGTATGAGATGCCTCTTCACATAATACCTTTTTCGAACTGGCGGCGGAATAGTCCCCACCCGAACATAGTTTTGTATCATGGTCTTCGTAAAATCCATCCCAAAGCTGCCAAAAAACCTAATGACCTGAGATAGACTCATTTCGCTGTTGTAGCTGCTAATATTTTCCAAAATATTGTGTATCATAAGGCTGTCCTCTGTGTTTTTTCTTCAATGAATGCATTATTTTTCTCAGTCAAGCATGGCTCATTGTCCGCCGCCTCAGGTATCTGGCAGTTTCAGCAGGAACGAGCGCCTCGCTCATCCGTACATTCTACAAATAGATATAGCCCTGTCTCCGTCCTGCTCGCAACCAAAAGCATAAAAAACATTGACTAAAAACCTGATTTCGGCGAACGACAAACGCTTCATGCGTTTCTTCATGCGTTTGTCGTATCAGTATGCCCAAAGCCGCCCTCACCTCTTTGAGTTGTGTCAAGCTCTTGAACTTCACAAAAATCCGGCATGCAAACTTTCATAATCACCATTTGCGCGATTCTCATCCCCCGGGTTATTTCAAAGTCCTGCTTGCCGTGGTTTATGAGAATGACTTTTATCTCGCCCCTATAGTCCGAATCCACCGTCCCCGGCGTATTCAGTACAGTCACGCCAAACTTCGCCGCAAGCCCGCTCCTTGGCCGTACTTGCGCCTCGAAACCCGGCGGGATGGCTATTCTAATACCTACAGGAACAGCCGCGAAATCGCCTGGTTTAAGTATCATCACATCTTCAACATTCGCACGCAAATCAAGCCCTGACGAGCCCGCAGTGTGGTATCTGGGTAACTCCAAGTCGGCAGCACCCTCTACCCTGTTTATCAAAAACTCGCTAGACATATTACTTATCTTGCTTCGCCATATGCGAAATCAAATCAAGCACCTTGCAGCTATAGCCCCACTCATTGTCATACCAAGCTACAAGCTTAACGAAATTATCGTTCAATGAAATGCCTGCTAATGCATCAAATACACTGGTGCATTCCTCACCTACGAAGTCCGTAGAAACTACCGAGTCTTCAGTGTAGCCCAGTATACCTTTCAGCTCGCCGTCAGCGGCTTTCTTGATGCATGCTTTAATTTCATCGTAAGTCGCACCCTTCTCAAGCCGGCATGTCAAATCAACCACAGAAACATTAACCGTAGGCACACGGAACGCCATGCCTGTGAGCTTGCCTTTAAGCTCAGGAATAACCTCACCAACAGCCTTAGCAGCTCCCGTGGATGAAGGTATGATATTGGCTGAGGCCGCGCGACCACCACGCCAATCTTTTCTAGATGGCCCATCAACAGTCAATTGAGTTGCCGTCATAGCATGAATTGTGGTCATAAGACCTTCAGCTATGCCGAAATTGTCGTTAATTACTTTCGCCAGTGGCGCCAAGCAGTTAGTTGTACATGACGCATTTGAAACAACGTCCATGTCAGAGCTATACTTATCTTCATTTACTCCCATTACAAACATCGGTGCGTCTTTACTTGGTGCTGTAATAACAACTTTTTTCGCGCCACCTTTAAGATGAGCATTTGCGGTATCTATAGTTGTAAACACTCCTGTACATTCCGCAATCGTATGTGCGCCAGCTTTGGCCCACTCAATCTCCTCAGGCTTCATGCAAGCAAAAACAGAAATTTCTTTGCCATTTACAACAAGCTTGTCACCTTTCACGCTAACCTCGCCCTTAAAGCGTCCATGAACTGAGTCATACTTCAGCATATAAACCATATACTCGAGGTCGATAAACGGATCGTTAATTGCAACCACCTCAACATCGCTTCGCTCAAGCGATATTCTGAAAACCAGACGCCCTATACGCCCAAAACCATTGATACCAATCTTTACCATAAAAATCACCTTCCTAGATTTTTTCATTATTTGTAAATGCTTAAGCCTCAGGTGAGCCTAAGCAAAGTACTTCACACCTGATAGGAAAATTTCCGGCTCAAAGTTGCCCGGCGCGTTCTTAAAGCATCCCGGCGTATATCGTTCAGTATGCCCCATTTTCCCAAAAATTCGTCCATCAGGGCTTGTGAGCCCTTCTATCGCGGATATTGAGCTATTAGGGTTAAACTCAAAGCAGTTTGCACCCACGCCGTTCATATCCACGTACTGAGTAGCGATTTGGCCGTTTGCGGCAAATGTCGCAATATCCTCAGGCTTTGCCAAAAATCTGCCTTCACCGTGACTGATCGCCACGCGATAAATTTCACCGGGCTTGGTACGCCATAGCCATGGCGACTTATTGGAAATTACCTTCGTGTTAACTATAGTTGATACATGCCTTCCGATGCTGTTAAACGCGAGTGTTGGGCTCTCTTCATTAAGCTCTTTAATCTCACCATAAGGCAGAAGCCCCATTTTGACGAGCACTTGGAAGCCATTACATATCCCTATCATGAGCCCATCGTTTGCCTTCAGTAAATGGTTCAGTCCGTCAGCAATATACTCATTTCTAAGCACAGCCGCAACGAATTTGCCGCTTCCCTCAGGCTCATCTCCAGCACTGAAACCACCGGGCAAAGCCAAAATTTGACTACCTTTTATTTTCTCGCCCAACAATTTCAAATTCCCTGCGATATCTTTAGGAGTAATCCCCGGCAGTACAAAAATCTCAACCTCAGCACCCGCCGCTTCAAACGCGCGTGCTGTATCATATTCACAATTGGTTCCCGGGAACACAGGCACCAGAACCTTAGGACGCGCCAGCCCAAGCTTAGGAGCTGTTTTAGGTGCATCGCTCATCACGCCTAGATTATTGTCCTCAAACGGCATATCCAACAATAAATTCGTGCCAAATACGCTCTCCAAAGGCGAAATCCAGCCTTTAAGCGCCTCGAAATGATTAATCATTTTGCCGTTTACAACAAAGTCAGCGCTCTCAGTAGTATTCCCCAAATGAACAGTCTCAAAATTCTCAAATATATATCCAAACTCCGCTTCAGGGCAGCCCAGCTCAAATATGAAGCCACCGTAGTTCGCCGCAAAAAGTTTATCCTCACCAAGCTCAATATCAAAGCCTATGCGATTACCAAACGACATTTTCGACAATGCTTCCGCGACGCCGCCAAAACCTATGGTGTGCGCTGAAATGATATTGCCGCTTGCGATATTTTCATGCACCAACGTGTTGAGATTTGCCAGCTTTTCTATATTAGGCACACCATCAGCACCATATTCACACAAAACAGCAACAATTGGCGACTCGCTCTTTTTAAACTCCGGCGAGATAATATTATCCACATGAGTATTGCTCACAGCAAAGCTCACAAGCGTCGGCGGCACGTCAATCTCATTATAAGAGCCTGACATGCTGTCTTTGCCGCCTATCGAGGCTACCCCAAGCTCCAGCTGCGCCCTCAATGCGCCCAGAAGCGCCGCAAAAGGCTTACCCCACCTTACAGGATTAGTTCTGAGTCGCTCAAAGTATTCCTGGAAACTCAGCTTAATCTCACTTGGATTGCCGCCTGTCGCCACGATTTTAGCAACGCTATCCACCACCGCACACATAGCGCCATGATATGGACTCCACCTTGACACTTCAGGGTCAAAACCAAATGCCATCAATGTAGCTGTGGTCGTATCTCCTTTAATAACCGGCAATTTAGATACCATTGAAAGCGCCGGGGTGAACTGGAATCGTCCACCAAAAGGCATCAATACAGTGCCCGCACCTATGGTTGAGTCAAATCTGTCGACCAGCCCTTTTTGCGCACAGACATTCAAGTCAGCCAGGTTATTAAGCCACTTCTGCTCAAGGCTTGCACCTTCCACTGTGCGCTCCACAAACACTTTTGGTGATTCGATATAAACCTCAGCGTATTGCTTCGCGCCATTAGTGTCTAAGAAGTCCCTTGATATATTCACAATAGATTTACCGCGCCAGTTAATAACAAGCCGCCTCGAGTCATTGACTGTTGCAACCGCAACTGCTTCCAAGTTATCCAATTCGGCCAGGCGAATGAACTCTTCCGCGTCACCACTTGCCACGCACACAGCCATACGCTCCTGCGATTCGCTTAGGGCAAGCTCCGTACCATCAAGCCCCTCATATTTCTTCGGAACCTTATCCAAGTCAACAACAAGGCCTTCCGCAAGCTCGCCAATAGCCACGCAAACCCCGCCCGCGCCAAAATCGTTACAGCGTTTAATAATTTTCGTGGCGTTTGGGTTTCTAAATAACCTCTGAATTTTACGCTCAGTAGGCGCGTTGCCTTTTTGCACTTCGGCTCCCGCTTCCAATATCGAAGCGTCTGTCTGAACTTTAGAGGAACCAACAGCGCCGCCTATGCCATCGCGGCCTGTACGCCCGCCCAAAAGTATGATTACATCGCCATCAGATGGTCTTTCTTTTATCATATCCGCTTCTTTAACAGCTGCTATGACCGCGCCAAGCTCCATACGCTTAGCCACATAGCCTTCGTCGTAAATTTCTTGAACAAGACCTGTCGCCACGCCTATTTGATTGCCATAGGAGCTATATCCGTGAGCCGCGCCCTCTGTAATTTTTCGCTGAGAGAGCTTGCCTTTTAGTGTCTTTTCAAACGGGCCTGTGGGGTCGCCGCTGCCTGTGACGCGCATAGCCTGATACACATACGCCCTGCCTGACAGCGGATCTCTGATAGCGCCGCCCAAGCATGTCGCAGCACCGCCAAAAGGCTCTATTTCAGTGGGGTGATTGTGTGTTTCATTTTTGAACATCACAACCCAATCCTCTTCTTTGCCGTTTACCTCAGCTTTCACTTTGATAGCGCAAGCGTTAACCTCTTCTGACTCGAAAATCCCTTTAAGCTCGCCTGTTTTAGATAAATACCTCATACCCATCTGAGCAATGTCCATCAGCGATACGGGCTTGTCCTTATTAACATGAACTTCATCGCGAATTTTCAAATACTGCTCATAGGAATAATTGATAGGTGCCGCAAAGCGCCCATCCTCAATCTCTATTTTTGTGATATTCGTCAGGAAAGTCGTATGCCTACAATGATCCGACCAATACGTATCCAAAACCTTAATTTCAGTTATCGTAGGGTCGCGTTTCTCAGTATTTTTAAAGTACTCATGGATATGTAGTATATCCGCATGACTCATGGCAAGCCCCAACTTCTCACAGAGCGTCGGAACCTCTTCTTCACTCATATTAATGAAACCATCAATGTTTTCCACATCCTCAGGCTCAGCATACCTTGGCGATAGTGTCTTAGGCTTTTCAAGGCTCGCTTCCATGCAGTCTACAGGGTTAATGATATATGCCTTGATTTTATCAATCTCTGCATCGCTCAAATCGCCTTCAAGAACATAAAACTTAGACGTTCTAACAACAGGGGTTTCCGGCTCGCCATCTCCCATGATTATATTTATGGAAGCCTCTGTCCAATCAGCCCTTTGGTCATACTGACCCGGCAGGTACTGCATTCCAAACACATGCTCCCCGGAGCTAATAGGCAAAACTTCTTCATAATAGATATCCACAGGAGGCTCAGAAAAGACCGTGCCTATGCACTTCTTATACACCTCATCGCTTATTCCGCTGACATCATAGCAGTTTATTACCCTTGCACCCTTTAAGCTCTTAATTCCAAGATTATCCTTTATATCGGAAAAAAAACTCAACCCCTCCGTATTAGCCGGCGGCTTTTTCTCAACATAAATACGCCTAATCTTATCCATTACACCTTACCTCCTTGTGTTAAATTTATCAAGCTCTATAATTAGCTGATCATTCAAGATTTTTATGTAAGTGCCCTTCATCCCAAGTGATCGCGTTTCAACCAGCCCGGCCGACTCCAATTTTCTGAGGCCATTTACTATCGCAGAGCGGCTAAGTGCTCTCGCCTCAGCAATCTTACTCGCCACCAACAGCCCGCCGAGACCTTCCAGCTCGTTAAACACATGAATTACTGCTTCAAGCTCCGAATATGATAAAACACCAATCGCAGCTTTGACGCTTGAGATTTGTGGGCGATTATTTTCAATACCTAAAAGAATTAAAATCAGATAAGACGCGATAAGTTCCGTATGCTTTACTTCATCAGCACTAAACTCTTTTTCGCGATAAGCTTCCAAGCTTCCTGATTTGATATCTGAAAAAATGAGAGGTAAAATAACCTTTGAGAGACTATCATCAGATGATAATTCATCCGGCAATTCGATATGAAACATGGTCAGGCCTTTATCATCCACAACACGAACTGAAGCGCCCAGCGCATGGCTCAGGTCTTCTATCAAAACCTCCACCAGCCCCTGATAGCTTCCGCTCCTCTTAATCACATCTGAAATATATCTAACACCGGACTGCACAGAATCCCCCCAATGTTGTTGTGTGTATTGCAAGTGCGAACCATTCACCAATGTAGGCGAGGGCTTGCCCCCACCCTACGATTATCAAGATTGGATTATACTGCGTTAGTCTATTAAACCATACCTAAGCAAAGCAAGTGAGCATAAATCATTTTGAAAACACGTACCCATTTTGCCGACACACCTTAGAAGTACCAACAACCAGCTTTTCCAGCGTCGCAGACTCCAATCCGCAAGGTGGGCTCTGCCCGCCTGAGGAGAATCGGCTGTCCGCAGACGAAGTCTGCAAGCCGATTCATACCTAAAAACACCTCGTAAAAATGCCAAAGGCCGCGCAGCGGTCGACGCATTTTCACGAATTTCACTCATCCGCCGGAACAAACTCCCTCGAATACCCACAGCCCTCTCCCGCGCACACTAATCGCTTGGTTTTCGAGCCTTTTTCTACAAGATAGCTGCCGCAGCTCGGGCAATCTTCGCCCGCTGGCTTATTCCACGACATGAAATCGCAATCAGTAATATTCTCGCAGCCATAATACCTACGGCCTTTTTTGGTTTTCTTAACCAACACCTTGCCGCCGCATTTAGGGCAATTAACACCCGCTTCTTCAAAAAACGGCTTCGTGTTCCTGCAGTCAGGAAAAGAAGGACAAGCTAGAAATTTCCCAAACTTACCATGCTTAATAACCATGTTAGCGCCGCAATTTTCACATAGAACATCAGATTTCTCATCCTCTATAGTGATTTCGCCTATTTTTTCTTCGGCCTCCATGAGCCTTGGCTCAAACTCCGTGTAAAACTTCCGAATAAGGTCTTTCCACGCCAAATCGCCGTCTTCGACCTTATCCAAGTCATTCTCAATTTTCGCAGTGAAGTCTATATCAACGATATCGCCAAAATTGTTCTCCATAATTTCATTTACAATCTCGCCAAGCTCTGTTGGGTAGAACACCTTGTTTTCCTTGACCACATAGCCTCTGTGAAGTATTGTCGTTATAATCGCCGAGTACGTACTCGGGCGGCCTATACCAAGCTCTTCAAGGCTTTTCACAAGGCTCGCATCAGTGTATCTGGGCGGCGCCATAGTAAAGTGCTGCGCCTGGTCAATACTTTCTACCTTCAGCTTCTTGCCTTCTTTCAGCTCAGGAATTTTGCTGTTCTCATCATCTTCCTCATCATCTGCGCTCTTATATACAGACAAATATCCGGCAAACTTCAAAGATGATGCCGACGCGCGAAAAACAGCTCTGCCCGCTGTAATCTTGACGCCCAGCGTCTCAAACACAGCGCTTTCCATCTGGCAAGCCACAAATCTTTCCCAAATAAGCTTATAAAGCTTGAATTGGTCACGAGATAAAGAATCTTTTATAACCACAGGCGCAAGCCTCACGTATGTCGGCCTTATAGCCTCGTGAGCGTCCTGAGAGCGTCCGCGCTGCCTGTATTCTATCTTTTCCTGCGCTGCATACTCTTTTCCGAAGCGCTCCTCAATATGAGCTTTAACGTCCGCAAAAGCATCGTCTGACACTCTCACGGAGTCAGTACGAATATAACTCACAAGACCTATCGTGCCCTCGCCTTTTATATCAACACCTTCATAAAGCTGTTGCGCTATTTGCATGGTCTTATTAGTCGCAAAACCCAGGACTTTAGATGCTTCCTGCTGCAAAGTGCTCGTAGTAAACGGCGGGCTTGGCTTCCTTGCTTTCGTACCTTTTTTTATTTCATCGACCATGAAGTCTTCTTTCTTAATCTCAGCTACGAACTTGTCCGTCTCTTCCTTGCTGTTAAGCTCAGCTTTTTTACCGTCAATAGTTGTGAGCTTCACTTCAAACTTGTTTTTTCCGTCCTGCACCTGTGCGGCTATTGTCCAATATTCTTCAGGTACGAACAGTTCTATCTCTTCTTCCCTGTCACAAATCATTTTCATGGTCGCGGACTGCACGCGCCCGGCGCTCAAGCGCCTTTTAACCTTCTTCCACAAAAGCGGGCTGATCTTATAGCCCACAATTCTGTCTAAAACGCGCCTTGCCTGCTGCGAATCGACCAGCGACATATCGATGTCTCTGGCCTCTTTTATTGATTTTTTGACCGCTTCTTTCGTAATTTCATTGAAGCTTATCCTGCTCGCATTTTTGTCCTGCAGCTTAAGCGCGTGGTACAAATGCCAGCTTATGGCCTCCCCTTCCCTATCGGGGTCAGTCGCGATATAGATTTTTTTGGCGCTTTTAACTTCTTTACGCAAATTGGCCAAAATCTCGCCTTTGCCCCTTATGGTAATATATTTAGGCTCAAAATCATTCTCAAAATCAATTCCCATATCGCTCTTGGGCAAATCTCTCACATGCCCCACAGAGGCTTCCACTTTATATTTGCTGCCCAAAAACTTCTTAAGAGTTTTGGCCTTTGCCGGTGACTCAACAATAACCAAATTGTCTGCCATAAATTCCTCCGCTATCTTTTATACTTCTGACCGGGTAGCTCAGATATCAATCCCGCCAGCCCAAGCTTAGTCAGCGCTATCATAACGCTCCTTGGCTCCAGGCCGGATTTTTTGATAATATCGTCAAGCTCCGCAGGCTCATCTTCCAATAAAGCATATACCGTTTTTTCGTTCGGCGCAAGAGGTATATGGACATTATTATGAATTTCTTCATTTAAATTATTCAAAGGCGCGTTTTCTATGACGCCTAAAACATCCAAAACGTCCATGCCGCAAGTAGCTACATGCGCGCCGTCTTTTATCAGCATATTTGTACCTTCACTTTTGGGATTCGTTATATTTCCGGGCACAGCCAGCACCTCGCGGCCCTGCTCCAGTGCATAATTGATTGTAATCGACGTTCCTGACCTGACGGGTGCCTCTGTCACAACAATCGCCTGACTCAGCCCACTTATGATTCTATTTCGCAATGGAAAATGCCATTTGTCCGAGTTTATACCCGGCGGGAACTCGCTTATGAGGCATCCATTTTGCTGTATGCTCTCATAGAGCCGCTCATGAATTCTAGGGTAACAGATATCAACTCCGCTGCCAAGCACGGCAACTGTAGTGCCTCCGGAGTCGATTGCCGCCTGGGCGGCCTCACCGTCCAGCCCGTCTGCCATACCGCTTACTATGACTACGTCTCTTTGTGACAACTCCTCAGATATCTTACGCGTCGCCGCTCTACCATACGCACTGGGCCTTCGGGTGCCTATTATTCCAATCCACAATCTATCAAAATCCGGCATCTCTCCCAGAACAAAAAGCCCCAGCGGCGGGTTTGCAATTGTTTTCAGCAGAGGCGGATAGTCGTCTGAAAACTTTGGTATGTATCTGATTCCTTTGCTGTTCATATCGAGAAACACTTTTTCCGGGTCAACTTTTTGCTTAAGCTCAATTATTTTAGACACCATGCCGGAGGGTAAAATACCAGCGTCGTGCAGCGCTTTCCCTGTGGCGTTATAAACTCCCGCAGCGCCTCCAAATTTTCCCAATAAGCTGTCGATATATTGTGAAGGCGTACCATACATATGAGCCAGCCAAACTATGTATTTTAACTCATCCATTAGCTAACGCCCTCCTTCGTTGTTATGTTCGCTTAACTATTAACCACGTTTTCGTTGATATGGCTTTATTTCATCTGTCATTTCCAAAAGATAATCTGTACTTGTATCGTATATCAAAGCAAGACTTTTCAATATCTCAAGCGGAATCGCATTCGCGCTGTTTTCATACGCAGAATACGTGCTTCTGGCTATATGCAATAAATCAGCCACATACTGCTGCGTCCAATCATTATCTTCACGCAAGTTCTTTATTCTTTGCAGCGCCATTATAATCACCCTTACTTGTAGTCAAGCCACTCTAAAATTGTCCACTAAAACTTGTCTTTTTTCCACAAGCCTAAAGAGGCTTGACTATATTATAAATGACATGAATCCTGTCATTGAATTTTGACAAGATTTATGT
>Ga0123355_10002465_pt1 | contig 26174 bp, 23 predicted proteins | sample TergutEmb28metaG_3_FD_89872 | JGI IMG/M metagenome (GOLD analysis project Ga0123355, IMG submission 89872) | Embiratermes neotenicus P1 segment gut microbial communities from Petit-Saut dam, French Guiana - Emb289 P1 | ecosystem: Host-associated > Arthropoda: Insects > Digestive system > Gut ...
CGCCATAGGTGTTTGCCTAAAACGGTTTGCAAAGTTTAATCATTGTGATTTGTTGTCGGATTATGTAATATAGCGGCAGGCATCTGTCAGTGTTTTGGCTGGTCTCTGGAAAGGAGGCCGCTATGATTATTATTCCGATGACGGTATTCGAATTGCTTTCGTTAATACTCACCCTGATTCTGGTTTTAATCACGTGGAGAAATTCACGGAGCACAAAAAAATAGGCCCCTGCGCTAGGTAAGCCTATTTTTTACCCTAAGTTTAAATAATTAGGAGTCCAGCCCAAACGCTGGAACAGTTGCCAGAGAGGATGCACATGCCCGTGCATTCTCTCTTTTTATTCATGCCCATATTATATGGCGTATATTCGCCGCTGTAAACCCCACCTGTGAATTGTGCCTGCCAAAAAAAACTCTCTTCCGCAATGTCAGCTTTGCCATATATCGTGCTGCACTTCCAGCGCCGACATTTTCATTTCATCCTAGACTCACAACCAGTTTTATTGTAGACTAATGCTGAAAAAATACAACCAAACGGAGGAAAAAAATGAGCATTATACGTGACCCATCCCTGGCCCCCCAAGGGATCAAAAAAATCGAATGGGTAAAAGGCTTTATGCCGGTACTTTCCCAGATAGAAGAGCAATTTAAAAAGGACAAGCCTTTCAAGGGCCTGCGCATAGCAATATGCCTGCATCTGGAAGCCAAAACCGCATACATGGCTCAAGTCCTTGCCGCAGGCGGCGCCGAAGTTGCAATAACCGGCAGCAACACCCTGTCCACTAAGGATGAAATCTGCGCCGGCCTGGCTGCAAGAGGCGATATAGCTGTATACGCCGTCCACGATGCCACAGAAGAGGAGTATTGGGAGCATCTGAAAAAGACCCTGGAATTTAAACCCCATATAATAGTAGACGACGGCGGCGACTTTGTGGCCCTGCTTCACGGAGAGCTTTCCCAGTATGCCGAAAACCTAATGGGCGGCTGCGAAGAAACCACCACCGGCATCAACCGCCTCAAAGCCCGCGTGCGGGAAGGCAGCCTAAAATTCCCTATGATGGCGGTCAATGACGCCGACTCCAAGCATCTTTTTGATAATGTCCACGGCACAGGCCAATCTGTGTGGGACAGCATTATGTACACCACCAATGTTATGCTAACAGGCCGCGATGTAGTTGTTGCTGGATATGGCTTCTGCGGCAAAGGCGTGGCAATGCGGGCCAAGGGCCTTGGCGCCAGGGTAACAGTTACAGAAATCAATCCATGGCGGGCAATGGAAGCCGTAATGGATGGCTTCCGTGTCATGAAAATGGACGATGCCGCCAAGATTGGCGAGTTCTTTGTAACGGTAACCGGCTGCAAAGACGTAATCACAAAGCGCCACTTTGAGGTAATGCGAGACAACGCATTCCTGTCCAATGCTGGTCACTTTGATGTGGAATTCTCCAAGCCCGACCTGCTGGCACTATCAACCAAGGTAGAAAACCGCCGCCCCTTCATTGAAGGCTACCATATGCCCGATGGCCGCATATTGAACGTACTTGCCGACGGCAAGCTAGTAAATATCGTAGCAGGCAACGGCCATCCTGCCGATATAATGGATATGTCCTTGGCTCTGCAAGTAATGGGCTGCAAGCATATAGCAGAAAATAGCAAGAACATGAAACCGGATTTATACAATGTACCTGTGGAACTAGATAGGCAAATTGCTGTGATGAAGTCTGCGGCAATGGGCTTAGGCTTAGATGTGCTTACACCTGAGCAGGAAGCTTATTTTTATGGTACTGGTGAGTAAAGGCCTCTGATGATCCGCAAGGGAGGGTGGTTTACTCTTCGCCGCTGTTGCGAAGGGCAAACCACCCTCTTTTGCTGTCACGGCCCTTGCCGGGAAAAGATCAAGTGAAAGTGACTTAGTAAGTATGGCATATCTTCATTGCAACTAAAGTTTCAAGTCCCCCTGATTAATTAGCCCCTTTTTTCGCATAAGCTCAGAAAGCGAAAGTGCGGCCGTTGCGGGCACGATCACACATGCAAGAATCATAGGTACAAACCCGCCCATTCCCATTGCATAAATTGTTTGGAATGGGCCAACAAGGCCTGAAGTCCCCATTCCTGCACCAACGGAAGTTGTCCTCATGCCCAGCACTACAGCAGCAACTGGCCCAGAAATCGCGCTTGCCGCAATGGGCGGAAGCCAAACCCATGGGTTCTTAATTATATTAGGCATTTGAATCATAGATGTGCCAATGCCCTGTGCGATCAGCCCACCCGTGCCATTTTCGCGATAAGAGATTACTGCAAAGCCGACCATTTGTGCCGAAGCACCTGCAAGTGCTGCACCGGCCGCAAGTGTGCCGATTTCAGTCACGCCCTCTGGTGGAATGCCAATGCCGATGGCGATGCACAGCGCAGCAGAAGAAATAATGGGCAAAGTTAAAGTCAGGCCAATGATCACCGCAATCAGGATACTCATCGGTAAAGTGTGCAAATCAGTAATCCGCACTACGAACTCGCCAAATCGTCCCATAATCTCGGTGATAACCGGTGTGACAATTAGCCCAATAGCCCCACTAATTACAATCACAAGTGAAGGTATAATTAGCAGATCGAATTTTGTTTTTCCTTCAATCCGCCGTATAAGCTCGACAGCTATAAGCACGGATAGCAGTGCGCCATGGGGGTCACCAACAGCAATGGATGCCACAGCAATACCTCCATCAGCAAATCTAAGCGTCCCTGCCCCAAGCGCACCAGCCGAGACTGCGGCAAGCAGAGTGAAAGGCTTTAGGGGCGATTTAGAATCTGTCCCGACAACACGCTTCATTGCTACCCCTACGCCAATAGCAGGCCCCATCATTAGCTGTGCGGCGCGTCCAATTTGCTCTATTCCCAACGCAATATGCCCGATAAAAGCATTGTCAAAATTACCAAGCAAACTACCTATTTGTGAAATTATTGTACCAACTATCAAAGATGCAAAAAGCCCCTTGGCCATTCCATCAAATATCGTTGCTAGATATTCTCTAATTGTCATTTTTTTCATTTTGGTCTCCTTGTGAGTGATTTAAAGCAAAGTCGACAAATAATAAATTGATACCTAACAAAAAATCCCTCTCCATACACCTTCCACATGTAAAGACATATGTAAAGCATACAGGGGGGATTTCCTTCTGTCAATGATTAATTTAGGATATATTTTAATTCTGAACCAAAAATCCAGCGCTATCCAATGCGTGATAGACCTGTTCAAAGTGTGCTTTATTACGGCATGCGATTGTGTGCAGATGCACTCCCAGTGTCAGCACTGACAATAATTTAGCCTCAGCTGACCTCACCCGGTCAACAAAAATATCTACATCATCGCGGGTTTTAATGTTAAGCTGTCCTGTGATTTCGCCATATAATTCATGTTCAACTATTACATTTACAACAGTCGCCCCTAAATCAACGATTGCATATAGTTCCGCTTCTGTATTTTCAGCATTGTGACAGCAAGCTATTTTTCCGACATACTGATTTTGCTCCCTAAACTCTGGAATCATATAACCTCTAGCCGTAGCAATAATTTCACGCCCTTGTGCGCGTAATATTGCAATATCTCCAACTATAACTTGGCGGCTTACACTCAAATCTTTAGCCAGTGCGGAAGCGCTTACAGGCGCATTATCTTTGTTAATTATCTTAAATATTCTTTCTCGCCGCATGGTTGCATCCATGACAAAACCCCTTCAGCAATAATATTAGCAAATCTATCTGTTCTTAGTTATGTTTTAATTTTCACTTTAAATTGCCTATAAGATAAGCTTATCATAGACTAACAAAATATAATATCTTTTCTTTCGCAAACCCTTTGGCGGAAATACAATGCCCTAATATACAAGGCTGAGGCTTATCAGAAATGAAACAACGCTACACCCCCCTAGTGCTGTTTTTTTGTACTGATATGCTATACTTGCTATAGAAATGCCAAAATTCATACATGGTGGTGTGCTTGATTGATGAAAGTCGTGATTATTAACGGAAGCCCACGAAGAGGAAATACATACGCCGCAACGCAGATTCTCAAGAATGAGATGGCATTGTGCGGAAAGGTAGAGTTTACGGAATATTTTCTCCCGCAGGATTTGCCGGAGTTTTGCAAGGGCTGCTTTGTGTGCCTTAGCGAGAGCGAAAAATTGTGCCCACATTCTAAGTATACATTGCCGATTTTGGAAAATATCCTTAGTTCTGATGCAATAATTTTTACTACCCCTGTTTATGTAATGCAGACCACAGGCGCGGTAAAGGCATTTTTTGACCATTACTCGTGGCTATTTATTGTGCATAGGGCACACCCGGGAATGTTTAGGAAAAAGGCCTTTGTCCTGTCAACCACGGCGGGTGCGGGAACAAAACAGGCTATGCAAACAATTATCACAAACCTTAAGTTCTGGGGTGTAAATAAAATATACTCAGCAGGGTTTGCTATGAGGGCGATTGATTGGGAAACCGTCAAGCCAAAACGCCGTGAGAGATTTGAAAGAAAAATTAAGAGGTCTGCACGGCGTTTTTATGCCGAAATCGTATCCGGCAAAAAGCGTCGGCCTTATTTGCTTACAAGATTTATGTTTTATTTTCGCCGCAGTATGTTAAGAAAAGAAGCGGCTTCTCAAAGTGACGAGTCGGCTACAGCAGATACAAAGCACTGGCAAGAACAGGGCTGGTTTGATAGCAATCCATTTTGATGTACTTCATGCACGACGCCAAGCGCCTTTTGTATACCTGATGCAATCTGAACCAACTATGCACGGTCTTTAATATCACCTCCTGTTAAACTGCTTCCAGAGAGGAGGGACACCTATGAAATGGGATGAGCGGCTTAACAAAGCAATCAACTACATTGAGGCAAACCTGCGCGGCGAGATAGACATGGACAAGGTTGCCAATATCATGTGCCAGTCCAAGGACAGCTTCCAGCGTACATTCTCCCTTATTATGAATATCTCAATAAACGAGTATATCCGAAAAAGGCGGATGACATTGGCGGCTACCCTGCTGCGGCGTGGCAATGTAAAAATCATCGACTTGGCTCTACAATTTGGCTACGAGTCACCCGAGTCATTCACGCGGGCTTTTAAAGAGGTATTCGGGATGCCCCCATCGGCGGCCAGGGACAAAAATGTCAGACTCACCTTGTTTCCCCGTGTCACTTGTCTACTAACTATAAAGGGAGACATCCAAATGGAGAGCCGACATGAAGTGGAAAGCAATTGTGAATTGGAAGACAGACTTGAGAAGGAAAGAGGATGCACAACGGAAAACAAATTTGAAGCGGACATCAGGCCTGACAACATGAACGGCCAGGCCATCAACTGGAAAGGCTTTGATTGGGCATCGTGGCCATCGCCGGAAAATCAGATGCGGGTCTATGACAATTGCAAAAGCACCGCAAAGAAATGGAAGGACGCAGGCCACAAAAATATCTTGGATCTAGGCGCCGGAATGGGCAAAAACTCCATATATTTTGCAAAGCTTGGGTTTGAAGTAAGCGCAATTGAGATTTCTGACTATGCGGTGGAGTATATGCAAAGCTGGGCTAAAAAAGAGGGCCTAAGCATTAACGCCGCCATCGGGGATATGCACATGCTGCCATACAAGGATAGTTCCTTCGACTGCCTCTTCGAATACCATACAATCCGGCATACAGACTCGGCAGGTATGAGAAAAATCATTGCTGAGATTGAAAGGGTGGTTAGGCCGGGCGGGGAAGTGTATCTGACATTTATTTCAAAGGCCAGCAATGAGTTTGAGGAAAAGTGGTGGCCTTTGATGGACGCAAGCACAATGATCAGCCAGAACCCGGCAGAAAAGGGGATCCCGCATTTTTATGCCGACTTAAGTGATTTGAATGAGCTATTGGCTAACTTCGACATCGAAAGTATTGAGCATCTGGGGTACTTTGCTGACGGTGATGCTGTAAGGCAAAAACATTATTATGTCAGTGCAAAGAAAAGGCCAGCGGCAGTTTTTGAGAATAAAAAACGCGCAGGATGATGGGATTATCCATCTATCCTACGCGCTGGAGGCGAACGCAAGTACACAGAGCCTGCATGCTTTGGGACAACGCATAGCAAAACCTTGCCTCTTAGCTTCGCAGAAGGGAGACGTATTCCTCCTTGAAGAAAGGGGTAAAATATTGTATGCTTTGCCCTGCCGCGGTGGCAGGGTAACCTGTGCTTTGGGATGGTGTTATCCCTAAGCCTGTGGAAGTGCGCTAACACTTTCACGGCTCCGTGGTTTTTTTATTGTATATTGTAAGTGGCACTGTAACGAGCTGCCGCTGACCTTTTTTTATATTCTACTGCATCATAGCAAAGGTTGCTGTTTTCGGCAACTTTTTTTATTAACATGGAAAAATACTAGCCTCGCATCATGTTTATGGGGTTCGTTGGATATAACGTGACAGCCTTTTTCTCTAATCGCATAGCTATTTTACAAGTGCATTTTTTCTATTATTCATGATAAGCCTACCAAGCATATAGGCAAAAAGCATAAAATATATGCATTAATTATTTTTTTTTGCACATATTGACAGATTAATATGCATTTGTTACCTTATAGCAAATAGCATGCGCAGCTATCATCCGAAGTGTCGTTGTGCGGCAGCCTTAATGCCGCGTTTATTCCTATGAGGAGGACTTGTGATGAAAAAGAAACTTGTAGCCATGTTGATGGTATTTGTTATGGTGTTTAGCACATCTGTTGTTCTGTTTGCGACATCCAACGACCAAGGCACGAATGTCTATGTAATTGAGTACATTGATTTTTATGACCTGGAAATTGTTGATGTATTTTGCGAGTACACGGGCTTGAACATGGAAATAGTGAACAACCCTGAGCTGTTGGAGCAGTTTCTATATGACCGAGAACTAATGCGTCTGCAGGAGCCTGCAATAGAGGCATATAACTTGTTGATGGAAGCGCTTATCAGTAATAGAAGTGGTACAATTGATTTTTCTTATAGAGACGATTACGCTGGCGCATTTATAGACGATAATCACAATCTAGTTGTACAATTAACTAACATGGAGCGAGGAACCATTGCTTCGTATCAAGCCCTCGTCAATTATAGTGACATTGTAGTTTTTACAGAGGTTGCATTTTCTTTCAATGAGCTAAAAGAATTTGGTAGTATTTTCATGGAAACACTGGAAGATAGCAACTTACAGATTACTTCTCACGGCATTGATGCCATGAATAACGCATATAGCATATCCTTGTATTATGCGGATGAGGAAAGTGCTTCGTTTGCGAGAAGCTTTGAAGTGGCTTCAAGATCACTATCTATTCCTATATCAATTAGCCTCGGAGGGCATATAGAACTGCATGCGCTCTACGGTGGTGCAGCCATTGGGACGAGTGCTCGTCCTAATTCATTCTCAGTAGGGGCAACTGGATTTGGCCCTCCTGGCACAGCGCATGTACTTGCAACAACGGGACACTTTGATGGCATAGCTATGAATACCCCTGTAATAAGAAATGGCGTCTCTATAGGGACTGTCGTAGCATTTAGAAGTGTTCATGGTGGTGGAGGTGGCGCAGGTGCAGGTGGTGACTGGGCAATAATAAGCTTGAATGGGACTGGCACTGGAATGATGACAAATAGAACAAGAATGGGCGACCGTTTGTTGTCCGGACAGCAAAACTTTGGAATGTTGCCTATCGGTGCACGTGTTGGAGGGACTGGAATGTCGACTATAGTTTGGAGTGGAACAGTCGCTCGCAATTTTCAATCCCATCTTGGCGCAACTGGTCTAACATTTGTTACGCCAACTCAATCAAACAGACCTAGAGGTGGCGATAGTGGCGGGACTATCTGGGCAAGTACTGGCGCGCAAATAAGTTTCACAGGTGTGCACAAAGGAAGTTTGTCATGTACTGTCTCGGGTGTTATGGATTATTGGATATATTCACCTGCTTTCATATTTAGAGACTGGTTTCGTTCGATTCCGGCAAGCTAACTAGGGGACAACGCACGTGACTAAAAAGCTTAGAACAAAACTCTATGCATATCTGGCTATACTATTACTAGTTATAGGAGTCCTATTTTCAATTGGGCGCAATATGCAACATGAGGACTTGTTCTACGTCCATCCTTTTCATTTGAGCCGTAGTCACACTCTTGACACTTTAACCAATAAAGGCGTATATATCCATAACGTTGTGTATATCAACTATAGACATGAAATTGAGTATACAATCACCAATACAACAGACTACTGGCATAGCTTTGGCCAGCCTCAAAAAGTCTTTAAATTAATGGGCTTTGAGTGGTTTGCCATTTCTGGTTCAGTAAGCATTAATCACTGGTTAGCCCCTATCCCTCCTAGGAGTAGTGATCAGTGGAGTTTTTGCCTAAATGCCTTTCATTTTTTCAGCGATATTACTCTGCCCGAGGGTGTTTACATGTTTTTGAAACCGTTGACACCAAGCGTCTTATGTGATCAAAGCTACAATGGCTGGGAATGGGATATTCACAATTCATCATGGATTCACCTCATATTGGAGGTGCAATAATAAACACAACCGCCCTCTATGGTAAGAGCATAGGGGGCTTGCTTTTTACAGCCGGATATTTGACAATATTTAATAAGCTATGAGGGGCATATATATGACAAAAAGAAGATTATTTATGATGAGATTATTTTTGATAGCATCAGTAATAACTATGGTGATAGCAATACCTCTGGTTTTATTTTATTCCCACAGCAACAACCGTGTAGCCGAAATCATACTATATAGCCCTGCGTTAATGAGTGAACAAGATGATCTTGTACCAACAAGCGAGCCGCTTCCTATTGCATCGGCAGCAGGGCAGGCCTTGGACAGTAGCAACACTGACTTCAGTGCAGCACATAACTACGTTGATATTAGTACGCTTACACAGCTTCGTGGTAGTGATTTGTCTATTGGTGTTGCATTTGGAATTTATAGGGTGCAAGTGGCTCTTTCTTTAGGTATGGATTTGGATACTTTTTTCTTTGGAGATACCAGTGCATGGATTGAGGAATATCTATACCAGTGGAGAAGGGCCAATAACATTCCAATAATGCCTGATTATGATGGCCCTATTGCGGCAGCACCTGATTATGATGGTGGGTTCCGCATATACTCCATAGTAACGCAAGAATATTTATTTTCGCTTGCCCCTCTTTGTGATGAAGAGCGCAGGCTGATTCATATAGTGCATCTTCTCAGAGACCCGTTTATGTTTGGCCCGATGGATGAAGATAGGCTATCATTTTTAATGCGCTCAACCTTAGGGGTTAGTTCTTTTGACGAACTGCTAGCCACGACTCCACTATATTACCTACAGACGTTTATGGTGAATGAAGGCCTGACATTCAGATATATCGCCAATGATTGGCTAAATAGTGGGCCAATCACCCAGCATCCATATCCCACTCCCACTCCCCCGCTTGACACATCTTCCGAAGAGCGGCAGAGCGCCCCTATCCCCTGCGAAGAAGAGCCCCTGCGGTAATAATGGAGCGATACGACCTGAGTGCAATGGAGACATTGAGGATACTAAGAGGTTATGATGATGCTGGTAATTAGCTACAGAATATATAATATCAAAAGGGTTGCTATGCAATCCTCTACATATTCGTTGTTATATGAAAAGGTGAATGTTTTATGACAACAAAAAAATTATTTTTGACGGCATCTACAATATTTATGGTGATAGCAATACCCCTGATTTCAGTATTTTTCCACACCTATGGAGCCGAAGTAACACAAGATGATATACAGCCAATAAGCGAATCCTTCTACGAGGCTGATATGGCACAAGATTACACACTTCATGTGGAAGAGTCAGTTGTTTTTATGTTGCCTCCTATTGCAAATCATCCAATGCTCTATGACATACCTAGCGGCGACATAACAATTGATAACATCAATATTCATAAACTTTCACAGCTTCGCGGCAGTGACTTATCTATTGAAGTTGCGTTTCAGCTTTATAGAGTCCAAGCGGTTCTTTCCCTGGGTATGGATTTGGATACCTTTTTCTTTGGCGACACTGTTGTATGGATCAATGAATATCTATACCAGTGGAGAAGGGCCAATAACATTGCAATGATGCCGGAGTATGATGGGCCTATTATGGCAGGACCTGATGTAGGAGACGGGCTCCGCATGTATTCAGTGGCAACGCAGGAATATTTGTTTTCGCTTGTTCCCCGTTGCGATGAGGAAAACCGGCTAATTCATATACGTCATCTCCTCAGACACCCACATTTATTTACGATAAACAAAAGACAGTTGCTATTTATTATGGACTTACATTTTGGGATAAGCTCTTTTGATGAACTGGTAGCTGCAACTCCCCTATATTACTTACAGACATTCATGGTGAATGCAGGATTAACATTTAACGATATCCGTTATAACTGGAAAAATACTGATCCAACCCCTATTCCTGGGCCAAGCCCCATTCCCAGGCATGAGCATCCCAGGCCAGATGCATCTTTTGAAGGGCGGACAAGAGTCCCACCGCCCTGTGAAGTAGATAATCTGTTGGAAATCATGAGGCGATACGATGTGAGTGCAATAGAGGCTTTGTGGATACTGGGGTTAAATTGATGTTGCTGAAACTAGGGCCTATTCCTACCCCACTTCCGCCAACAACCCGCTTTTGATGATTTGGTCAAAAGCGTTCCAGGCCACCGTTGATACTTTGGTCATACATTTCTATCCATTGTGTTTACTGGCTTTGCTGGCAATTTATATGCATATTTATTTCAATGAGCTATCGGGTTCAGATTCTATATCAGATTCGGATTCTGCATTAGTCTCGGAGTCGATACCAGACTCAGCATTTGCACTAGACTCAGAGCCGGCATCAACCTCAGGCACGGCACTAGACTCAGAGGCGCCGACATCAACCTCGGGCACGGCACTAGATTCAAAGCCAGCATCAACTTCAGGCTCTATATCTGGCTCTACGGCAACATCGTCCTCTGTATCGCACTTATCTTTCCCCTTAAGCCGCAATTGAATATGCGTCTTAACCCCAAAAACCATAGCAACAGCGCACAAAGCCATAGGCCATATATCCCTAAACCCGATTATCCCCCATCCACTGACCACTATGTTGCCTATTACAGTTACAAGCCATGCCGCTGTTGCTACAAGCCAGACAATTGTCACAATTTTCATTCCTCGTGACATGGCCCGCCACCCTTTTCTACTCATAAGCAACCCCCTCTAATGTCCATAAGCAACCCCTTCTATTGTCCATAAGCGTTTACCCGAAACTCAAAGTGGTATGGGTCTACTGTAATAAAGTCCAATATCTGCGCCCGCATATCTGAGGTGTAGCCCTCCAGCTCCTCTACGGGCAACCCCAACAAATCCGGGTCGTAGAGCCAAACAGTAAAGAATGGATACCCCCATCCTACTAACGTTGTAGGAAGGCCTATGTGGGTTATTATTGGGTCATTGCTATACATATCTTCCCAAAACGGGGCGTTTACCACGGCCATAAAGCTTTCCAGGCAATTTAGAAAATACTGCTGGCTAGTGGTTAAAGATTGTCTTGTGGGCATCATCCCAAATACCATTTCTCCCATTACTTCAAAGCGGAGATTGTCGCGACAGATTTCTGTAAACTCCAGCAGGGTATTAAGCAGCAGCTCATTGTGCACATGATTTTGACAGGTTACCCCAACAACAAAAGACAAACCAAGATCCAACAAAGTGTCGCAGTCGAATATAATATCACTTAGGTCATGAAAGGGCGGCCCTATCATACTTATTACCGAGTCCATCAATATGCCCCGCCTTGTGGTGCGGATTGCCGACTCTTCCATAAACAATTGCAGCCGGGCCCACTGCTGGGCCAAAGTGGTCAATTCCTCGTTGCCGGCAAGTACATAGTAATCCGAGAGAGTAGCATCCGCAAAACTACGCAAGGCCTCGTGAAGGTCTATTCCGCGCTGTGATGGAGAGCCTGTGGGGGATACAGGGCCTGGGTTTTCGCGCCCAATATGGCTAGAAGGCCTAAAGAATGACGTACCCCCCTGATGTATATCTGTGTCGGAGGATGTAAACTGGCTGCACGCCGATAAAAGTGCGGCCATAACAATGAAAATCAGAGCCAGGGCGTTCTTTTTCATATCTGCCTCCTTTAATTGTAACTAATTTGTAAATAATATTATCATAGGTGTGTGGACTCGTAAAGAAGTGGGCAGGCCAAGAAGGCCCGCAAGGAGGTGCTGACCCAGGAGTGCGCCAAAAAGACTAGCTTCTCACTCCGTTTTTCAGGTTCGCTGACTATACATCAGGATTAAGAAGCTGTATTCAACCCCGCCAACAGCGCCTTTTCGGTTATATTTCCGCCACTTTTCGTTGGCCCCTCCTTGCTTGCCTTATGGGCAAGCCGCGTCAAAACCTCCTCAATTGACGAAAATCTGCCGCGAAAATTCGCTATTGTCGGAGTTGAATACAGCTTCTAAGACAATTGTGTTTTTCATGATATACTGATTTCGGATTTATCTGCTAATTATAAGGAGCAAATGGTTATGGCAAAGGTCATACAGTATTATCATAATTACGATGAAGATATACGCTTGTTTCGCGATAATTCACGTTTAATGGAATATTTGACTACTATTCATTACTTTGACCGCTTGCTTAAACCGGGCAGCCAGATCCTTGATGTTTGTGCCGGAACTGGTAGATATGCATTTTATCTCGCAGGCAAAGGCCATTATGTTACCGCCTGCGATTTAGTGGAACACCATGTTGAGATAATGAAATCAAAGCCAAACGCCGATAAATTAATGGATATTTCGGTTTGCAACGCCCTTGATTTATCACGGTTTGAGGATAACAGCTTTGACGTTGTGCTTTGTATGGGGGCTTTATATCATCTGGGCTCAAATGACAATGAAAAAGCAATTTCCGAAAGCATCCGTGTGTGCAGGCCAAGCGGCATCATTGTTTTTACGTATTTACACGCAAAAATTATTGACAAGCTTGAAGGCATTTTCTTCGGAATAACTCCTTATGAGATGGAGGCACTTGCGAAAAAACACGGTCTTGAACAAAAACACAACGCCTATACCGGCGGCGCATTTGATGAAACATTAAGTGAAGCAAGCGACGAAGAATTCCAAAAATTTATGGAACACCATTTATCAACGTGCGAAGAGAAAAGCGCTATTGAAGATGGCGGGCTTGGTCTTTGGATAGGAATAAAGCCGCCTATAAAGGAGAATCAGATGAAAATAAGAAAGACAACCCCTAATGACCTTGAGGCAGTAATGGAAATTTACACATATGCCCGCACCTATATGGCCGAAAACGGCAATCCTAACCAATGGCAAACAACCCACCCGCCTAAAGAGGTTATCCAGGCCGATATTAACGCTGGGCTTAGCTATGTGTGTACCTCAAATATAGGATGTACCTCAAACATGGGATGTGTCTGCGAAAACGAAATCCTAGCAGTGTTTTATTTCAATATAGAAGAAGAGCCAACTTACAGCAAAATAGACGGCCAATGGCTAAGCGATGCCCCTTACGGAGTAGTACATCGCATAGCCAGGGGGCCAAAAGGCAAAGGCGCTGGGGCATATGCCCTAAATTGGTGCACAAGTCAGCACCCCAACATAAGAATAGACACCCACAAAGACAACGCCCCAATGCTGAAACTGCTAGAGAACTTGGGTTATACCTATTGTGGGGTAATATGGCTGGAAAACGGCGATGAGAGGCTGGCGTACCAACGGGTCGAAGGCGGCATCGGATGAGAACGCCCTAAAGCCAAGGCCTAGGAACCCGTCCGCCGCGATTATTCTTGCTATCAGCGTACGGGTTTCCTAGGCCTTGGCTTTGTTACATTTTTTTATTTGCAGTCACCCTTCGAGTATAACCCTCTGCATAGCATCCCAGCACTTCTCCATCTCAGCCACAAGCTTAAACTGCGTCCGGCAGCGGTCAAGATTATGCCCCTCACGCTTTACACCAAAATAAACATCGCCGTCCAAATAGTCGGTTAGGAATCTTACACCGCATTCCAGTGTCATCATCTTTGCACCGTCACGTAGATGTTCTTTTTCGCAAGGGGTAATGCTTGCACCGCAGGAGTATAAAAATCCCGATGCATAAGCCTCCAGCATAGGCAAGGAGAAGTTTACCTTAGACAAGTCCACTTCGTCTTCCGCGCCGGTGGAGGCCCCAAATCTGATTGAGTCTCCAAAATCATTGGCGGAAGCCCCGGGCATTACCGTATCCAGGTCTATTACGCAGATGGCCTTCCTTGTATCCCGGTCAAAAAGTACATTATTGAGCTTGGTATCGTTGTGGGTAACCCTAAGAGGAATATCGCCAGATTTAAGCAACGACATAAGCGTGCCGGCATACTCTTCCCGGGCCAAAGCAAACTCTATCTCCCTTTCTACATGCTTTGCCCGGCCATGGGCATCGGCCTGCAATACCTTCTTGAAATTGGTATATCTGTTGGGGGTATCGTGGAAGCGCGGGATGGTTTCGTTTAAGGTATCCGCCGGGAAATCTGCAAGCTGCCGTTGGAAGTTGCCAAAAGCTACCCCGCTTTCCCTAAAATCCTCTGGGGTTTCTGGCAGTTGCAGGCAAATGCTGTCGCTTACAAAGTTGTATAGCCGCCAATATTCGCCGTCTTCATCTACCAGCCAGTCATCACCTGCCTTGGTGGGTATAAGGCTTAAGGCTTTTCTGCGTTCCGTAGCTTGGGCTCCAAGGAATGTAGTTACAGCCCTTACATTCTCCATAACCGCCAACGGGTTACGGAAGACGTTTTGGTTAATTTTTTGTAGGGCGTATTGCCTGGCGGTTTCATCAATCAGCAGGTAAGTGGTGTTAATGTGGCCGCTGCCGTATTTGTAGCAAAAAATCGGTTCCCCGTCGGTTTTGAAATCGTATGCCTGTTTTACTATTGCTTGCATTTGATTCGATTGCTCTTGCATTGTTACCTCCAAGGGTCATGAGGGAATGCTTGCATCCCCGCTTGGCCCGCAAGTATTAGGTGTTACGGTTTTGGTCTTTTGGAAAAAAGCGGTTTATTCCACTATATGCCAGCATTGTCCTTATTGATAAAGGTTTTTTAGCCCCGCAATGGCCTCGCGTACCCCTGGCATATCTTGAGCATAGGTAACCCCATACCACTTGTCAACAGTGGGGATAACTTTTACCGTGATGTTCCCACCCGGCAGCATGTCACCCACGATTGAAGGCAGTAGATATTCACATTTTAGCGGATTTTCTTGTATACCCTGTGTTAGGAAGGCTTCGAACCTGCTTTCCAGTGCGCCCAGTATCGAGTGGCCAAAGCCCCAGAAGTTCATAGATACCATTGTGCCATTGGGTAGATGTACATGTTTGCCATCTTTGCCGGGATAAGCTGCGCCTCCTGGGGCGGGCACGATCTCCATGGTTTCTTGGATACTTACCAGGTGATTGTCCGCCACAGTGCACACCCCACGGGCTACGCTGCCGCTTTCGGTTATAGTGTTTTCGACTTGGTAGCCAATCATTGCATGATGAGTAGCGCCGACCTCTGTTGTCAGGAAGTCGTATACCAGCTTATACGCGCCTGGGCCGTAAAAATCGTCCGCGTTGATTACTGCAAATGGCCCGTTTATTTGGGGCTTTGCACAGATTATTGCATGGCCTGTGCCCCAAGGCTTTATGCGCCCTTCAGGGATGGGGTAACCCGCTGGGAGCTTGTCCAGGGTTTGGTATGCGTAGGTGATTTTTATATCATGCTTTGTTTTAGCAAAGTGCTCATTAAAATCCTTTTCGTTCTTTGGGTCGATGATGCACACTGCCTCCCTAAACCCAGCGCGATAAGCGTCGTATAAGGAAAAGTCCATTATTATATGACCTTCATCGTCTACGGGAGCCATTTGTTTTAGCCCGCCATAGCGGCTACCTAGGCCTGCGGCTAGTATTACCAAAACAGGGCTTGCACTATTTGTACATGTTGTATCCATCGGATACCTCCGTCTCAATTATTGGATTGCACAGGATATGCTGTCACTTTGTAAGCTTGCACAGGATATATTCCCATTTTGTGCGCTTACACGTGGCGTTTTGCCGGCTTAGCCGACATACGTTGCCATCTCAATAACTGCACCCTTATTGAGCCTAGAATCTTCAGCGGCAAAGCACAGCAAGTGATTTTTGGCAGAAATCTGCGCATGAGAAATATCTGGGACATCCTTGCCTCTTACATACTCACAGAAAGCCTTCATTATGCCTTCATCGCCGCCGCCATGGCCGCCTGCGGTGGAGACATCAATTTCCCTGTCCTTACCTGTGTTGAAGTCGCTGACAATGATTTTATCAAAAGAGGTATGGCCCTTTATCTGCCCCTTTGTGCCCATTATCTTGATAGAGCGGCTGGTATCGGGGGTAAAGGACGACATTGAGAAAAGAACGGTGATGCCGTCTTCAAACTCCATGCTCACAACTTGATGGTCTACCACATCGTTGTCGCATTGGTATACACAGCGGCCATAGGGGCCGGTTTTGAGGGCAGCTTCCACTTCTTCGTCTGTAGGGTTGGCATGACCTGCAGCAATTGAGCGGAACCATTCTGAATCGCTTTTGATATATAGCTTACGACAGTCGTAGTGGCAATCCACGGTGCAACCGTCTGTGCAGCGAGGCGGCGCGCCTTCAGGGCAATTTTCCTTATTAAAATACGCAAGAGAGCCGAAGGATGACAGCCGCAGGCAGTCCTTGCCAATAATCCATTGAAGCATATCCATATCATGGCAGGATTTTTGCAAAAGCATGGGACTGCTTTGGGCGGCATTGCGCCAGTTGCCCCTGGTAAAGCTATGCGAATGATGTACATCCCCTACGTTTTCGTTGTGGACAATGGTCATGATTTTACCGATTTCACCGCTGCTGATTACTTCCTTGATAGCCGTGCAGAAAGGAGTGTAGCGCATTACGTGGCAGACCACGACTTTGACACCCTTGGCTTCGGCGGCTTTGGCTACTTCTATGCACTCTTTGGGGCTTGGGGATATGGGTTTTTCTAGAAGGATATCGTAGCCCTTGTCTATGGCAGCCATCACGGGTGCGTAGTGGCAGTTATCAGGGGTGCAGATCATTACTACATCTGCCCATTTTTCCCGGGCAAAGACGTCTTCCCAGTTTGCTATGGCATTGGCGGCATCGATGTTGTGTTTTTCGGCAAATTCTGCACGTCTTTTTTCGTGGGGCTCGGCTACGCCTATTATTTTTAGGCTTTCTGGATTGGATAGGGCATGTTTCCCATAAACAATGCCTCGGTTGCCTGCACCTATTACTATTGCTTTGATTGGGGTCATTTTGGTTCCTCCTGGGGATATAGATAATCAAGTTGAACATCAGCTCAGCTAAGATTACTATTTAGTGAGTTACATTATACATTTTTCCTGTCCAGATGAATAGCAAATTAATTCGAAATCAGCCCCGTCTGCCACAAAAAACCCGTAGAAGCGTCCGGGATTTACAGAATCGCATTCGCGATTCCATTCAATGTTTTCGGCTCGGCCGTGGCTGTTTCTCATTGAATTTGCTCTATATGCTTCTCACGGTTACAAATTTAGCGCCAGTAATATAATTCCAATAAAAATACCCCCAAGAGATACAAGACCGCCGGCGAGGCCGCTTGTAAACATATGGGGGCTTATTACAATACCCAAAGACAGCAGTAGTATCCTTAATCTGCTGACATGTTTTTTTATTATTATTTTGTCATTGTCCATGAAGCGGTTCTCTGAAAGGCTTACTATTGTAAATTTGCCGGGGTACGGTATGCAAAACTGACCAACTTTGAAGATAGCATACCCCACAGATGCAGTGGTTGAGGACATGCTGTGGGTAGATATAATTTCCGTTTCATCTCTGGCATCGAATATGGCTACAGAGAAATTGATATTGCGCTTACTGCTATGTATTAACCGGAAGAAACGATAGCGCCTTATGAAAAAGGTGTAGCGCCCGGCCTTTGAAATATCTACTGTTATGGGGGACTCTGCGGCGTTGTACATATACCGCCAGCCAAATAAAGGAGTCACAAGCAGCACCGTGCATGTAATTAGGATAATGATACCGGCAGCGGCAATTACATACATAATACCCTCCTGAAATGTTGTGTGTCCTTATTATGCCATGTTGATGCGTACAAATCCATTGGTTGCCATGTGTGTGTATGTCAAAGGCATAAATAAGGCATTTCTCTCATGAGGAAGGGAAAGACCAGCAAAGCGACAGGATGGTATCAGCCACCCTGCCGCTCTCACCACCTATCTTAATCCATTTGAAAGATGTTTGGCTCTTCTAACGGCATTGATTCATCCCATAAATCGTTTACTTGGCTTGCATAAGCCTATGGATTAACAATTGGTTGTACAAGGAATCCCATAGAAGGCTTGATTTTCCAATTTTGTCAGGACTATTGTTAAGACCCTGTGAGGCATCTAAAACCTGACTAACGAAAAATTCCTTTTTTTCTTCCCATACAGTAAATGGATCAAGTGCCCAGCTAAACTTATCGTCACACCCTTTTTTAACAAGTGCACGAAACGCCCCTACTACTGGGTACATGATTCCTTTTGGAATTGTATAAATAAGATCCTTGTTTGAAAACAGAGACACTTTTTTAACAGTATCCTTTCCGTAATTTGAATATGGTTTTGCGCCGTATCTTCTTTTCAGCTCCTTTGAAACTACGGCAAATTCTAACTCTACCAAATCCCATATTTTAAACACGTCAGGTATGATATCTGACATTTGCTCAATGATAGATGCCCTGTAATTACTGTCACCATCTCCCCGATTGTTCCCGGATGAGTTCAACGAAAGGAATCTCCTCAAACTGGCTTCTTTTCCTGAATACGATTGTAATGGATGACTGTTTTTTTCTGGATCGTACAGGTAGGGATTAAACATGTTAATTATAGCTACTATTTCGCGAACATCTATAGCATTTATTTTTTGCCCCCAAAATTCATTTTGCTTAAACGCTATTCTTTTGGAAAACATGTCGCCGTTTATTGATACACTATTAATTAGAGCCTTTATTGGGTTGAATGAACCCCTTAACTCTTCAATCGATTTTTCATCAACAGCAACAGATGTATTTCTCGCTTCGGCGATGGTGTCTATACTTTGAATGTGCGTGATAACCTCGATTTGCACATATTTATCTGTGTAGTCGATTGATCTCTTACTATGATGTTTCAATATCATTTTAAATGTGTGCCCTCCATCGACAATACCATGATCGTCTTCTGAAGATAAAGTTATTTTTACTTCATCCACCTTATTATCGTAGGCAACATCCTCAGCAGCCAAGCAGATTCCACGATTAAGCAAGTGAAATATTCTATCATTACTTGCTAATGAATCTCTAATCGCACGAGCAACATCAGTATTCAAGTTTTGTTCTCTTGGGTTCACTGAGAGCCAATCATCCAACTCTCTGGGCACATCGGATGTTTTCACAAAGAATTGATACTTTGCTGGACCTTCCTTTGAATTATAGGGGCTGTCAAACCTCTTGAACGACTTCACCGGGAAGCTTAAAAATGTTTTAGACATTGTATGTCCTCCTTTAAAATAAAAAACGCTACTGCGTTAAGCATAGCGAAACAGAGGCGCATATTTATCATTTCAATGCGTCATCTTCTATATCGTGCTCAAGCAGATAATAGAACATTACGTAGGACAAAGCGTCTCAACGAATGAACAATTGCATTATGCATTATATTTCCAGAAGTGTCAATTGCTTTCGTAATAAACCTGTCAAAGTTAAAGCGCAGTTTAACGCGCAAAGCTTGCGCTTTAAATTGCGCTTTATTTTATTGAGTATTTACCACCCAGCGACCATCTTTGCGTCCACCTTCGCGAGAAAGAAGACCTTTATCCTTCAACGATGCCATAATATCTTGTACAGCCCGGCGCGATTTACCTACAGCAGCAGAGGCATCAGACTGAGTAGCTTGGGGGTTTGCATGAAAGAAATCCAAGACCTGCTGCTCATTTAAAACACGGCTACCATTTCCAATGTGATTCACATATACTTTATTTGCCTCTATATCAAAAGAATAATTATCATCAATAGGCACAACAATCTTGAATATATCTCCATCAATTATCTCTGGCGGCTTCCCTGAATATCGTGGGGTATATTTATAAAGATTCCTTACCCCAGATCCCAATTCATCAGCCAGTCCAATATTGCGAAAGAAATCAGCAATGAGAGGATTTTTAGAATCCGGTTCAATATTGCTTGGTGTCAATGGTTGCTCTTTTTCCGAGCGGCTCGCATTTGAAACCGTCATCTTATCTCGCTCAATCACAAACTTAGCAATATACGAACTTGTAAACTCACGGTGCATTAGCGTGTTTACAAGTATTTCACGGGTAATAGCACTACGCAGGCTAACCCGCGCATCATTTTCAAGATAAAATTTATCCCATAGATGTTTTTCAGCAAACTCCATTAGCAAGTCATAGCTTTCGATTAAATTTGTTTCAACAATAAGGCGATCATCGTATCGGTCAACATTAATTTTGCGTAACAAGGCATCGGTGCGGTAAGTAGGGGATACGTTTTTTATTACATGATCCCGGCCTAATAACATAATCCCCGCAAGATTAAATCCCATTTGCCCAGTTTCCAAATCTTTTGCATATAAACCTGCACTTTGCAGAATCTCCATATCAGATAAGTCTTTCCATGGATGTTTCTGATATCGATTAACTGCAAGTTGCCGAATGCGCGAAAGCATGTCTAGTCTTAAATCTTCAAGGGTTACATATGGATAAACTTTTTTCTCTGTGTATATCTTTTGCTTGCGAATATACATTTGTGCAATTGGCCCAGTTGCAATTACTTTTACATCAGCATCCCCAACGCGGTCATAGATTATTTTTTTGAAGCTATGGACTTCAGAAGATGGCGGGACACGAATTTGTAATATCTGTTTTCCTTCATACTCAACGACCTTTGGGGTTAGTTGGATAGTTGGTGAAATTATATCTGGGTTAGATATCATAGTAACGAAGTTATTTGCCATACTTCTTATTGCTTCTGCCGGAAGCCCTATGACTTTGCCACTATCCTCTACACCAAGATATATGTCACCGCCATAGCGGTTAAGGAAAGAGCATACGGTTTCGTAAGTATCCATGCCAATGCCATTTCCGCACCGCTTAAACTCAACTGTATTGGTTTCGCCAAGGGTGAAAATGCCTTTCAATGTATCCATAGATTGCCCTCCTGTTCAATCTTGTACAAGCAATGTATGTAGATAGCCATTCGGCAAAATCCACATACTCCATGTTGGGAAGTACCCCAAACCCTCTAGCCTTTCCGCGTTACACACGGGTCAGGCTTTAAGCCGCTTCGCGTCTGCTACGGTCGCTAATGCTTCCTTATATAAAAATATATGTCTTTACAAGGCTTTTAGCAGAGGAGCTATCCCCTACTTCAATATATCCGAAATCCACAAGCTGATTAATAATGTTGTCAAAATCCGTTTTGGAAATACATGATTCTTGTAAGAATGTTTCTTCACAAGGCAGTGCCACCATTCCGCTAACTTCAATGTTATATAACTGCATGTATAACCCTTTAGCCTCTAAGCTTAGTCGATTATCAGATAGAAGTATTTTTATCCGCTCGGTAATTGCGATGGCAACTAAATTATCAATCCGACCCAACAGATAATCAATAGGTGCGTTAAAAAAATCCGCAAGCTTAATTATAGTCGCATGGTTAGGTTCTCTCGTGCCATACTCATATTTTTGATAGGATTGGTCTGTTATGTCTAGAAATTGAGCAATTACTCTTTGAGTAATACCCTTACACTTCCGCAGCTCCCTTAATCTATCTGCAAACTTAGCCATGCTAATCTCCATTCATACATCAAAAATTTTACACAGCCAAAATGACTACACATAATAACACAACCACATCGAATGCATACAAAGTGGTTGTGGTCAGTTTGAAGAATACCACAGCCCTACATGGAAAACAATATATTCCAAAGGTTAAATGGGGGATAGGAGCGGTCATGCATGAGACAATAAAAGGCGATAGGGGTAGTGGCTATGTTTTAATAGTTTTCGCAAGGCATAAGCCGCTTTGGGGAGTGTCCGCTCTATGTTCATGAACCAAACCATAACAAGTCAATCAAATGTCAGTTTTGATGATACCGACAAACCTTTTCGGGGTCAGTAATCTAGCAGTTTATGCGTGAATCCTAGTGGTTCATGCATCAATCAGCGCACAAGCAAGTCACAGGCCCCAAGTCTACACATAAGCCAGGGCCCTTAGCAAACTAAATCTTTACCCTCCCCTACCAAAGAGAGAGAGCAACAAGGGCATGGCGGTAAGCCCTTGCGAACCTTCACCACTACATAGCAATCCAGGATAAGTAACAAATAACAACCCTGCTATACTATACCCACCGCGGGAAAAGAGGCACATCATGAACCACACCCAAGTACTACAAGCCACTCTAGACTACATCGATGCCAATATCAAAAACAACCTAACCGCCACCATGATAGCAGATAGGGCCGGATATTCTGCATATCATTTTAGCCGGGTTTTTACAGGAACAATAGGCATATCTGTAATGTCCTATGTAACCTGGCGTAGGCTACAGTACGCCCTATATGACCTCTCTAATGGCAAAAAAGTGATAGATGTAGCAATGGAATACGGCTTCGAAACCCACGCCGGGTTTACAAAGGCCTTTGTGCACTGGTTTGGCTTCCCGCCGTCTGTGTGCAGCCAGCGCCTTACCGTAAAACCACCCATAAAACCCAAAGTACTGATGCTGACCAATAAATTTTTAGGAGGTAACGCAATGCATCCCCATATTATTGAACTAACACCATTTGCCGCAGTGGGCTATCCCACCCGTCACAAGGCAGAAGACATGAAATCAATAGCCAACGACCCCACGTTCTGGAGCACCATAAACCTGGACTACGGCACAATACTGTCAAAGCTCTATAGTGCCTTCACAAAATCCAAGCACTTCGAAATCTGCATGACCTACGATATTGACGAAAGTACCGGAGAGTTTTCCTATATCCTGGCCAGGGGCATAGATAACTTTGATGACCTAGCAAACATGGAACCGGACATGACAAAGCTTGATATCCCCGGCGGGCTATACGCCATCTTCCCCACACCACCCACCGCGGATTTACTTGACCAAGTTGTGCAGGATACCTGGAACAATATTTTCCTTCACTGGCTGCCCCAATCCGAGTTTGAGTATGACGACACCCGGCGGGATTTCTCCTACCACGATGTCAGAGATCACGGCTGGTACTTTAGCGGGAAATTGCAGATTGATTTTTGTATCCCGATACGGCAGCGTGAAGAAGAAATGCGGAAATCGCAGCTACGGGCAGGGAGGTAGAACAAAACCCATCCTACCCGCCCAACTTACCAAACCGCGCATAAATAGCCAAAGCCGGATCAACAGGAACAGCCGCAGGCACAGTATCACTAGGCACATCAATATGAGGAACAGCCGCCAGCTTCTTTCCGGCAAACTGCGGCAACCACTGAGCCTGAGCCTCAAACATCTCCGCCACAAGTTCACGGATCTCCTTAAGCGTAAGCACAGCAGAAGTAAGCGGGTCCATGGCAACTGCCCAGAAAGCCAGCTCAGGATCCCCTAAAATCCCCACATCTGCCGCAAGCCCCTGGACAGTGATATTGCTTTGGTTAAGCGCCGCAAGATGTGCCGGCAGATTACCCACAACAAAGGGATGCAAGCCTTCCTTGTCTGCATATACCGGCACTTCCACGGTTGCATCACTAGGCAGGTTGGTGATATATCCATTGTTTTTCACATTGCCGCTAAAGCGGAAGGGCACACCGGTTTCCAGAGCCTCCAGTATATAGGAGCAATATTCCTTGCTGCGGGGCTCAAGATCCCCGGTTTCTATTGACAGGACATCTGTGTTTCTGAATTTCTCTTCGATCATGGTGCAGTATTTGTAATATGCACCTGTTTCACCGCCAAAGTCCGGCTCGTCACAATAACGGTCAAGAGCCGCTTTGGATTTACGAAACCAGGGGAGATATTCGCTTAAATGCCCTGTGGATTCTGTCATAAAATAGCCGCAGTGGCGCATAACTTCGCCCCGGACTTTTTCATTTTTATAGTACTCCGGCTTTTCCATATTGGCTTTAAGCAAGGGATACAGGTCACGGCCTTCATGCTCCAATTTTAAAAACCAGCCCATATGGTTAATGCCCGCACACAGATGGTCAATTTCATCTTTAGGAACATTTGTATATCCGGCAATTAAGTCCAGAGTAGTCTGTACCCCATGACACAGCCCTACAAACTTCATATCTGTTGCGCGGCCCGCTGTTGTACATACTGCCCCCATGGGATTTACATAGTTAAGCACATAAGCGTCCGGGCATATTTCTGCTACATCGTCTCCGATACTTTTAAGTACTGGAGCAGTCCTTAAACATCTAAACACACCGCCCGGGCCCATAGAATCCCCGATACATTGGTCAACGCCGTATTTCAGCGGAATCTCATAATCGATTTTAAAGGCCCCTACCCCGCCGATTTGGAACATAAGTATTACATAATCCGCGTCCTTTAGAGCTTCCCGGCGGTCTGTGGTACAGCTTACTTTTGCGTCCAGCTTGTTTTTGCTGATGATTTGGTTTGCAAAGACCTTCATCTTTTGCAATTTTTCCATGGTTGGGCCCATTAGTTTGTAATGTGACCCGGATAAGGCCGGGGTTGCAAACATGTCATTTAACAATGTTTTGCAAAAAATTACACTTCCGGCACCGATGATTGCGATGTTTGCCATAGTAATCTCCCTTTCTTTATGGTGGTTTCCCATTTGTATGTTAATCCAATACCCCCGGCAGCAAGTCCGTTAGCATTGGATCTGCTCTTCTCACAGTGGATTTAATATCTATTTCTTTCTTTTGGGCTGAGGACTCCGCAATCCCTGACATTACCTCTAACACATGGAAGTAAATATCAATTCCGGCACGGGGCTTGCGCCCTGTTTCAATAGCTTTTGCCATATCAGCAACGCCTAAGCCTCTGGAGTTTTCTTTGTATCCGAAGGTCAAGGGCATAGTCAAAAACTCCGGCTGCTCTTTTCTAAACAGCTTAATCGGCCCATCAAAGGTGTTAGGGTCTGGAGCGCTTATGGTGCCCTTTGTTCCGTAGATTTCCATAATGGGCAGGTTTTGCGCCTGAACATCGAAGGAGTTAAGCATGGTTGCAATTGCGCCATTTTCGAAACGCAAAATTGACGCGGAATGTGTATCAATTTCTACATTTATGATATTGCCGTATTTGGCTTCGCTGGTAATCATGCGGGTTGGGTATGTTTTCTTTGTCATTGCGCTTACAGATGCAATAGGCCCAAACATACTGACTAAGGCTGAAATATAATAAGGCCCCATATCAAATACCGGGCCTCCGCCGAATGCATAATAAAATTCCGGGTCAGGATGCCAGCTTTCATGGCCCGGGTACGCAAAACAGGCCGTAGCCGCAACTACATCGCCAATATAGCCGTCGTCGATTAGCTTACGGCAGGTTTGAAACCCGGCTCCAAGCCATGTATCAGGTGCTCCGCCTAGCACAACACCTTTTTTGGCAGCGGCATCCCGGATTTCGATACCTTCTTCCAATGTAACGCCCAGAGGTTTTTCAGAGTAAACATGCTTCCCGGCGGCTATGGCAGCCATGGACACACCATGATGCTCATAAGGCCGGGTAAGGTTTAGCACAATGTCTACGGCAGGGTCAGCAAAAAGCTCGTGCATATCTTTGTACTTGCGGGGGATGTTGTATTTTTTAGCTGCGTTTTCGGCCCGCTCATCAACTAAATCGCAAACGCCCACTACTTTGATGTTGGCAAACTTAGTGGTCAGGTTAGTCAGGTAAATGCCGCTGATGTCACCGCAGCCTACGATTCCGATTCCTGTTTTTCTCATAGATTCCTCCTTGAATATAATCCCGTCAAATTTGTGTGCAGTGTATCATAGGTTTATTGAAAGTGGTAGCTTGTACCATTGAAATAGTAACGTGAAAAGGCAGGCCATATATTGACCTGCCTTTTAAA
>Ga0123355_10002466_pt1 | contig 26171 bp, 24 predicted proteins | sample TergutEmb28metaG_3_FD_89872 | JGI IMG/M metagenome (GOLD analysis project Ga0123355, IMG submission 89872) | Embiratermes neotenicus P1 segment gut microbial communities from Petit-Saut dam, French Guiana - Emb289 P1 | ecosystem: Host-associated > Arthropoda: Insects > Digestive system > Gut ...
CCGAGAAGGCGAGGCGGGAAACGCGGGCTTCTGCGCGTTTTCCGCCGAAGCCTGAGCGGGCCTCTCAAGTGCGTTCGCGACAATGCATAGCCGACGGGACGCTTCTTAATTTGATTCACTATAGCCCAAAGCATCAAAAAAACCCGCATATATGCGGGTTTTCAGCGTTTCACCTCGGTTTTTAATAAACTGACGATTACCTTTCGGAGATAGCGGAAACTTTCTCCCGTTCAATCAAGGCATTCACATTCCCCTACCCTGCTTCCGCCTTGGAGTATTTCGAAATATTCAGCAAAATCCCCGCAAGCCCCATAAATACAACAAGCGACGTTCCGCCGTAGCTGATAAAAGGCAAGGTTACGCCGGTGTTCGGGATGGTGTTTGTAACAACGCCGACGTTTATAACGGCCTGAAAGCCAATCAAAAACACGATTCCGATTGCAATCATCGAGCTGAAAGTATCGGGCGCGCGCATCGAAACGATGATTCCGCGCCAAATAAAAATTGCAAAAAGAAGCAAAATCAGCCCCGCACCGATTAACCCGAGTTCTTCGATAACAACGGCGAAAATCATGTCGTTATGAGCCTCGGGAATGGACGACGCTTGGCGCGATTGCCCGATTCCTTCGCCGAACAACCCGCCCGACGCAATCGCGTACAGCGACTGAATAATCTGAAAGCCGGTGGTGGAAGCGTATTCAAAAGGGTCAAGCCATGCCATAAGCCGCGCGCCGCGAAAGCCTGTTCCGAGCCACGCGGTTATACCCAAATACGCCGCAACTGCAACAATGGCTCCTGCGCCCATCGCAATGAACCGCCAAATATGCGGGCTCGCAATAAAAATCATGCCGAAGCCGACGGAGGCAACAATAAGCCCCTGTGAGAACCCGCCGGGCAACCAAACAAGCCCTACAAGCAGTGCAACTATCGCCGAAAAAACAGCCAAGTTGTTCCATGTTTTTAAAGCGTTCGGGTATTTGTCAACCAGATGCGCCATGGCGAAAATAACCGCCGCTTTTGCAAGCTCGGACGGCTGAAACTGACCGATAACCGGAATTTCAACCCATCGCGTCGCACCACCAACGGCAACCCCGCCGATAACAACCATCGCAAGCAAAACAACCGTCAGCGCGTAAAGCACCCATACAAATTTGCGCAAATACAAATAATGCACACGCGAAGCAACGTTCATCGCAACAAAACCCAAAAGCGCGAACGGAATATTTCGCCGCAGCAGGTAAAAAGCATCGTCGTTTACAATGGACATGCGAGCTTGGCTCGCGGAAAGCACCATTATGATTCCGATGATAACCAAAATGATTACAACAAAGAACATCGTCATGTCGATGTTTCCTACAAGAATATCCAACTTCGCTTTAGGCTTGGTCTGTTCGCGCGCTTTGGTTTTCGGACGACGAACGCGGGTTTCCGGATAATAATAAAGTTCCTCATCGTAATGCTCCTCGCGCTTCGATGCCGCGCCGGATGCGTATCGTGCCATGCCATGCCCCCTCTCAGGAACTTAATCTCTTACATATTCTTTAAAAAGTGTGCCGCGTTCCTCGAAATTTTTAAACATGTCGAAACTGGCGCACGCCGGCGAAAGCAGAACAATATCGCCGGGTTTTGCCGAGTTTTTCGCGAGGCGAACCGCGTCTTCCAAGTTTGCGGCAATTTCGTGCGGCGGAAATCCGGCTTCGAACGCGCCGGCAATTTGCCCGGCCGTTTCTCCGATTAAAATTGCTCGCGTTACTTTTTTCGGAAACATTCGCACCCACGGCGCGAAATCCGCGTCTTTGTCCGAGCCGCCCGCAATCAAAATTACCGGCTGCGCAAAAAATTCTAACGCCTTGATTGCCGCGTCGGTGTTGGTTGCCTTGGAATCGTTAAAGAATTTCACGCCGTCGATTTCCGCAACAAATTCCAAACGATGCTCCACCCCCGAAAATTCGCGCAATGTTTCCGCAATAATTTCGGGCGTCGCCCCCGCCGCATGAGCAATTGCCGTTGCCGCTAAAGCGTTTTCCGGCAAAACTTTTGTGTCGGCAAGCTCCATCACAAAAACTTCGCTGCCGTGTACTTTTGAAAAAATTTTCCCGTCCCGCACAAAAACATCAGCATTCGTGCCGAAAAATAAGTTCCTGCCGCGAGATTTTAACATTTTTGTAATATCATTGTCATAGTTTAATACACAAATTTCATTTTTGTCAACATTTTCGAAAATTCTTGCTTTTGCGGCAATATAATTTTCCATCGTAAGATGTCGGTCGAGATGGTCTTCGGTTATGTTCAAAATTGCGGAAATTTTCGGACGAAACGCCGCAATCGTTTCAAGCTGAAAACTCGAAATTTCCGCCACGACCAAATCATTCGGCGAAATTTTTTCAACAAGCGATGTAAGCGGAACGCCGATATTTCCCGCAACAACCGTTCCCGGATTAACCTTGCGCATTATTTCGCCGACAAGCGTCGTCACCGTGGTTTTGCCGTTCGTGCCGGTAATCGCAATCATGTCGCAGGGGCAAAGCCGATACGCAAGCTCCGCCTCCCCCCAAACTTCAATTCCCGCCGCCGTCGCCTTCTTTATAAAATCCGCGTAAACGCTGATGCCGGGGCTGATAATCACAAGCTCAAATTCCGTAACAAACGCATCCGGCTTTTCGCCGAGCCGCAACAAAATCCCCTGCTCCTCCGGGTTGTAATCCCACGCGATTTCCGTTCGCAAGTCCGTTGCCGTAACCTTCGCGCCGAGCCGCACCAACGCCAACGCCGCCGCCTGTCCGCTTCGCGCCATTCCGCAAACCAAAATTTTTTTTCCGCTAAACGTCATCTAAACCCCCATAATCGCCAAATATCCAATCAAACACGCAATCGCCGTAACAACGTAAAAAAACGCAACAACTTTCGTTTCCGGCCAACCCGACAGCTCCAACGCATGATGAATCGGTGCCATTTTGAAAAATCGTTTGCCGCCGGTCGCCTTAAAATATGCCACCTGAATAATCACCGACCCGGCTTCCGCTACATAAATGATGGCGACAATCGCCAAAAACAGCGGCATTCCGAGCATCAGCGCGGTCGCCGCAACAAATCCGCCCAAAGCAAGCGAGCCGGTATCGCCCATAAAAACCCGCGCGGGATGCGAATTAAACAGCAAAAATCCCAACAGCGCGCCAACCGCCGCGCCGGCAACCGGCAACATTTCCGGATTAAGCATCCACGCCGCGAACATAAAAAACACAGCAATAAGCGCAGTAACCCCCGCCGCAAGCCCGTCAAGTCCGTCGGTAAGATTCGCACCGTTCGACGCGCTCAAAAATATCAGCACGGCAAAAGGCGCGAAGAAAATTCCCAAATCAGGACGAAAATACGGAAAAAACGGAACCATAATTTCAGTAGAATATCCCGGCATCAACCGCCAAATCAGCATAAATCCAATCGCCACAACAAGCTGCAACGAAAACTTCTGCCACGACCGCAGTCCCAAGTTCCGCTTCTTAACAATTTTAATTAAATCGTCCGAAAATCCAATCAGCCCGAAAGCAACCGTCACGCCGGCAATAAGCATCGCCTGCGGGTTGTCGGGCAAAAAAATTGCCGCCGCAAGCAAAAAGCTCACGATTATCATAATGCCGCCCATGGTAGGCGTGCCGGACTTGCTTTTGTGCCGTTCCGGCCCGTCGCCGCGAATATACTGCCCGAACTTCAACTTTACAAGCGACGGAATCATAATCGGACACAGCACGATATTCGCCAAAAATGCGATAAGTACCGCGTAAATAGCTTCATTTATTACCATGCGGATTTCTCCTTTGGTGATAGTGAGGTTGCGGGGGGAAAACTTTTTTTACAAAAAAGGTTTCCCCCCGTACCCCCCTTTCAAAAAATTTATTCGGAAACGCGCTTCGCGCGTTTCCGGTTAAGTTTTCAGGTGGGGGTTTGGGGGAGGAGCTTTTTCAAAAGCTCCTCCCCCGAGAACTTAACCTTTAATTTTATCCACGATTTTTTCAAACTGCATACCGCGCGACGCCTTTATCAGAACGGTGTCGCCGGTTTTTAAAAATTCGTCGGGGCGGAAATCTTCGGATTTTTCGAAATGAACACCGTTTCCGCCGACGGACGCGAAGCCTTCATATATAAAGCGCGAGAGTTTGCCGACGGCAATCAGCAAATCGACGCCGGCACGAGCGGCAAATTCGCCGCATTCGCGATGACGCGCCTCGGCAACATGACCAAGCTCTTCCATGTCGCCCAAAATCGCAACGCGACGTCCGGAGACCTGTGCCTCTGCTTCGCGTTCTCCGCCCCCCGAAAGCCGGCGCGACGCAACGGGGTTTTCGGGGCTTCGGCAAAGCACTTTAATCGCCTCAATTACCGACGCCGGATTGGCGTTGTAAACGTCGTCAATCACGGTCATGCCTCGCGCTTCGAAAATATTGAGCCGACCCTCGGGCGGGGTGAAATTTTCAAATGCGCGTGTGATTTCCGCCGGCGAAACGCCCATTTCAAGCCCTACAACCGTTGCAAGCAGCGCGTTCATCACCATATGCGCGCCGGGGATGGGAACGGTTACGTCAACATCCGCGCCGTTCCAGTGAAAACGACAGCGCGTTTCCTGAAATCCTACAGCCTCGGCGGCGTAAATATTTTTTTTCCCGGGAAATAACGCGCGAAGCCCCGCGATTTTTTTCGCCGCGATTTCGCCGGTGAGCAACGGGTCGTCGCCGTTAAGAATTATCGTGCCGCCGGCGCGAAGTCCGTCTGCGATTTCCAACTTCGCGTGCAAAATTCCTTCGCGATTTTCAAAATTTTCGATATGTGCGTCGCCGATATGCGTAATCACGGCGTAATCCGGCGCACCCGCCAGAGAAAGCTCGTGAATTTCGCCGGCGTGATTCATGCCCATTTCAAGCACAAGAACCTCGTCATCCGGTTCGAGGCGAAAAATCGAAAGCGGCATCCCGATTTCGTTGTTAAAATTTTTAATCGTGCGCTTCGTTTTGAACCGCTGCCCCAAAATTTCCGCCATCATATCTTTTGTTGTGGTTTTGCCGGCACTGCCCGTTACCGCAACAACTTTTACATCGTGTTTCATCCTGTAAAAGTGCGCTAAATCAAGCAACGCCCGCCGCCCGGAGCCAACATATATTAAAGGAATGTCCGTGTCGGTTGGTGCATTTTGCCGTTCCGTCAGTGCGCAAATCGCGCCTTTTTCCGCCGCCGCACCGATATATTCATGCCCGTCGAAACTCGGCCCGACAATCGGCACGAACAGCGCGCCCGTTTCAATCGTTCGCGTATCCGTGGAGATGCTCGTAACAATTTTGCCCGTATCGTCGTTCAGCAGTCGCCCGCCGGTTGCAGCGACAATTTCGCTTATTTTTAATTGCATCGGATTCTCCTTTTTTTAGGTTCGCAGGGGGAAAACTTTGACGCCGGGGAAACATGCCGTTACCTGCGCATTCTCTCGAAGCCGTATGCCGCCTGCGATGCCGCGCATGTTAAAAAGTTTTCCCCCTGCACTCCCTTTCAAAAAAACTTTATAAAAATCGCGCGAAGCGCGATTTTTTAATTTTTTGTCGAACTTTTTTTAAAAAGTTCGTGGGGGTTCGGGGGCAAAGCCCCCGAGGTCTTAATTAAATCGTTGATAAAGCCTCGTTCGCGACTTTGAAATCGTCGAAATAAAATTTTTCTGCGCCGATTATTTGATAATCTTCGTGACCCTTGCCGGCAATTATGAGGGAATCGCCGGGGGCGAGCATCTTTATTGCGGCGAAAATGGCGTCGCGCCTGTCTTCGATTACTTGATAAGTGACGGGCGTTTCGCAAACGCCGGATTCAATTTGCGTCAAAATTTCGGCGGGATTTTCCGTTCGCGGATTGTCGGATGTTAAGAAGCAAAAGTCGGACAGCCGGCCGGCGATTTTGCCCATAATCGGGCGTTTTTCGCGGTCGCGGTCGCCGCCGCAACCGAAAAGCGTGATTAACCGCCCGGTTGTGCATTCGCGCACGGCGGAGATGATATTTTCCAGGCCGTCGGGGGTGTGGGCGTAATCCACGAAGATGCTCAGGCCGCGCTCGTTCGGCACGGATTGTATGCGCCCGGGTACGCCCGAAAGCCCGGAGTTGAACGCGCGTTGAACATCGTCGGCGGGGATGCCGAGTGCCAACGCAACCCCGATTGCCGCAAGCGAATTGTAAACATTAAAACGCCCCTGATTGTTGAGAACGAATCGGCGAAGCCCGCCGGTTTCCTGCAAATCGAAGGTCGTTTGGTTGCAAAATTCGATATGCAATGCGCGTAAATCGCCGCTGTCGATGCCGTATGTGAGAAACGGGTCGTCGCCGTGAAATTTGAGCATCGTGGCGGTGGATTCGTCGTCGGAGTTTACAACGGCGAATCGGCTTTGCGAGAAAAGTCGCGCTTTTGCGGCGCGGTAATTATCCATTGTTCCGTGAAAGTCGAGATGGTCTTGGGTTAAATTTGTAAATACGCCGACGTCAAATGTAAGCCCCTCCATTTTGCAAAGGGCGAGCGCGTGCGACGATACTTCCATTACAACATCCTGTACGCCGAGTTCGAGCATTTGCGCGAAAATTTTATGAAGCTCGGGCGGGTCGGGCGTGGTTGACGTGGCGAAAGGAATGTTCAGCGGTTTGCCGTTTGCGGCAATGCAAACCGTTCCGATAAGCCCGGTTTTTCTGCCGCATTTGCGCAAAATTTCTTCGATGAAATACGTTGTGGTGGTTTTGCCGTTTGTGCCGGTCACACCGATTAAGCGCAATTTTTCTGCGGGATTATCGTAAAAATTTGCGGAAATATGCGCCATTGCTTCGCGCGTATTTTTCACGAGAAGAACGGAATTTGCAAAGCAAAATTCAATCGGGGGAGCAATACCTTCTTCCGCGATAATTGCCGACGCGCCGGCTTCAATTGCCTGCGGTATAAATTTATGCCCGTCGAAATTTTCGCCGCGAAGGCATATAAATAACGCGCCCGGCTTTACCGCCCGCGAATCATGTGTAATAAGCGAAATTTCCGTTTCGCCGCAAAAACTGCCCGTGTGAATGACATTTTTAAGTAACCGGTCAAGTTTCATTTTTTCAACCCCTCGTCCCTTGCCGAATTATTGCCGGTTTTTACATCATATTAAACCACACGCGCTTGTATGTATCACTCTATCAAAGTTGCCAAAATTTTTTGATAGATGGCTTTGTAATTTGCGTTCCAATTTGCCTGAATATGCTTGGCTTGCTCGCGGGTTACAACGGGAACCTGAATTTCCATAAGCATATTTCCGCGACGGTCGTCGAGGATATTGCATTTTACGATATATTCGTCGTTTTCAACGTTCGGAAAATAATGCGCCGACCGCTCAAAACTTTTTCTGATTTTGCCGCGATTGTCGTCGATATATTTGATAATCATGTTGCGAACGGGTTTCGGAATTTGATTTGACAGAAGCTCGAGGTTTGCAAGCCCGTCTTCCGTGAGGGAATAACTTGTGGTTGATTCGTCCTGCATATCTTCGCGGGTGGCCTCAAGAAATCCGCTCGAAACCATGTCGGTCAAATTTTTCGCCAACGTAAAATGATTCATAACATCTTTTTCAACAACAAAATCAGTGATTTGCGCACGAGTCATGGGCAAATCCATCATATGAATTAAAAAAAGAAGGAGCAGCTTGTTTTCGGCGTCCTTATATTCAAGCGTAACCGGCATATCAGTTTACCGTGTAACTGCCGCGCACCATCATCCACGATTCCGCCGTAAACATAACGCCGCGTCCGTCGGTTCGCGGAATCATCATAAGGTGGTTAAGCCCGATGGGTTGACCGTTGAAAACGTCGTTTCCGGCGGTAACGTCGGGAATGCCGTTATATGCGTCGGTGACGGCAACGGCGCGACCTCCGCGCAAAATAAATTCCGTACCCGCATCGAACGTTACAACTTGCCCTTCTTGTTTATGCAGAACAACAAACTGCGGCATTTCGCCGGGGAATTCCAATTGACCGGGCGCAAGCTCAATTGCGTTAATCCGCAACTCCACGTATTGCATAATCTCCGCCATCAGAGCCGCAGAGCCGGCGGCGGTGAGGTCGGGAACGGTTATTTGCGGAATTGACGGCTGTTGCTGAAAATTACCGCCGCTGCCGATTGAACCGCGAAGGTCGTCGATTTGCGCTTCAAGCTCCGCGATTCTCGCATCCAAAACGCGGCGCGTGATAATCGGATTTTCGTCCGTGCCGGGCTGCGTCGCGAGTGCCGGCACCGCAAAATATGCCGCAATCGCCAAGCTGAACACCATCAGCGTTCCCGCCGAGATGCCTTTGAATTTTCTCGCGATTCGCGCGCGAAGCGTGTTTTTGGGTTCGTTGTTGAAATTTTCGTTTTTCATGTTAAATTCCTCCGGTTTCAGATAATTTCATTTAACACCTGCGTCATTTCTGCTTTCGTTTGTGCGTTATTTATTTTTCGCCGCGCCTCTGCCGAGCCGGGCAAACCTTTTGTGTACCACGATAAATGCTTGCGCATTTCGATTACATTTTCCGCCGCGTACAGGTGCGCAAGCGCGGTTTCGATAATTTCGGCGGGGGTGGGCGGCGGCGGACAAACGCCCGTTTCAAGCAGGGCGAGCGTACGCGAAAACAGCCACGGATTCCCCAACGCGCCCCGTGCAATCATTACGGCGTCGCAAATTTTCAGGCGTTCGACCGCTGTTTCCGGCTCGAAAATATCGCCGTTTCCGATTACCGGAATGCGAACCGCCGCCTTCACCGCCGCAATCGCGTCCCAATCGGCTTCGCCGGAGTAGAATTGGTCGCGGGTTCTGCCGTGAACCGTCACCCACGCCGCGCCGCTTTCCTGTGCGATTTTAGCCATTTCCGGCGCGTTTGCGGTTGCCGCCGTGAAGCCCTTGCGGATTTTCACCGTAACCGGCCGCGACGACGCCCGAACCGCCGCTTCAATAAGGCGTCCGGCAAGCAGCGGATTTTTCATCAACGCCGCGCCTTCGCCGTTTTTCACGATTTTCGGCATCGGGCAACCCATGTTTATGTCAATAAAATCGAAGTCGCGGTCGGCAAGCCGCTTGATTGCTTCCGATAAAATTTCCGGCTCGTGAGAAAAAAACTGCACCGACCACGGCTTCACTGAATTTTCCAGAAGACGGTCGGCGTTTTTATTCCCGTACACGATGCTTTTTGCCGAAACCATTTCGGAAACGGTAAGCCCCGCGCCGTGTTCAGACACAATTTTGCGGAAAATTTTATCGGTAACTCCCGCCATCGGAGCCATGACAAGATGCGGTATCATACTTCAAGTTTTAACATTTTGCGCAAAAAAATGCAAGGGCGGGCGGTGTGTTAATAAATTTTTTGAGACTCCGCCTCGCGCTCGGACTGAACAAAAAGGCGCGTAACTCCCGGAACGATTCCAAGAAAAATTCCTGGAAAAATTCCCGGAACGATTCCGGATATCTACGCACGAGAGTCGAAGTATACTTGCCCTGCAACCGAGAAATAAAGCAGTCGCTTCCATGCCAAAGGACGTTGTTTGCCATCTCAGGAAGGGGTTCGCCCTGAAACTGACCGCACCGCTCCGTGCCGAAGCCGCTGTATAACGGTTGCATGTAACACCATGCTTCACCGCAACACCTGTACCATCGCACCACCAATGTACTACCCGCATCACCCGCCGTAACATATGAAAGCGGGCAGACCCGTTCGGACACGGCCGACCGAATGCAGACGCCCATGTGCACACCTTTTATATGAAGCGGCAACGCGGAGCGAAAGCTCTGCACACCCGAAGTTCCCGGGACTTCGGTTTACTTAGAAAAACGAATCAAACAGAGACTGCGAAGTCCGAGTTAAACACTGTTTAACCGGAATTCGCACGTCAATCGCGAAGCGAACAAAAATGCACCGCAGGGGTTTCATACCTCGCGGTGTGCTTTTGCTCGCTTTAATTTTTACGGGAGGATAATTCAAATGAGGGAGTTTGTCTATGAAGGCTTTGTCACCAAAAGCTCTAATATTAAAAATATCGCCCAGCATCTCTTTAGCTATAGGCAAATCGCGGCATGACGCTTTGGAAGTAGTCATCACGGCAGGGGTTGGCATAGCCTTGTAGTTGCACTGTGCCAAGATGTGTAGTTTCATGCCGTAATAGTGCAATTCCTTAGATGCGCAATAACCTTTGTCGCAAAGCTCGCTTGCCACCTTGCCTCGCCGTGAACGCTTGTGGCTTGCAAGGATTATGGGGACGGAATCAATGATATAGTCAGAGTGACTTGCATCTAATCCCATTCCACACAAAAACATATTCGCAAGCTCCTTAAATGCATCTGCCAGATAGCATATCCGATTGCTGTACGCTTGATAGCTTGGCAAATCAGGAAACCAGCCATCGTAATAATCTTTGATAAATTCGTAACACGCCTTCACTTCAAACTTTTGGTTGGTGATTCCCCAGATGTAGGTGGTCATACATTCCACATCGGTAAATTTGGGACAAAAGTTGTTGCTTTGGCGTTGTGCCATGTTCGCCAATGAGGTATCATATTGGTGACAAATGGCGCAATACAGTTCTATAAGTTGGTGTTCTTTTCGCATAGAACCAATTTATTACTTTTTTCGCCTTTTGTCTTTATTTTTTTCAACCCTTGATTCGCGTTACCATATCTCCGGCTCAACGCTCACAATGACCGTTAGTGAGAATAATGGGGCCGTAATTATGACTTTCCGCAGAGCAAACTAATGTTGTTATTACCCCGATTGCACCGTTACAAACCTTGCAGAATGACATAGCGGCGTCCGTAACGCGGCGTTTGAATGCCGCCGAGCCTCCGAACAATCAAAATAATCAAACTCCTGCGCCGCGCATGGTAAGCGACAGAGTGCGCTTCCCCGAGCATCTCCAAAATCGCGATGATTTATATATCTTCAGCGAACGCTTCGCGTGGACTCGCGAATTTGCGCAAGGATTTTTTCATCAAAATGTTACCAACGTCTGGGATATTGAGTTGTCTTGGGAATCTGTAGGCGGCACATTTCGGTTTGGTGAGTATCTTGAAGGATTCATTGTTCAGTTGGATGATTACAGCATTTGGGGGTGGGGGCGAAATGATTACGGACAGCTTGGCGACGGCACAACTCAAACCCGTCGTTACCCCGCAAAAATTTTAGACTCTGTTTTTCGTGTTTCGTCCGGTTGGAGCGGTTCACGCACGGCAACGCAACGCAACGGCGACTTGTGGGCGTGGGGAAGTAACGAATCGGGTCAGCTCGGCGACGGTACAACAATAAATCGTCTCAGTCCGGTGAGGATTATGGGTAATGTGGTTTTGGCTGATATAAACGGATTCGGAAACGGCGGCATAGCACTGCAAGCAGACGGGACTCTTTGGACATGGGGCGAAAATTCATACGGGCGTTTGGGTGACGGTGCAATGACAGCCCGACACACACCTGTAATGGTTATGGATGATGTCGTCACTTTTTCACGGGGCAGCGGTTCCGGCGTTATAGTTCGCAGAGACGGCAGTTTGTGGGCGTGGGGGCAGCATCAAAGTTGGGACGAGATTACAAGGGAACACACAATGCTGATGGACTCCCCCGTTCCGGAAATGATTGCCACGAACACCGGACCTTTGCCGGCGGAGTCTTCACGTGGCGAAATTGTTGCCGATGACGGCAGGATTTTTGTGGCTTTTTGGGACTTATGGAAACTCGAACTCGGCGATTAGCTCCGCTTTGACTGTTGCCGCAGTCGCCGTTCGTGTCTGCGAATCACTTGCACAAAAAAAACCGCGATAAACTTTCGCGGTTTTTTTACTTTATTGCGGTTTGCCAATCGGTAGAAATTTGTCGCAAAAAATGTTATTATGCCCGCAAAGGGGTGGAGTTATGAATAAAAAATTAACGGCGGCTTTCATTATTTCGATATTGGCGGCCTTTTTTGTGCCTATAACGGCATATGCCGAATTCGACCAATTCATTCGGGTAGGTCTGGTGCAAAATTTTACAAATCAGAATTCGATTCGGGTGAACAACACGAGTATCTTTGCGGGAATGAGCGTCGATGAAGGCTTTATGCCGCTTGACGAGCTTCATTCGCCGGGAGGATTTACCGTTCGCGCAAGCGGCGGCGGAGTTGAAATTTTGTCGGGAAACATTGTTATGTATACGTTTTCGGGGCAAACGGCGGCGCAAATTATGGCAAGCGACGGCGGAGACGGCGCGGGAAGCATCGACTTAGGCACGCATCGTTATCGCGGCGTTATGGAATTTGTTCCGAGCGGCGGCAGAATAAGCGCGGTTAATATTCTTTCCATCGAGGAATATTTGTTCGGCGTTTTACCGGCGGAAATGTCGCCGAGCTTTCAGCCCGAGGCGTTAAAAGCGCAAGCGGTTGCATCGCGGTCGTTTTCGTTTCATCAGGTCGTGCAAAGCAAGCATCCGAATCAGCCGTTTGACATCTGCGACACAACCTGCTGCCAAGTTTATCGCGGCGCGGGAAGCGAAGACGCGCGCACGAATGAAGCCGTTTTGGCCACATACGGCCTGATGCTTTTCTTCAACGGAAACGTTATTTCCGCGCATTATTTTTCGTCGAGCGGCGGCGCGACCGAAAATTCCGAGGACATTTGGTGGGAAGCACGTGCGTATTTGCGCAGCGTAAACGAAATCACCGAACACAACCCTATGATTTGGGAGCGAACATACACGTGGGCGCAGCTTACAAATGCTGCGGCGCATCACGGCGCGAGAATCGGTACGGTTGAAGGCGTTTCGATTTCGCGGCTTTCGCCCGGCGGACGCGCACACGAGCTTACTTTTCACGGAACTGCCGGCACATGGTCAACGCCGCGAAGCGTTGGCGTAACCGGCTTTTTCCGACCAATCGGCGGAACATTGCCGAGCCGAAATTTTCAAATGGTCGGCGGCGGTCACACGACCCCGACGGTTTACGTTACCGACGGCTTTCAAACCGTATCCGCGCCGCTTAATTCGTTTTACGCAACCTGCCTGAACGGCGCAATCGCGCGCGTTCATCACGCATATATTTATGACGGCGAAACCACTCGTCGCATAAATTCTTCGCCGACAATTGTTCGCGGCGGCGCGGGCATCACGTTGCACGGTCGCGGGTGGGGTCACGGCGTGGGAATGAGCCAACTCGGCGCGGAAGGCATGGCGCGGCTCGGCCACACTTTCGAAGAAATTTTGCATCACTACTACCAAGATATTGAAATTCGGCGTAATCATTAAATTATTATCCGTCGGGGACCTTGCCCCGAGAGTAAATTTTCGAAGGAGTATCCATGGAAAAAAAAGATTTCTACTACGATTTGCCCAAGGAACTTATCGCGCAGCAACCGAACGAACGTCGCGACGGTTCGCGCCTGATGCATATGTGCAGAAAAACCGGCGCGGTTACGCATAAAAATTTCACGGACATCGTGGGCTTGCTTAACCCCGGAGATTGCATCGTGATTAACGATTCAAAGGTAATTCCGGCGCGGCTTACCGCCGGCGGAACAGAAATGCTTCTGCACGAACAATTCGAAGACGGGCGATGGTCGGTGCTTGTTAAACCCGGCAAAAAGGCTCGCATCGGCGACAGGCTTACTTTCGGCGGCGGGCGTCTTGTTGCGGAGGTTGAAGAAATTATCGAGGACGGTCTGCGGCTCGTTTCCCTCAAATACGACGGCGATTTCGAGCAGCTTCTGGTAGAAATCGGCGAAATGCCCCTCCCCCACTACATCGAAGAAAAACAAACCGACACGTCGCGCTACAACACGGTTTACGCCACGCATGAGGGTTCGGTTGCCGCGCCTACGGCCGGGCTTCATTTCACCGACGAAATTTTGCGCAAAATCGAGGGCAAAGGCGTGAAAATTGCCCGCGTGACGCTTCATGTAGGCATCGGCACGTTCCGCCCGGTGAAAGAGGACGACATCACGAAGCATCACATGCACAGCGAATATTGCCGCATCGAGCCGCACGTTGCCGACATGATTAACGAAACGAAAACATCCGGCGGGCGTGTAATTGCAATCGGCACAACAAGTTGCCGCACAATCGAAAGCCGCGCCGAAAACGGGCGGGTTCTTGCCGGGGCGGGCAAAACCGATATTTTCATCTATCCGGGGTACGAATTTAAAATCATGGACGGGCTTCAAACGAATTTTCATTTGCCCGAATCCACGCTGATTATGCTCGTTTCCGCCTTCGTCGGATGCGAAAAAACCCTCGCCGCTTACGAGGAAGCAGTGAGGGAGCGTTATCGCTTTTTCAGCTACGGCGATGCGATGTTAATCGTGTAGTTACGGGGCGTTGCCCCGCACCCCACCCGCTTTTTGAAAAAAGCGGGGCAAAAACTTTAATTCAAATCGCGCATTCGCGCGATTTTTGGGTTTTTTGTCGAACTTTTTTCCAAAAAAGTTCGTGGGGGTTCGGGGGCAAAGCCCCCGAAAACCTGTACTCAAAGCCGGATGCAATTTTACAACTTAACCGCAAAATAGTCCGACGCGCTGCCGCAAACGGGGCATTCTTCGAGGTCGTCGCGCTCGCGGAAGTCAAAGCCGCAGGCGGTGCAAACCATGTCGCTTGCGAGTTCGTTCATGTAGCTGCTGTTTTTTAACTTTTCAAGCATTTTTTTGCAATGCTCTTCGTGAGATTTTTCGATTTTTGCAACCTCGCGGAACAGCGATGCAATTTGGCTGAACCCCTCTTTTTCGGCGATTTCGGCGAATTGAGGATACATAGTTTCGTGCTCCGCGCTTTCTCCGGCAATGGCCTCTTCGAGGCACTCGATTACATTGGGCAGTCTGCCGAATTTCAGCAGTTTGTACCATGTTTTTGCGTGGAACATCTCATTTTTCGAATTCCGCTCAAAAAAATCGGCGATTTCGCTGAAACCTTCGCCTTTCGCAATTTCGGCGTAGTAGCTGTAGCGATTTCGCGCTTGCGATTCTCCCGCAAACGCGCTTTGCAGATTTTTTTCCGTTTGTGTGCCCTTCAAACCTTCAATTGCTGTCATGGGTAAGCCCTCCTTTTTTCTGTAGTATATCAGTTTTTCAGCAGAAGTGAACGCACTTTATGAAGCGAACAAGGGCTGTGCCGCGCAAACGGTTCACTCAATGTCGTTTTGCTTCGCAAAACAACCGGTCGCTCACCGCGCGGCATCACGCCCTTATTCGCTTTTAACGGTGCGTTCACTATAAAAAAAATGACCCGGAAAATTTATCCGGGCCGAAAGAGGAGGCTTATGTTAAGGAGAATGAAAAGTCAGAATTTTTACCATGTTCTTGCCGTGTTGTACGCCTCGGCAACGGCGGCTTGATGTTGGCGAACATGGGTAGGTGCATAACGATGCGTTGATGAACCGAGAAAATGTATGCATACATGACCGTTCATGTTGTTTCCGCTGCGCGTTGAGCCCGCATGAGGCATTCCGTTCACCGAAGCGGCAAGCGTTCTGCCGTCTACCAATATAAGAATCGGGCGCGGGGCCCATTGCCATTGCCCGAAAGCACTGAGCATCAGTGCGGTATCGGCGGCGGTAATTGTTTCGGAATCGGCGTGATTCCCTTGCGAAAATGACGCCATTTCCCACGAAATTCCTGTTCGAACGTCTACAACCGTAAAAATCTTTCCGCTTGTTACAATATTTCGTGCTTCGCTCCAGTGGAGCTTTTCGACAGTTCCGACTTCGACCGGTCCGCTTTCGCCAAGTTCACGCAAATGCGCCGCGTACATAAATCCGGCCTGCCCGTTGTAAGAAACGTTAAACCATTCGCCGCACCCTAAATCCAAAACTTCCACGCGGCTTCCGGGAGGAACAAGCGCGACTCGCGTACCGTTTGTTCCCGGCGACGGCCGCAAGTTCACGCGACCCGTTGTTATAAAGTAGGAAACTTCTTCCGGCGTATATACCCATGCGTCGGCAAGTACAATCGGTGCTTCTTCGGGCAATAACGGTGCGTCGGCAAGCAGTAACGGTTCGTCTTCAAGTACAGGCGATGCTTCTTCAAGCAACAGCGGCACAAACGGTTCGTACGGCGCGTATTCCCATGCGTCCGCAAGCAGTTGCGGTTCGCCCGCAAAAGCCATGACGGACGGCAAAATAAGCGTCAGAAGCAACCCCACAAGAAATGTTTTTAAACTCATTTAAATATCCCCCCAAGACTTATTAACTCTTCCGAAAATTATCTTAATATATTCGTAATATTTTGTCAACATATTTCATAATATTTTTCATACTTTTTTTTGTTACAACAATTTTTGCTTCGAATACACGTAATTTTTCGGGGGCTTTGCTCCCGCACCCCCACGAACTTTTTAAAAAAAGTTCGATAAAAACCAAAAAAAATCGCGCGAAAGCGCGATTTTATAACGGGGTCAAGGGGGCTTTGCTCCCTTGCAGGGGTTCGGGGACAGAGTCCCCGAAAAATTTTAATAAAGTATCTGAAAAATATAATCCCGGCGAATTTCGCGCAAATCAACAAATCCGGGTACAAGCCCGACGCCGGGATGCGTTTCTAAAATTTGAATAATTGTGCGAACTTTTTCGTCGGCGTGAGTTACGCCGCCAACATTAAATTCGATGTTGTCTATTAAAATGCGAATGTTTGCGGAATCGGCAACGTTTATGTGCGAAACGCGGTGCGTGATATTGTATTGGTTTAAAAGCTGTGCGTACTGCACAACTACGCCGAAAGCGGCGGCGTCGGGAACTTCCAAAATTTCGCCGAGCTGAAATCGCGTAAAATCAAGCCCCACCAAAACCGGCAGCGGCTCAAAAAAATATGTATTTATTTCAAGAACGCGCCCGTAATCGTCCAAAAAAAGAAAACTGCCGGGCATGTGTTCGAAATAGGCGGTCAAACGGCGTTCCGAAATTGTAACGTTTATGCGGCCGGGCAAAACCCGTTCGATTCGCACGTAACCGATGTATTGATTTTGCAAAATTGAGGATTGGGCAGAACGGGCGTTAAAAAGCAAAATGTGCGTATTGTCGGTGATGTCGAGCCGCGTGAGAATTTCTTCGCGCGAAACGCGATAAATTCCGTCAACGGCAACATGATTGATATGAAAATACGGCGAAAATAAAATAATCAACGCCAAAAGCGTGGGCGCGGCAACAATCCCCGCCAAAAAAAACCGTGTACGATTTATATCGAACGGTTTTCTCGGCTTTTTCGGTTTTTTTTGTTTTTTGCCGTCCGTGGCGGGCGTTTCGTCCGCGGTGACGTCCGGCGTCACGTCCGGAGTTGTATCCGGCGGCGTATTATCGGTCGTCATGTTTGAAGGGATTCAAGCCACGCCGCAAAGCGTTCTTTGTGCAAATTTGCGACCCATTCTTTGTACACAAGATACATTTTGCCGTTGAAACGAAAAGATTCCTTCCAATATTTGATTTTGCCGTTGGCGGTGCGCTGTTCGGCCAAATTGCTGCGGGTTTCGATTTCTTTGAAAACAGGCGTACGAACGCCGAAAGTTTTTTCGCTGTATTCCGATGTTGTGAGCTTGCGGGTTTCGGCAACAGGCAGGGCATCTGCGGCGGAAAGTTCTTCGAAGCGGTCTTTAATCCACTTGCGAATCGAACCGGAAACCTGCGATTCCGGAGAGGGTTGTTCAGAAGGTTCGGGCGGTGTGAGCGGCTTCGGCGGTGCAGGCGGCGCGACTTTCGGCGGCTTTTCCTTTTTTGCGGCGGGTTTGGTTTTTTTGGATTCGTCGGGCAAAAGAGAGTAGGAAAAGGATTCGCCGAGCGGCACATTAAAAACAGAATTATATTTATTTCCTTGCGCCGAGGTTATAACAAGCCCGCGCACATCCTCCATAATTGTGCCTTTGGCCTCGCTTCGCGGCGCGATAAGAAGCACATTGTCTTCAATTGAGTGAATGCAAAAGGGGCCGGACGTAAGCGCGAAGCGAATAAACTCGCTTATACGCTTAAATCCGTGCCGCGTAACCTTAAAATCGGGCAGATAGTGGCTGATATAATTTGTAAAAACGCTTACTTCAATCCCGGGCATGTCCTTTGTTTCGGGAACGAAAATTGCCTCAATCATTTTTCGCACGGTATGGAAACAGCCCGACAAATCGCCTTTATCGCGCCAAATTTCTATGTTTGCGGCAATGAGAGCCTCGGTATATTTTGTTTTCGGAAAGGTTGCGGGAACTTTTTTCGAATCCTCGACGGGTTGCGGCGCGGGTTGCGGTGCTGCCGATTGCGCTGTCGCGGATTGAGGCGTTTTAGCCACCTTTGTTTTTCGCGAGGTCGCTGTTATTATAGCGTCCGATTTTTCAAGGGAGATAAAATAATCGCAGGAGTTTCTGAAAATATTGTTTGTAATTCTGTCAAAACTGCATCCGATAACGCGCTTGCCGTGTTCGTGGAGCTTTTTTGCCAAGAATGCAAAAATGCCGTCGCCGGAAGCGATAACGTAGTTTTCGATTTCGGGACGGCGAGAAATCAAATCCACCGCGTCAATAATTAAGCTGACATCGGCGGCGTTTTTCATTTTATCGTTTAAATTTGTGTTGAAAATTTGCACGGGTTCGATGCCCACCTGAAGCACCGAGTTTCGCATATTTCGGTGTTGCGGCATCGCCCAATCGGCGTAAGCCCGCTGAACCGAAACGCCGTGCACTCCTTCCGTTTCAAGAACGCGGCGATAAATTTCGTCCAAATGCAAAACAGTATTAGATTTTCCGCCGAAAATAGCCGTTAAATTCTCAATATCATAGAAAATGGCTGTGTTACACAGCATGAAACCACCTCTTTGCAAAAGAGTATAACATGTGAAAAAGCTATTGCAAATATCATCGGAACAAAGAATCGCTCCTGTTGCATATGTAACATGGGACGAAGAAACCGAAATTCTTGAGAGTGCAATGTAATGCCGTCAAAGCCGTCCGCACGCAGCCCACAAAAAAAACCGCGCTTTGCGCGGTTTTTTTATTAAGGGGTCAAGGGGCGTTGCCCCTTGCAGGGGTTCGGGGACGGAGTCCCCGAGAATTAACCTTCCTCGGTTTCGGTGTAGTCGCTTGCAAGCATCGGTTCGAATTTGTCATGAACGGCTTGGGTTGCCTTTGCAATGTTACGCTCATCTATGAGAACGGTGATTTTTATTTCGGACGTTGAAATTGTTTCGATATTTACGCCGACTTCGTACAGGGCTTCAAACATTTTTGCGGCAACGCCGGTGTTTGTTGCCATGCCCGAACCCACAACCGAGAGCTTTGCCAAGTTTTCGTCGGTATTGAGGGTTGCGAAGCCGATTTGCTCTTTGTGCGCCTCAAGAATGCCGAGGGTAATTTTCAAATCCTGCTTGTGAATTGTAAAACAGTAGTCGCGAATGTCGCCTTCGCCCACGGAAAGCAGTATTACGTCAACATTTATTTTTTCCTTGGCAAGCGGCATGAAAATACTTGCCGCCACGCCCGGTTTGTCGGGAAGTCCCGTTACGCTTACCCTCGCCACATTTCTGTCGATTGCAATGCCGCTTACCGATAACTGTTCCACTCCCGCATCCTCCTTAATTAACGTACCCGGCACGTCGTTCATGCTTGAACGCAACACCAAATTAACGCTGAATCGCTTTGCCATTTCAACGGCGCGATTATGCAATACTCCCGCGCCGGACGCGGCAAGTTCCAACATATCTTCGTAGCTTATGACGTCCAGTTTTTTTGCCGAGCGAACAATGCGCGGGTCGGCGGTGTAAATGCCGTCAACATCGGTGTAGATTTCGCAAAGCTGCGCTTCAAGCACGGCCGCAAGCGCGACTGCCGTTGTGTCGGACGCACCGCGCCCGAGGGTTGTTAAATCGCCGTGGCGGTTTACTCCCTGAAAGCCCGCTACAATAATAATATTTCCCTTGTCAAGCTCTGCATTAAGACGCTCGGTGCGGATTCGTTTTATTTGCGCGTTGAAATGCACCGAAGTCGCTTCGATGCCGACCTGAACCGCGTTAAGCGAAACCGCCGGATGCCCGAGGCTTTGCAATGCCATCGACAGCAGCGCGGCAGATTGCTGCTCGCCGGTAACGAGAAGCATATCAAGCTCGCGGCGGCTCGGTTCGTCGCAAATATCGCGGGCTTTTTCCAATAACTTATCCGTTGTATGCCCCTGCGCCGAAACCACAACAACAACGCGATTTCCCGCGTTTTTTGCCTTAATGACGATACTTGCCACATGCATAATGCGCTCGGCGTTTGCAACGGATGTTCCGCCGAATTTTTGCACAATAATTTTTGACATTTAAGATGTTCCTCTCGAAAAAACAACGCGAAAAATTTATCACAGTTTCGGGCATTGCGCAAGCACGACCGGCATAGACTGTCACAAAGGGGGTTTTTATGCGAAGCAGACGAATTAAACGAAAAATGAGGGCGGCATTTGCCGGCAGACCTCGGCGTTCAAAAAGAAGTTTAAAGGAATATTTATTTGCGGTTTGCGTTGCGGCGGTGATTATTTTACTGCTTACGGGCGTGTGGCGACTTGTGCGGCCGGGAATTCGCGTACGTGCGTCTGCGGAAACTGTCGCTGCGTTTCGCGTTCCGACCGGCGCAATCGACAGCCTTCGCATGTACGCCGACCAAAACGAAATTAAATTTCCCGAACTTTTTGCCGTTTTTAATGCGGAAAATAAATTTTTTCCCGAAAAACACTCCGCGTATGATTTAAGCGCGTTGGAGCGAATTTATGTTTCGGATTTCAACAAACTTTTGCGACGATATAATTCCCGAAGCATCGCGCCGTACATAGCAATGTTTGAGAATCTTTTCGGCGAAATAGAAGCGTTTCCGATTCCCGCCGAGTGGCTCGACGGCGAAGTTATTTTCGGAGATTCGTGGGGCGTCGAGCATAATTTTCAGGGCAAGGACATGCATCGCGGCACAGCAATTATCGACCGCGAAAACATTCGAGGGCGCGTACCGATTGTAAGCATGACGCGGGGAAATGTTCGCGAGGCCGGCTTTGACGCAAATTTGGGATACTTTGTTCGTATCGTTACCGAAAACGGCACGCATTATTTGTATGCACACTTGGATTCAATTGCGGCAGACATCGTCGCCGGCAGAAACGTATCCCCCGGCGACCCGCTCGGCGTTATGGGAAACAGCGGCGGCGGCCGACGCAACTCGCGAGGGTTTCCCGTTCATTTGCATCTGGCAATTTCGCCGGATGTTTCCTTCACGCGCGGAACTTTTTGGATAAACCCCTACCCTCTCCTGCGATACGTTGAAAATACGTCGGGGCGGTGATGCGGGCTTTCATTAAAAACCGTGGGGTTTCACCCCACCCCCCACAAACTTTTGAAAAAGTTTGACCAAAACTGTTAAAATCGCGCATTCGCGCGATTTTTTCGCAGGTCGGAAATCTTTTTTGCCTTCGGCAAAAAAACGCTCAAAAAAAGCGCGTTGATGTATAGCGAACGCCTTTGAGAACCGTGAAGGCGAGGCGGGAAACGCGGGCTTCTGCGCGTTTTCCGACGACGCCTGAACGGGCTTCTCAAGTGCGTTCGCGCCATCGCGACTTTTTTTTCGCTGATAGCATGTATAATTTTCTCAAAACTGCATCATACTGTCTGTATAAACAAATTTCTACTTACCATCGCCGCCGCAAGGCAGTGCCGAAGGGAGGCCACGTGTTATGGAAAACAAAAAAAACAACGCTTCGAACTCTATGAACAACAATAAAAACAGAACCGAGTTTGCGGAAGACACAACAAACAACGCATCTAATAACGCATCCAACAATGCATCTAACAACGCGAAAAACAAAAACAGATAGTGCGAAACTCCCGACATCTTTAACGATGTCAAAACCTATCGGTAACCAACCGGCTACCGATAGGTTTTTTTATTTTGCGAAAAATTGCCCGATTTCGGGGAAACGCGCAACAATTCACACGTATAGCGGAACGACCCTGAGAACCGTGAAGGCGAGGTTGGAAATCGCGGGCTTCAGCGCGTTTTCCGACGAAGCCTGAACGGGTTTCTCAAGTACGTTCGCTATGTTCCGGGTGTTCAATGCGCGCTTTTTTATTTTGCGAAAAAATGTTAAAATATTAAACCCTTAATACCGCTGATTTACATCGCACGACTCAGTCACCCCGCGCGTACTTTTCCATACTATTGATATAACACCCTATCCGAATGTTTGGCCGAACACGGCACTTGCTGACTTTCATAATAAAAACTCGGTGGTGCTGCTTCCGCGCTCGGAATAGGAATCGGAGGTTTATCTTGCGTTTAATGAAAGCAATCCGCTCGCGCGACCCGGCAGTGCGTTCGTGGCTTGAAATTTTGCTTTATCCGGGGTTTTGGTGCATGTTTTTTCACAGAATCGGTCACGCGCTTTATAAGGCGAGGCTTTATTTTCTTGCGCGGGTTGTTTCGCAATACTCGCGATTTGTTACAGGAATCGAGATTCATCCCGGGGCGCAAATCGGCGGCGGCGTTTTTATCGACCACGGCTTCGGCGTGGTAATCGGCGAAACCTGCATTATCGGCGACGATGTGCATATTTTTCACGGCGTAACTTTGGGCGGAACAGGCAAAGAAAAAGGCTTGCGTCACCCCGTTATCGGAAATAATGTGGTTATCGGTACGGGCGCGATTGTTTTGGGGCGCGTAAGCATCGGCGCGAACGCAAAAATCGGCGCAGGCGCGGTTGTTGTTGCAGACGTTCCCGAAGGCGGAACCGTCGTGGGCGAACAGGCGCGACTTGTGGGCTGCCAAAAATCTACGCGACACGAACTTGAAGGATTAAAAGAAAAAATTGCGGAGCTGAAAAATTTGGTGGATTCATAAATTTTCCTGCCCCTCTCGCAACAACCGGCGGTAATCCGCCCATGAAACGTATCGCCCGCCCATTTTTTCCAGATGCGGCGTGTGAAATTGACAATCTGCGAACACAAAATCGCGCTCGGCGAGAAATCGGCACAAATGTATGAGCGCGATTTTTGATGCATCCGGTACAAGCGAAAACATGCTTTCGCCGAAAAAACACCGCCCGATAACAACGCCGTACAACCCGCCGACAAGTTGCCCGGCTTCGAGAGAATGTGCCGCACCCGACTCTTGCCCCCGGCTATCAGTGTGCGCTTGGCGCACTTCCCCCCGGCTGTACACCCCCACGCACAAAGCGTGTCCCGCGTCAAACAGGGCGTTGTACGCAACCTCCATATCGTCGCTAATCCACGTTTTTCCTTCGCGGAGTTTTCTGCAATTTTTCATAATCGCCCCAAAGTCCGCGTTCATTTTTATATCAAAGTCGCCGCGGCGCAGAGTTTTTTTCATGCTTCGCGAAACATGAATTTCATTCGGAAAAATCAAAAACCGTCGATGCGGACTCCACCATAAAATCGGTTCGTCGGGGTTGTACCACGGAAAAATTCCGTTCCGATACGCGCATAAAAGCCGCTCAACGCTTAAATCACCGCCGTAAGCCAAAAGCCCGTCGTGGTCGGCAAGCCCCGTTGGCGGAAACAAAATCAAATCTTTTTCCAGTTTAAAAATCGGCATAATACCTCCCGGTGTTCGTTATTCATAAGGATGAATTTTCGGGGCGTTGCCCCGAACCCCACCCGCTTTTTTAAAAAAGCGGGGCAAAAATTATCAAAAATCGCGCTTTGCGAGATTTTTAAAAGAGTTTTTGTCGAACTTTTTTCAAAAAGTTCGCAGGGTGCGGGACAGAGTCCCGCGAATTTGACTCACACTGCGTTTTCCCTATATTATAGCAGTAAAAAATGAAAGGACACATCACAATGAAATCAATGGAGAAAATTGTCGCGCTTGCAAAAAGTCGCGGGTTTGTGTTCCCCGGCTCGGAAATATACGGCGGTTTCGCCAATACGTGGGACTACGGGCCGCTGGGCGTCGCGCTGAAAAATAATGTTAAAAATGCGTGGTGGAAAAAATTCATACAGGAAAGCCCGTATAATGTGGGGGTGGATTGCGCAATCTTAATGAATCCGTCTGTTTGGGAAGCATCGGGGCATGTCGGCGGGTTCAGCGACCCGCTTATGGACTGCCGCTCCTGCAAAGAGCGTTTTCGCGCCGACAAACTCATCGAAGACCACAAAGGCGACGGTGCCGACGGTTGGTCGAACGAGAAAATGAAGGCATATATCGACGAAAATAAACTCCCCTGCCCCAAATGCGGCAAACACGATTTCACCGACATCCGCCAGTTTAATATGATGTTCAAAACATTCGCCGGCGTAACCGAAGATAAGCAAACAACGGTGTATCTCCGCCCGGAAACCGCGCAGGGTATTTTTGTGAACTTCAAAAACGTGCAACGCACAACACGCAAAAAAATCCCGTTCGGAATCGGGCAGGTCGGGCATTCATTCCGAAACGAAATCACGCCGGGCAATTTCACTTTCCGCACACGGGAATTTGAGCAAATGGAGCTTGAATTTTTCTGCGAACCCGGCACCGACCTCGAATGGTTCGAATATTGGCGGCAATTTTGTATCGACTGGCTGCACGGGCTTAACATGCCGGCGGAATCGTTGCGCATTCGCGACCACGGCGCGGAAGAGCTGTCATTCTATTCGAAGGCGACAACGGACATCGAATATCGCTTCCCCTTCGGATGGGGCGAACTGTGGGGCATTGCCGACCGCACGGATTACGACCTCAAGCAGCACATGGAGCATTCCGGCGAAGACATGCACTACATCGACACAAACGACACCACGAAACGCTTCATTCCCTACTGCGTTGAGCCGTCGCTCGGACTTACGCGCATGACGCTTGCATTCCTGTGCGAAGCCTATGACGAAGAAGAACTCGGTACACCCGAAAAACCCGATTCGCGCACGGTTTTGCGCTTTCATCCCGCTCTCGCGCCTATCAAAGCGGCGGTTCTTCCGCTTTCGAAAAAGCTCACCGAACCCGCCGAAAAAATTTACGGCGATTTGTGCAAGCATTTCGCCTGCGATTTTGACGACACCGGCTCTATCGGCAAACGCTATCGCCGCCAAGACGAAATCGGCACACCGTTCTGCATAACCTACGACTTCGATTCCGAAACCGACAACGCCGTTACCGTCCGCCATCGCGACTCTATGGAGCAAGAGCGCGTTGCGATTTCCGGGCTTGCGGATTATTTTAAAGAAAAATTAACGTACTGATAAGGAGCATTCGCATGAAAACTCGAATGATTCGCATTAACGACGAAATCGCCCGCGTTACCGCCGACGTGATTCGCTCGGAGCTTTCCGACCCGCGCATCGGGCCGGTTGTAAGCGTTTTGGGCGCGGAAACAACGCAGGATTTAAAGCACTGCAAAATTCGCATAAGCATTTTCGGCAACGACGAAGAACAGGCGTCGCAAACGATGGAAGCTCTTACTCGTGCATCCGGGTTTATTCGGCGGCGCGTCGCAGAAATCGTAAACCTGCGCCAAACTCCCGAAATAAAATTCGTTTATGACGACTCCATCGAACACGGAATGCGTATGCGAAAGCTGATTGATGAAGTGAATCAATAGAGCAATTTGATTTTGCGTTGTCCGAAAACCCGCTTTGAGCTGTGTCGCATCGCAGGAAAATGGCGGCTTCAGGTCATTTCCGAGAAGCGACATATGCGAAAAGCCGGGGTTTCCGGAGGTCGCCCTGTCCGATAAAAAAACCGCGCATGTGCGTAATGCCATTAAGTTAAGGGCATTACGCACATGCGCGGTTTTTTAATGTTTAGGGGCTGCACGATTCCCGGAAAAATTCCAGGAAAATTTCCTGGAAAAATTCTCAGAACCATTCCGGATAACATGGTATGACGCCCGGGATATACTTGCCCTGCAACCGAGAAACAAAGCAGTCGTTTCTATGCCAAAGGACGTGTTTGCCATCAGGTAATAATCGCAGGCTGAAACAATTGAGCGCGAGGCGAGAACCGGCGGCTTCAGGCCGGTTTTTGACGACGCGCGAAATGATTTCAGACGCGATTTATTACTCAGGAAGGGGTTCGCCCTGAAACTGACCGCACCGCTCCGTGCCGAAGCCGCTGTATAGCGGTTGCACGTAATGCTATGCAACACCATGCTTCACCCGTACCACCGCAACACCACGCACCACCCCGCCGCATTGCATGAAAGGGGGAAGGAGCATTCGGACACGGCCGACCGAATGCACACC
>Ga0123355_10002467_pt1 | contig 26167 bp, 20 predicted proteins | sample TergutEmb28metaG_3_FD_89872 | JGI IMG/M metagenome (GOLD analysis project Ga0123355, IMG submission 89872) | Embiratermes neotenicus P1 segment gut microbial communities from Petit-Saut dam, French Guiana - Emb289 P1 | ecosystem: Host-associated > Arthropoda: Insects > Digestive system > Gut ...
GCTTTGGCGGTCAATTATACGCCACTTTTCGTTGGCATTTCCTTGCTTGCCTCTTGGCAAGCTGCGTCAATACCTCCTCAATTGGCGCATAATTGCCGCGCCAAACCGCCATCGCCGCCTATGTACACAGCTTCTCAGTGCGACACATACTCATACCATATGAAAGGATTGCCAAAAACGCGAATAATTAAAGTGAATTAAATGAGAAACCGTCCAGCCCGAGCTGAAATTGCGAGCGCTTCAACATGTACCGGAAAGAAGTCCGGCGACCCGAAGGGGCGGTTTTGTGAAGCAAAACTACTGAGCAATTTTGGCGATAGGCTGGGTGGATTTCGAATTAATTCACTATAAATAACATTTTTCATCAAAACTTTGCCTTCACACCCTACAAAGGCGTATAATATTGCAAAGACTACAAAAGGAGGCTATCCATGCTAAACCTATCCCAAGCAGAAGCCATCATACGTAAATACAACCAAGAGGCTTTCCATATCCAGCACGCCCAGGCCGTATCCGGCGCAATGGGCTATTTCGCCAGGAAACACGACCCCGAGCATGAAGAATACTGGCGTGTAGTAGGCATGCTACACGACACAGACTTCGAGCAATATCCAGACGAACACTGCGTAAAAGGCATAGAACTACTACAGGCCGAAGGCGTACCAGAGGACATAATCCGCGCTGCACTAAGCCACGGCTGGGGCATGACAAATAGCCCATACGAGCCACAAAGCACAATGGAAAAGGTACTTTTCGCGGTGGACGAGCTAACCGGCCTGATATGGGCTGCGGCACTAATGCGCCCATCCAAAAGCACGATGGACATGGAACTTTCTAGCGTAAAAAAGAAATTCAAGGACAAGCGCTTCGCGGCAGGTTGCTCTAGGGAGACAATAGCCAAAGGTGCCGAGATGCTGGGCTGGAGCCTAGATGAACTAATATCCGAAACAATACTAGCAATGCGCGAGGTAGAAAATGCAGGCAAACAGTAATAGCACCCACTCGGGCCGCACAGCCAAGGTTGAAGGTACAGGTAAAATTATAACCAAAGCGGAATACACCACCACAGCCGTAAAGCCGGAGCAATTCCCAGAAAACGGCTGGCCAGAAGTGGCATTTGTAGGACGCTCCAATGTAGGCAAATCATCCCTTATTAATGCCCTTTTAAACCGCAAAAAACTGGCCCGTACTAGCCAAAACCCGGGCAAGACCCGTACAATTAACTTCTTTAACGTAGAAGATAGGCTATACTTCGTGGACCTGCCCGGCTACGGCTATGCCAGAGTTAGCAAGTCCGAGTCCGAAAAATGGGGCGCAATGGTAGAAGGTTACCTTCAAGACCGCCCTCCCCTGAAGCACATCTTTTTGCTAATGGACATACGCCACGAGCCCAGTGCCGGCGACAGGCAAATCCATGAATGGTGCAAGTACTACAACCTGCCCTTCACGATAATAGCTACCAAAAGTGACAAAATAAAAAAAAGCCAGGTACAAAAACATCTGGCTGTAATACGCAAAGCCCTTAATGAAGAAACGCCCCCCATGCCATTTTCCAGCGAATCGTGGGATGGCAGGGAGGCGCTTTGGGGGTTAATAGAATCTGAAATAGTTGGCTAAATCTTACTTGTTAACTTGATTCCAAGCCACATCGCCCACAAAGGGGAGCTTAAACTGGGAACCTGTAGCCGCTTTAAACATCAAAAACAGCTTGCTGCCTACTAGCACCAGGCGCCATATAAGCATTACCGGCCATACAACAATCCCGATAAGCCAGCCTATAAGGGGCAGGCCAGTTATAAGACCAACCACCCAAAATATTATCCATAAGAATAAGAACCATAGGGTGGACTGCAGGGCATGAAAACGTACAAATTTGTTTTCTCTCTCAAGCACCAGTACTACTATACCGGAGATTGGGCCAAGTAAATAGCTAAGGGCCGCAGCAATATTTTCGTTAAGGCCAAATACTGATTTCATGGTTATTCCTCCTTCAAAATTGATTTCTTAACACAAGGTACGACGCTTGAAGAGTAAAGTCTGTAAATAGCCGCTATTGATTTGGAGACATGGGTGTGAAAAAAATCACATCACACTTGATTTAAGGGAACGCGTGCGCTCCCGCTTGACCCTTGGAGGCATAATGCAAACCAATTACCACGAACTGCTAACAACCCACAATGACCATATAACAAAAACCACAGGCCACCGGCCAAGTTTTTTTATACGCACATATGGCTGCCAAATGAATAGCCGAGACTCCGAAAAAATGGCTGCCTTACTTGCTATGCTAGGCTACCAAGACGCCGAAAGCCCAGAAACCGCTGACTTAGCGCTATTTAACACCTGCTGCGTGCGAGAAAGCGCCGAAAACAGGATCTTCGGCCATTTAAGCCGCTTGCGTCATACAAAAGAAAACGAGAAGCCAGACATGATTATAGCCGTTGGCGGCTGCATGTCTCAACAGTCCGAAATTGCGGAAAAAATCGCAGACTCTCACCCCTATATTAATATAGTATTTGGCACGGCAAACCGCCACCGCCTACCTGAGTTTTTGTGGCGGGCTATCCAAAGCGGCAAGCAGGTCATAGATATAACCGAAGACGACGATTTACCAGAGCTTGACTCAGTACCAGTAACTACACGGGATTACCCCCACAAAGCCGGGGTTAATATCATGTATGGGTGTGATAATTATTGCTCATATTGCATTGTGCCATATGTACGGGGCCGGGAAAGGAGCCGCCCGGCGACGGATATACTTCGCGAGATAGAGGCCCTGGTAGCGGATGGCGTAAAAGAAATCATGCTGCTTGGGCAGAATGTAAATTCGTACGGGAAAGGGCTGGCGCCCCACGATATTACCGACTTCCCTACCCTGCTACGCCACGCAAACCAAATCCCAGGCCTTGCGCGCATACGCTTCATGACCTCTCACCCAAAGGATTTTTCTGACGAACTTATAACGGCGGTACGTGACTTGGATAAGGTATGCAAATCTGTGCATCTTCCGATGCAATCTGGCAGTACAAAGGTGCTGGACGATATGAATCGCGGTTACACTCAAGCAGAGTATTTAGCATTGGCAAGTCGCCTAAAAAAGGCCGGCGTGAACCTATCTACCGACATAATCGTAGGCTACCCCGGCGAGACAGAAGAAGACTTCGAAGCAACATTAGACGTGGCGCGGCAAGTACGCTTTTCAGGCGCGTTTACCTTTATATATTCAAAGCGCACCGGCACCCCGGCCGCACAGCGGACAGATCTAGTTCCCCGCAAAACATCCGCAGACCGCTTCGAGCGCCTTACATCCACGATTTATCCTATTTTACTGGAAATAAACGAAGCCAAAGTAGGCACAGCACTTCCCGTAATGGTAGAAGAAATTACCGGCACCGCGATAAAAGGCCGCACAGATGATAATACATTGGTGCATTTCGAGGTGAAGGACGGTGCATATCAGCCGGGGCAAATTGTACCTGTACGCATTATTTCAGCGAAATCTTTTTATCTTACCGGCGAAATTGGCTTATAGGGCTATCTGTATATGCTCATCCCTTGACGCGAATTTGGACATGCACAGGTTTTGATGATACTGATAAAAGCGATATTTCCGGTTTTGACTATGCCGGTACGGCAAAGGAATGAATCAATCTAGTCGTTAATAACTTCAAGATTTAATTTTTTAATACCAGCGGTAACTTCACGCCTTTTTCTGAGAGCTTCAGGTGAAAAGAAACCTTCATGGTCAGTTAATTCACCTATGACACGCAATGGCTCTCGTGAACGATAAGATTTTGTTGGATTACCCGGGAACTTTTTATCAGTTAAATTAGGGTCATCATCAATACTTCCTGTAGGTTCGACAATATATACCCTGCCATTCCCTTCATCAGATACCGATTCAGATACCATTATTGCTACATCTTTTAACGCAGTAAAGTAAACAAAATTCGCCTTCATTTTTTCATCGTAGTTTGTATTAAAACCTGCAGTAATTAAGTCTCCAACCTTAAAATCAGCTTTTGTACCATGATAAAACGGACCCGCATCTTTTACATCTGTCCGTATTCCGACAGGTGTAAACTCTTTTAGAGTTGTTCCTGCAAGACCTTCACCCGATGTGCGCAATTTTTCAAAGGCTTGTTTGAAATCATCATTATGGTTTTCCATAAATAGTTACCCCTCTTTCCTGTGCATTTTAGTAATGCTGTCGCATTCACTCTATAAGCTTATATATGTGATAATGCACAAAATTCATCTTATCAGTTGTTTATCATTTTTATATGTCGCATATTCGCACATATTGACAAGGATACATACGCTTGATAGAAACCCAGAACAAACCACATTAGCCGACAAAACTCACTTATCATTTAGAGCCTGTCCTATATATCCTGAATGCAAACGTTTTTGTCTGCGATTCGGATGTATTGCACAGGCTTCTTATATATTTCCGCAAGACATAAACTTTTCATCATGCGAATACATAGCTATATAACTAGATTAGAACAATTTCCGCTTCACATTTTTTACATGCGAGCGCATATAATAGCGCCAAGCAAATGTTTCCCAATTTTGTGTGAATGTGAGGTGGCTATGGTTAAATTAAGTGCGTTTAAAAACCAAAGGTTAATAAAAAAATCAAAGAAAAAAGGGTTTTTCAACCGAAGGAAAGATGGCTGGCAACTATATGTTATGATTCTGCTTCCTTTCATACACTTGCTTATATTCAGTTATCAGCCTATGTATGGGCTGCAAATGGCCTTCAGGAACTTTAGCCCTCTACAAGGGTTTTGGGGGAGCCCGTGGGTTGGGCTTGCCCACTTTAGTCGGTTTATAGATTCACATATGTTCCAGCGCGTATTGACAAATACCTTAAGAATCAGCATATACGGCCTTCTTGCTGGGTTCCCGATGCCTATTATACTAGCGCTTTCTTTAAATTATATCACCAGAAGGCGTTATGCCAAGATTGTCCAAACAACTACTTTCCTTCCGCATCTTATATCAACGGTTGTTATGGTTGGCATAATTGTGCAATTTTTGCAGGTGCGCGATGGGGTACTCAACAACGCGATTTATTTCTTATTTGGGACGCGGATTAATTTCCTTGGCAGTGCGGATCTTTTCACTCACATGTTTGTATGGACAGGGATATGGCAGGGCATGGGGAACGCTGCCATCATTTATATTGCGGCACTAGCCGGCGTTGATACTTCCCTTCACGAAGCCGCGATAATAGACGGCGCGACCAAGCTTAAACGCATACGGCATATAGACCTGCCAAGTATTGCGCCTACAATAACTATCCTGTTTATCCTAAGCATGGGCAACATAATGAGCGTCGGTTTCGAAAGGGTATTCTTGCTTCAAAACCCCCTTAATCTTTCGGCCTCCGAAGTAATCGCTACCTATGTATTTAGGATTGGCCTAATAGCGCCTATTCCTCAATGGTCTTTTGCCGCGGCAATCGGGCTTTTCCAATCTGTTATCGGCCTGATAATGCTGTTAATCGTCAATCAAGTTGCCAAAAAGATTAATGGCAGTGGATTATGGTAAGGGGGGCTTCGTATGAGTAGTATGGGCGATTATTTTCAAAGACGGCGTATAGCTAAAAGAAGAATGAACGAGACATTAGGCGACAAGATATTCAATATCTTCAATTTTACCTTTGCCTCAATTATTTTTCTTGCAGTACTGTATCCCATTGTATATGTAGTAAGTTCATCTTTTAGCGACCCTTTAGCGGTTATTCAGGGGCGGGTTAGGTTGCTGCCTATTGGGTTTAATCTCGAAGGTTACCGGTCTGTTTTTAGGCACAGTCAAGTTGTAACCGGCTATTTAAACTCGCTATGGTATATGACTGTAGGTACTTCCCTTAATATCTTCTTCACAATATTAGCCGCTTATCCGCTGTCTAGGAAAGATTTTTATGACAGAAATAAATTTATGATGGTATTTGCTTTTACGATGCTGTTTTCGGGCGGATTGATACCTACATTTTTGCTTGTTAGGAGCTTGGGTATGCTGGACACCCGGTGGGCACTAGTTATACCGGGAGGGTTTAGTGTATTTAACGTTATAGTCATGCGGACATTCTTCCAAAGCACTTTACCGGACGAATTACTTGAATCCGCGCGGATAGACGGATGTACAGACTTTAAGTTTGTTACCAAAATAGCTATCCCTCTTTCTGGCCCGATTATTGCCGTACAGGTGTTGTTTTACTCTTTGGGTCATTGGAATTCATTCTTTGCGGCTCTCATATACCTGAGTTCTCCCAATCTATTCCCGTTACAATTGGTGCTTCGCAATATACTGCTTTTGGGCCAGTGGGGAGAAGGGATGATTGACCTTGAAGCGGAAGCACATCGCGAATGGCTGGCCGCGCTTATGCGTTATTCGCTTATTGTAGTTTCTAGTTTGCCCTTCATGCTATTGTATCCGTTTGTGCAAAAATTCTTTGTAAAAGGCATGTTAATAGGGGCGATAAAGGGTTAGAAGCTGTGTTCATAGGCGGCGATGGCTGAATAGAGAGATTCATCTTGGCTGTAAATCAAATTATATAGGAGGCGTAACAATGAAAAAAAATCGCATTTTAGCTGTTTTATGCTTGGCTATGCTAATGGCTGTACTAACAGTAACAGCTTGCCGTGGCGGTGACGACCAACCAGACGTACCAGTAGCAACACCAACACCCGCGCCAGCAACTCCAGAACCAGAGCAACCTGGGACAGATGATGAAGCCGACGAACCTGATTTTGTACTCCCGGCTATCATGAACCCTATTGGCACTCTGCCAATCGTCAACGAGCCTGTGACATTTTCGGTTTTTGCCGGTATCCCCCCAGGTGGCGATAATTATTTAAATCTGTCAGCGCTTTGGTTTGAAGAGCGGACGGGCATCAATTTCGAGTGGGTTCAAGTACCCAATGCCGACCGCGAAGCCAGGCTTAACCTGATGCTAGCTACTGGTGACGTGCCAGACGTCATAACAGGAGATGTAGGGCCGCATGCTAGGGTATATTTCTACGCTCAGCAAGGGTTGTTTAGGCCTATCACAAACTATATCGACCCCTTTGCCCCAGAAATGCAAAACTTATTTGCGGTACACCCCAATGTCCATGATGACATGATTATGCCTGATGGCGAAATCTACGCTTTTACCGCAGTCGACGATTGTTTCCACTGCTCTATGTTCCAAAAAATGTGGATTTACACCCCATGGCTGGACGAAGTAGGCTTGCCCATGCCCGCTACAACCGATGAATTTTTCGAAGTAATGGTTGCGTTTAGGGATCTTAACCCTGATATAGTACCTTTTATGGGTGCTCAAGGCTCACACAACACTATCGATGTACTGATAACGCCCTTTATCCCCAATAACGGAGGCAATCGTTTATTAGTTAACGACGGCGTAATAATTCCTGCTTTTAGCCAACCCGAATGGCGTGAAGCGATGATGTTTTTAAACCGTATGTACACGGAAGGTTTGCTGGCAACAGAGTCCTTTGTGCAAGACCGTGCCGGACTTAGGGTTTTATTAGACAACCCCGATGATAACATCGTAGGCGTGTTTCCGGCTTTATGGCTTGGTAATGTTATGACCGTTACGGTAGCCGAACAAGAAGACCGCTGGAATAGCTTTAGGATGGTGCCGCCCCTTAGCAGCCCAGTAAGCGACGCGACGGCTGTATATTTCCCCTTCTTTGGTAACAATAGGGCTGCTATCACAACAAACCTGCCAGAAGAAATGATGCCGATAGCCGTACGCTGGCTGGATAATTTCTATACAATCGAGTCTGCTTTGATACAGGTACAAGGTATCGAAGACCTGACATGGCGGTTCTCCGACCCAGGCGAAGTTGGTATACACGGCGGGCCGGCACTTTGGGAGCGCGTTGTACCACCAGAAGGCACTACCAATGTCTCTATGGGAGCAGGCTTCCCCAACTTTAGGACCAGCGACTTCAGGCTTAGCGAAAGGGCAAACCGTAGCATAGTTGAGCAAGAAACCCTTTTGTATGACATGTCTATGATACAACTCCCATTTAGGCAGCCTCTGGAGCAGGTATTACCGGTATTAATATTTGACGAAAGTCAATCCCTTGAAATCGTAGACCTCTCGCTTGCGATTAATAGTTTTGTGGCGGAGAGCATCGCCCGCTTCGCGGTTGGCGATATGTGTCCAGACAACGATTGGGACTGGTATATCCAGCAATTAGAAATAATGGATCTGGCCAGATATATCCGTTTGCATCAGCAGGCATTTGATGAAAGAGTCGCAAGGCTTGCCAACAGATAAAGCCGCCTATTAAGCATATGGCATAAGGAGGGTTAAAATGAAAAAGAAAGTATCTGTACCATGGTTTAGCGAGGCGAGGTACGGCCTGTTTATCCATTGGGGCCTATATTCTAAACTGGGTGGAGTGTATAAAGGGCGCGAGGTCACAGGCATTGCAGAGTGGATTATGAGGAATTTACCGGTCCCCAAAAACGAATACGAGGCACTAGCAAAGGATTTTAACCCCGTCAACTTTGACGCCAAGGCAATAGTCCAGCTGGCTAAAGATGCAGGTATGCGCTACTTGGTATATACCGCAAAGCATCACGATGGTTTTGCCATGTATCATAGCGAGTGCAGCAAATATAATATTGTGGACGCGACACCCTATGGGCGTGACCCGGTTGAAGACTTAGCACGGGAATGTAAAAAAGCGTGCATTATCTTATGCTTTTATTATTCGCAAGCGCAAGACTGGCACGACCCAGATGGCTATGGCTATGGCCCCGTACCCGATGAGGACAAAAACTTCCGGAGGTATATGGACGAGAAATGCAAGCCCCAGCTACGTGAGTTATTAACCAAGTACGGCGATATTGGCCTAATTTGGTTTGACACACCGGTAATTATGTCCCCTGAGCATAGTTTGGAACTTAAGGAGTATGTAAAGAGCCTTCAGCCAAACTGTATCGTATCCGGGCGTATTGGCAGCCAGCTAGGCGAGTATATGTCTACAGGCGACAACTATATTCCTATGCTGCCCTTTGATGGCGATTGGGAAGTACCTGCCACGTTAAACGACACCTGGGGATATAAAACAAGCGACGATAATTGGAAAAGCCCCAGCGACATACTGGAGCTGATGCTAAAAATCAACAGCCGCGGCGGCAACTACCTGCTTAATATAGGGCCGGATGGGTTAGGCAATGTACCCGAGCCAAGCGCAAACATACTATGCGAGGTAGGAGAATTCCTTAAGCTTAACGGCGACGCGGTTTACGGCACAAAAGCCATATGGGGCTATCCCTACGATTTTAGCCATGTAATTTTTACCGCAAAAGATTATCATTTTTATCTCAACATCAACAGAAAGCGCCACACAAGCAAGGGGCTTAGCATCCCCATGTTTGACAACAAAGTAAAACGTGCCGTGCTTTTGGCAACCGGAGAAGAACTTGAGTTTGCGCATTATCACTCCAAGGCGTCTAATTATAATAGGGTGGTGGTGTATTTACCCGATAATATGCCCCTTGAGCACTTTAATACTGTAGACCTTGAGCTGGAAGAGGTATCTCCACGCTTTGGTTCTTTGGATAATCTTTAAATAGCGCGTAATCGCTAGCTTTCAATAATGCCAAAGCCTTGCCTCAGCGGAGGGTATCGATGTTCATGTCAGTGCAGGCAGGAGCACAATACCCCCAAGGTGAGGCTTTGGTGTTTCACTTAGAAGCTTGTGTTCATAGGCGACTCAGTGCGGTAGGAGGATGCACGATGCTAGAAAAATTTACAAACTCCCCCAACGAATACGGCGAGGTTTCTTTTTATTGGTGGGTAGGTGAAGAAATAACAAAAGAAAGACTCCTGTGGCAACTAAACAAGTTAAAGGACAAACATATATGCGCGCTACAAATCAACTATTGCCATAGCGACTCCGGTGGTCAAATTTATGGGCTAACAATGGATAGCAAGCCACCGCTGTTCTCACATGAATGGTGGGAGCTGGTAGGTTGGTTTATGTGTGAGTGTAAACTGCTTAATATCTCTGTTTCCCTTAGCGATTACACCATTGGTGCGCCAGGACAAGGATACTATTCTGATACGATTCTAGACAAATATCCGGAACATACAGGTCAAATGCTAGTGTTGGAGAAGGATGAAATCATCGTAAAGACCGTGCCTTTTTCTATAAACCCCATGAGCCATAATATAGGCAAAGCCGTAATTGAGGAATTTTACGGATTATTCGAAAAAAAGTATCCAGGCGAGTGTGGAAGCGGGTTTAATTATTTCTTTTCGGACGAACTGTCATTTAATATCGAAGGTAATCTTTGGAGCGATGATTTTGCTAAGGAATTTGAAAACAGAAAAGGATACGATATCACCCCGTATCTAAAAGGGATATTTGAGGATATCGGTGACATAACCCCCAAGATACGGCTTGACTATTATGATGTTATCGTACAATTGTCAGAAGAAAGATACTTTATCCCCATATATAAATGGCATCAAGAGCGCGCTATGATTTTTGGTTGCGACCACGGCGGAAGAGGGCAGCATGTAAACGAATTTGGCGATTATTTCCGGACTCAGCGTTGGATGCAAGCACCGGGCAATGACCAGCCGCGTTTATCATCAAATATTATCCAAAATAAAGTATCCAGTTCTATCGCGCATTTATATAATAGGCCGCGCACATGGTTAGAAGGTTTTTATGGCAGTGGATGGGGGACATCAAGTAGCGAGTTAGCTGACGCGGTTTTCCGCAATTTCGCGCTTGGACATAACCTATTGACGCTTCACGGTTTATATTACACAACATACGGCGGGTTTTGGGAGTGGGCGCCGCCATGCAATCATTTTCGTATGCCATATTGGGAGCATATGGGCAAACTTTTGGAATGCACAAAAAGACTTAGCCATTTATTAAGCAGCGGTGTCCATGTATGTGATGTAGCAATTTTATATCCTGTTGCGGCGGTTGAAGGCGGGGAAGATGGCGCAAACTCAGTAGATACAGCCTTTGAAATAGCGGAGCTGCTATATAAGCACACGATTGATTTTGACTTTATAGATTTTGAATCCATTAGCAGAAGCGTGATTACTGGCAATAAGCTATGTGTAAGCGGCGAAGAATATCGCATTGTAATTGTCCCGTCTATGAAAACCATCCGATACTCGACTATAGAAAAGCTACACGCTTTTTCTAATAGCGGAGGCACAACGGTTATATTTGGCGCACTGCCACAAGCCAGTGACAGAGTAGGCCGCAAAGATAACATGATGGCGGAAAAAATTCAAGACATTCTATCCAAAACCCCTAACATAAAAACACCTGACGAGATATTACGGTTTATTCAACACAATTTTGCGCCGGATATCAAAGGCACAGATAACCCATTCTTCCTCCATAGACGAATTGACGGAAAAGATGTATACATGATATATGGGGCGAAAAAGAATAGCGTGTATCACTTCCGCGCAAAGGGAAGAGTCCACTTATTTAACCCCTGGAATGGCGAAGAAAGGGAAATCCCTATAAAGCATCAGTCCGAAAGCGGCACTATGCTTGCAATGCCGCTATCTGAAGCAGAAGCGCAGATCCTTGTCTTTGACAAAACCAAGGCACCGACGATACAAACCAAGACAGGTTATCATACAGACATGGCCGCTATTTCGGGCCGCCAAAGAAAACCGCTCATTCAACCCAAAGCCACATGTTTAACGGTTGACGGCGCATGGGAGTTTGAGTTGCTTCCCACGATGGACAACACATACGGCGATTTCCGTATGCCGGCATTTGACAGCGCAATTGGCGCAGAAGGGCGTTTTTTTCGGTTTAGCCAGGGTGATAAGCAGAAAGAAATCATGTATTCCTACGGCACATATTTTTATAAATTAGGCGCACTGCCACAAGCCATAGACGAGCAGCTTTTGGCCATGGATGACATTACTACCGGCACAGCAATCACAATACAAACCCAACAATATCACTTTGAAGACTATATATACTCCCAAAGATTTGGCCGGCAAGATGACGTGGGCCCTCAAGGAAGCTATCACGGTCTAAAAGGAAAGATATCAGACGAATTTATCTGCCTTGGCAGCAAAAAAACAACGAAATGGTTTTCCGACTCGATATATTTGCCAGAGGGTACAGGATATGTTTATTATATGTACACAACCGTTACGGTCGACGAAGAAACCAAGGTTTTCATGAAGGAAGGCAGTCTAAAAGCGGCCAAGATATATATAAACGGTGTGCCGCAAACCAAAGAAACAACTAATCTGCAACAGGGACTTAACAAAATATTGCTAAGATACGACTCATGCGGCCGCACATTTTTTATCTTGGATAAGCAACAACACACTAATAAGCAAACATACCCACTAGCTATGAATTGGTACGCCAACACATCTGTATTAAAGTTTAACCCATGCCCGGATAATACGCCGTGCTGTTTTAAGATAACATCGCCGCCCGCTACACAGCGTGCAAAGTTAACGGCGTACGGTGATATCACAGTGTCTTTTGATGGCATTGCGGGAATAGCCTCTAAAACCGGCGTCCACTTTAATGGCGCAAACATATACAGCATAGAAGCGCCTGTTTTAAAGGCAATAACCAGTGAAATAGCTATACATGTTGGTTCGCCCATGGTCGCAGCCGAAGCCGCGATTACAGAGCCGTTAGAGTTTATAGTAGAAAAAGGACTCATACAAACAGGAGATTGGGCAGAAATAGAAGGCTTGCGCACCTACTCCGGCGGTGCGCGATATACCAAAATCGTCACAATCCCCCCTTGCGAAAGCGCGGTTGTAGATTTAGGGGAAGTCGGCTGCAGCGCCGAGTTGTTTGTAAACGCGATCTCGGCAGGAATAAAGCTAGCCCCCCCTTACGTTTTTGACATAACACCTTTTATCCAAGAGGGCGAAAATAAGCTCGAAGCTGTTATATATAATACTCTGTACAACCACTACCTGACGATACCAACACACTACAACATCAGGAAGCAAAAATCCGGCCTTATAGGCCCTGTAAAAATATCAATTATAGCAAAATAATTCAGATATGATATACCTTGATTTCTTTGGAATGTGGGTGACTTTATGATCAAGCTTAAGCAAGGCACGCAAGATTTTATTGACCATTTTTACGCGAATTTGAACGGAAAGCCGCCGACGGTTTCGTCAATCGATACCTTTGTTAGAAACCGTTGGTGCGGGTATGTCAGCAGGGATAAAAATACGTTTGCCATGCTAAACGAGTATGCCAATGTTTGCGAGCAGTCTGACCATGTGTTTGCGAGCGCGTTTCACGCGTATATCCGTGAAACGTTTGAAGGGGAAGCACGCAAAGCAATGAGGGCATATAAAACTGACATGGTACTTATCCCCGATGATGCAGTCATCAACCCAGCTCATATCGGCGAATTATCAAACGCGGATTTTGTCCACGCTTTTAAGGCAATGCAAAAATTTTTATATGCCGTGTATGACGAAATTGAGCGAGGCACGCCTTTTGATTGGGGCTTCCCAACATGGAGCGATTTAACATGGCATGGACTGGTTCAAAACCGCGTGGTTATGCTGTTGTATACGTTGGTATCATGCGGTCATGCGGATAACAATGTGCTGATTGTGGACAAGCAATGCTTCGCCGGCCATGCAAAAAAACGCCTAGATGAGCAGCTTGTCTGCCGCTCTTTGAAAAAAACATCATTATTGTTGGACGGGCTTAGCAAGATGGGAATGTTAATCGAAGGATACCACGACGCAAACACCCCATTTTTTGGTGTTTCATTCCCTGATAACCCCCACGCGGTTGCCGTTATTTGCGCGTATTTTAAGGAACCAAACCCCAAGAATGCAAACCATGTCCGTTATTTTTCCTACCGTTTTGTAGAAGACCCGCTAACTCAGTCCCACGAGACATTTTTTCTTGTTAAGACTGACAGCGAGCCGACACATGTGCGTGAAATTTACTACTGGCTCTACGATGAAGCCATAAAACACGGCTTCAACCCCACCGGCGAAGAAAAAATGTACTGCTATCTCTACAAAAAAGGCACCAAGGAATGGCTGTTGGTTGGCAAGGGCTCGTCATACCACGAAGAGGAATTTTTGCACAGCATCAATCACACCCTCTCGGTCAAATTGGCCTTCCCCAAAATCTATCATACGCACCCCGAAAAAATCGAATGGCTCAAAACCCGTTTCCCCTCATCCTTTGCCACAAGATGGGGCGGCTGCTACAAATGCAAGGAGAAAAAAGGTACGATGGAAACTTGTAAAAACCGTGTTATCATCAACCCAAACAATCCGAGGATGGGTTGCGTCAAAGGATATTTTTACTTCCACAACCCCACTTTCGACGATGTAAAGGAATTTGTATCACTGTACAAGTTGGAAAATAAATTCAAGGAGTAAAATGTGACAGCGTATGAAACGCTGGAAGGAAAGTATGTTGGATATGTCAACTTAAATTCAATTGATGAACGTCATGGAACTTTTTCGATTGGTATACAAATCAATTCGGATGACTGCGGGAAAGGTTATGGGACAGTGGCTATGAGAATCATCATGCGTTACGCTTTCAACGAGCGCAGGCTTCACAAATATTATGGCTCTGTAATTGAAGATAATATCGCATCTGCTGCCATGTTGAAAAAACTTGGATGTGTCCAAGAGGGGATTCGGCGCGAACAAATTTATATGAATGGACGGCATTGGAATGAAGTGCTTTTTGGTCTTACTTCTTATGAATTCAACGAAAACAAGTTGAATTTTGAGTAGGATATGTAGTTTGCTAATTATGGGACTGCCGTGACAACACAAGTGCCAATTCATCCACCCGGTCTTTGAACAACCGCGCAATTTCTGGGTATCCATAACCGTATGAGCGTATCCCATCGCACAAATGGGAATATTTTTTATCTGCTCTTTGATAATCTTTTTTTGCGTGAACTGCATCGGGTGCTAAGTTCCCGCCGAAAAACAAGGGCAGGTTTCTTATAATGCCATCACCTAATATAGAATATATTTTGTCCGCTATCGCAAGATGTGTTATTGTGCTTGCCATTGTTATTTCCTCCTGCCTCGCACATGAGATGAATTTTGGTCACCTTAATTCTCCGACATACGATAATCCCCAGCATTGATACCTGTCTTACGCTTAAAGGCCTTTGAAAAAGTATTGTACGAGCTATAGCCGACCTGCTTGCTTATCTCATGTATCGAAAGGCTTGACGTAGCAAGAAGTTTCATCGCTTTATCCATACGCATGTTTTGCAAATAATTATAGAAGTTCTCGCCGGTATATTCTTTAAATAGCATGGATAAATACGTCTCAGACAAATTAAAGCGTGTAGCCAAACCGGTTAGACTTATATCCGGGTTGTGGAAATCCTCTTCACACAGCGCTCTTATTTCGGCAATTGTATTGTGGGTTTTATTTAACTTTTGATTACGTACATCTTCCGAAATCGTATTATAAAGCCTTGTACAACGCATCAACTTTTCTATATCTGTAAGTTGGTAAAAAACCTCATATAAATCATTGGTTTTTCTTACAGTTTCATCACTTACAAGGCTTGGCCGGCCAATTTTAAATATCCCTTGACATAAATAGTTAATAAAAGCGGTCATCATTACATGTGACAACTGCTTGTTAATAAAATTTTCGCTGCATATTGCATTTAAAAGGTCACGGGCGCCTTCAGACTCGCCGCTTCTTACCATATTTAACAGCCGGTGCTCCTCTTCTTCTGGATAATAATAGAACTCATTATTGTGTGGCATATCCTCAAACATACATACAACTTGCCCACTGTTTATTACCATAAAATACTGAATGGCTTCAATGGCTTCCGCGTAAGACTTATATACTTCCGTCAACTGAGCATACACGCCACCAATGCCTATGCCTATGCCACTAAGTTCGTTCTCACGCAAAACATCTGCTAGCAGTTTCGCAAATTGCTGTACATATTCTTTTAAAGTCGCGCTATTACCTATAAATAACACCGCCAACACATTATTACCCAAGTTAAGGCTTTGTTGTTTTATCCCGTCGTTTAAGTGTGATACTGGATAATTGTCTACAAACATATGCACTTTTGCCAGCTCAATTAAATCTATGGGGCTTTCCTTTCCTGATATCGCGATAACCGTATACAAGTCCCCGGTCAAATTAAGTCCTAACGACGCCATGTTTTCTTTTACGTTGTCTGACATAATTAGCTTCCCGTCAAAAATGTCTTTAATAAATGAATGCTGCAAAATAGGCATCTGTCTAACCAGCGTCTCTTGAAGCTTTTTAACGGGCATAAACTGGCGTATAGAAAATACAATTGATAGCGGCAACGTAATAGCCAACATAACAAGTACCGCTAGTACAACCATGCGTCTAAATGAGTTTAATTCAGTAAGTACGTAGTCGCTTTCTATTATCGAAACATAAGTCCAATCTAATATATTAGAACGGGAAAAAACCATAAGATAGTTGACACCATTTTGCACAAATCTTACAGAGCCTTCTCTGCCTTCTGGCGTAGGGATCCCGTACATATCGCGCGTATCGCCGCTAATTATTTCCCCCCCTTGAGACAGGACAAAACCCCATTCGCCATTGACCATAGAAAACATATGAAACATATCTTGTATCGCACGGCTGTCTATTAAAGCAATAATCGCCCCCATGGCTCCTTGCCGCGTGTGGATAGGCATTATGTACTGTATGGCGCTTACTCTGTTTGGGCCTAAGTTTATATCAATCGCGGGAACAAAGCGGGAATGGGGATTGCCAGAAAAAATATCCGCTCTCCACTTAGGATAGTCAATCCCATAAATATTCATTATATGCGGATAAAAAACCGATGTAGTCCACGCCGCGTAGCGCGACATAACAACGTTGTTATCATATACAATAAATGTATTTAAAACCAAAGGGCTGTCTATATGCATATCTCGCAGCACATCCATTGTATCGCTTACTTGCATGACATTAGGGCCGTGGAGCGGTTCCCAAATATTTATAAACCGTCGGACTTGTGAATCATTCGCGACTTGGTTTACAGATTTTATTATTTCCGAAAGATTATGATCCAAGTTCATGCTCATTTGCCCAAGACTTGCTATCCGGCTGGCGATAATTTGATCTTCGATTATTACAGAAGAGCGCGTGTACAAAAATAAAAACGTAACTAACGTGACTAAAAGAATAAGCATATAAGCCAGAAAAAAATTCCTGAAAAATTTAGACATACTCGCCCCTCCTTTTATTGCGAATTATACATGTCTACGAATGCATTTTCCAGAGTCTTAACGACTTGGCATTTCTATACTATTGCAACTATAGTATAATGGACGCCAATTGATATTTATCGTGTTTTCAGCATTATTTGATGATATTGCCAAAACCGATAAAGTAACACCACTTAAAGGAGCCACCCATGCCCAGCTATACCCCAATGATGGAACAATTTTTCTCAATAAAGAGCAAATTCCAACACTGTATATTACTATTCCGCCTAGGCGACTTTTTCGAGATGTTCTTTGAAGACGCGCTAATAGCCTCCAAATGCCTGGATATTGCCCTTACCGCCCGGGACTGCGGCCAGGCAGAGCGTGCGCCGATGTGCGGCGTACCGGTACACGCGGTAGAAGGTTACATAGCTAAGCTGGTAGCGGCTGGCCATCACGTAGCCATCTGCGATCAAGTAGAGGATGCAAAACTAGCAAAAGGGCTGGTAAAACGCGACGTTGTACGGGTAGTGACCCCAGGCACCATTACCGAAGGCCACTTGCTTGAAGAAGGCCGCCACAACTACATCACATGCATTTACAAAGGGCCGCGTTTTTATGGCCTTGCTACAGCAGATATCACAACAGGGCTTTTTATTGTCACCAGTATCCCTATACTTGACGAAAATAAAATGCTTGACGAAATAGCCCGCCTAGCCCCGGCAGAGGTACTAATCCCAGAAGATTTCCCACTTGCGCGCGTAGTAGAGAATATAACCGGCTACAGAGCCACAAAAGTCCCCGCATGGAGTTTCGGCTCATCGTCGGCATTTCAGCGGCTTACGGCACACTTTGGCACCTTTCATCTGGAAGGTTTTGGCCTCCTAGAGAGCGCACCTGAAATACCCGCGGCAGGCGCACTTTTGGCATACCTTTCAGAAACGCAGAAAAATACGCTAAGCCAAATCGCATCCATTAAAACATACACACAGCAGACCCATATGGTCTTGGATATAGCTAGCCGCCGCAACCTAGAGCTGACTGTTGATTTACATCACCGCAGCAAAAAAGGCTCACTTCTTGGAGTGCTGGACAGGACAAAAACCGCAATGGGCGCAAGGCTTATACGGAGCTGGGTAGAGCTACCGTTAACCTCCGCCGATGAAATCCAGCGCCGTTTAGACGCGGTAGAGGAGTGGGTACTTTCTCCCCTACCCCGGGTAGAAGTACGCGACCTGCTATCAGGTGTTTCTGACTTAGAAAGGGTTATGGGCCGCCTATCTACCAGCTATAGCACAGCCCGTGACCTATCCACCCTGCGCTCGGCCCTCACGCCTTTGCCGTACATAGGCAAACTGCTCAAATTTATGGATACCCTGGCCAACAAGGAAATATCCCAAACATACGATGATCTTTCCGACATCCGCGCTTTAATAGACGCGGCAATTGTAGATTCCCCACCAGCTACTGTACGCGAAGGAGGAATGATCCGCCAGGGCTACCACGCGGAGCTTGACGGCCTGCTTGATATAAAAGATAACGCCGCAACGTATCTCGCGCAGTTAGAGGCCCGGGAAAAAGAACAAACCGGGATAAAAAACTTAAAAATACGCAATAACCGTGTATTTGGCTATTACATCGAAGTCACCCAGTCCAACCTGCATCAAGTACCAGAAAGATATATCCGCAGGCAAACTCTAGCCAATGCCGAGCGCTATATAACCGACGAGCTAAAAACGCTGGAAGACACAATATTATCCGCCGATGAACAAGTAGCCGCCCTTGAATACGAACTTTATGAAACCTTGCGCCGCGAAGTGGTAGAGCAGATGGCTCGTATTCAGTTTACAGCAATGGCTGTAGCCAGTATAGACACTCTGCAATCATTGGCAGATGTAGCTGACCGCAACCAATATGTAAAGCCCGCCATAACCAAAGAAAGCCGTATTCAGATAAAAGACGGACGGCACCCGGTTGTAGAAGGGCTAATCGGCCATGGGTTTGTTTCTAATGACACTCTAATGGACAAAGCCACCCACCGCCTAGCAATTATCACAGGGCCCAATATGGCGGGTAAGTCCACTTATATGCGCCAAGTAGCGCTTATTGTGCTTATGGCGCAAATTGGCTCATATGTGCCTGCAAGCGAGGCCGAAATTGGAATAGTAGACCGTATTTTCACTAGGGTAGGCGCGTCAGATGACCTTGCCACGGGGCAAAGCACCTTTATGGTTGAGATGACAGAGGTGGCCAATATCTTAAACAATGCCACCGCAGATAGCTTAGTGCTGCTTGACGAAATAGGGCGCGGCACCAGCACCTTTGACGGCCTTGCTATAGCCTGGGCAGTGCTTGAACGTATAGCTACAAATATAGGCGCAAAAACCCTCTTCGCTACCCACTACCATGAGCTTACAAAGCTGGAAGGCCAAGTAGACGGGGTTATTAACTACTGCTTTACCGCCCAAGAAACCGAGAAAAACAGCGAGGTGGACATTGCGTTCTTGCGCAAGTTAATCCACGGGGAAGCAGGGCAAAGCTTTGGTGTACATGTAGCAAGGTTGGCCGGGTTGCCTGCCGATACCTTAGAAAGAGCGAATCAGCTTTTAACCGCCCTTAACGCTGCAGACATATCCCAAAAAACCGATAGCATGCCACCTCCCCCACCCCCAACCTCTGTAGCTGATAATAAATTAGAACAAATCCTTAAATCCTTAGACTTAGATAAAATTACTCCTCTTGAAGCACTTATCGCACTAAGCCAGATGAAGAGCTTGCTGTAAAAGTATTTTTGCTGTAAAAGTATTTTTGTCATATATAATCTTCCAGGAGGACATAATGCAAAATTTAGAATTAAGGATTCTTAGCTCCTTGGCAAAGGTATTCCCTCGCCAAGCGCCACCAGCGAAACCGGAAAAAGAGTGGCTAAGTGCACTAAGAGGCGAAACGGTTTCTTTACAGGCCGCATATAGGCTAAGTGAAAAAAAGTACCGCACATGGGGGAAATTAATTGCTTGCACACCCAGTGAAGCAACTTGCCGTATCAGGCGAGTACGCTATATTCCTGGATATATCACCCCCCGTTTTAGAACCGATGATGGATATCTATCTAGCGAAGATGGCTTATTCCCGGATTTATTAGAGCCAATATGTAATGAATCAGAGGAAGCCAATGGTGTGCAAAATTTGCCCCTGATTCCAGGGACATGGCAAAGCATATGGGTTGATATAACGGTACCGTCAAATGCAGAGCCCGGGAAATATCCCATTAGTATTAAAATAGAAACCTCGGAAGGTGAAGAACTCGGTCATGCCGAAACAACCTTTGAAGTAATCCCCGCTGACTTGCCACCACTAACCATTCCCCGCACAATGTGGTTTCATACAGATTGTCTGGCCCAATACTACGGGATTGCAGTGTTCTCTGACAGACATTGGGAAATAATCGAAAACTTTGCGGCTTGTGCTGTAGAGCATGGTATTAACACTCTACTCACACCAATACACACCCCGCCGCTTGATACGGCAGTGGGTGGAGAGCGATTAACAACCCAACTTATAGATATCGAAAAAACACCCAACGGCGAGTATATATTTAATTTTGACAAATTAAAGCGCTGGGTTGATATGTGTTTACGGGTAGGCGTAGAGCATTTCGAGATGGCACACCTTTTTACACAGTGGGGGGCAAAACACGCCCCTAAAATTATGGGAACCGTAGACGGCAATTATACCCGTCTTTTTGGCTGGGAAACTGACGCATCCGGCGCAGATTATGCTGGCTATTTGACTCAAATGTTGCCCGTCCTTATTCAAAGATTAAACGAATGGGGAATTGCTAAAAAAACATTCTTCCATATTTCAGATGAACCAGGTCTTGAAGACTTAGATGCGTACATGAAGGCACGCAAAATAGTAGAACCCCTGCTTGAGGGGTTCAAAATTACGGACGCTTTAACCAATTATGATTTTTATAAGCAAGGGGCGGTTTCCGTCCCTATCCCATCGATTGACCATATCGAGCCTTTCTTGGAGGGTGAGATCCCAGAGCTTTGGTGCTATTACTGCTGTGTCCAAAGCTATAAAGTACCTAATCACTTTTTTATGCAGCCATCCTATCGCAACCGGATTTTAGGGGTTTTGCTATACAAGTATAATATCTTAGGGTTTTTACACTGGGGATACAATTTTTATAACTGTGTACACTCTGTCTACCCCATTGACCCATACCGCGTAACCGATGCTGATGGCGCGTTTCCGTCCGGTGATTCCTTTATTGTATATCCCGGTGCAGACGGGCAGCCACTTGGCTCGCTTAGGCTAATGGTTGCGCAAGAAGCGTTTAATGATTTTCGCGCACTTACCCTCTTAGAAAAACTGGCCGGGCGCGACGCGGCACTGGCCCTTATAGACGAAGGTCTAAAGGATCCGATAACTTTTTCAAGTTTCCCGCAAAATGATGATTATTTGTTAAATTTGCGGGCACGTATCAATAATGAAATACAGAGGTATGTACTTTAAGGGCCACCGTTAAAGCATGTGCTTAGAGTATCAATATCTTAACCCACCATAAAAGCCCGTCAGTGAGGACTCTTGATACAAAATCATAATTCTCTCTGCTGCCGGGCTTTGTCATTTGGAAAAAAGGCGTTCAAAGCTAATAATCATACGATTTTCTATTCAAAATCTTCGCATCTTGACCAGCACATTTTTAAACTGCCGTTATCATTTCCAGTAATGCCTACATATACGCCTTTGTTTTGAGGGTTGTTTTCATAATGCTCCAGCATAGCTGCAAACGATTTTGTATATTCCCTTTGCCGCATCTCGGCTTTGGGTACCCAGTGTAGAGTACCTTCATCTGTCTGGCTTACGCTTAATTGCGATGTTTCCCCAAAATAAATGTAGTTTTGGCGTATTTCATTTTTACTCCGTCGCATAATTATGTATCGCAGCTCTAAAGACCGGATAGCGTCCCTGGGGATTCCGGTCTCTTCATAAATCTCTCTGTAACATGCTTCTATTGGGTTGTTTAATTCGTGAGGCTCCATATGCCCGCCAACACCACTCCAGACATTGGGGGCAATTAGCTTGTTTGCACTGTGCCTAATGAGAAGGACGTTTGCGCCATTAAACAGGAACGCTGTTACGGCGTTGCGAAGATTAATCATTGATGTCCTCCCACTTACTCAAATATACTCTCTCCGGTACTGTCTATTGCCACTACCAGTGGCATATCTACTACTTCCAACTTTCGTACAGCCTCTGTACCCAGGTCATCGTAGGCCACCACTTCAGACGACTTAACGCATTTTGCCATAAGTGCCGCAGTGCCGCCAATGGCTACGAGGTACAGTCCGCCTTGCTTTTTTATGGCTTCGATTACCTGTGGAGAGCGTGCGCCCTTGCCTATCATTATTTTTAACCCCGCTTCAATTAACATAGGAGCATAGGCATCCATGCGGCCTGCCGTTGTTGGGCCAACGGAGCCTATTGGATTGCCAGGCGGAGAGGGGCATGGCCCAGCGTAAAATACGGCAGCGCCAGTGTAGTCAAAGGGATGGGACTCACTATTTTTATAGGCTTCGTACATACGTTTATGCGCAGCGTCACGGGCTGTATATATTGCGCCGGTTAGATTTATTGCGTCACCAGCTTTTAGCGATTTTATCGTTTCAATCGATAAGGGTATGTTTAAATTCATTCGCAATCCCCTCCTTCTTATATCACTTCCGACACATGCCGTGAAACATGACACCCAATATTAACCGCCACAGGCAACCCAGCAATATGTGTCGGATAAGTCAAAACCCGCACTCCAAGCGCGGTGTTATTGCCCTTAAACCCAGCCACTCCTATATTAAGCGCATTAATCTTTTCAAGCAAACGTGCTTCCATACCGGCCATCACAGGATCGGTGTTTTTTTCAAACATTCGTGCCAATGCTTGTTTAGATAGTAGCGTTGCTTTCTCCATCGTACCGCCAACACCAACACCTACAACTATAGGCGGGCAAGGATCCGGGCCGGCTTGCCGCACAACATCTACAACAAAATCCTCAACACCGGCTATCCCACTCGAAGGGGTTAGCATTTTTACGCCTCCCTTGTTTTCGCTACCAAAGCCCTTGGGCATAACTGTCAGCTTAATTTTATCCCCCTGGACGATATTATAATGGATAACCGCCGGGGTGTTGTCCCCGGTATTTACGCGGGTTATCGGGTCGCCTACGACACTGGCTCTAAGATACCCATCTCGATAGCCGCGGCGCACACCTTCGTTTATAGCCATGCTAATAAGGCTGGAGCTCCCTTTCCCGGGAAAATCCGCCTCTGCCGCAGGGCTTTTGCCTCCCCTTAATAAATCGTCGCTGCTGGACTCAACTACGCGTACATCTTCGCCAATATCTACAAAAACTACTACCATACCAGTATCCTGGCAGATTGGCATGTTTTCGGCTTTGGCCACTTCCATGTTTTCCAGGATTACATCTATGGCATTTTTAGCCAACTGGGATGTTTCATTGCATCTTGCTTTCCTTATGGCATTGCGTATATCCGGGTCTGCGTGAACGTTTGCGGTAATGCATAGTTTTGCCATAGTTTCGATTATCTTGGTAGCAGATATCTCTCTCATTCGCTTACTAGCCCTCCTAAAAATTATCCCCCATCCGGGTCATGGCATCCGGGTCCAAAATTTTTCTTAAAGTTTCTTCGCCACCTAGCCTGTTAAGCAGAGTTTCATCTTTCAAGCAAATCTCTAAAGCTGTCATATTCTCGGCAAGGGCTATACGCGCTATGGCGCCGGCCCTTTCATACCCAATATATGGCGTTAGGGCTGTTGCAATTATAGGACTTTCATCTACATAGCGTTTAAGGCGTAGCAAATTATTTTCGTTTAGCCTAATCAACTTTACACAACGTTCGCCAAATACCTTAAAGGCATTACTCATCATGCTAACCGATTGTATCAAGTTATATATCAATACCGGCTGCATAACGTTAAGCTCAAATTGCCCGGCTTCGGAGGCCAGGCTCACGGTCAAGTCATTGCCTATTACTTGGAAAGCCACCTGATTTATAAGCTCTGGTAATACTGGGTTTACTTTCTCCGGCATTATTGATGAGCCGTCTTGCAGTTTTTCCAGCGTAATCTCACCCAAGCCGCAGGCCGGGCCTGAAGCCATAAGCCGTAAATCATTAGCTATTTTAGACATGTTTATGGCACAGATTTTTAGTGCCGCGGAGACTTCGGTAAAGCAGTCTGTATTTTGAGTACCGTCAACCAGGCTTTCGCATCGTCTTATCTCTTTAAAGCCTGTGATTTCGCGTAGTTGGTTTATTACTTCCTTTACATAGGCAGGATTTGCATTTAGGGCCGTACCCACAGCCGTTGCTCCCAGATTTACTTCATACAAGTAATTGCCCGTCTTGCTTATCCTATCGATATCGCGCCTTAGTACACGCAGGTAAGCGTCAAATTCTTGACCAAGGCGAATTGGCACCGCATCTTGCAAATGGGTGCGGCCCATCTTTACTACACCATCGAATTCTATGGATTTCTTATGGAAAATCTCACATAGCTCTGTCATTGTTTCCAGCAGCTCGTCCAGCAATTTTCTTATACATATGCGAGCGGCTGTGGGTATTACATCGTTAGTAGATTGAGACATGTTTATATGGTCATATGGGCTTACTATGGCGTTTAAATGCTTTTCATGACCCATTTCCACAAGGGCAATATTGGCTATTACCTCATTGGCATTCATGTTTAAAGACGTACCTGCACCGCCCTGGATAGGATCCACCACAAAATGCTCATGATAATATCCGTCTATTACAGCATCGCAGGCATTGATTATATATTGGAAAATGCCCGCTGCTTTTTTCTCCAACACTGGCTTATTGGCATGGGCCGCGGCTTTTTTAACCATTGCTATGGCCTTAATCAAATCCGGATGAAGCTGGTAGTTAGTTATTGGGAAGTTTTCCAGTGCGCGCTGTGTGCTTATGCCGTAGTATACGCCCGGCGGGAGAATGACTTTGCCCAATGAATCCTCTACTGTCTTGCCTTGTCTCCTAATTGCTTGCATGGCTAGCTCCTTTGCATATAGTAAGCTTTCATGCGTATTATGCACTATTTATGGAAATAATGACAGATAAAATATATCCATAAAATGGGGTGAAAATTTTGTTGCATGCATACATGAAAAAACGTCGCATGGTGATACTAATTTTGCTGCTTGCCGCGGTGATAATCGTTGTGGTTAGAGTGTTTGGCCAACCGGAACCGGAACAGGAATTCCATGGGACATTTATATTTAATGATTGGGGGCAATATCCATCGATATTTATATCAAACCTATGAAAAAAGCCACAATATCTGAACAACGGGCAATTTTAATTGAAGACGTAGCAGAAGTCATATCTACCGCAGACGTAACCGAAAAAGTTAACCGTATGAGCCTCATGGACATACCCCAAAGCAACGAGAAGAAAAAAAACTACTTGATAAGCGTGACAGATATTATCAAAAAAATAAAAAAAACATATCCGGATTATACAGTCAATAATGTAGGCGAAATGGATACTCTGGTACAGTATGCGTCTGAAAAAAGCCATGACCGCCCATGGCTAAAGTGGCTAAGGGTCGCATGTGTTGTTGCGGTGTTATTTATTGGCTCGTCTACAGCCATAATGTCCTTCCACACAGACGGGCAGATACCAAAAATCTTCGAAAATTATTACCGCATAATTTTTGGGGTAGAAAAAAGCAACCCAAGGATAATCAGCATCCCCTACTCTATTGGGATAGCTCTTGGGATAATCATTTTTTACAACCATTTCATGGGCAAGAAAATCACCGACGACCCTACACCAATAGAAGTAGAGATGGAACTATACGAAAACGATGTAACCGACA
>Ga0123355_10002468_pt1 | contig 26164 bp, 25 predicted proteins | sample TergutEmb28metaG_3_FD_89872 | JGI IMG/M metagenome (GOLD analysis project Ga0123355, IMG submission 89872) | Embiratermes neotenicus P1 segment gut microbial communities from Petit-Saut dam, French Guiana - Emb289 P1 | ecosystem: Host-associated > Arthropoda: Insects > Digestive system > Gut ...
CGATGGCGGCAATTTATACATTCCGACCAGCCAAATGGACATGATTCAAAAATACATTGGCGGCGAATCGGCAAAGCCAAAGATGAACAAATTAGGCGGCGCGGATTGGTCAAGGGCGAAAAGCCGCGCGAAAGGCGCAGTTGAGATACTAGCAAAAGATCTAATCGAGCTATACGCTAAGCGTGAAGCCGCTATGGGCTTTACCTACAGCAAAGATAGCGTCTGGCAGAACGAGTTTGAAGAGACTTTCCCGTTTACAGAAACGGATGACCAGCTTTCAGCTATTGAGGATGTTAAGCACGACATGGAGTCGCCTAAGGTTATGGATAGGCTTATTTGCGGCGACGTTGGTTATGGCAAGACGGAAATCGCTCTGCGCGCCGCTTTCAAGGCTGTTCAAGACAGCAAGCAGGTGGTCTATTTAGTGCCTACGACCATACTCGCCCAGCAGCACTATAATACATTCACACAAAGGATGCAGGATTTTCCTGTTTCTATCGAGATTTTGAGCCGTTTCCGCACACCGAAAGAGATTAAGGCGACGCTTGATGGGCTTGAAAAGGGCTCGGTTGACATTGTTATTGGTACGCATAGACTACTTTCAAAAGATGTGAAGTTCAATAATTTGGGCTTGGTTATCGTTGACGAGGAACAGCGATTTGGAGTTTCACATAAGGAAAAACTCAAGAGCCTCAAGGAAAACGTTGATGTTCTAACGCTGACCGCGACGCCTATTCCGCGCACGCTCCACATGAGCCTCGCAGGAATCAGGGACATGAGCCTCCTAGACGAGCCGCCGTCCGAGCGTAAGCCGATTCAGACCTATGTTATGGAATATGACGGACAATTTGTTAAAGACGCCATCCTTCGCGAGCTTTCGCGCGGGGGGCAGGTTTATTACTTGTACAACCGCGTGAGAAGTATCTCTGACATGGCCGCTCGCATAGCTAATCTTGTGCCGGAAGCGAATGTAACTTACGCGCACGGGCAGATGAGCGAAAAAGAGCTTGAAGGCGTCATGATGGACTTTATAAATGGTGAAATAAACGTGCTTGTATGTTCGACGATTATTGAAACGGGGCTTGACATACCAAATGTCAACACTATTATCATCCACGATTCGGATCATTATGGACTCTCACAATTATATCAGCTTCGCGGACGAGTTGGGAGAAGCGGTCGCTTGGCATATTGTTATCTCATGTACCGAAAAGATAAGGTCCTCACCGAAGTCGCCGAAAAAAGGCTGCAAACCATCAGGGATTTCACAGAATTTGGCTCGGGTTTCAAAATCTCCATGCGCGATTTGGAGATTCGGGGTGCGGGCAACTTGCTCGGCGAGTCCCAGCACGGGCATATGGGCAGCGTGGGTTATGACATGTATTGCAGGTTATTGAGCGAAGAAGTTGATAGGCTAAAAGGCATCACGCCGGTGGAAGTTTTCGAGACGTATATCGACCTTGAGTTCACCGCATACATTCACGCGGACTACGTGCCGAACGAGGAGCAGCGGCTTGAAATGTATAAGAAAATCTCGCTGATTCGCGATAAAAACGATTATCTTGATGTGCAAGAAGAGCTTTTGGACCGTTTCGGCGACCTGCCTAAGGCGGTCATAGGCCTTCTGAACATTGCATATATGAAGGCGCAGGCGAATAAGGCGGGCATTATTAGCGTGATTGAAAAGGGCGGCAAAATAGTTGTCACCTTCAAAAATGACGCGAATGCCGACCCGGTTAAGATTATGGATGTTTGCGCTAAGCAGAGGCATCTTGGCTTCACGGTTGCAAATAATCCGTTTATTACTTATCGGCTCGGAGCAGAAGTGAAAGCTTCGGATATTGAGTCGTTGACGGAGGTTTTTGAGGGGATAGTGTAGGGGTTGTGCCGCTTGTAGTTTTTATGGTACAACCATCTACGTATGTGCTTTAACAAAAACTTTAGGAGAGTGCTTGATTTATGAGAAAATGATTGGTCATGGCATTGTTTCTAGTTGTATTTTTTGCTATCCATGGTACAATCTAAATAGTGCCAGCCATACGACATATGATATCCCTCCACCTAACAAAAATGATGAAACAAATGATATAACATGTTTTGATCTGTATTTCCAGCTAGTATGTTCTTCAATCACAAAGACGGTTACTGCAAAGGTAATGAGCATAATCATTGAAAACAGGAAATTGTACGCCATGCTATATCCAACATCTCCAAACATGCCGGACATTGGTCCCTCAAAATCCAAAAATATTATCGAAAATACAAATGCAACAACTGACATAATCAATAGTACAGATAAAACTTTCAACTTATAAAACTTCAAGGAGACATAGTAAATGCTAACGTGGATAATATGCATACCCATGCCTGTATGCCAGAACTCTAAGAAGCGGCGCACATCGACTTTCCTATCACCGTACGCAGTCCAATCAAAGCCAAGTAAGTCGTGCCAAAACAAATAAAGCCGGAACGTTGCAAGCAGCCCAATGACATATATTACTCCTTCAAATGGCAGAGCTAGGAACAGAGCAATCGATACCCTTTTGCCATCTAATTCTTCGTATATCTCATCATGATCCATATTCAATCATCTCCATAACTGTAGTATAAGCAGTAATAAGTGTAAGCTGCGATTATCCGTGCAGTTCGCTATAAATCTGAGACTTTCCTGTATCACTTATTTAGCTCATAACTTCGTTACTAAAATTCAACCGTACCTTTGAGTGCGCTTGGAACCGGTTTCTCGTTCTGAATTAAAATTACTGCAGTTTCTTTGGACATTTTCAATTTATATGCTCTTACTCCCCAAACCTCTCCATAAACTCCGCTTCCGTAATAATCTCCACACCAAGTTCCATAGCTTTCTTATTCTTGCTTGACCCCGAACTCGCGTCATTGTTAATCAAATATGTCGTTTTTGCGCTCACGGACGAGGCTACTTTTCCGCCTTGCCGTTCGATGTAATTCGATAATTCTCCGCGGTTGGCGAAATGCTCCAGGCTGCCGGTTATAACGAAAACATGTCCATCCAAAAAACCTCCATCTGCGCTTAGTTCAGGCTTTTGAATACGCAAAATCGGCAGCACTTTTTGAATGCGCGCCAAATTTTCGGCGTTCGTAAAATAGTTACGCAAGTTGGCGATAATTTCCTCGCCGAACCCCTTTATATCGCCAAAAGGCTTGTCTTTTGGCGCATAGCGCGCAGCCAAGGCTATGGCGTCTTCGTCATTATTAAAATGCTCATACAGGCTTTGCTTCAGCTTTTCACTGAGCGGCATGGCCCCCCCGGTGCCCATAAAATAGGCGCGAAGCTTGCCTGCGCTCACCCCTCCAATGCCCTTCACATCCTCAAAAACGGCATGAACCTTCTTACCGGCTTCGTATATAATCGCGTCCAAATCGTTGTCGAAATGCTCACACAATAATTTAGCGTTCGTCAGCCCAACATCACCAATGCCCAGCGCGTATATAAAATTGGGCAGCGCGACATTTTTCGATGATTCTATTGCCGCAATTAAATTTTCGTAGGACTTGCGCCCAAAGCCTTCCATGTTCGTTATTTCGGCTTCAAACTTGACAAGCTCAAACAAATCCGTATAGCTATTTATAAAGCCCCGGTCAATGAACCGCTCAATACTCGCCTCAGACAAACCCTCGATATTCATGGCATCTCGCGATACAAAATGCGAAAGTGTATGCTTCAATTGCGCGCCGCAGCCGGGATTTTTGCAATACAAAAACTCCGCCGTACCCGAGGCTACAACTTCCGTTTTGAAGCCGCAAACATTACATTCGGACGGAATCTCTGCCGTATCCGAGCGGCTAAAATTCTCTGCCACTTGCGGAATTATCATATTGGCTTTGTAGACCGAGATCTCGTCGCCCACGCCCAGCTTGAGATTGCGGACAATGCTCAAATTATGCAGGCTCGCGCGCTCAACAGTCGTGCCTTCAAGCTCCACCGGCTCGAAAATCGCCACGGGATTAATCAGCCCCGTGCGCGAGGTATTCCACTCGATTTTGATGAGCTTTGTGCGCGCGGTTTCGTCCTCCCATTTGAAAGCGATGGAGTCTTTCGGGAACTTCGCCGTCGCCCCAAGCGAGTGACTGTAGGCGATGTCGTCAAAAGTAAGTACCAGCCCATCCGTCGGCAAATCTCTCGAATGGACATTCTCTTTGAACTGCGCAACTGCACTTTCAAGATCGTTTTCATCAACCATAACATACTCAATCGGCGTAAAACCTTGTTCACGCGCCCGCTCAAGCAGCTTTTGCTTACTGTTTATACCCATTTCATCGTCAAGCTCGGCGCTAAACGCATAAAACGCCACGCGCCGCTCTCTAAGCACCTTTGAATCGAGCTGGCGAACCGTGCCGGAGCATAGGTTGCGCGGATTTTTATACTTCTCTGCCTCGTCAAGGCGCGAGTTAATGCGCTCGAACTCGCTATACGAGATGACCGCCTCGCCGCGTATGCTCAGCGCGCCGCCATACGCAATGCTTTGCGGTACATTCACAAAATGCTTGGCGTTATGCGTGACATCCTCGCCAATTTCGCCGTTGCCGCGAGTTATCGCGCGAGAAAGCTTGCCGCCTTCGTATTTCAGCGTAATATTCAGTCCATCAAGCTTCCATACTAAAAGCCCACGATGCGTGCCCAGAAAGGCTTTCAGCTCGTCGATTTTCTTCGTCTTGTCAAGCGAAAGTATTCTCTTTTCATGCGCGACTTTTGTTAGACTCTCAACCACGCTAAAGCCAACGCTCTGCGTCGGGCTATCCGGCGAGATGGTTCCTGTTTGCGCCTCAAGCTCCACAAGCTCGTCATAGAGCAGGTCGTATTCGTAATTGGATAAAATTTCGTCATTATTCACATAATAAGCCTTTGAGGCCGCGTTTAGGGTTTCTATAAGGTATTCGATTCGGTTGAGTTTTTGGTTTTTGTCCATGTGTGCCTCCGGGGATGGTGTTCTTACTTCATATAATACATTACTATGTGTATTATCGTCAATGAGAAGTGGGGATATGTGTTGAGGGCGGTTGTTTTTTGTTGGGGCTGGTGAGTTTTTTCTAAAATGCGAGCTTTGGCAGTAGGGTGTGTTTTGATTGCGTTGTTCGTCCGGGGACTTGCGATGGGCTTGAATAAAATCACTCAGGCTCCTCGACCAGTCGCTAAACGATTCTCATCATCAGCGACCACGGGCGCAGCAAGCGACGCCCCTACGCCCCCTAATGCATTTTCAATCTTGTACGACAACTCTTATCGGCCATTGAAAGAAAATTATGGGACAAGCCCACAATGACAATCGGGCGGCTCTCACAGCAACGAAGCTCGCACAACTCTTTACAAAACATCACGAATGTGTTACAATTTTATGAATGCTCTTTACCAAACGAGCATTTTGCGGTATAATTCAGTAGGAAACAGATGTAAACTAGGGAGGTATTTTAAAAATGAAGACTAATAGAGTTTTACTTACACTTATGTTTTCGGTAACAGTTTTATTGGTCACGGCTTTTTCTGCGCAAACGGTTATGGCTAGAACGGTTGATGTTTTCGTGGACGGCTCAAGGGTTACTTTCACTTATGTTCAGCCACAAATCATTAACGACAGAACTATGGTGCCTTTGAGAGAAGCCGCGGCGCATTTCGGCATGGAAGCCGACTGGAACGACGCAACGAGGACGATGGTATTCACACGCCCCGGCAGAACGATGATTCATACTGTTCATACGAATGTAATGAGCGTGAACGGCGTTACTATCCCGTTCAATGAGCCGGGCATGTCTTCACTGATTATGAACGACAGAACGCTCATGCCGCTCCGTATGTTAGCCGAAGCAATTGGCTATGACGTTGAGTGGAATGATGCAGGCTTCGTAGACATTTGGACTGATTCTGTGGGCTCAAGCTTTGGGTTGCCACCCGCTGGGCAGCCGCCGACGCAGCAGCCACCACCGGCGACATCAGCCACTGTTGAGATTTTTGAAGCAGCAGTAGGCAGAACTACGCATGATTATGGTGAGCCGATTACAATTTTAGTATCGACAAACAATGCGGCTGATCGCATCAGAGTGACCGACTTTGAAGGTAATGAACTTGCCACAACAAACACGTTCACATACGACTCGCAAGGCAGATATTTTGAGATATCCGTAACGCCTGAAGAGTACGGCGAAATTACTCTCAGAGTTTTCGCAGGAAACGCGAACGGCTTCACTTTAATGGCTAGAAATATCGCGCTTAACATTGTTGCGCCTACGCCTGAGCATACTATTAATATATCTCATTTAATGCTCAATGGCTCAGGTACCGGCAATAGTAGATTTACTCTTAATTACGAGGTTGCAGGTACATTTAGAACCAGCAGAGATGCTACAAGAATAGAAATCCAAGACAGCGCGGGAAGACGCGTAGACCATACGAACAGATATAATACTGAGTTCGGCAATTTCCGCTCTTGGGAGTTCAGCTTTAGAGCGCAAAACAGAAACGGTACGTTCACTTACTATTTGGTAGCGTTTGACGCGGCAGGCAACTATCAGCGCGAGTCGTTTGAAATAGTTGTTGGAACAGGCACAGGCACAGGTACCGGAACAGGTACAGGTACTAACGAAACCAACGGACGTAATCTAAACGTCAACTTGCAAAACGTATCAAGTGTATTTGTCCGCAATCTTGACGGCTCATCCAATACTGATATTCGCACGGGCGAGTCGGTAAGATTTACCGTTACGACGCATTCTGATATCAATGAGGTTGAAGTATTCCACGCTCATACGAACCATATTCTCTACAGAACGCGCTCCTTTACGCCATCAGGTTCGCAACGCGTTTTCACATTCGATTTTGTAGCCGATTATGAAGGCACGCAATACTTCATAAGAGTATTCGACGAATGGGGTAACGCTGACGAAGCTAGGCTTACCCATTTCGATGTACGATTCTAAAAATGATAAACGAAAAGCCCCTTTTAGGGGCTTTTTTGTTGGGGAGGCGCAATGACAGAAGGAATGTATGGTAAAGTCTTGCCTTTACCTACTCTACCGGATTATGCAAATACAAAAGCCTACGGCTCTTATCCAACACAAATAAAAAATACCCCCCAATACTAAACCCAACCAATATTGCCAATACTTCAGGCACGGGGGCTACTCTCGCGACAAACGGCAAAAACGACGCCACCGCCAAGACTTTCCACGCGAGAAATAATTGCGCCACGTTTAGGTCTTGCTTCCTATGCGTTTCAATATCTTGAAGGCCCATTATGAAACTGTATGAAACATATAGCGATAGATTAATCGACATCAGCATTAGAATGTGTCCGGCTGCACCTGCACCCAGCCCGCCAAGGAGCTCCACCGCATACATTGCCGCCGAAAACGCGCCAACGATAAGCACAAGCGGCGTCATTTTATAGAATCTGATGCTGAGCCCGGACAGCTCCGTAAGCCCCTTCAGCATGAAAAAATAGCCGATAAAACTAGGGAACAAGCCAACATTCCAATATCCAACCATCAAGTTAAAATTGAAAAAAACAAACGCCATACCAATAAAAATTTTATTAATTTTAATCCACCTCCATTAAATTGTTTTGGGCAAAACATCTATGCCCTAATGTTACACATTTTTCAGGGAATTAGCAAGCATAAAATCTATAGACTTGGCTTGTCTTTTTGTGTTATACTCGTGGTAGCTAAATTATGGATGAGGAGGCTTACAAATGGATAGAAAGCAACTCTACACGCGAATTATAGTGCGCACTGCAATTGCCTTTTTGATAATTTTTGGCGCGTTGTATGTCTTGCCATATGTTTTTTCGTTGGTCGCTCCATTTTTCTATGCGTTTTTATTGGCGGCAGTCCTTAATCCTTTGGTGTTTAAAATTCATGAAAAATTCGGCTGGCCAAGGAAGCTTGTGGCGCTTTTATCAGTCATTTTTGTTATCGCTTTCTTGCTAAGTTTAATCGGCTGGCTCGGTTATGTCATCATCAACGAGCTTGTGCTTTTGGCGAACAACTTAGGCGATATTTGGGATTCGCTTTTGGAATCTTTAGCGTTTGTCGGCACGATATTTAACTCTTTCCTATACTTTTTCCCGGGCGACACCGAAACCTTTACAACTAACTTCATGGACAATATTTTTGAATGGCTAAACACCGGAATCATGGGGCTTGGCAACTATTTATTGACCCGAACACCTGCCATAACAACAAGGGTCGGCAGCGGCGTTTTGGATGTAATCATGTTTATCTTGGCGTCATACTTTATTGTTGTGGAATATCCGCTGTTCAAAAAGATGGTCGATAAACACTCTGAGAGCAGCGCCTATAAATACATGCTAATGCTTAAAAACGCAACAAAAACAGCCTTAGGCGGCTACCTAAAAGCGCAATTTATACTATCAGGCATAACGTTCGCGCTGATGCTGGTAGTGCTTTTGCTGCTAGGACAAGATTATGCGTTTATCCTAGCTTTGCTGCTGGCTTTTTTCGACTTCCTGCCGCTTATCGGCACCTCGATTATACTCCTGCCATGGGGGCTCGCCCAAATCATTATGGGTAATCTTTGGACAGGTATCTTCCTGATTCTGCTAAGCTGGGTAGGCTTTTTCATCAGGCGAATCATTGAGCCCAAAGTGATGGGAACCCAAACAGGGCTGCATCCGCTAATGGCTCTCCTGAGCATTTATGTCGGTCTTAGAGCCTATGGTGTTTTGGGCGCGATATTGGGTCCTATCGTTGTTATGATAGCGCATAGTTTCATAAGATCGGGGATTTTTGATAATGCGATAAAGGATGTTAGGGATGTGCTCGAGGATGTTCGAGGGATTTTTTGAGTTGTGAGATCTTGAAAGGCTTCTGTGGGGTTTGGCGGCAGGGGTCTTTTTTTGTGGGAGCGAGCATTGTAGGGTCGTGGCTTGCCTTTAGCGAAACCAGTTCCAATCCTGAAACACATCACCCCCACAAAAAAAGGATTCCCACAACCCTCCGCGGAAACCCCTACCCTTCAACACGTGTCTTGCCCCCTACTCCTCCACCAAGCTCTCCCAAAGCCTCCAGCTCGTAATCCTAACCCTGCTGCTTACATTGCCATCCGCCGCATCTTCGCTAAACACATTATAATTAATCACGCTAAGCGTTATGCTTAGGTGCATGGTTTGCGCTTCGTGATGGGTTAGGGTTATGTCTGCCAGCAGGCTGTGGATATTGTCGAAGCCGTTTAGATACTCGTATGGCGCGGTTATTACTACGCTTGGATAAACCGAGCGCAGCCGTTCGAGCTCCCTTTGTGCGTAAAAGAAGAAGAGTGTGTCGATAATTGGCTCTAAAAACGCTGCTCCGTCCCCGGCGGCGCCAAACCCTTCGCGGATGAATGTTTGCTTTGCTAGCGACAGATCCGGATGCGTTAGATCGCGATATGAGCCGCTTATGATGTATTCATTTGTGAGATTTTGCGCATCCAAAAGAATAGCGTCCATATGCGCTATAAACTCAACTCCCATGCCGTCTAGATAATAGAACGTTTGGTTACGCATAGCACTTTGTTCAGCCAATCTTACGCTTTCGCGCGCAATCGTCATTGAAGAATAGCCCAAAAATGCTAGAGCTATCGTCATAAAAACTATAATGATGAAAATCATACCGCTTGTTATGCCGGATAAAAACCTTATTCTCATATCAGTTCCCCTGTTTGTGGAAAGTACAGTTTTGTATAAAAGTATAGAATCGGCTGCTCCATGTGCCTCAAGTCCCACACGTAAATGGACACATCGTAGAGACCTATAATGTCATATTCAAACTCACCGCCGAGCATGGTTCGCCTCAGCTCGAAGCGAAACGCAGCCTCCGTGCCGCCGGGAACTATCGGCGCAACCGACTCCCAATTTGCATCATAATAGAGCGCGAGTTCAAACTCCACGCCGAACTCCATCACAAAAAACAGCTCCGTTCCAAGCACATAATTGCCCGAAAAAAGCTCCGTGTCAAACAATTCGCCAGGCTCCCTTGCGGCTCTCAGCTCTTCCAAGAAGTTCATAGCCAAACTCTGAGCCTTGTCAATATCTCTGGCCTGCGCATGTATATTTGTGCTTGCCATAAACATTTGCAGCGCCAAAATGCCCACAATTGCAATCATTCCAAGGGCTATAATGGCTTCCAAGAGCGCGAAACTATTTCCGTCTTTATTTTTGTAAACCATAATTTGCACCTTCTACAAAATAATAATCCCATCACCTATATCGCTTCGCATCCCTATAGTCCTGGTTAGCACGTGAATCATATCGCCGCAATCATAGTATATGTGAACAATAAACGCCATACGTTCGCCGTCAAAAGCGACCCGAAAGTCGTGCAATTTGGCAATAACTTCATAATTTTCGCCATCTGAACCTGGGCGCGTGTCAGGCTCGCCCAGCACTTCAACCAACATACCATCCCTAAAATATATCCACCTGTCCAGCTCATAAGCCGCCGTCCTGTGGCGGATGAGTATTGCATCATCTTCTATAGCCACGCGCCCAACCACATCATTGGTGCGCAGGATATGCTTGATATAATCCATCGCCAAGCGCGCGTCATTTTGCGAAGTTTCTGTGGCTAAAATGCGCGCTCTCGCGTGCAGGGCGGCGTCAACAAACAAAATCGCGACAAACCCGAACGTAAGCAATAGCCCAACCTTTATCACAAGTTTTATCATAAAAATCACCTATCCTATCGCGCTCATAAGCCCGGCAATCGGCAACATAATGCCCAAAATCATGACAAAAACGACAAAAGCGAGCGTTATAATCAGAGCCGGCTCGATTACGGAGATTGCACGCTCACACGCCTCGCTTGCCTCCCTATCAGCCATCTCACTCGCCATATCAAGCATCTCATCCAGCGTGTTCGACCTATCTCCGATAGCGGCAAGCCGGATAAAACCATCAGAGAAAATGCCGACCGGCTCCAAAGCTTCTCCAATGTCTTTACCTGCCCTAATATCGTGCGTCGCTTGTATAAACCGCTCCTGCGCCGCGTCATTTTCAACAAGTGGCGCAACAACTTCCATAGCGTTTACAAGCCCTGTGCCGCTTCTGAGCAGTATCGCGAGCGCGTTTGCAATCCGCACACTCAAAACTCTTCGGTATATATATTTCGTGAAAACGCCATTGAGTTTGAAATCAGATAACCATACCGAGTTCGCGCTCTTGCGGCTTCTCAGATAGCGCCTGATAACAAAAGCAAGCGCAAGTACTGCCAAGCTCACAATAATAGCCACTGAGCCAACAAAGCCACTGAAGTTCATCATAAACTGCGCCGCGCCCGAGAGTAGAAGCCCTGTATCATCAATTGCCGCGCGCAATATAGGCATTGCAAAAAACATCAAAAACGCGATAACTATAGTCGCCAGCATACAAAGTATCGCCTGCGGGACGACGGATAAGCGAAGCTTAGCCAAAAGTTCCGCTTGTTTTTCATAATGCTCCGATAGGCTCTCAAAAACCTCATCCAAGCTGCCGCTCTGCTCGCCTATTATTGTCATATAAATCAACTTAGCCGGAAAAATATGACTGTACAAGGTGATAGCCTGCGAGAGGTCAAAGCCGGCGTCCATCATATCATAAATCTCATTCAAAGCTGCTTTCAAAGTCCTGTTCTTGCTCTGATAAGCCATTAATTGCACGATTTCAATAAGCGGCATTTCAGAGGCGCATAAAGTCGAGAATTTGTCACAAAAGCTTGCAAGCTCAGCATGGTTTATAAGCGTATACATGCCGCGCTGGGTGTTTGTTGCGGTTTCAAAAAAACTCGGCTCACTAATGCCGCGTTGGTCAAAATACGCGCCAAGCTCAATCTCCGACCCCGCTTTTTTCGCTCCCATGCAAACATATCCGTCTCTATCCGTTCCAATATATAAAAAGGTGGGCATTTTCTAAAACCTCCGTCTAAGGGCGAATCACTTTGTCCGCCGCAATAAGTTTCTCAAGTATCGAATACATGTTCGTAATCTCGCCGATGCTAAGTTTGAGCGCGTAGAAATCAACGCACGCGCCGCATGTAATTATTTGCACGCCTTTTTGCTCGAGCGTTTTCAAATCGTCCAAACATTCGGAATCCGCGCTTGTGAAAAACGCGCCTTTGTTATAAAAAATGACCATTTCAGGCGGATTATCGCTCTCAGAAAGCGCGTAGATGAACCCTTTCATCAACGTGTGCCCAAGCAACTCATCACCCTCGCCCATTTTATCGGATGTGATTGTTACTATTGTTTGCACCTTTGGGGCGTTTTTACTTGGCTCCTGCCCGCCGGTTTTTTTTATACTCACGCGGTAAATAGAAGCGTCCGCGTCCTGCTCCACACTATACTCGCAACCCTTCTCGCTCGCCAGCTTTTCCAAATTCTGCGCCGCAATTTCATTATCGACTAAGACCAACAGCTCGCCTTTCTCCATGCTCTCAAGCGTATTCTTCGCCTTTATCACAGGGAGCGGACATAAATCGCCTACACAATTGAGCTCTGTCATTTTTTCACCTCAATATCATATTCACTAAACGCCACTATCTCGCCGACTTCATGCGCATCCACGCCGTTTTGGCGCATCTCATTCAAGAGCTTGTCCGCATCCTTGGCGCTGACGCTTATCAAAAGCCCGCCCGACGTCTGCGGGTCGTACAAAATTTCTTTTAGTTCAAAGCCTATTCCACCCATATTCACGCGCATCTTCATAAAATTCGCATTCTTCTGCGCGGAGCCGGTTATATAAAACTCCTTCGCAAGTAGAAGTGCGCCGGGCATTACCGGAACTTTATCCGCATAAACCACCGCAGCTAAACCTCGGCTACCTTCGCCAATCATCTCGCCCAAATGCCCTAAAAAGCCAAAACCCGTGACATCCGTGCAAGCGTTGACGTTATATTTTCGCATAATATCGGCGGCGTATTTGTTTAGAGTTTCCATACTTTTTATAGCCGCTTGGTAACTTTCATCACTCGCCGCGTTCATCCGATGCGCGCTCATAATTACACCCACGCCCAGCGGCTTCGTAAGTATAACTTTATCACCCATTTTGCAGCCGTTGTTCGGCAAAATCTTATCCGGATGCACAACACCCATGACGGAAAGCCCATAAATCGGCTCAGAATCGCCAATAGAATGACCGCCTGAGAGCACGCCGCCCGCTTCATGCACCTTCTCCGCACCGCCACGCAAAATCTCGCCCAAAATACGCGTATCCATCTCCTTTTCAGGGAAAGCTACGATATTGAGCGCGGATTTGACCTCTGCGCCCATCGCATAAACATCACTGAGCGCGTTCGCCGCAGCGATTTTGCCGAAAGTATACGCGTCTTCAACCACCGGCGTAAAGAAATCGAGCGTCAAAACGACCGCAATCTCATCCGAGAGCTTATAAACCGCCGCATCATCCGAACTCTCATAGCCGATCAATAAATTTTCATCAAAACCTTTCGGCAACCCTTTAAGCACATTCGATAGAGCCTCCGGCCCCAGTTTGCTTGTTCAGCCGCCTGAAAGGCAGTATTTTTTAAGTGTTTCATCCATTGGAAAAGCCTCATTATCGTCAATTTTACTATACATATATAATGATACCACATTTTACACAAATTTACCAAGTATAAATTTGATATGGCGGGAAAAAATTGAGATATATAAATATTTGTTCTTCCGGAGGGCCTTTATGCTTAACAACAAAGTCGAAATCTGCGGCGTCAACACTGCCAAAATACCCGTACTAAAAAGCGATGAAAAAAAGGCACTTTTTGAAAAAATCCTAGAAGGCGACGACGAAGCCAGAAGCCAATACATCTTCGGCAACCTGCGTCTTGTCCTTAGCATAATACAACGCTTCAACAACCGCGGCGAATACGTTGACGACATCTTCCAAGTCGGCTGCATCGGGTTGATTAAAGCGATTGATAATTTTGATGTCAATCAAGGCGTACAGTTCTCCACCTACGCCGTGCCTATGATAATCGGAGAAATCCGCCGCTATCTGCGCGACAATAACTCCATCCGCGTGAGCCGCTCTTTGCGCGATACCGCCTACAAGGCCCTTCAAGTCAAAGAGCGCCTAATCAACGCAAACTCGAAAGAACCGACCATAGAAGAAATCGCCAAAGAGCTCGAGATGCCAAAAGAAGACGTACTCTTCGCCCTAGACGCAATCCAGGACCCAATCTCGCTCTTCGAGCCGGTCTATAACGACGGCGGCGACGCAATCTATGTCATGGATCAAGTGCGTGATAACAAGAATACGGATATTAGCTGGATTGAGAACCTTTCGCTCTCAGAAGCCATGAAACGGCTTGGCGATCGCGAGAAGCATATATTGAATTTGAGGTTTTTCGAGGGAAAAACGCAGATGGAAGTGGCGGATGAAATAGGTATTAGTCAAGCCCAAGTATCTCGCCTAGAAAAAAGTGCACTCAAAAATATGAAGAAATATATAGGATGATATAAATTTCAATAAAAACGGGCAGTTCTAAGCTGCCCGTTTTTATTGAAACTATTTTTGGCTATTTCTTGTAAACAATCTTGCCGTCAAATATCGTCATTTCAACCTCTGTATCTTTCAACCTCTCCGGCTCCGATTCAAAAATATCTCGCTCAAGCACTGCCATGTCAGCGTACATGCCCGGCTTTATGATACCTTTTACATCTTCTTCATAGGACGCATAGGCTCCGTCAGTGGTATATGCGTACACGGCTTCATGGACGCTTAAAGCTTCTGTAGGGTTAAAGCCTGACCCGGGTAAGCCTTGCAGTCCTTTTCTTGTTACGGCGCAATAAATGTTTTTGAACGGGTTATACGTCTCAACAGGGCTGTCAGAGCCAAACGGTATTTTCACACCCATATCCATTAGGCTCTTAAATGCATATATGGTTGCGGACTTTTCCGCTCCCACTCTGTCGCTTATAAAATCCCACCCCATGTCAATAAATATAGGCTGAACATAGGCGACTATATTGTTATCTTTAAAGTCATCGAGGAGCTTCTTGTCCGTGACCGTACAATGAATTATGCCGTGGCGTATATTGGGTTTAGGGCTCTTTCTCTGAGCCTTTTTAACAGCATCCATGCACCATTCAATGGTCTCATCGCCAATGGCGTGAACAGCTACGGGCATATCCTTTTCGTGGGCGAGTTCTACTATGGCTTCAAACTCTTCTTTGGTGTAGAGAGGCATGCCGCGATTGCCCGGATCATCATGATAATCTTCTTTCAAGTATGCAGTCCTTGCTCCAAGCCCGCCATCAGCCATGATTTTTACAGAGTTCAGCTTAAAATATGGGGCAACGCTTTCATCAACCTGTGGCAGCTCAAGCATCTTTTTGTAATCGTCAAGCTTAGCCGAGCGGCATTTCTGGCTAACGCGAACATTTAGCTTGCCCGCTTTTGCCAAGTTTACATATGCGTTATAAACGCTATTGTAATGCGCTCGCTCACTAAAGTCGTCGCTGTGAACAGAGGTTATTCCCATTTTTGACAGATGAGATACCACTATTAATATACGCTCCTCCAGCTCCGCTATGCTAAATGCATCACCGCTTTGATAAACTTTCCATGCATCATGCTCGCATAAAATCCCGTTTGGCTCGCCGTTTTCGTCTTTTACTATTTCGCCGCCTTCTTGGGGTGCAGTATCTTTGTCGATACCGTAGTGAATAAGAGCCAGGCTGGACAGACTACATATGTGATAACAAGCCCTGACAGCTATTATCGGATGAGCGTCTGAAATCTTGTCCAAGTCATACCTTGTCGGGTCTCTTTTTTCTTTGAAAAAGCTTTGGCTCCAGCCGGAACCTATGACAACAGTACCTTCGGCTATATTGTTTTCTTTGATGAACTCCTTAAACCTGTTTATCAGCTCGTCAATAGAGCCTGTCCCGGCTAGGTCAACCATTGTAATTTTGCCCGAGGTATTAATCATATGAAAATGCGAATCATTGAATCCCGGCACGACTGCTTTGCCATTAAGCTCAACTATTTCCGTGTTTTCAGTTTTTAATTTCAAGATATCCGCATCCGAGACGACGGCTTTTATTATGCCGTCCTTAATAGCTACCGCTTCGGCATGAGGGTTGTCTTTATCCATTGTATAAAACTTGCCGCAGCTCAATATTAAGTTCATTATCAGCTCTCCAGTCGGTAAATCAGCTTGCCGTCAAATATCGTCATTTCGACCTCAGTTTTTGGTATGTCTTGCTGTGCTATTGTGAAAATATCCTTCGTTAAAACGACAGCATCGGCGAACATACCTACTTTGAGCTTACCTTTTTTGTCCTCTTCATATGAAGTGTATGCGCCGTCTGCCGTGTATGCGTAAACTGCTTCTTCTACACTTAGTGCTTCGTTTGGATTGAAGCCTGTTTCGGGCTTTCCGCTCAAGTCTTTTCGAGATACTGCGCAGTAGATGTTTGCGAACGGGTCAAGTGGCTCGACCGGCGAATCCGTGCCGAAAGGAATGGCCACGCCCATATCTTTTAACGTCTTAAACGCATAGCTCGTGGCGGCCTTGGCCTCGCCTACTCTGCTCGCAACCGTGCTCCAGTCCGAATGTATGAATATCGGCTGAATGTATGCGGTAACATCATGCTCTTTGAACTCTTTCAGGAGCGCTTCATCCGTAATTTGGCAATGGACTATCGCGTGGCGAATATCATCTTTTGGATTTTCAGCCCTGACCTTCTTTATCGCGTCCATGCACCATTGCATTGTTTCATCACCTATCGCGTGGACTGCTACTTGCCTGCCCAATGAATGAACAAGCTCAACAATCGCGTCAAACTCTTCGCGCGAATAAATTGGTATGCCGCGATTACCCGGATCATCATGATAGTCTTCTTTCATATAGGCAGTTCGCCCGCCTAAAGAGCCGTCAGCCATGATTTTTACCGGACCCAGCTTAAAATACGGCGCAATTTCATCGTCTACATGCGGCAAAGCATTTAGCATTTTCCTATAATTTTCGAGGCCTAGGACGCGGCATTTTTCATTAACTCTGACGGTCAATTTTTTCTCTTTTACAAGCTCAATGTACGCCTCATAAACCGCTTCATAAGGCGTCGCGTCGCCAAAGTCGTCCGAGTGGACCGAGGTTATGCCAAGCTTTGCATAATGAGGCAGTGCTCTTAGAATATGTGCTTTGATTTCGTCTTTATTAAATATTTGCGACGAACGGAAGATTTGCCTTGCGTTTTCGCTAAATATTCCCGTTGGCTCGCCATATTCGTCTCTTACTATTTCGCCGCCAGGTACTTCGGGCGTGTTTTTGTCTATGGAAAAATGGTTTATCATAGCACTATTTGCGCAGCCAATGTGTCCGCAGGCGCGCGCCGCGTAGATTGGATGAACTGATGACGCTTTATCCAAATCATATCTTGAGGGGTTTTCATTGCTGCCTTCAAAGAAGTTCTGATTCCAGCCCCAGCCTAAAACGGGCGTTCCTTCCGGGACATTGTTCTTTATTATGAAGTCTCTGAATCGTTCAATCATCTCGTCTATTGATTTTACGCCGTGCAGCCCTACTCTGCCGAGCTCGATTGCATAAAATAATAGATGCAAATGCGAATCGTTTAGCCCCGGGATAACCGTTTTGCCGCCAAGGTCTACTAATTCGGTTTTATCGGTTTTGAGCGCCAAAATCTCGGCATCCGAGCCGACAGCTGTTATTATGCCGCACTCCATTGCTATTGCTTGCGCTGTTGGCTTGTCTTTATCCATCGTGTGAAGATTGCCGTTGTGTAGTATCAAATCCATATTTATCTCCTCCTGTTGTAGTTTGTTACAATTATAACCTGCATTCAATTTTTTTGCTCGACTTTTAAAAAGAAAATCGCTTTTCAAAAGGTCTCGCTGCACAATTTAGGAAAGAACGCTAAAGCGTTCTCTAGCTACAATTATAACCTGTATTCATTTTTTTGCTCGACTTTTAAAAAGAAAATCGCTTTTCAAAAGGTCTCGCTGCACAATTTAGGAAAGAACGCTAAAGCGTTCTCTATTATGTGCATTTTCAACTCAACTACCAAGAGGGAGTGCCCTCAAAACGAATTTTGAAGACACTCCCAAAGGGTAAAAAAGGGTAATTTTTAGTTATTCCAGAAAGCCATATTCAAGTTATGGATTGTGCTTAGTCCCGAAAGCTCCGGCGCTACAAGGTTCGCGTTAAACGCTCTTATAGTCATCTCAAGATGCGACGGAATCATTACCATATACTCATTTGCTACTCTTGTAGCTTCCTCGAATATAACGGCTCTTGCGTCAGCGTCTATAGTTTCGATGCCTCTAGTAATAAGCTCGTTAATCTCAGGATTGTTCATCATATTTCTGTTTTGGATTGTTTCGTCTACTAAAAATTGGTTTCTCAAAATAGAGATTATCCAACCGGCCGCCCATGGGCTATGCGCCGCGTCGAAATTGCCTTGAGTAACCGTATCGAATCTCGCAGCACCGTCCATCATTGCAACCGTTATAGGTATGCCGATTTCAGCAAGTTGAGCTTGAATAATTTCCGATGCGCGTCTGTTTTCTTCAGTCGCAGCAATTAACTCAAACGCTAAAGATGCCGGGTCGATATTATGCTCTGCCAAAAGTGCAGCAGCGCCTGCCGGGTCGAAAGGAACAACGCCATCGTTAGTTGAGCCTGCAAAAACTATAGGAGTTTGCGCGCGGTGAGGAGTTGCCAGGCCGTTAAATACCGCTTCAACTATCTCTTCTTGGTTTATTGCCATATGAATTGCACGTCTTGCATAAACATTTTCAAACTGCGGACGTTGATGGTTTAAGTTGATGAAGTTCAGTACAGGCGAGCTAAGCACGGAAACCGTAGCGCTTGGGTCAGCCTGAAGTCTTGGAATATCGGGGAAAGCTACTTGGTCGATAAAGTCAACTTCGCCCGTTTCAAACGCTATCGTTCTTGACGCGCCTTCAGGGATGATCCTCCAAACGATTTCATCTATCCTTGCCGCTCTGTCAGGATTCCAATAGTTTTGATTAGCCGAGAATCTTAAAAAATCGCCCGATCTCCACTCTTCAAACACAAATGGACCTGAACCTACAGGGTCAGCATGGAAATCATGGCCTGATTCTATCAAAGACTGAGGAAGCACTGAGTTACCATGGCTTGTAAGGTCGAAGAAGAACGACGCGTTAGGCGTTCCCGTGTCAATTCTGAAAGTCAGATTGTCAACTTCTTCTATGCCAATCGCTGAGATATGAACGCCCCTCGCATCAGGAGTTTCTCTAACCCAATGCCAAGAAGCAACAACGTCAGCCGCCGTCATCTGCTCACCGTTTGAGAATGTAATATTATCATGAAGCCTAAACTCGAACAATGTATCAGAAACCGCCGTCCAATCCGCTACCAAGTGAGGAATCGGCTCAAGAGTTTCATAATGTTGATGGAAAAGTCGCTCATGCGTTAAAAAGTTTTTCGGAATAGCTATTGAGCTGTTATGTCTTGCCGGTGCAACCGATGGAGTTTCCGCATGCATAGCAATTATAAGTGAGCCGCTTGCGCCATCAGCCGGTGGTGGAGCAGGCGTTGGTGCCGGGGTTGGTGCAGCAGGCGTAGTAGTTGCCGGTGCTGGAGCCGGTGGCTCAACAGGCGCCGGTGCTGCCGTAGTACATGCCGCCAAAAACATTGTGCCCACTAAAAGCAAGCTCAAAATTCCTTTTTTCTTCATAAAATTATCACCTCTAAAGTAATTTTTAAGATTATAACTCAACAGCCTCTCGCACAGCCTTCAAGTTCTCCGAAGGAACGCGCGGATCAGCAACACATCCGGGCCCTATCAAAAGCCCTTTGCCAAAATCAACCATATCAATGGCTTCTTTTACATGCTCTTTAATCTGAGCCGGCGTGTTTTTAGTCAGAAAGCTGTCATAATGCAATACGCCATTTATAACTGTCGGCGCTTCTTTAATGCCTCCCAAAAATGTCTTGTCGCTTAGCTTTGAAGCTGTCCTAAAATCAGGCCCGCCTTCAAAGCGGTCATGCCAACTGAGGCAAGTCACAGGATAATCTTTTACAATATCAAACATAACATTTGACCCATGAATATGTAGGACATTAAAATACGTTTCGTCTTTAAAACTATTCAAGACCTGCAAATCATAAGGCTTACAAAACTCCGCGTGTAGCTCCACAGACATGTAATCAAAGCTTGCGCATTGTGTCGCATAAAAGAAACCTGAAACGCCTGAATTTATACACGCCTTTACAAAGTCAATTGTAGTTTGTGTAATCTCAAAGAGCGCAGCGTGAACAGCTTCCGGCGAGTTTTGCATATCTTCTATGAGCCTGTTGCCTGCGAGCTTTCTAAGGGTTGTTGTGGGAGTAAAAATAGTTTGTATAAACGGCGTGTCTTTTCTAACCATTTTAGCCATATACTCCGCGAGTTGAAGCTGCTTGCCCCAAGTTCCATGAGTCGGCGCGAGCGCTTTTACCCGGTAATAATCATCTATCTCGCTTATTCCCGGAGCGCTTATGACAACTTCTTTATACTTGTCGCAAAAAATATCCAGCTTCGCACCCCAATCAGGTGTCGTGTAAGCGCCAAAAGGCATCAGTTTTATAAAGTCATAATCGTAGGTTTCGTTAAAATCAACCATACATTCTGCTAAAGAGCGCGAGTCTTGATCGTATTTAGAAAAGTGCATCCATACAGAAACGGGTAGTCGGTCAACCTCTTGTTTGGCAAGCGCCGCCCAAACACGTTCTCTTCTTGTCATGTATAAAACACCTCGCTATTTGTTAGGCTTACTTTTTCTTAAACCTAATTTGGCAAACATCGTCGCCTTTAGCAATCGTTTTACCAAGTTCAAACTCAAACTCAGGGAAAACAGCCGCAATTCCTCTATCGCCGTCCATTGCGATGTCGCATAATCTGTCAATTTTCGACTCGTCGTTAGTAAGTTTTTGCCACGCAGCTACGAGTGGACAATAATGGAAGTCGATAGAAAGCGTATCCGCCGTAGATTCCAAAATTTCCATTTCAAAAATATTTACAACATTTTCGTTCGCGAACTCTTTTACAAAAGCTTCTAAATCATCAGTTTTCGTAAACTTGTTCTCGCCGTGGAAACATCCGCAAGCATGAATCGCTTCGCGTCCAAAGTTCTCATCCAAGCCTTTTTTTCTTGCTTCTTCGATGAGCAGGTAGAACCAAGTTGCGCGGTGCTCAAACGCCGCTCTCAAATCAGCAATATGCTTACCTTTGTCCGTTGGTGTGTTTTTAATCATGATATTTCCTCCTCATTATTGTTTGTTTTTATGATTATCCGACTTTTACTAGGTTGTATGGACGTGAGTTTTGTAGGCGGATTTTCGAGCCTGATTTTTCGCCAATCTAGTATATGAAATTCGTAGCATGTCCGAAAGACATGTAAGGATTTCATATAGGAAGACCGATGGAAAATCAGCCGAAAAGGCGCCTGCAACAGCTCGTGTCCACACTACTTAAGCCGGTGTTGCAACTTGACTACAATTTCTCATTAATAAAATCCATCAAAACCTCAATTTGATACGCCATAGTAACCGCGCCCGGGTCTAAATGCCCAAGCCCCTTATTCGCCTGATAATACGCGCGGCCTCGCAGTGCTTCCATATCCTTTGTGCTTTGCGCGCCGTCATATGCGGTTTTTTTTACCACAGCAAGCGTTTCAGCCTCACTTTTATTTTCAGTAACGCATGTTTTGTATGCACTAACCGCAGGATATAGCGCGTCAATCATCGTTTTATGCCCGGGCTCTGACTTGCCGCGATGCATAATGCCTTCAAGCATCGCCTCAAGCATATTGCAGAGGCTTTGATTCGTAAGCGTATCGACATCTTTCATGGCTTTAGCCGCTGCCATATACGCGCTACTGTATAACACGCCGCTCGAGCCGCCTATTACTGACATCATTGTAGCACCTATCTTCACAAAGGCCGCTGATAGGCTAAGACCTTCCATCTCAGCACTTATCTCGACAAGCTTTTCAAAGCCCATATTGAGATTAACCCAATGATCACCGTCGCCCGTTGCCGAATCCAGCTCCGTTATATAATCCCCGTTTGCATGGATTTTTTCATAGGCTCGTTTTATGTAGTCTATGTAATCATGTGTTGTTAAGCTAAACCCCATGACCATCGCCTCCTATCACATTTTATAGTTGATTAACTTGTAAAGTGTTACGCAGTAGCGAGGAAATTGGCGTCAAGCGTGTGCCGGGATTTTGCGCCGCGTGTCCATAGATACGCAAGCAGAAGCTCGGTGTGCGATTGGCGTAAATTTACCGTTAATGCATGATGGTTTGCAGGTTAAGTGACTATAAGCGCAGGAGTTTCACAAGGCGCATCAAGCAGCGCTTTCAGCTCGTCATCAAGCTTGAGTAATGATATCGAACATCCACTCATTTCGATAGCTGTCATATAGTTGCCCACAAAAGTTTTGTAGATTTTTACGCCTTTGGCTTCGAGATAAGAGTGCACATCATTATTGAGTATATATAACTCCATCAAAGGCGTGCCGCCGAGGCCGTTCACCATAAGCGCAACCTCGCTGCCCGAAAAGTCCATATCATCAAGAATTTTATCCAAAAGAGCCTCAGCGACTTCTTTTGAAGCCTTAGGTGTCGTACGTAAAACGCCAGGCTCACCATGAATACCCATGCCGATTTCTATTTCGTCCTCACCTAAGCTAAACCCCGGCTTACCGACCGCAGGAAGCGTGCAAGGCGTCATCGCCATGCCCATGCTGCGAACATTATCGCAAGCTTTTTGGGCTACGGCTTTAACTTCATCAAGCGATTTGCCGCTCTCAGCGGCCGCTCCCGCAATTTTATGTACAAAAACTGTACCCGCAATGCCTCTGCGCCCGGTTGAGTAAGTAGAATCTGCAACCGCCACATCATCACGAACGACTACTTGCTCCACCCGAATATCTTCCATCCCTGCCATATCCGCAGCCATTTCAAAGTTCATAATGTCACCGGAATAGTTTTTAATTATCATAAGAACTCCGGCGCCGCTATCTGCTTCTTTTATGCCTTCAATTATGCGATCAGGCCCGGGCGATGAGAACATATTGCCCGCAATCGCCGCATCAAGCATACCACGCCCTACATAACCCGCATGAGCCGGTTCATGCCCTGAGCCGCCGCCTGAGATTATGCCAACTTTGCCTTTGGCTTTGTCGCGCCTTGATATAACTTCCGCTCCATGGGAATACTTTAGCTCAGGATGAGCAAGCTCCATTCCTTTTAAAGCCTCGCTAACCACATCATTTGGATTGTTGACTATTTTTTTCATATAGTAAGAACCCCCTTTTTAGCAGCTGATAGCATTTGTAATAATATTACGCCGAGCATTCGGCAAAAAGATGAGTTTAGTATTAGGTGGTGTGGACACGAGTTATGACAGTCGGCTTTTCGGCTGATTTTCCGCCACTCTTCACCTATAAAATTTTTGCGTATCTGTTGGACACGCGGCAAATTTTCTATTTTCGATTGACGAAAAATCAAGCTCGAAAATCCATCTGCCAAACTCATGTCCACACCACCTAGGTCTAACCTACAAAATATCTGTTGCAATTTTACGCACTTTGATGTATTATTAAGTGGTTTTTAGCATTTTGTTGACAAATTCTGTGTTTATTAATCTGCTGATATATCACTAATCATATCAGTGAATTTTAAAAAAAGCAAGCCTATATTTTGCACAAACTTTTTTGTGATTTTTTTACATATAGAATTTTTGTGTAACCTTATGCTTATTTCGTAGTATTTAAGCCGATATGGCTCGGAGGTATATATATGTTTAAGTCAAAGACTGCCAAAAACTCGCCAACGCTAAAGGAGCAAGTTTATTTCTCCATGTTGGAGAGCTTAATGAAAGGTGAATTTCCGCCGGAGGATATCATTAACGAAAAAGCATTGGTCGAGCATTTTGGGATATCAAAATCGCCTGTTCGCGAGGCATTGATCGAGTTATGTAATGAAGGGGTTTTGCGCAGCATCCCGAGATATGGTTATCAAGTTGTTACTTTGACCGATTCTGATGTGGCGCATATTAGGGATTGGCGCTTGGTTTTGGAATGTGGATATATGAGGGAATATTGGCATATGATAACGCCTGAGCTCATTGCGCGTCTTGAAAAATTAAGAGAGCAAGATATGAACTCCGTCGTGCAGAATGTTTTTGTGCATTGGCAGCGAAATAACCGTTTCCATCTGGAAATTTTTTCACAATACAATAATCCTTATGCGACCGAGCAGCTGGAAAAAGCATTGCGCACATTAACTCGCGCCTATGCGCAGTTTTATTGGGATAAATGGCAGCATACCGTTTTCAAGGTCACATCGGATTATCATGGCAAGCTGATTGAGGCTATGAGGTCTGGGGATAAGGAAGAGTCGGCTAGGTTGCTTGCCAAAGATATCAGCCATTTTCATACGCATGATACTTCGGCTATTCGGGAGAATGGGTAGAACAAAGTCCGAAATGACGTAGTTTGTATAAATATAATTTCCATAAATTTAGCGGCCGGAGAATTTTCGGTCGTTTTTTTATATGAAATAAGCGTAATTCAAGCTTATGAATGTTCTGAATAGTTGAAATCCTTATAAAGTTTATCTTTATAAGTAGCAATCTTGTTATATATTCCGTCAGAGATAACGCTCTCTATAGGTTTCTGTCAAATCAGCGATATGTTCCAGCCACTTACATGTGGTTTCGTCTAGTTCAATTGTGAATTTTTTCATAGTCACTTTCCTTTCTCAAAATTATTTGTATAAATATCATATCACGGATAATGTAGCAGCACAAACGCCACTACAAAAAACATCTCTTACTTTACAATAGTAGTAGAGCATATACCGCTATGAAAGAGAGATGTTTATGAGAAATTTGAAAGAAACTATAGCATTTAGAATTACGCAGCCATGTGAGGAAAGAAACATCTCCATTTATGCTCTCGCCATTACATGCGGAATTGATAAGTCAACAATTTATAATATCCTAGGCACAAAAAGCAAAAGCCCCGAAGTCGCTACAATCAAAAAAATCTGTGACGGGCTTGAAATTACATTGGGTGAGTTTTTTAGCACGCCCGAGTTTGATGAGTTGGAGCAGGAGATAAAATAAAAATAAATTTAGCGGTCGGGATTTTCGACCGCTTTTTTGTTGTAAAACAATAAATCACGATACTATCTTACGAATAGCTTCTTCAACATAGGCGTTAAGCGACATTCCTGCAGAGCTTGCCGCCAAAGCTGCCCTTCGATGCAGTTCTCCACCTATTCGCACATTAAATGAACCCTTAAAAGGTTTTTCGGGCTCTTTGCCGGCCTCTTTGCAAAACTCAAGATATTCATCAATCGCGTTGCGAAAATCTTCGACTAATGTTGCAACGCTATCGCCTTCAAAAGAGATGTGGGCTTTTATTCCGACAACTTTTCCGTGAAAAACCGCGTCCTCTTCTGAAAATTCAACACTTCCGGTATAATCTTTGTAATGCAGATAGTTATTTGGCTTCATATTATTCTTCTCTCCTTTAGCGCGGTAATAATATCATTAATTTGGTAAGACTTTAAAATACTTCTTGGATGCGGCTTATGAAGACGAATATAATCTTCCCCATTACTAAAAGCTACCCTTGAGCCGCCTGTTTTGCCTGCTTTTATGGGGAAATGTCCCAAATGAGCCAACAATGCCACTAACTCATCAAATGTAAAATTCTTAGGGCGCGATAACAATCTCGCTATTAGCTTGTCTTTTTTACTCAAAATAATCACCGCCTGTTTATAGTATACTAGATTCAAGCATTTTATGCAACTAATTTTAGTTGCATAAAAAAAGGGCAGCAAAAGCCGCCCCTAATCCAATAACCAACACCTACTCCACTAATCTTTACTACACCTTGGCACAAATTGAACTCATATAAAAGCTCATCCTTGCAAATGCTCCGAATAAACAAAATCCTTATAAATCCTATCCTCATAAACCGCAATCTTATTATATATCCCATCAGCGATAACTTTTTCAATGGGCTGGTTTGTTAAATCAGCGATATGTTCCAACCACTTGCATGTGGTTTCGTCTAGTTCTATTGTAATTTTTTTCATAACGATATCTTCCTTTCTGCTTTGCATCTCATTTTGTCGCGATACCGTTTAGTACC
>Ga0123355_10002469_pt1 | contig 26163 bp, 22 predicted proteins | sample TergutEmb28metaG_3_FD_89872 | JGI IMG/M metagenome (GOLD analysis project Ga0123355, IMG submission 89872) | Embiratermes neotenicus P1 segment gut microbial communities from Petit-Saut dam, French Guiana - Emb289 P1 | ecosystem: Host-associated > Arthropoda: Insects > Digestive system > Gut ...
GCTGTGATTTTGCAGAAACGCGCAAGTGCTGTAGAATGAGAGGACGGGCGGGAGTAACTCAGTGGTAGAGTGCGACCTTGCCAAGGTCGAAGTCGCGGGTTCAAATCCCGTCTCCCGCTCCAGATCTTCATGCGCCTTTCCTGCGCGAGGGGCTTTTTGTTTTTACCCGCCTGCCGCCCGTTTGCTCTCCAAGTAGCGGATATTTGTCTGCGCCAGCCCGGCTTCCGATCGAGGCGGCTGTAATGCATGGTCATCTTCGGGTTGGAGTGGTGGAGGTTCCGCATGACCAGCATCGGGTCCGCCGACCACACATCCCTCAGTGACGCGCTCCATACGCGTCGAATCCATTTCTAATTCGTACTTACGGGGCTGCCGGATTTGCTTCCGGTGGAGGGTAGTTTGCGCCCGGCATCCAGATGATCGAAGTTCAGGGCGGCATTCAGCACGAGCATAAAACTGCCCTGGGTTTCCTGCCGCCACATCGGATTATTCGCGAAAAGCACAATATGTCCGCGGCCGAGCGGAACGTCGATGACGGCAGGAGCCCCGGCCAGCTCCGACGCTCCAGCCAGCATGCCGCTGATCCACAAATTCTTCTCGTCAGCGAAACGCAGCACGACTCGGGGATAAAGCGACGCAGGCGGGAGTTCACTGCTGAAGAACACGCGAAGCTGCGGGTCGACATACAGCTCTTTTTCGGCGCGTGTGCGATCTGGGGGCGGTTCCGGTGCGGTCCAGGCGCGGCCCTGCGGAATGTCCGGATCTGTCGCCGATCCCCGGCCGCTCGGCCGCGTCGCTTCTTCTCCGCCACCGAAGAAACCTCCATTCCCGGAAACAGACACTTTGAAGACCGGCGACTGATTGAAGTACACGCCCAGCGAATCGTCATAGCCGTACGCGATCGGACTCTTCCCATCTTCGATGTTCGCACGCACGATGGATCCGCGCACCTGCAACGCCTTCGTTGTCGTGATCGACACGGAATCGGTCAAGCCGAGTTCCACCGGCAAACGAGTGCTCGAGCCCACCGGAATGAACAACCCGCCATCTTCGACGAACTGTTTCAGGTGCGCAACGCCTTCAAATCCCAGACCGCCGCGAATATCAGGGGACTCGTCGATGCCTCCCCAATTTGGTGTCACATCCGATTTTTGCCACGGGATCGGTCCTGAATCTGTGCCATCGGGCAACGTGCGTTTGGGTAAACCAGCGAGAATCTCGGGCAAATCGGAGAACGTTGGAGGAAAAAGGATCACGTCGTACTTGTCGCGCAAGTTGGGCGTCGTGCGCACTGACGTGTCGGAAATGTAGGAGTAGGGCACACCGGTTTCTTCCAGCCCGAGACGAAACCATCCTTCATTTTGCGTACTGGTCCATGTGTGCAGGACTGCAATGCGTGGCAGTTTGAGTTCGTGGCGCGAGACCTTGGGCTCGTCAGCGCTGCTCACAACGGTAACGCTGAGATCATGTGCGGCTGATTGCGATTGCGATTGGAGATCGGAGGCGTTCCCTTCCAGCGGAATGATGAACGAACCGGCGGCGAACTTCTCGTCCGCTGCTTCGAAAGAATCTTCAGCGGCAAAGATCTTGGTGTCTTTCAGGCGATAGCGTAGAGCTGCAAGATTCGGCTCGGCATTCGCCTGAACGATGTAGCACTTTGCCGCAACGACCTTGCCTTTCAGGGGATGCGCCGTCCGGATGCCGCCGTCATTGTCGCGCGCGGCTCCGTCGATCAGAGTCATCGGTGCTTTCAGAATGGATTCGTCGGTGATGCGCAGCGTCTTCACATTGCGCAGCGGACCCAAGGTCCATCCGGTATCGTCGTAGGGACGCGGATCGGAAGTCGAGTAGAATTGCGTGTCCAAGAGCATGTCCGCCATACGGCTATAGGGCTGATCCATGCGGATGATGTAACTTCCCGCCGGAATCTTGACGGTTTTGCTCTCTTCCTTCCTGGCCGGAGTTTCGTCTTTGCTGGAAGAATCTTTCGCCGATGCATCTTTGCCCGACGCATCAGACTTCTCAGGTTTCGCTTTATCGTCGGTCTTGGCTTCGCCTTTCGACTCGCTGCCAGCACCCCTCGTGGGCTCTGCCGGCTTCGCTTCAAAGTCGTGATCAAGTTTGTCTACTTCCGCGCCCTGCCGCTCGAGGAGATTCGCCAACTGCGCGGCGAGCGCAGGACGGCGTCCATCGTTCAAAATCGCCCAAGCCGCCGGTCCTTCCGTCTTGGCCTTGGCTACGGAACGTTTGCTCTTGACGTAAAAATTGCTCAGAAATTCCTGGGGATGCTGCGCCATGTAGTCGAGACCGAGAAGAAGTCCGCTCTGCTGCATATTGATGTTGTTGCGCAGAGACCACTTCACTTTCGGAAGCGGCGGATTAGGTCTGTACCAGGAGCGTGATGTCGCCGAAAGCTGCAGCGTGCGCTCTTCGGTTTGCGGATACAAATTGCCGAAAGTCTCGTAGAAGCGGCCGATCGAATTGTGTCCATTGGCTACGTAAAACATATAGTTCGGCGCCCACCCGTCGTAAAAACCGTGCGTCCAGACACCAACCACTCCCTTTTCGGTGAGCTGCTCGATCTCGTTGTAAGCCATTTTCTGCCATTCGCTTACGACGATCGGATCAAGCCACGCGTTGTAAGGACCGGTGCCTGTCGAAATGTACAGATAAGGAACCGACTCATGCAGGTCGTGCAACACCTGCGGATGCCAATCAAGAAAATCCTTCATCATGACTTGCGACAGCCTGAGCCCCATCGCAATCGAGTCGCGATTGTTGTCGTGTTGCACGTAATGTCCCCAATAGACCAGATCAGGCTGGGGCTTGTCGGGAAATGCCTTCCGATAGTTCGCCCAGTCGACCATACGATCGTGGCCATCGACCTCGACGGTTGGCGTGATCAGGAAGACGATGTTCTTGCGGACATTCTGAATCATCGGAGTGTCTTCAACGGCCAGTCGATAGGCCAATTCCATGAGCATTTCGGGAGATCCGGATTCCGGTGAGTGAATCGAACCGGAAGCCCAGTAGAATGGCTTGCCGGTGGCGATGAGCTGTTGCGCCTCCGCGTCGCTAATCTTGCGCGGGTCGGCGAGCTTCGCCGTGATCTCCCTGAGATGATCCAGCTGGGCGATGTTGGCTTCGTCGCTCACCGCGATCAGCAGAAAGTCCCGGCCTTCTTCGGATTTGCCGACGCGAAAAACCTTTACCCGGGGCGAGGCCTTCGCGAGCTCATCGTAGTAGTGGTAGATATCTTTTGAATAGGTAAGAAAATCCGGGGCGCCGACGATGTGGCCGAGAATCTTTTCGGGGGTTGGGACCGTCGAGGAAGCAGGAAGATGGTCGACGAGATTGGTGGTGAAGAAAGACTCGGTTGTGTACTCGCGAATCTGCTTCGTGTATCCCTCGTCATTTGCCGATGCGCTCGGCGACGATTGCGCATGCGCAGAAATAGCGGCGAGACTCAGGAGGAGTGCCGCGTCTAGGATGCAGAACAAGCGACGCTGAAATCTCACGACAGCCGTATGGAGCCATCCACACCGATTCATCACTCAGTCCCCCCAATTTTTCGAACCAACGAATTGATTCTCGCTGCGGAATTCTGCCGGGCTTGAAAAGAGGGACCCATAATACACCGGTGGGAACTCAAGCGCGGACCAGGATTCGAGGGTGAAAGACTAGACTCTATCTGAGCTGAATTGTGGCGGGGATTGGGAATCGCGACTTTGCCCAGGTCGGAGTCGCAGGTTCAAACCCCGTCTCCCCCTTCAATTTTGTTTTCGGGTTTCTGACCTGCCTACCCCTCGGCCCTGAGCAGTGCTAACCCTTCGGCCCTGCCGCCCCATGGGGGGACCTTGCCTTTGTGCGGGTGCATTCCAAGCATTTCTGGAAGAACAGGCGTATGCCCGACTTACAATCGTAGAGGTGAAGGCGGTTTGTGATCGATGGCGGTTGTAGATTTCGGGACGTATCATCATTCGACGCCGGAGGAGTCCAAACAAATTAGGGAGGACGCAGCAAAGGCGTTCTCCAAGTTGTTGCGACCTCTCTATCCTTCCGGTGCTGCTCTCAGGATTTTGGACGCTGGGTGCGGACTGGGGTTTCTGACCTCTGTTGCTGCGTCTTGTTTTCCGAAAGCCAACATCACGGGCGATGACCTATTCCGGAGCGGCAGCATGTCTGAGCTTTCCATGGACAAGGCAATGAAGAACATGAAGTCGTTGGGAATGGATTCCAGGACGTCGTTCCTCAAGCATGACCTGACGAAGCCATTGAACTCAGACGTGCAGTACGATCTCGCAGTGTCGAATCTGGTGTTCCACAACATGCGAAAGAAGCGATTCAAGGCATACGAGACCGTTTTCGATGCGCTCAAATCGAGTGGATATTTTGTCATCGGAGATTTATTCCCACAGGGCAAAGTCGATATGGACTACTTCGGTGAACGGTCAACAGCGATTGATGAGCTACATGAGAGCAGTTTCGGGCGTTGGCATTACAAAATAAGGGTTTTGAGAAAACGGTGAAGTAGCAAAAGCCGGATCAGCTATCGTCGTGCGAATGTTACTGGCTTCCTTCCCCCAGAGAGGAAGACTGGATTCAATGTTGCGACACCAACCGAACCTGCGCTCGCTCGATCAGGTCCTCGATCGCAGGTCGCTCGGAACCTCGGTCCGTAACACCATCATCATCGGATGGTTGGCGGCTTCGTTAAGCAGAATGACGTGAAACGTGCGGAGGCGCTCCGTGCTTCCTTTCTTGGCAAATCGCCAGCCAAGTTTTCCACATTTTCCTCGATTGACAAACTTAAGACAGTAGTAGATATTCCTTTGCGGCGGAGAGGAAAGTATGACAACACTTCCCCTTCTCTAGGCCCCGGTACGCCCACCGACTCGGGGCCCTCTGAGCCCATTTTTGTAGGAGCGCCATAATGTCAGTTGAGGACCGAATCCGCAAACTTGCGGACGAAATTGTTGCCTGCCAAGATGATGGTAAAACCGCGGTGCTTGCAGAAGAACTACAGGACGCCATCCGCGAACGAGTGATCCGTTTACGGGCAAAGCTCGGGGCAATACCTCTCGGGCGATATGATAGCCCGTGGAATTAAACAAAATTATTGTCCAGGATAGAAGGAACCGCCCGTGGGCCAATGAGAACCAGGGGCCCCGGTTTCGCTACTACCTCGTCGGCGAATCGGCGGGCAAGGCTTTGTGCAACCTGGCCACACCTCCTCTACGTGGACCTATCCCGTTCCTTCGCCTCGGTTGACGTCCCGGAAGGACGTTGATCTTTTCGAGGGCGTTCGCGAATAAGTGCCTTACCGTCATCGTCGGATTGAACAAATCCCTCCGAGTCTTGGGAGATCTCGCCTCTCACACAGAGTCTAGAATCTAGAAAGCAAGCAGTTGGGGTCGCTTCCTCCTGCGAGGTACTGGCGACCCCTTGGTGCCGCTACCGTTTGCCATAGCAGTTACTGCATTCCCCAATCTGGGAATCTGCAGCTTGAACGCGTTGCTGTTCCAGCCAATCCGCAAGACTAAGGTCACATCGTGCGGACTGCGCCTCGTCCCGTTGTTCGACCTTCACCGTAGCCTAGTCGTCGTCTTTTTCGAGCGATGCGGCGGTCTTGCTGATTTTCCTGGTTTCCGGCTGGGGTGTTCCGCCCCGCATGGTGTCGCCCGAGCGCGTGGCAGGATACGGTTTGCCTCCCATCATTCCCTCCCAAATAATCCGGTTGAACGCCGCCGGATCATTCAGGTCTTCCTTTCTGAAGCTCATACCCTGGGTCTTCGCTGCCCACCACGCTGCATCATGCGTAGTGCGCGGCAAATTCGCCTTGTTGACGTTGCCCGCATTGGGAAGCGGCAATGTTGTGTTGTACAGAACCTGCGCCGGAGTCGCCGAGTATGTCCAGCACGAAGATCCGCCTCCCGAGATCGGACTGCAGTTCTCGTTGATGTCGAAAGCCGCCGTCATCGGTGGAACACCAGCATCGTGAACGCTAAGGTGCGAGACGCCGAGAACGTCTTCGATGGTGCGGACCATGCTGACGGTGTTGTAGGCATGGGATACCACCGCTCCCTGCTTCACATACGGGCCGATGATAAAGGCCAGGCTGCGGTCGCCGCTTACGTGGTCAGCCCCATCCTGCGGATCGTCCTCGATCACGAAGATGAGTGTGTTGTTCGCATACGGGCTGTGAGCGATTGTGTCGGCCACCTCTCCCACAGCGAAGTCGTTGTCGGCCATCTGCAATTCGGGAGTGTTTACTCCGAACGATGCCGTGCTGAAGTTGCCGAAGTGGTCATGCTCGAGGCGCAGCAGTACGAGATTCGGGAAGGTATTCGATTGCTCCTGCAGACTGAACTCCCTCTGCCACTCTTGAACGCGGAAGAAGTCCGGGAACGACTGATCGAAGCCGCGATAGCAAAAATCGGTCAGATTGAGCAGAGCCGGATGCGCCGGGAAGGCAACCTGGGTCGGCGGAGTCGTCGCGCACGGGGCAGTTAGCGTAGGCGGGAAGTTGATAACCTCGGCCGCCCCGAGGTCGAGATAGAAACCGTAGTTCCGTACGCTGAGGCCGGCGTTGAGCGCGGCATCCCAGATGTAGCCCAGACCCTGTTGCCCTTCCGGACCATCGGCACCGACTTCGTTGGCATTTCCCGGCAACAAGTTGGGATCGTTTGGGTAGAGCGGTTGCCAGGCCTTGCGCGCGGCAACACCGCTAAGCGCCACGTTGATGTTACGGGCCGTGCCTTCGCTGTCGTAGTTGCAGCCGCCTTTTCCGTAGTTCACCGTGACGCACTTCTCGTTGATATCGAGAGCGCGTGCGGCGGTCGACCACTGCCATCCGTCCATGCTGACCATCGAGGAGTCGTCGAAGTTATCGAAGGTCACAAAGTTGTTGGCCAAGTTGTGAAAATTCGGAGTGACGCTGCTGGGGAACTGAGTCAATGACGGATCGGCATTGGCGCCGTTAGTCAGGTCACCCAGGATCTGATCGAATGTGCGATTCTCTTTGACGATGTAGATCACATGCTGGATGTGATGCTTCAGAAACGCCGTGGTGGAGCGATCCTGCCAATCCGGCCGATGGTTGAAGCCATTGTTTTGTGCCACCTGAAAAGTAAGCCCAACTAGATCGGAGAAGTTGGGGACAGGAAGGGTCAGAAAGCCGGCATACTCATTCTGCCAGGCGTACTCGTTCGCTCCTCCATCCTGCAAAAAAAGGCTCTGGCATCCCGATCCGAAGCCGCCACCGGGGTCATCATTAATGAAGCGGCAGTTCAACGGATTCGCTTTCTCAAGGCTCTTGCCGTTCACCACGTAGAGGGTGGAGCCATCGGAGCTGACACTGACCGCGTTGGGGTACCAGCCGGTTGGGATGAGTCCATAGACGATTGGGATGGTCCCGAACAGACCAATCACGGCAACCGAGTTCGTGCCGCCGTCGGTCACATATGCCGTGAGCTCATCTGGCGAGAGAGCAACACTGTTCGGGTTGGCTCCCTTCGGGATATTTTTCGTGCGGCCGAATGCGCCGAACGGTGCCGTGGCGTTGACGTGGCCGACTACTTTGTTGGTCGCGGTGCTGATGATGATCAACTCGTCGGAGTTGCTGGCCACGACGAAAAGCTCGGTCTGGGCCTTGTTCAAAATCATTTTGCCGGGGTTACCGGAGACGGGAATGCGAGTGCTGAGGGATAGAACACCGTTGGACAGGGTCAGAACATCGATTTCCCGATCGCGCACGCTGGAGACGTAGACGGTGTTGCTGCCTTTGACCGCGATACCATATGGGAACTCCCCGCCCGGGACGCCGGTTTGCGCGGGATCAATCATACCGGGCCGAAGATCGAACTCCTGTTGGACGGCACCTGCCATCAGATTCACGGAGGTAATCGAATCGGTTTCGTGATTGGCTAAGAACAGAGTGGTGCCGTCGGCGGTGATGCCTACGATCGCCGCGGTCGGACCAACTTCCGTTTCCAGCTGCATGAGGTCGCCAATATGCCCGAGGGGAATGGCGGTGCGCGATTCCATCCACTGGCCGGCACTTTGGGTGAACGTATAAACCGCATCGTCAGGCCCGCCGGCAACGTAAAACGCTGAACCATTCGGGTTCCAAACGATCCCGCCGAAGGCTCGCTGGTTTGTGAGTTGGACAACCTGCTTCTTTACGGGCTTGCGGGGCGTGGAGATGTCGTATACGAAAACATATTCACCCGAATCCTGCGGTTGATAGTTGCCGTTGGAATCTCGATTCAGGTTGTAGCCGCTGGTCAAAATAAGCAGCGTCTTGCCGTCAGGACTCACAGCAGTACTTTCGGCGCTATCCGGTGAGTAGTTGGAGTAATCGGGCAAGGCAAGTTGTAGCGGTTGAAAGACGGAGCCTGGTGCAGCGTTCGGAGTTATGGTCGCGCCAGTCGGCAGCACTGTTTGAGCCAAGGCGACATTGGCTCCAAGGATCGCCACCACCGCCCACACAGCGGCGACGCTCGATCCGCGAAGCAAGCGATTGATCCGCATACGTTCATCCTCCAAAAGAAATTCGGTTAGACGGCCTCAGGTAGTCGAGACGCAGACGAAGAGAAGTGCTTGGAATACCAGCTGGGCGAACCGTAAACGAGAGATATTGCGCAAGGATTACAGCGACATGAAAAGTTATGCACAGTCGAGTGCGTCCGCCCGCCTTTGGCTACTCGTCTGTAGAGATAGATCGTCGAAGTGATTCTTGCGAGGCGCGGCAGGGCGGGTAGCGTGTAGCCGTCCAGTATCGGAAGGTCCGATGAAATGCGCAGACCAGGCGTTCTGCTTCGAGCTGGAAACGCTTGATGTGTGCGATCGGTGGCTACCCAGGGAGTCGGAATTTACGAAGCCGGTTGAGACATCAAAGCGAAGGTGTGAAGCTTCGATCTCTGATCCTTTTATTCCCCCTCTGGCCAGGGAAGACGCATGAGCGTGCCGTTTCTGTTGTTCGTGATCGCGGTTGTACGGGTTGCGCTCTTCTGTGAGCTGTGCAAAATCAATAGCCGATTCACAAGTATGTTTCTGCTACTCAATATCAGATGGTGCAACTTCAAAAATGCGAGGACAAGCTCAGGATATTGCGGAATATGCGGTGATGTTGGCCGTAATTTTGGTGCTCGTTGTGGGCACGATTCGGTTGGTCGGATCAAGTGCGAACAACGTGTTTTCCAGTGTGGCAAGCACGATGCAATGAACCTCGAGCTGCCGGTGTCAACGGCCCTCTCATACTCTGAAGAACCGTCCGGGGAGTATAGCTGGTTCGCGCAATTGGGTCCGCGCAGTCGAACGTCGCGAACTGTTACCGACGCATGAGGAGGTCCGCGAAAGCGTTGACGGCGGTGGCGCGCGCGATTCACCTTCTCGAGGACAAAGGTAAGGGGCGTAGTTGGCGTCAGCGCATGGAACGCTTCCGGCGGTTCTTAGGATCCAAAAACCACTGGCCAGTATCGCGGCAGGCTAAACTGGTTTGGACGCGGCCTCCCGGAAAACGGCAGTGCTTCAAAGTGGGGACAATTCATCTTCCCTCTCCTCCTTCCTTGTAGTGGCGAACTTCTTCTCCAGGAACGCCTTCGCCAGGTCTTTTCCGCCGATGCCGAACGCAAGGGCCAAACCAAACATCGTCGCTCCAAATACTGCGCTGAAAACGATCAGCATGGTCTCTTGTGCAACTCCCAACACCTCGCACGCCATGGATAGTGCGAAGATGATAATGATGATTCGGATGGCGACACTCAAGAGCCGCGACGACCGAACATCGGCGTTGACCGCTGCCAGCAGCGCTGCCCGTGAGAAGAAGCTGGCTGCCAGCGACCCGAAAAAGAGAATCGTCAGCCCAACCAGCAGGCGAGGCAGGAACAAAAAGAATCGTGAGATGATTTCCTGCAAACCCACAATCCCTAGAACATTTACGCCCAGCAGAATGAAACCAACCCAGACCAGCCAAAACACGAGCTTGGTCAATAATTCTGTGGATGAGGGTAATGCCGCCTGGTTCAGCAGTCGGGTCGCCCCCGCACTTTCGGAGAGCTTGGAGAACTTGGTCACCCGAAGGAGGCTGCGCACGAACGCCTTCAATATGTAAGCGACCAGCCATCCGATAGAGGCAATGATTAGCATGACGATCAGACGTGGCAGATAGTGCGCAAAGCCTTTGACTAACTCCAGCCAAGCCTGACTCAGCTGGGAGATGATGATTTCGCGCATGGACGCCTCACTTTCCGTCGGCCCATATTTCGAGCAGATAGGGTTTCATCCTTTCGAACTCGTCGCACAGTGCTTCCACACTGTTCTCTATATCTTTCCCGTTGCCATTTCGATTTTCCATGAAGAAGGCCAGGCTCCTTCCTCGATAGAGGGGAACCATTGCTTGGATGATGTGGTCGCGATTGATGACCGACCGATGATAAGCAGCCGCGAACTCAAGCACGGTCTTTACCCATAGGTCTGCCGGATATTCGAAGTTACGGACTTCGAGAGACGCGATTCTCTGCAACTCAGCACGCGTAGAAAGCGAAAGGATGGAACTGAAGACGGGTTCTAATTGCGTAACGCCAGTAGCAAACAAGTCCCGAAGCCGTTTGCGGCTCAACTGGACAGGTTCCCATACTGCTTCGGATGGAGTTCCCAAGGTCGGTACCGGTTGAGAGCCGGTGATCGCACTCCAGGTTGTGAAATTGCCATCCAGAGAAGAGAATAGAGCACCCACCGTCCGCCGCATGGCGGCAACCACATCACTGCCACCCCGATTTGCCGGCGGCGCCTTCATACCCAGGAGTGACTGGCCTATTCGGTATTTCCCAGTCATGGCGGTGATCGTCAGAAACATTTCGGCACCGATTCTTCCCCACTCCTCGTTCCAAAATTCCTTACTCAGGACATCCGTGGCAAGGCGGCCCGAGACGGCGAACTCGGAAGCATAGGGCTCATACACTCGCAAACCATACATGGCGCGCGTCATGGGGTAGAGGAGGTTCCGCAGAAGAACGCCCTCAACCTTCGGTCGGGAATAAACGGGCGAAACCAGGTCGAACGCGTCATCGTACACCGGACGGGCGAGCCGCTGCAGCCAGTCGGGTTCTATGGTTGTCGCGTCGGGCGAAATCACTATACTGGCCCGGGCTCGCAACAAGTCGGCGGCGGCCAGGATGGTCCGCAATGCGGTCCCGGGTTCGGGAGTGCGCGCATACTGGGTGCTGATGCAATGGAGTGTCCGCAACGTATACACTTTGGAAGCGGTCCACACATCATCAATGGAAGCACTGGTGACCAGCTCGGGGGTTCCGTCTTGCGATCCTCCATCGGCGTTAATGATCACGGCACGTTCACGGGGAAAGCATTTGAGGATGCCGGTCTGTATCGCTCGGACGACCGGCGCAATGGTCTTGGAGTTATTGTGAGTAGGCAGGCCTACAAGGATATCCACCTCGCCGACATTGATGAGTTGGCGAAGAAAATCATCTGTCAAAAGCATCTCTTCCGCCAATTCGACCTCCCCACAAAGTTCCGAAACTGTTAACCAGTCTGAATAAGCAGCCCGGAAACAGTTCTAGATCAGATCCGCCGCAGCCGGAACCAGTAAAACTGATAGGGACCCATGGTTAAAAGGTAAGGCAGATCACCGATGCGTGGAAAGATATTCCTGCCAAACATTTCAATCAGAATATTTCCCTTGTAGCGGCGCAGATCGAGTTCCACCGCCTGGGCAGCGCTGGAGAGATTGTTCACCACAAGGATCGTTTCTCTGCCCAGTTGCCGGACATAAGCGAGCACTCGATGGTTTACCGGAAACAAAAACTCGATTGAACCCGATCCAAACACCGGACTGGAACGCCGAGTGCCCAGGAGGTGCTTCGTCCAGGACAGCAACGAATGTGGAGTGCGCCTCTGCGACAGCACATTTACCGCCGGGTAGCCAAAGACAGGATTAAGGATCGAGGGTGAATAGAGACTCTCGGGGTCAGCCGCCGAGAAGCCGCCATTCCAGCCGCCGCTCCACTGCATCGGAGTACGTACTCCGTTGCGATCCCCCAGGTAGATGTTGTCTCCCATGCCGATTTCGTCCCCGTAATAGATAATGGGTGTACCGGGCAGTGACATCAGCATTCCATTCATCAACTCGATTCGCCGCCGGTCATTGTCGAGCAGCGGAGCCAGGCGGCGTCGAATGCCCAGGTTAAGACGCATGGTCTTGTCTTTGGCATAGATGTCATACATGTAATCGCGTTCCACGTCGGTGACCATTTCCAGGGTCAATTCATCATGGTTGCGAAGAAACAGGCACCACTGGCACGAGGGCGGAATCTCCGGCGTCTGCTGCAGGATTTCAGTGATCGGCTTCCGGTCCTCCAATCGCAGGCCCATGAACATCCGCGGCATCAGAGGGAAGTGAAAAGCCATGTGGAATTCGTCGCCATTGCCAAAATAGGGGCGAAGGTCACTCGGCCACTGGTTCGCCTCCGCCAGCAACATCGTGCCGGGGAACTGCTCGTCGACTTTCCGGCGTAGCTCCCGGATCACTTCGTGGGTTTCGGCCAAATTCTCACAAGACGTACCTTCCCGCTCGATCAAATATGGAACGGCGTCCAGGCGAAACCCGTCGACACCGAGCTCCAGCCAGAACTTCATGATGTTCCACATTTCCTCGCGTACGGCGGGGTTGTCGTAGTTCAAGTCTGGCTGATGACTGAAGAAACGATGCCAATAGTAGGACTTGGAAATTGGATCCCAGGCCCAGTTCGACATCTCCGTGTCGATGAAGATGATTCGGGTTCCACGATACCTGGCGTCGGTATCGCTCCACACGTACCAGTCGCGTTTGGGATTGTCTCGAGAGCTGCGAGATTCCTGAAACCACGGATGCTGATCTGAAGTATGGTTGGCCACCAACTCGATGATGACGCGGATGCCGCGATCATGAGCATTGGCAAGGAAGGTTTTGAAATCCTCTAACGTTCCATAGCTGGGATGAACCGATCTGTAATCAGAGATGTCATAACCATCGTCTCGCAAGGGTGATGGAAAAAACGGCATGAGCCAGATTGCACTGACTCCGAGCTCTTGCACGTAGTCCAGCTTCTGTGCCAGACCCTGAAAATCACCGATTCCATCGCCGTTGCTGTCAAAGAAAGCGCGGACGTGGACTTGATAGATGATGGCTTCTTTGTACCAGCCGACTTGGCGCTGTATTGGCAATTCGACTACTCCCCAGGGGGATCGCCCTCGTGGGCGTCAGGTTCAATAGGATAACAACCCCATCAGCGGTCGTAAGCCCGGATGAGTTCCCTTAACCGCTCTGCCAAATCGGAATTGAGCGCTCCGGGCAAGAGGCGCCAGCGCCAGTTTCCCCGGGCAGTTCCCGGCAGGTTCATGCGGGCTTCGCTCCCCAGGCCGAGAACATCCTGCAATGGAATGACCGCGGTGTCGGCGATCGAGGCGAGCACCGCACGGATCAGTGCCCAGTGGATTGACTCGTTGCCGCAACCCAGATAGGTTCTGGCGAATGCATGTTCTTTCACCACATCCTCAGGCGTACGGATGCTGTCCGTACCTCCTTTGCTGTCCCACCAGCCCACAACCGTGTCATTGTCGTGTGTCCCGGTATAAGCCACCAGATTCCGAACATAGTTGTGGGGACGGAAGCTAGGACCCTGAGGATCGTTTCCGAAAGCAAACTGGAGAATAGCCATTCCCGGGAATCCGAATTGATTACGGATATTCTCCACTTCCGGTGTAATGACCCCGAGATTCTCGGCGATAATGGGCAACTCGCCGAGTTGCTCTTCAAGGGCAGAAAAGAACTCAGCTCCGGGACCCTTGATCCAGCGCCCATTCACTGCGGTGGATTCCCCGGCTGGTACTTCCCAATATGCCTCGAAGCCGCGGAAATGGTCGATACGAACAATGTCATACAGCCGCAAGGCAGCCCGAAAGCGCTCGATCCACCACCTGTAACCGGTGGTCTTGAGCAGATCCCAGTTATAAATCGGGTTGCCCCACAACTGCCCCGTCGCGCTGAAATAATCCGGGGGCACTCCGGCTACCTTGGTGGGATTCCCGTCCGGAGCGAGGCGAAAGAACTCCCGGTGGGCCCACACGTCAGCACTGTCGTGCGCCACATACACGGGAATATCCCCGATAATGCGAATGCCGCGTGCACGCGCATAAGAGCGCAAGGCTTGCCATTGCCGAAAGAACTCGAATTGCCAGTACTTGATCTCACTGATTTGTGTGGCGAACTGAGTTGCCGCATGTTGCAACGCGTGCGGTTCGCGAGCTGCAAGATCGGAAGCCCAGTGGGTCCACGCGAGGCCCCCCTGTGCGTTCTTGCAGCTCATAAACAATGAAAAGTGATCCAACCATTCTGCATTTGCCTGGCAAAATGCTTCGAATCCACTTCGCTCCCGCTCTTCGGCCCGATTGAAGAAGTTTCGCGCAGCCTTGGTCAGAAGAGGAATTTTTTGACGGAAGACAGCGTCGTAATCAACGGTGTCGCTCGGAAAGGCCGGCGAAGGATCGAGATCGGATGGTGAGAGAAGACCACGCTCGACCAGGTTGTCCAGACTGATCAACAAGGGATTGCCGGCGCTTGCGGAAAAGCACTGAAAGGGGGAATCTCCATATCCCGTCGGGTTCAAGGGTAGAACCTGCCACAGCCTGCTTCCCGACCGTTCCAGAAAGTCCACGAATCGATACGCCTCGGTACCGAAGTCGCCGATCCCGTGACGACCGGGCAAAGACGTCGGATGAAGCAGGATCCCGGAGTGTCGGGGAAAATTCATGCGCATGACCCTGGTAGCCGCAAAACAGGCTACGCTAAGAATAATCCTACCAATTCTCTTGTCGGATCAAATCAAGATCAGCAGATCAACGAACCGGTTGGTTGACGATGGGAGCGCGCCGATGAGGCACAGGTTTTCCCTTTGATGCGCAACCATTTTCGGTTCCTAGAAGGTTATCGGTGGCGATTCCAGCCTGCGAACCAGCGGTCCCGGCTTCCACTTGATGTCAGTTCCTGCAAGCTTCAGATTAGGCATCCATAGTTGATATCGCAATCGCGCCTTCAATCCTCGCAAGCGCGGCGCCAACGCAATAGTGGATTCCGTGTCCGAATGCCAAATGATGATTTGGACGGCGGGTAATCTCCAATGTGTCGGGATTAGCGAACTGCGTTGGGTCTCGGTTCGCAGCCACGTGGCCATGCGCCCAAAATCTCCACGTCTTCACCGCCAGCGGGTACCCCGGGGAGCAGGAGCGGATGGCATGATCAAAGAGGATATGAGTCAGCCGGTCACATCGGCTGATTTCAGCGTGTGCGGTGGGCGTTCTCTGAATGGCAAGCCCATGTACTCCTCTATATTTGAAAGTGCAAAGTCTTATGTCCGGGGATGTTTGAGATCCAGCCATCCAACGCGCCGACCTGCTCCTTCAAAATTCTTGCCGAGGCCTCGAGGGCCTGGCGCTCAGCCGCACTCAAAGGGATGGACAGGACCCCTTGAACTCCGCTCCGGTTAATGATGGATGGGAGTGACAAAGACACCTCGCCCAGCTCCATGAATTTCGGCACCAGGCTTGACACCGTCAAGACCGCATTTTCATCTCGCAGAATTGCTCGAACGATGCGAGACAAAGCGGCGGCGATTCCAAAGTACGTGGCTCCCTTGGAGCTGATGATCTCAAGACCGGCCGCGCGCGTTTCTTCAGCGATCTTCTCCAGCGCATTCTCCTCGTACGGAAGTGCCAATTGGCGACAAAACTCCCCCAGAGGGACTCCTGCCACCCGTGCGTAGGAAAGCACGGAAACCTAGCTGTCGCCGTGTTCGCCGACGACGTAGGCGTGCACATGGTCAGATGAAATTCCGTATCTCGCGGCCAAGCGCCGTCGCAGCCGGGATGTATCAAGCGATGTCCCCGAGCCCGTCACACGCCCCGGCGGAAGGCTGGACCACTTCCAGGCGGCATACGTCAATACGTCAACCGGATTCGATGCGATCAGCAGGATGCCGCACGGCTTGTGCCGCACGATGTCCTCGACCAGACCTTTCACAACGGGAGCCGTTTGCTTCAGATCATCGAGGCGCGCGCCCACGATGGCCACTCTCGGAATCCGTGTACTGGCCTCAGGCATAGAGCGAACGGCGACAGGCGCAATCGGACTAAGATCAGAACCTTCCACTTCAACCCCCGAAGCCTCTCGATTCTTCCCACACAAATTGTTTTTTCCGTCGGTCGCGACCGCTAAGCCGGAACCTCGACCTGCGCTCGTACGGGTGCGGTGCCGAACAGCACCGTAAGGCCCTCCGCCATGGTTGGGTGGGCTAAGATTGCGTCGCGAAGTGCCGTGTAGGGCAACTTGGCCAGCATGGCCGTCTGCACCACAGACATGAGCTCGCCGGCTTGGTTGCCGAGGGCAGTGAATCCCAGAATTTCGTCGCTCTCCGCGCTGATCAGCGCCTTCAGGAACCCTCGCATTTCCGAAAGCGTTCGCGTTCTCAAGACCGCGGCCATGGGAATCTTTGCCAAGCGGTAAGGGATGGTTAACTTTCTGGCTTCGGATTCGTTCAGACCGACGCGGGCCAACTCCGGATCGGTGAACATGCAGAACGGGATCAGCCGCTTGTGCGTTGTCCGACTGCCGCCCTTTAGGTTGTCGCGAACAATACGAAAATCGTCAAAGGCCACGTGGGTGAAGTGAGGACTGCCGGCACAGTCGCCCATCGCCCAGATGTTCGCAGCAGTGGTCTTGAGCCCTTCATCCACCCGGATATAGCCCCGAGCATCCAGTTCGACACCCGCTTTGGCTGCATCGAGACTCTCGGTATTGGCAGTCCGACCCGCCGCAACCAGAATGTCGCTGGCGTTCAGGACGCGTGCACCTCGAGGATCTCTGACGTGCAGTTGAACCCGCTGTCCGGAAACTCCCTCGACCCCAGTCAACTGGGTATCGAGCAGGACTTGAATGCCCTCGTTCTGAAAGGCATGAAGCAGCTCCCCGGCCACATCCGGATCTTCCTGGCGGGCTACTTGGGGACCGCGTTCGAGGATGGTGACCTCGCTGCCAAATCGGCGCATGGCTTGTCCCAGCTCCAGCCCGACGTATCCCCCGCCAAGCACAACCAGGTGTTCCGGCACATGGTCCAGATCAAGCGCTTCCACATGCGTAAGCGGCTTAGCCTCCTTGAGACCCGGTATATCGGGAATAGCGGCGCGAGTGCCCACGTTGAGAAAGATTCGATCGCCTTCGAGGAGCCGCGCGCCACCGCCGTTCAGGCGCACCTCGACGGTGCGAGGACCCGTCAGTTTGCCTTCCCCCATGATGAGCTCGGCACCGCTGGCTTTGTAGCGATCCTGGTGAATCGTGATCAAGTCGGCGACCATCTTGCGTTTTCGCTGCCGAACACCGGCCATGTCAATCTCCAGGGGGGCGGCCTTGACTCCGAATTCAGAGCCGCGCCGAGTAAGTTCGGCCACTTTCGCGCTGTGAATAATGTTCTTGCTGGGTAGACAGGCAATGTTGGGACAAGAGCCACCAATCAAGGCGCGCTCGACCACCGCAGTCCGCATCCCGGCTTTTGCCATGGTCCAAGCGAGATATTTGCCCGCCTCTCCACTTCCAATCACGAGGATTTCGTAGTGGCCGTTTTCCGACATAAAAGCCTCCTTTTCAAACTGGGGTGTTAACGACCTGCGCCGTAGCAGAAGCTCGGCCTCGGCTTCGAGCCAGTCATCGAGAGGCCCGCCACACTGGCGCTCACGTTCGTGATACAACTGGTAGGCTCGTTTCCGGATTTCTTCTTCGCTTGGTTCTTGCCAGTCCGTATCTTGGTTCGCCTCTTGATCCTCAGCCAATCCCATCTGCCTCCGTGCGAGACAGTAAAGCACTAGAGCCCATGGTTTCTTGCAGGATCCTTTGCCGGCTTGCAAAAACTTGCGGAAAATAAAATAATCCGACCTATCCGGCGTCCCTCTAACCTAACCGGATAGCCGTTCCGATGGGTCCCAGCGAGGTTCTCAAATGGCATCAGGAAACTTGAGCCGAAGAATCCTGACCACACGCAGCGGGAGGGTCGAACCGCTCATTCCCAGAACGCCTCTGGCTTCCAGCGGCAGTAAGTGGCAGGGGTTCACTCTCGAAAAGCACATCGCGGAGGCGGACTACGTCAGAACAAATTTTGTAGTCCACTCCAACCTGATGCATTTCTTTACCGGTTCCCTGGTGGCGCAGGAATGGCGTTTTGACGGACATACCTTTCGGGTACAGAGCGCCCCCGACAGCGTCTTGCTCGCGCCAAAAGGCCTTCAGGCTTCGGTGCATGCGCTGCGCACACAGCCGGACGTGCAATGGATTCTGGAACTGGAGCCTTCACCGGCGCAAGAATTCCTGAACGGTAAGAAACTCGACCTCACTCCCCAATTGAACCTTCGGGATCCGCAGCTTATTCGCCTTGCCCAACTCTTGCAGATCGAAGTTGAAAAGGGTTCTCCGACGACAAGTATTTTTGGAGAAACGATTGGCAATTCTCTGATCCTCTACCTCGCCCAGCATTACTCAACGGCGGTGCCTAGGCAGGAGCCTTGCCGTGGCGGATTGCCGGGGTTGCGGCTAAAGCGCGTGCGCGACTACATCGAGGCCAATCTCTCGCGCAATATCCACTTGGATGAGCTGGCCGAGACCGCGGGCTTGAGTCTGTTTCACTTCGCCACTCTGTTCAAGCAGTCCACTGGCGCCAGTCCCCATCAGTACATCTTGCACCGCCGGCTGGGGAGAGCAAAGGAACTGCTGCGAAAGCCCGAGATGACGCTGAGCCAAGTTAGTCTGGAGGCGGGCTTCGCGGACCAAAGCCACTTCACCAATGTCTTTCGACGACTCGTTGGTGTACCGCCCTCAAAATATCGTTCGTCACTCTAATGCCGGCAGGGATCTAGCACCGGTTTCCCCAAAGGTGAGAACTTCATGGTGGAGATTTGAATTGTCGGTTGGGTCGTGATAGAAGTGCTCACGATTTTCGATTTGCGCATGGTAGGTTGGACTACCGGAAGGTGCGCCTATGAAATCCCTTCGTTCCTCACCCCTCGGCATCGGGATACTGGCGTTTACTATCTTTGCCCAAGTCAAACATCCTGAACATTCCTACGAAGGGCCCGAGGAAGGTCTTGGGCATGTTCACATGGACATTTCCTGCTCCGCCACCGTCGCCGGCGATTTCGACAGGGCGCTGGCTCTATTGCACAACTTTTGGTATGTGCGTGCTCTCGAGCGATTCAACCAAGTCTCAAAACAAGATCCCGCTTGCTCGATGGCATATTGGGGCGCTGCCATGACCTATAACCATCCCTTCTGGGACCCTCCGTCCCAAGCCGATGAGAAGGCGGCGTGGTCTCTAGTGCAGAAAGGTTTGTCATCGCCGCAAGCTACGCCGCGCGAGAAGCTCTACCTTACAGCTGTAACCGCTCTCTATAGGGATGCTGGCGCTGGATCCAAGTCAGCCCGCGACCAGAACTACCGCGACGCGATGGCGCTCGCCTACACCCAATACCCCGACGACGAGACGGCACTGTTTTACGGATTGTCCATACTTGGCGCCATACCGGAGGGCACAAAGGGATTTGAGCAGCAGGAAAAAGCCGCCAAGCTCTTCGAGGTTGTATACGCTCATCATCCCGACCATCCCGGAGTACTGCATTATCTGATTCATGCTTACGACGACCCGGTACACGCAGAGCAGGGCCTACCCGCCGCCCGCGCCTATGCGCAAGCGGCCGCCGCTGTACCCCATGCCCTACATATGCCGTCTCACATATTCACCCGGCTCGGCTATTGGGATGAGTCGGCGGCCACAAACTTGAAAGGTTGGGAAGTATCGGAGGCCGACGTAAAACGCGCAGGGGAGTCCGGAGCCTATCGAGACTTCCACAATTTGAACTACCTCGAATACGCCTACATCGAGTTGGGGCGTTTTCGCGACGCCCGACACACCGTAGACATTGTCGCCGCGCAATATCAGGCGCTGCCCGACAAAAAGACAGCGCTGGATACGCCTGAACTTCAGTCGCGTCACGTACGCGGCCGCACCATATACGCAGTACCTGACCGGGTGGCGTACGCATATTTTGATATGTTGGCACGCTACGTCGTCGAAGCCGGCGACTGGAGCGCCGTTGAAAAGATTCCGGTGGTAGTTCCCTCGCGAGATTTTGTCGCGGTGAAGCTGCAGTTGGAGGCGATGGCCTCAGCCGCCAACAAGGACGCCGCAGGCGCCAGGGCCGCCGCAGAAAAGCTGAATCAGATCGCCCGAGAGCCGGGACAGCATCCATTCGTCGAACAGATCATCACCCTGCAGGCGAGAGAGGCCGAAGCATTGGCGGCCGAAGCGGCAGGGAACAAGGATGAAGCGGTCGCGAAGATGAAACAAGCGGTCGCCATCGAGGATTCCATTGACGATCTCTCTCAACCTCCCTACCCGATCATTCCTGCGAACGAGCTTTTTGGCAGTTTGCTGATGGACATGAATCGACCCGAGGACGCCGCGGAACGGTTTGCGTTAACCCTGAAGCGTACACCGGGTCGGCCCAAGGCAATTTACGGAATCGCACGAGCGGCACAGGCAACAGGCGACCAAGCAACAGCCTCACAGCGTTACCGAGAGTTTCTGAGAATCTGGAAAGATGCTGACCCGGACCGACCCGAAGTCGCAACGGCGAAGAAATTTCTCGCCCGCGCTCCGCCAGCCAACCGAGCGGGCACGTCGAATGACTCTGCTAGGAATAAAGGGAAGGGACTGCCGCATTCCCTGAAGATGTAGAATTGAATGCATGTCATCCCGTGCTCCTGCCCAACCGCACGAACAGCGCAAGATCGACAAGCTCCTGCTCAAACTCGCCAAGATGAAGCAATCCAAATCAACTCCAAAGACCAATCGCAGTCCCTACGCAACTCATAACAAGTAATCCCTGGACCAACCAGATCAATGCGGGCACATCAACATCGGGAGCAGTGCCTGACAAGTCGCGCATGACGACCGTGATTTCCCATGATCCGTAAAGACCTCGGCGATTTTGACCTCCTTGCGGCTATCAGTAACTACGGTCCTGCGATCCCACTGGTTTGGGTCGAACCAGACTTCTGACATGGCGTAAGGCGTATTGAAAGCCTGCGCGGCACGGAGAGCGTTGGCGGCGACAATCAACTTTGGCGCCGCACACGACAACGGAATATTCCCACCCTCCCCCTGACACGCGGCGATCGTTCCAGCCTTGAGCAGAGTGCCACCGAACGTATGCACGGGGGAAGTCACTGCGCCCGCCACGGTAACGCCGGGGATACGCCCGACGGCGAGGGTAAAATTCGCTGGTAGAGCCGTGCCCGAGACGCCGACGAAAGTTTGCCCTCCGGCCACCAGCACGCCAAAAACAAAACGTGCTTTGCGTTCAGCAGAGGTCAAGGCTCCCGCGCCAGCGCCCGTTTGTCGGTAAATCTGCATCAATTGAAAGACCACCTCTTTCGCCCGGCGCTTGGTGAACAGAGACTCCGTAAGTTGTTGGGCGACGGGATGAATCGCCGCGCAGTTTGTGCAAACCGTGTTCGCATAGGTCCGCATCGAAATTCCTCCTCTAAGTAGAGATTCCCGTTTGGGTCCTCCGAGAAGAATGCGACATTCGCGGCCGAAACCCCTCATGTCGTGCCAGCAAAACTGCCCCCATTGCGGCGCCACAACGCTGCCAAAGGAATGCCTCCAAGCCAGACTGAATCGTGGGCGGGCTTCTTCGTCGTGGGTTCGGCCAAGCGGATCCACACTCTCGAACGGCCGTCGTCGCGGGCTCATCGCTCCTCCTCCGCCGAGTAGTGAGCAGAATCATCCGAAATTCTTTCGCTGAACCGCGTCTTTCCTTCATGACGGTGCGGCCGTGGACCAATGGGCACGGATCTCGAAAGCCGCTTGCATGTCTGCGGTATAGAGGGAGCAGACGGCAAGTGGAGTTCGATGGGGTTTGTGTCACCATTCCGAGCGTATGCAGATCGCCAAAAGCCATCCCACAAATCTTCTCCTCTACAAGTCTCCGGTGAGGCATGGCTGCAGTCAGGCGGCACGGTGGCCAAGTCCGCGAATGGCAGGAGTGCTCCATTGCATCCGCAGTCGCGGCTTCCCGTTTTCGGTCACAGTTACCCATTGCGCCTGCAACGGGCGCTCGCTGCCTCGACCGTTTCTTGGTCGATTCAGGTTCTTGGAAAATTCAGTCGACGGCCACGACCGCAGAATCCATTCACGTCCGGCCGAAATAATCACTGCGATTGCAATCGGAAGAGCCGCCAAGGCCTTCCATGCTTGATTCGTATGTTTCATCTTCTTGACCTCGATTCTGTTTGCGATAACAGCATGGGCGGAACCTGGCAAGTTCTCCTAGCCTGAAATCGGCATCAGGGCACTCATTTCAGGACCACGAAAGTGGATTCCGCCCTTTTCAAGAGGTCAGAGTATGAAAAGCCAAAATTTAAGGTGTGAAGTGCGCATGTCGTTCTTGTTGAATTCTTGTGACTGGGGCCGGAACGCGCAGAGTTGGATCAGCAAACTATGGATAAAGGGGTGGTTTGGGTCGGATAAAGGTGGCCCGGTGGAGCCCTGCGAAATCCTCTGAGTCTGAAACTGTTCGTGTGGTAAAGGTTTGGCGAGGACTTGCCTGTGCCGGAGTGCGGTTTTGGGAGCTTAACAAAGTTGAGGATTCGCGGCGCAACCTCTGTGAGAAAGCATGCGCCGCTGGACTGTAAGCATTTGTTTCTAAACTACCTGCTGGGGAGACGAGCGGATCGCCGTCACTTCGGCTGAGGCACAATTCGCAGGTACGGTTTTGGTGCCTTCCAACCGTCGTGGTACTTTTTCTGTGCCTCCTCGTTCGATACCGATCCGCTGATGATCACATCGTCTCCGGGCTTCCAGTCCGCAGGTGTGGAGACCTGATGCTGGGCAGTGAGTTGCAACGAGTCGAGCACCCGCAGGATCTCGTCGAAGTTGCGGCCGGTACTCATTGGATAGCTAAGCTGCAGTTTCACTTTCTTATCCGGCCCAATGATGAACACGGTACGCACAGTTGCGTTGTCAGCCGCGGTGCGCCCAACGCTGCGATCTCCGCTCTCAAACGGCAACATGCCGTACAACTTGGCGACTTTGAGCTGTGGATCTCCAATCATCGGGTACTTGACTCTGTGGCCTTGAGTCTCTTCAATGTCTACGACCCATTTTTCGTGGTCGCCTACGCCGTCGACGCTCAGGCCGATGATCTTCGTGTTCCTCTTTGCAAACTCAGGATTGAGCCTGGCCATCGTGCCGAGCTCCGTCGTGCAAACCGGCGTGAAATCCTTCGGATGGGAGAAAAGGATCGCCCACCCGTCGCCAATCCACTGGTGAAAACGAATCATTCCGTGGGTGGTCTCGGCCGTGAAGTCTGGCGCCATCTGGTTGATAAGGGGCATACTGGTAGTTCCGCATCCGGCTAAAGTGCTCATATTTATCTCCTATTTGAAGTTCATTCGCATTGTGGAAATCCCTGGCTTCGCCCGATTTTGTCGATGTTTCAAGACCAATACCTCAGGTGTGAATCGAAGACACAGATTTTCACGCGTGGGGTTACGCTAGAGAAACTCGGGAATTTGAAGTGTGACTGCCGGATGACTTTTTCGTTTCGTTTTTGTGACGACGTGTCGTCAGCGTGGAATCGTGAGTCCTGGCTCCTCCGGCGAGCATCTATTGCGCTGATAACATTACTCTTAGGGAAAGCCGACCGAGAGTGAGGGAAGTGTGGCGTCTGAAGTAAAGTCTTTTGGCTGCTTTCGGCTGGATCCAGCCGACCATCGCCTTTGGCGGGATGACGAGCGGGTTTCGATCACACCCAAGGCCTATGACGTTCTACGCTACCTGGTCGAGCACCCGGGACGCCTGGTGACGCCCGATGAAATGCTGGAGGCGATCTGGGCGAACACTTATGTCAACCCGGAAGTCCTCAGGAAGTACATCCTCGAGATTCGAAAGGCCCTTGGTGACAAACCGGATGATCCTCAGTTTGTGGAGACCGTTCCGAAACGGGGTTATCGATTCATCGCCCCCGTATCGTGTGACGGCGCGGACGCAGCATCCCACACGTCAAAACCGATTGTCAGTTCGGTGACTCAAGCCGAGCTTCCGTCTGCGAACGAGAACGACCAAATTGAATCCCCGCCAAATCGAGCTGTGACCGGCGGGGTAAGACCAGCAACGTTGTGGAGGGTGGGCGCTGTACTGTCAGTCCTTGTGGTGGCAGTCTTCATTGTCGGTAACTTTCGGCGCCCAGCTCTTGCCGGCGGACTCACGGACAGAGACACGGTGGTTCTGGCAGATTTCGCGAACACCACCGGGGACGCAGTTTTTGATGGCACACTCCGTCAGGGGCTGGCTGCGCAGTTGGAGCAGTCTCCTTTTCTGAACATGCTCTCCGACCGCCGCATCGCGCAGACTCTGTCGTTGATGAGGAAGCCAAACGATACGCCGCTCTCGGCAGATGTGGCGCGAGAAGTCTGTCAGCGAACAACCAGTGCCGCAACCATCGAAGGCTCGATTGCGGGCCTTGGACATGACTACGTGATCGGGTTGAAGGCCATCAACTGTAGCACCGGCGACGTGCTGTCCGAAGAACAGGTCACGGCCGATAACAAGGAGCAGGTTCTCGTTGCGCTCGGCAAGGCGGCGACAAAACTCCGCCGCAGGCTCGGCGAGTCCCTCGCATCCGTGCAAAAGTACGACGGACCAGCAGAGAGCGTCACCACCCCTTCGCTTGAGGCGCTGCAAGCTTACAGCGCGGCCGTTCGGGCTATGGCCGTCGGCCTCGATTACCCTACGACCATTCGGTCGTTGGAGCGGGCCGTCCAGCTCGACCCCGATTTTGCGAAGGCCTACGAAGTGTTAGCGAACGCATATAGCAATATGGGTGAAAACCAGCGCGCAACCGAGAGCATGACCAAGGCCTACGCGCTGCGCGACAGGGTGAGCGAACGGGAACGATTGTCCATCGAAGCGAACTACCAGTGGATTGTGAACGGAGACCTCGAGGGCGCGCGCAAAACGTTTGAGATATGGTCGGCGACTTATCCCCGCGACTGGGAGCCCGCCACAGACCTGGGGATCATCTGTGCCAATCTCGGGGATTACGATCGGTCGCTGGCTGCATTCCAGGATGCTCTGAGGTTCGATCCAGGAAGCGGGCTCGCCTATTCCAACCTCCTGCTGGCGTATACAAACGTAAACCGTTTGGCCGACGCTCGGCACACCGCGCAGGCAGCACAGGCTCATGGTCTCGATACACCGCTACTTCGTCTCGGTCTCTACTCGGTTGACTTCCTGGAGAAGGATGCGCCTGCGATGCAGCAGGAGCTAAACAGTCAGATGGGTCAGGCGGGAGCTGAGGACATGATGCTGTTCGCCGCGTCGGACAGCGCCGCCTACTCCGGGCAATTCGCTAAAGCGCGGGGTTTGATGCGCCGCGCGACTGATTCCGCGACGCGTGCGGATGAGAAGGAAACGGCCGCCACCTACCAGGCGCAAGCTGCGGTGAACGAAGCATTAGCCGGCTACGGGGCGACGGCTACCGAGCGGGCGCAAGCTGCACTCGCGCAGTCGAAGGGAAAAGATGTGGAAGCCATGTCTGCCGTTGCTTTGGCTATGGCCGGAGACTCCGTCCAGGCCAAGCGCCTGGCAACCGATCTGAACGATCACTTCCCAAAGGACACGATCGTGCGGTCCATCTACATACCGACCATCATGGCCGCCGCTCACCTTCACAGTGGTGCGGCCGGCGATGCCATTAATGCCCTGGCTCCCTCTGCACTCTGTGAGCTTGGCTCGGGTTTCTCGAATGTGGACTTTGCCCTTTACCCGCCTTACTTTCGCGGCATGGCATTCTTGCAGGCTCACAACGGCAACGCCGCGGCAGTCGAATTCCAGAAGATCGTCGACCATTCCGCTCTGGTTGTGAACGAGGAGGTCGGCTCGCTGGCCCATCTCGGTCTCGCCCGTGCTTATGCGCTTTCCGGTGACGAGGCGAAGGCAAAAGCTGCCTACCAGGAGTTCTTCACACTCTGGAAAGATGCCGATCCGGACGTCCCGATCCTGA
>Ga0123355_10002471_pt1 | contig 26161 bp, 25 predicted proteins | sample TergutEmb28metaG_3_FD_89872 | JGI IMG/M metagenome (GOLD analysis project Ga0123355, IMG submission 89872) | Embiratermes neotenicus P1 segment gut microbial communities from Petit-Saut dam, French Guiana - Emb289 P1 | ecosystem: Host-associated > Arthropoda: Insects > Digestive system > Gut ...
TAACCCCAAGAGAATACGAGAAAAAAACCGCAGGCTACTACCGAGAAAGCAAAATTGCCGAAATATACGACCTCTACCAAAAAAAGCTAAAGGCCAGCAATGCTTTGGATTTTGACGATATCATTTTCCAGACCGTGGTACTGCTGACCCACAACAATGACATCCGCAACAAGTACCAAAACCGCTTCCGCTACGTAATGGTAGACGAATACCAGGACACCAACCATGCCCAGTACAGACTGGTAAGCTTGCTGGTTGGTTCTGCCCACAATATCTGCGTAGTAGGGGATGATGATCAAAGCATCTATGGCTGGCGGGGGGCGGATATAGAAAATATCCTGCGTTTTGAGAAAGACTATCCTCATGCGAAAACTGTAAAATTGGAAGAAAATTACCGCTCTACGCAGCTAATTCTTTCGGCGGCCAATGCCGTAATATCCAATAACGAAACCCGTGCCGATAAGGCCCTGTGGACTCAAAATACTCCCGGCACACCGATAAGGCTGTTTTCTGCCGCCACCGACAGAGAAGAGGGGGCCTTTGTGGCTAACACCGCAAAGGAAATGGTGCAAAGCGGTGATGCAAGCTACAGCGACTTTGCCGTACTATACCGTACCAATGCCCAGTCCCGTATAGTGGAAGACCAACTTGTAATGCAAGGGATACCTTACCGGCTATTTGGGGGGGTGCGCTTCTACGAACGTATGGAAATCAAGGATGTACTGGCCTATCTTAAGGCCCTCCACAACCCGGCAGACGATTTGGCGTACTCTCGGATAATAAATGTGCCCAGGCGGGGGATAGGGGCTACAACTATTTCCAAAGTGCAGGAGTATGCCGCTGTCAAGGGCATCCCATTTTCCCGTGCTTTGGCCGAGTCTCACAACATATCCGGCCTTAAGAATAAGCATCTTAAGGATTTTGCAGATTTTATGACCAATTGTGAGGATTTTGCCAGAGACAATACAGTCTCGGCTATTCTGGAAAAAATCCTAACAGAAACCGGCTACTACAAGGGCCTAAACGATGGCACAACCGAAGGTGAAAGCCGAATGGAAAACGTGGACGAGCTTATGGCTAAGGCCAGAGAGTTTGAGCGAGAGTCTGATGACCCTTCACTTGGTCGGTTTTTGGAAGATGTGGCCCTTGTGGCGGATATAGATAACTATCAGGAAGGCACGGAGGCTGTGTCTTTGATGACCCTTCACAGCGCCAAGGGTCTGGAGTTTAACACTGTTTTCTTGGTTGGACTGGAGGAGTATATTTTTCCGTCTTCCCGGTCTGTACAAGAGGGCAGCCCTACCGCATTGGAAGAGGAACGCCGACTTTGCTATGTTGGCATCACAAGGGCGCGGAAGATACTGTATATCAGCCATGCAATGAAGCGGATGCGCTATGATGGGGGATACAGCGCCAACCCGCCTAGCCGATTTTTGCGGGAGATTCCTAATGGTAATGTTGAGCATGTAAACCTGTTTGGCAGGCCTAGGCAGCAGGTTGGGCGTAGTTTTGCGGATGGGCTGGGCATATCAGGTGGAAGTCGATTTGGAGCTTCAGGGTCAGGAGCGTCCCAATCAGGAGCTTCAGGGCCGGCAGGGCTGGACTCGTCCGAACCAAAACCCAAGCTTCAAGTTGGGCGTAGGTTTGACCAGGAACTTGTAGGCGCAATCCAGCGGCCTCTCCAGGAAAAAAAAGCTGTTGTAAGTGATGGCCCGCCGGATTTTGATGTAGGCGATATGGTAATGCTGCCGCTTCTTGGAGCGGGCGAGGTAACAGGCATAGAGCCCCGCGGGACAGATTATGAAATAACTGTGTACTTTAAGGAGTCCTATAGAACGAGGAAATTTGTGACGGGGTATGCAAATATTACTAAGGTAAAGATATAGCTAAAAACCTAATAAAATAGCGCATACCATCTATGAAACTTCATGATGATATGCGCTGTCTCACTTGTTTTCTTTGTTTTTGCTGGTATTTTCATTAATTGCCGCTTGTGCGTTTGCCGCATCTTTTTCAGAAACCTTATTGAAAATGAATTTAAGCACCCATAACCCATCGCTAGGGTTCCAGTGCCAATTCCCATGTAACTTTAGTGGATACATATACGGGACAAGAGCAACCGCAATAAAAATGGGAATAAGATTATTGATATACAGAATAATCATATTGAAGAAATCCCGTGGCGTAGCCAGAGAGAGCCAAGGCACTGTGAAGGCGTTCCCTATTACCACAGGCACAGAAAAGAAGTCGTATCTTCGGGGGGCTCGTGCTATAAATGGGATAAAATCACCCAAGCTTACAGTGCCTGTTACATAAAGTGCAAGAGGGATAGCAAGCAAAATTGTAAACAATGCGCCTGCCGCGAATAGTATTGCCATATGAGACCTTTTGGCTTCGCCGTCTGAATACTCGCCTACATACCCTCCAAAAAAGAACAATGTGTTGACCTTGAATCTCTTGGTGTTAATAATGGGCCTCCCTACAAAGCCCATGACAATTTTAACATTTGGCTCCTTCATGATATAGCGGGCTACAAGATAGTGCCCTATTTCATGAATAAGTGCGACAAAAAACAAACTAAAGACCATAAAGGCAATTGATGATATGAGTATATTTGCAAAAAATTCCATATTATTCGCTCCTCTGATATGAAGCTTCTTCGGAAGCCTCATATGTTCAGAGTTCTCGAAGAAGTCTTTTAAGTTGTGTTTAAAATGCTGATGGCTTTTTCTACCCATTCAAGCCTTGTCTTTCTCATCATTTCCCCGTGCATCATTATTAATTTGATGTATCTCATTTCTTCAGGATTATTAGATAAATCTGTTTCATCGTACAGTTCATTGGCTTCATCCATTTCTTTCATGCCGATAAGACATTGTTCGTGATAGCCATGTAATAATTCCAAGGTTTGCTCCCGGCTTGTATCTGCGGCAAAAAATAGGCGCATAAAAAACGCGTTTTTAACGCGGGTGGCATTTTTTATATCTTCGCCAGGTGACGCAAGCCAGTCCAGATACGCTGCTTTGCCCTTGCTCGTAATTGTATAGACCCGTCGGTTTGGCTTATCTTCCTGTGGGACGCGTTCACTTGTAAGCCAGCCGGTTTGTTCCATCGCATTAAGCTCGCGATATATTTGTTGTGGCTTGGCTTGCCAGAAATGAGCCAATGTCTCTTTAAACTCCTTGTCAAGCTCGTAACCGGTCATTGGCTGACCATTTATAAGGCCCAGAAGCCCATGTTTTAAAGACATGTTACATTCTCCTCACCTCCCCTTGTTGTAAATTCAACAAGTTGAGTATGCACTATTTTGATTTTATAGTCAATATCGATTATTCCTATTTTTTAATCAAATCATCAAGACCAACCCCAAGCGCAATAGATATTCTATACAGTGTAGCTACAGAAAAATTGTAACCGACTTTCTCGCTTTCAATTTGGCGGATAAAGTCATGAGACAGGCCGACAAGCGTCGCAAGCTCAGCTGCGGTCATTTTTTGCTCTCTGCGGTACTTTTTTATGTTTTTTCGGATTGTGTCGTAAATTTTTGCATCATATTCGGTATATTCCATGTTAGGTATCACCTCACATAATAGTGTAGGTAGGTTATCATGAAATATGTGAGGTGTCACCTCACAATTGATTTTTGATGACGCCTAACATGGTATGTGCGATGTTACCTCGCTGAATATGTGAGGCACTACCTCACATTTATATGATTGTCTATTCATGGCAATAGTATAATTTTCATAATCGCATCTATAACTTCATGACATTTGTCATGCTAACAAATGCCCCGTGACACTAACATAGTCGCAGGGCTTTCTTTATACTGTCTGCAGAAGTTACGAGATGTGTGGAGGAGGTAAAAATGATTGCATCAATGAAAGACATAGTAAAGCGCTATGGCGCAAACACAGCTCTAGATCACATGAACATGACCATCACAAAGGGCGAGGTAATAGGCTTGCTAGGGCCAAACGGCGCAGGAAAATCAACCGCAATACGGGTCCTGACAGGCCTAACTAGTGCCGATGCCGGTGAAGCTCAGCTTTTTGGCCAAAAAATGCGAGGCCAAGCCTCAGACCTAAAGCGCCGCATTGGAGTAGTGCCCCAGGACCTAGCCCTATACGAAACCCTATCTGCCAAAGACAACCTAGCCTATTTTGGAAAACTATACGGCATAACTGGCTCAGCCCTCAAAAGCCGCGTAGCAGAAGTGCTGGAAATCCTAGGCCTTTCCGATGTAGCCAAAAAAGCCCCAAAGAAATTCTCTGGGGGTATGAAGCGGCGGCTAAATATTGGCTGTGCGGTTATCCACAGGCCCGAGCTTCTTATCTTAGACGAACCTACAGTAGGCATAGACCCACAATCCCGCAACCATATCCTGGATTTCATAGAGCAAATGGCCCGGGAGGGCACAACGGTATTATACACATCCCACTACATGGAAGAAGTGGCCCGCCTATGTTCGCGCATACTGATAATGGATGCTGGACGGGTAATAGCCGAGGGTGGTGTTGAGGAAATTACGAAATCGGTGCTGTTTGAAGAAACCGTGACACTAGAGGTTAAAAATCCAGCACAAGCTCTGCTGGAGGATATAAGAAATATTCAAGGGGTCGTCAGCTGTGAAATCATTGGCAGCAAGTCAAGAGCCAGCGACTCATACAACGATGAACCGGTTGCAGGCACAGGGGCAAGCAGGCAGCACATTAATGGAACAATTCACCGTATAACCATAACCAGCGCAGTCGGTTCGGCCAATATGCACCGCATACTAGAAGTGGCAATGCCTTATACAATCCTAGGTGTAACCGCTCATCGTCCTACCTTAGAAGACGCCTTCTTGGCCCTGACAGGCAAAAACCTTCGTGACGGGGGTGATTCATGATGCGTTTTCTTTCCACATTTACTATGGGGTTTAAGTATCTATGGCGGGATCCAATAATGGTAATAATCCTGATAGCCTTTCCCATTGCCATAATACTATTGCTCGGCACGGCTTTGGATACCATGTTTTCTGCCGAGGCAGATTTTGGTACTGCACCAATTGCGGTTGTGGCTGAGGCAGATAGCCACCTGGCTACCTTTCTTCACTATGACGGAATACAGCATTTTTTCGAAGTTGAGTTTACGGACTTGGCTCAAGCCGAAAAAATGGTAGCCGCTGGCGATGTAAGCGCAGCCTTTGTGGATCAAGGCCTTGGCCAGCCGGTGTTGGTGCTTATGCCTTCCCATCGGGATTATATGGCCCAGGTAGCCCTTGCCGTCATTGATTCATACCAACAGATTGGCGCGGCTGCCACAATTGCAATCATGGGTGGGCGGGATATTTTAAGCATCTTTGGTACAGAGGTAACAATCACTAGCCAGCCTTTGGGGACACGTATCCCCAGTGCATTGGATTATTACGCCGTTACCATGCTGATAATGATTTTGTTATATACAGGACTCAATGGCATGGAGTTATTTCACAAAGGGCTTTTATCTGAAACCGGCAATAGAATGCGCCTTAGCCCCATTGGTAAGCCTGCTTTGATAGGGGGACTGCTTGCGGCTTCCACTGTTACAAGCTTTGTGCAGGGCATGATAACATTTGTGTTTACTGCGGCGGTGTATGGTGTGTATTGGGGGGAGCGCATTCCTCTTGTGATATTGACCCTCTTTGCAATGGTGTTGTTTTCCCAGGCGCTGTGCATCTTGCTTATTGTGGTTTTTCGAAGCAGAAATATAGTAGCAGGGATTACCCAGACATTGTTTTTTGTCACGACATTTATCTCTGGAGGACATGTACCCATTAACTTTGGTGACCTTGACAGAATCTTCCGCTTTGCACCTAATGCTTTGGCCCATACAGTAATATTTGGTGCAATTTATGGGGGAGATGAGGCCTGGATGACCACCAGCTTGATTATATTACTTGGTATGGCAGCGGTGCTTGCTGGCATGTCGTTTATTTTTGGAAGGAGGCGGGCAGCGTGACAATTTTTAAGATGGCAATAAAGCGCATACTGGGCAATCCCATTAACTGGTTGTTTATCATGCTGTTTCCTTTGGTTTTTTCCATGCTTATCTCTCTTACGACTACATCAGATGGAGATAATCCTTGGGTAGAAGGATTTTACATGCCTCTTGGGATTGTGGACCATGATAACTCGGTGCTCTCTCAGGCCCTTGTACGCCAGCTAGACACAAGATTCCCGGTGTTAGAACTTTACGAAGAAAATATTAACGAAGCCCTCACGGGACTTAGTACAAGCTGGGTGCTAGTTATCCAGGAAGGATATGGAGAAAATATTTTAAACGGCATAGCACCTGAGCTAGATAGCTATTCACTTATTATCAATGATGTGGCTATAATAGGCGACCAAATGGCTCAAAACCTTACCCAAGCTTTGATGATACTGGGCACAGACGATCCGGTAATCTTAGCCCAGTGGGAAGAGGCTTCCCGCTTAGATATAATAGTGGTAGGGGAAGTTGACAACTGGTCTGGAGCCTCTCAGTTTATTGGAATGTATGGATTTATTGCAATGTTTATGGCGTTCTTCATCATCCGTACACTGATGGATGACAAGCTTCACGGTATGCCGGAAAGGCTTGGGGTATTGCCGGTTTCTCCCAGGAAAATTATTGTACAGGGGACTTTGGCTGCTTTTGTTGCTACATTTATCGCATCTGTGGTGCTTGTATGGTTTTTGGATAGGCGGCTTGGGTCGGTTCCAAACCCTGGGCATTTGCTGTTGTTGCTTGGACTGTTTAATCTGTTTACAATAGCCTTTGTATTTGCTGTTTTTTCCAGCATTAAGAATATGGCTGGGGCTAGTGTTATTGTTACCATGGTGGCCAATATATTTTCCATGCTTGGCGGGTTGTTTTGGCCCTTGGAAATGGTTCCGCCCTTTATGCAGCGGATTGCGTGGTTTACACCTACCTATTGGTTTGCCAGGGGGCTGCACAATATTCGGGATGTTGGGTTTGAAAGCTTTGTAATGCCTGTGCTGTTTCTTCTTGGGTTTACCTTGGTGGCTATTCTGCTGGGTGGTTGGAGAAGGATACAGGCAGTAGAGGAATAGAGACAGTATAATTATGTGCATTATCTAGCAGGTTCTACGATTCATGGAGGTATAAATGAAGGGCTATGCCGTTGCTGCCCGAATAGGCGTTGGTAGTATGCTTTTGATATTTTGGGGGTTGGTTGACAGCCCCCTTTTTGGCGTTCATTTTATTTTGGTGCTGATTGGGCTTACTGCGGTGCGGTATAAGTTTGGGGAATACAAAGTTCTGCCCTTGCTGGAAGGCGCGGCGTCAGTAGTGTATGCCCTTTGGTGGCCCCCAGCGTTACTTGGGTTGTGGCTGACTATGTTTAGTATGATGGAAAATAGATGGAACCGAAGGGAGCAGGAGCTTACGGCCTACAGTCATGCCGAACGAACCGAGCGCCTAAAGCTAGAAGCCCAAATTGACCAGACTGCCAAGGACAGCATAAACGCCGCCCGGGTGGCAGAATTAACAGAACGGGCCCGCATAGCCCAAAGCATTCATGATCATGTAGGCCATGAGATGCACGGGGCCCTGATTGCACTGCAAACCGCGAAAAAGTTACATGGGTTAGGAGATAGCCGTGCGGGGGAAGTGCTAGGTCAAAGCTTGCAGCGGCTGGAGTCGGCGTCGGCAACTTTGCGGGAAACCGTGCATAATTTGAAGCCTGCATATACAATTGGGCCGGATACATTGGTTGAGATATGTAATGGTTTTGACTTTTGCCAAGTGCGGTATTCCAAGGCTGGGGACTTGATGGGGGTTGTTCATTGGGAGTTGCTGGCTGCTAATTTGAAGGAGCTGCTTACCAACGTGGCTAGGCATTCCAATGCTACAGCTGTAACTGTGCGGCTGGATGGCAATGCTAAATATGTACGGTTGACGGTTAAAGATAATGGAAAGCCCAGTACACGGCGTAGCGGGCATATCAGCGGACAATACTTACCCGCTATGTCAAAGAGTAAAACTACCCAAGGTCTTGGGCTTGCTGGTATGAAAGACCGGATACGTATGGCTGGCGGTAATTTTACTGTAAGCGAAGCTGATGGTTTTCAAGTGGTATGTGTACTTCCCAAGACACAAACATAATAATTCCTGTTTTAGGGATGTTGGCTTGCACTATATGGAGCAATCATAGTAATCTTTTGATTGTAGACGTGCTCAGCTTTGATACTTTTGACAAACCTTTTTTGAATGCTGATTTAGCTTGCTTGCCGCCATTTTTATATGAGTTTTATGTAGATACCTCACATTCTTTGTGCGTATGAATTATTGGTACAATTAGGTGTGTGGCTCAATTGGAAGGAGCATCACTATGAAACTATTGATAGTAGATGATGACGGCCTAATCCGTGACAGCCTTAAAATCATGCTAGAGCTGGAGGAAGGCTGGACGGCTCAAACCGCCCCAGATGGCAACGCAGCTTACGAGCTTTGCGTCACCAATCCACCGGACGTTATCCTCATGGATATCCGTATGCCTAACAGTGATGGCGTTGCCGCGACCAAGAAAATCAAAACCACCTTACCCGAGGTAAAAATTGTGATGCTTACCACTTTCACTGAAGATGCCTATATTCAGTCTGCAATAGAGGCCGGTGCGGAAGGGTATTTACTAAAAAGCACTCCGGCAGACGGCATAGTAGAGAGGATACGTGCCGTTCGTAAGGGCGCATACGTTTTCGATAAGGGTGTATCCATATCCGCAAAAAAAGCCTCAAAACCATCCTTTGACAATCTAACCGGGAGGGAAAATGAGGTGCTATCCCTGGTAGCATCCGGGCTTTCTAACAATGAAATTGCGGCAAAGCTGTTCCTTTCTCAAGGCACTGTGCGGAATATTGTCTCGGCATTGTTGGTTAAGCTGGGACTTAGGGATAGAACCCAGTTGGCGGTTTATTATTGGAGGGAAGGATAGTGGATGTCAATATAGTCAGCGAATTGCTATATTATTTTCTCTTGACTCTGACATCGCGTCACACTTTATACTGCCGATAATGAAAGAAGGTAGGGCATGGATATGCAAACAATCAGTCAAGTGTCAAAGGAATATGGGGTCTCGCTACGAATGCTGCGTTATTACGAGCAAGAAGGCATACTTGAAAGCGTGCGTAAGGCCGGTTATGCATATCGGGTCTACAGTGAAGCAGCTATCCACCGGCTGCGCCAGATAATAATATTGCGCAAACTACGCATTCCAGTCAAGCAGATAAAAGCTATTTTCGACAATCATGACGCAACGGCAGCTATCGAAATATTTCAAAAAAATATCGGAGAGCTTGATGAAGAAATAACCGCGCTGTCTACAATTAAAGCTATTCTTAAACAATTTGTGGATGTGCTTCAAGAAAAGGCCAATATCAATCTCCATCTTGATATGCTGACCGATTCATCCATGCTTCCTTTACTGGATTCTCTTTCATTTACCAAACATCAATTAAAGGAGAGCTTGACAATGGATGCGCTAAACAAGGCAGCAGGGGTTTTGAATAAACTGCGGAATGTGCGTGTCGTATTTCTGCCGCCAATGACAGTAGCGGCAATATGCGCCAAAGGGGAAAATCGGTACGAAAGCGCGTGGCAGGAAGCTGTCAACTTCGTAAAGCAAAATAATCTGCTGGATGTTAAACCCGATTTGCGGGTCTTCAGGTTTGATTATATGAACGCAACAGGCCACGATTACGGCGGGCATGAGGTATGGGTATCAATCCCCGATAATATGGATGTCCCATTGCCATTTATACGAAAAAGATTTTATGGCGGCCAATACGCAGTCCACGCAATGGGGGATGACGGGTTTCATACCGCGCTTGGGCTTCAGGACTGGATCAATGAAAGTGAAAAATATCAGGCCGACTATGAAGGCAACTTGTTGCGCTGCAACCCGCCGATAGAAGAGCTTGACGCTTTTGGCGGGATGTGGCTTGACTTACACGAGGTGCTTAACTTCTATAATGACCAAAGCTTCCCCACCTATGAGCGGATAGATATCTGCCTGCCGATAATCAATTATGAGATAGCAAAAGAGCAAGCACCCATTGAAATCCCCGGCAGCAAAGAAAAATGCGGTTTCAAGGCAAGCATCATGTCAAAAAATAAGTTCAAACTCATGGGGTTTACAAAAATCATGACAGGCGAATCAACCAATCCAGAAAGCTTTGAAGCCGAATTAGTAAGTGATGGGCGTTTAGAGCTGCTGCATATACACAAAAAGCCTGGTGCGCCGATTCTTGGCTTCGGCTCCCATGATATGGATTCCCAAATACGGGGCGGCTGGCGCTTTACAGTTTGTCTTATGGAATCAGATATCATGGATGTAAAGGCCTTTATGGAGCATAACCCTTATGTCGAGACAATAGATGCATCAAGATGGCTGATATTCGAACACACAAGGGAGGACTCTTTTGATGGCCACAGTGTTTGCATGAAGTTGGGATATACATGGAACGGTTGCATTTCTGGTTCGATTACAGTCTACCCCGATGGCAAAATTGGGAAGCCGGTTCCAAAGGATGAAGATAAAGAAACTGTTTACTGCTGGTATCCAGTAAAATATGAAAAGGAGACGATTAAATGTCTGAACAAAAAAACGGAAACATCGAAAGTATCATCAATGAAGCCCTGATCGGGGATGCAAAAAAGAATGCGCTGGATTTTGCCGATTTTTTGCAAGGGAATGAAATGACGTACAAAGATGGTCAGGTCAGCTATAAAAATCAGAGCGTGTGCTATATGCACATTGACGGCTCTGAGCAAATGCCCGGGCCATGGACGATTTGGACCGAGGGCAACTACATCGGCGAAAATAAAGATGTCCCGATGGATGAGCATATGAAAGGAATTGCATTGGCCAATGTCAATATATGTGCAAGCTGCGGCGGCAGTTGCAGCCCGGGGACGCGTAAAGTGATATTTGGGAAAGAATTTGACAATATGTGCAACGCTGTTATGGCGTTCAATAATCCTAATGCAGATACATTGGAATGTGTGAAAAAATTGCTGAAAATAAGGAAGCATGTTATTGATGCACTATAAAGACTGATTTCGAATTAAAAAGCTATATTCATAGGCTTCAGTGCTGCCGCGCCAATTCGGCAACATAACAGCATCTCCTAGAACAGAGCTTCTAACATGCCATATCACAGCCCCGTCTGTGGTTTAGATGCGTTGGATAGTAATTCTCCTTTAAACAGGGAATTGCTATGTTCGCGATTCTAGCCTGGCCGGGGCCGTTTTGTAATAAGGCAGCTGCTGCACATATGCCAAGACTTATATGTAAAATCCAACGCATTTTACATGCCCCTTGTAAAATTTTTTATAATTCCTACAATGAGTTGTGCAAATATCCGCAGCTATGTTAAAATCAGCATAAAGAAGGAGGTGTTGACATAACACATTTATCCGATTTATACAACAGGGCATCTCAAGGCGCTAAATCCTCGGTGTGCATTGCCTGCGCCGATGACGCCAATGCAATGTCGGCAATAGCGTCGGCACGGGATATAGCAAGCTTTATCCTAGTTGGTGATATGCAAAAAATCCGCAAGATAGCAGAAGCTTCAAAGGTAGACATATCCGGCTGCATAATAGTAGACGAGCCTGACACCGAGGCCGCCTGTAAAATTGCTGTCCAGTTTGTGACCACAGGCAAGGCAATGGCTCTTATGAAAGGGCAAGTGGAAACATCTATACTCATGAAGGCCGTCTTAGACAAGGAATCTGGGATGCGCACAGGCCGCAAACTAAGCCATCTAGCGGTGTTTGAGCTGCCAACCTATCACAAGCTGCTGTTTGTAACAGACGCAGCAATAAACATCGCTCCGGATATTACCGCAAAAAAGGAAATTATCCATAATGCTGTAGAGGCAGTTTTGGCACTAGGTGTAGAGATGCCCAAGGTGGCACTTCTTGCTGCAAAAGAAAAGGCCGATACAAAGATGCCCGTCACATTAGACGCCACCACACTGGTAGCCCATCACAAGGCAATGGAAACTGCCATAGATAATAAGTTTATGCTGGCCGGGCCCCTTGCACTTGATAACGCCATCTGCCCGGAATCTGTAAAGATAAAGGGTATCGAAAGCCCTGTAGGTGGAAATGCTGATATCCTGGTATGCCCGGATATTGAGGCGGGAAATATTCTTTACAAAGCCCTGGCTTTCCTGGCCAATGCCAAAGTAGGCGGTGTAGTGCTGGGTGGGAAGCGCCCCATAATCATGACCTCCCGGGCTGATTCGTCAGAGAGCAAGCTGATTTCAATAGCACTGGGAGTTTTATCATAAACAACTTCGTCTTTATAATCTGCATTATACTTGCAATCCGAGGCGGCTCTGAAACGGAAGTACCAAATGCATATATTCTTCGTGCATCTCACTTTATTCCAAGGACTGATTTCAAATGAAGCTGTTAATAGTAAACCCAGGCTCCACATCAACAAAAGTAGCAATCTTCGAAGACACCACCCCAATACTAGACAAAACTATCCGCCACAGCACAGCCGACTTAGCCCCCTACGAAAAAATCACCGACCAATATGACTTCCGCAAGCAAATCATCATGGATCATGTACAAGAATCCGGCATTCCTCTGGAAGCTTTAGACGCGGTAGTAGGCATGGGAGGCCTGGTTAAGCCCCTAGCCGGGGGCACGTACACCGTCAACGACGCCATGGTAGAAGATCTGCGCAGCGGCGTGCAAGGCCTACATGCCTCTAACCTAGGCGGCCTTATCGCACACGAAATTGCAAAGCATATATCCAAGCCTGTCTTCATCGTCGACCCAGTTGTGGTGGACGAATTTGAGGATATCTCCCGCATCAGCGGAAACCCACTAATAAAGCGCCGTTCCATATTTCACGCACTAAACCAGAAAGCCATTGCCCGGCAATATTGCCAAGATGTGGGCAAGGGCTATTTTAATGCCAACTTAATAGTGGCTCATATGGGTGGCGGCATCTCTATTGGCATCCACGCAAATGGCCGTGTAATAGACGCCAACAACGCCCTAGACGGCGATGGCCCATTTAGCCCAGAGCGCAGCGGTGGTTTGCCAGTAGGGGATTTGGTGGATCTATGTTTCTCTGGAAAGTACACCCGACAAGAGCTTCGGGCTGCTATTACCGGCAAAGGCGGTATGGTAGCCTATTTTGGCAGCAACAATATGCTGGAAATTGAGGAAAAGGCTAAAACCGACCCGGAGTCCCAACTTGTTATTGATGCCATGGCGTATCAGATTTCTAAGGAAATCGCGGCTATGTCCACTGCGGTCTGCGGAAATGTTGACGCCATTTTGCTTACAGGCGGACTGGCACGGTGGGGTTATCTGGTGGGTGAAATCACTAAGCGGGTTGCATTTATTGCAGAGGTACGGGCATATCCCGGCGAACATGAGCTGTTGGCTTTAGCGCTTGGGGCCCTTAGGGTGCTACGCGGGGAAGAGGAAGCTAGGGTATACAGATAATAGGCGCTTTGGGTCATGGTCCGCTTTTGATGATTTGGACAAAACCTGAAACGTAACACAATAGCAAGTCCTGATGTACCTTAATAGTGACACCGCCTAGGTCTGAGGAGCTATCTCATGTACGAATTAACCGTTGAAGTGAAAGAAAAAGCCCGAGAAGGCCTTGAAAAATACCTTGGGGCAGACACTGACAGATTTATAGCCAACGCTGAAGTGCTCATCAACAAGTATATAAAGCAATGGCAGTTATACCAATTGCATTATATGGTCACCAACACAGTAAACATGTTATTTACCTGTGACTCAGCAATCCATGGCCAATGCGTGCTAAAGGTGTGTCTCCCAGGCCCAGAGGTAGCTACTGAGATCAACTGCATAAGTGCATATGAAGGTAAAGGTTATGTAAAACTATGGGGTTACAACTTATCTGACAGCATATTACTGCTAGAGCGCGTTGCCCCAGGCACACAAATGTGGGCGGTCAAAGATTACAAGCAGCGGGCGCAACTGGTGGCTAAGACAATAAAGAATCTACCCTTTGTACAGTGCAATCAAGGCAAGTACCCAACCTACAAAACCTGGATGAAGGGAATCCATAAAAAATTGCGATGCATGGGCGGCTTGGATGATGCCCTGTTTTATCTTGACAAAGCGCTAGGCATATATGACGAGATAAAGGAGAAATATAACCGAAACGTCTTACTGCATGGCGACATGCATCAAGAAAATCTGCTGCTCAACCACCAGGGCAACTACACTATAATCGACCCAAAAGGTGTAGTGGATGACCCAATAATGGAAACCGCCCGCTTCCTAATGAACGAAATCCCCTGCAAGCCGGAAAAGATTTACGCAATGGTATCCCTAATGGCCCCGATTATAGGGGTAGAGGAAGCCGACATGCTAAAAAGCATGTACATTGATGCAGCTCTGGGTCAATGCTGGACATTTGAAGAACATTTCCCCACCCGGGAAGCCTTCAACAAAAGTAAGCATGAGGTATTAGAAACCTGCAATTTCGTGCACAGTCTATTGAAATAGCAATTTTCACAAAAAATATGCTTGCAATAAATTTGCCAAAACGCAAAATCAATGCAGTTCGATTACACCAAAGGAGGATATAGAATGGATCAATTCAAGCTAATGGAAGAGCACAATTACGAGCAGTTATGCTTCTTCCAAGACCGTGGTACAGGCCTTAAAGCCATAACCTGTGTCCACAACACTGTATTAGGACCTTCCCTGGGGGGGACTCGCTTCTGGAACTACAAAACCGAGGAGGAAGCAGTAGTAGACGTACTGCGCCTAGCCCGTGGCATGACCTACAAAAGCGCCTTAGCGGGCCTGGCCTTAGGTGGCGGCAAAAGCGTTATAATCGGCGACCCTGCAATTCTGCGCAAAGACCCAATAAAGCGCGAGGCATTCTGGCGGGCCTTCGGACGCTTCATAGAGGGCCTTAGCGGTCGCTATATAACCGCTGAGGATGTAGGAACCTCTACCCAAGACATGGTACACGTAAACATGGAGACAAGCCATGTAGTAGGCCTGCCGGGCCGCTCTGGCGATCCATCACCCTTTACCGCCCTAGGCACTTATAAATCCATGCTAGCCTGCTGCAAGCATGTATACGGCGACAGCAGCCTAGAAGGCAAAACCGTGGCTATCCAAGGGGTGGGCAATGTGGGCTATTATTTATGCGAGCTGCTTCACAAAGATGGTGCGAACATCATAATTTCAGACGTAAACGAAGAACGCATACAAAAATGTGTTGAGGAGTTTGGTGCAAAAGTTGTAGGCGTAGACGAAATTTACAGTGTGGCCTGCGACATCTATGCCCCCTGTGCCCTTGGCGCAACTGTAAACTGCGACACCATCCCCGTACTAAAGTGCAAAATCATCTGCGGCGGAGCTAACAACCAGCTAAAAATAGCCCATGTCCATGGCAAGGCTCTGCAAGCCCGAGGAATATGTTATGCCCCAGACTTTTTAACCAACGCAGGTGGCGTTATCAATGTATCCTATGAGCTGGCAGAAGGAGGCTACAACAAAGAAGCTTCTCTCCGCGACATAGACCGCATCTACCGCCGTATGCGCGATATTTTACGAATTTCAGACGAAACCGGCCAGCTAACATTCGAAACTGCCGACAAGATGGCTGAAGAGCGAATTGAAGCTGTGAGAAATATTAAAAGTATTCTGACAAGACGATAAGCGTCAGGCGTAGCCACATTGATGTACCAGTCACTGGCATCATCACAATTTATCAACAAAAGGAGGCATACCCTCAGTGAACAAAGTAATATTTAATGAATCCCTATGCAAAGGCTGTCAGCTATGCATAGATGCCTGCCCCAAAAAAATCCTTACGCTGGACAAAGCAAAAGTAAACGCCAAGGGCTATAACCCCATATCCTGCACAAACATGTCAACCTGCACCGCCTGTGCAATCTGCGCCAAGATATGTCCAGACTCCGTGATTACTGTAGAAAGGGGCTGATAACATGAAGGTCCTAATGAAAGGCAATGATGCAATATCCGAAGCTGCCATCCAGGCGGGATGCAAGGCATTCTTCGGCTACCCAATAACCCCCCAAAACGAAATCCCAGAGTATATGTCCGCCCATATGGAAAAGAGTGGCGGTGTGTTTATCCAAGCGGAGTCGGAGGTCGGGGCCATTAATATGGTATACGGCGCAGCGGCAGCCGGAGCCCGTACCATGACCACATCATCCTCGCCGGGCATGGCCCTTAAGCAAGAAGGTATTTCTTATCTGTGCGGTGCAAATCTGCCTTGTGTAATCGTAAACGTTGCCCGCTGCGGCCCTGGTCTAGGCGGCATCTTACCCGGCCAAAGCGACTATTTCCAAGCCACCCGCGGGGGAGGAAACGGCGATTATTATACTCCGGTCTACGCCCCAAGCACCGTACAGGAATGCTGGGACTTGGTGTTCCATTCCTTTGACATAGCCGATAAATACCGCACACCGGTTATGCTCCTGATAGACGGGATGCTGGGCCAGATGATGGAGCCGGTTGAAATGACAAAACACCCTCAGGTAAAAGTAGAAAAAAACTGGGCCACCAACGGTAACGCAGACAAGCGCCCAAGAAACACAATCACATCCTTAAGCCTGTTCGGTGAAGTATTAGAGCAGATGAACTTAGACCGCTTCAAGGTCTACTATAAAATTATTGAGAATGAAATCATGGTAGAAAATTCGGTAAAAGACGGCGACACCGTGGCAATAGTAGCCTACGGCGCTCCTTCCAGGATAGCAGTCAACGCCATAGACGAACTGCGGGAAGAGGGCATAAACGCCGGGCTAATCCGCCCGATAACCCTGTGGCCATATCCTGGCAAGGTCTTTCAAAGCTTGCCTGCATCGGTGAAGCATATTCTGGTGGCAGAGCTTTCCATGGGCCAGATGGTAGAGGATGTGCGTCTTGCGGTAAACGGTGCATATCCCGTGCATTTCTATGGACGTACCGGCGGTGTGGTGTTCGAACCTACAGAAATCGCCAACAAAGTGCGTGAAATCCTAGGCAAGCCCATGAAAGCAACGGTCGCGCCAAAGATTCAGGCACGTGACGAAAATCTGAAAGGGGGGATTTAGATGGCTAAAATAATTTACGAAAAAAGCAAAGGGCTGACCGATACCCCTTTAACCTATTGCCCAGGCTGTTCCCATGGTACAATACACAAGCTAATAGCCGAGTCCTTAGTAGAGCTTGATGTTCTGGATAAATCCATAGCCATAGCCCCGGTAGGCTGCTCTGTGCTGGCATACGAGTTCTTCAACTGCGATGGTATACAAGCTGCCCATGGCCGTGCACCTGCCGTAGCAACGGGCATAAAGCGGGTAGAGCCGGATAAAATCGTGTTCACCTATCAAGGGGATGGCGACTTAGCCTCCATTGGCACAGCGGAAATCATCCATGCGGCCCACCGCGGCGAAAATATCACTGTAATCTTTGTGAACAACGCTATCTACGGTATGACCGGCGGCCAAATGGCTCCCACAACCTTGATAGACCAAAAAACTAGCACCAGCCCCTACGGCAGGCAAGAAATCCTAACAGGCAAGCCCCTCCTGGTAAGCGAAATGATGGCTCAAATCCCTAGCGCCACCTATATTGAGCGGGTAAGCGTCCACGATGTGCCCCATATAAACCTGGCTAAGCGGGCAATAAAAAAAGCCTTCGAGTACCAGATAGCCGGCAAAGGCTTCTCCATGATAGAGCTAATCAGCGGCTGCCCGGTAGGCTGGAATATGACCCCGGTAGATTCCATGAAATTCATGAAAGACACCATGATTCCGTACTACCCGCTGGGTGTGTATGTAGATAGGGGGGCTAAGTAATGTCAAAGATGATTTTTTCCGGTTTCGGCGGCCAGGGCGTGTTGGTGCTTGGCGAAATAGTAGCCACAATAGCCATGAACAAAGGCAAAAACGTAACCTGGATGCCCTCCTACGGCCCAGAAATGCGGGGCGGCACAGCCAACTGCTCGGTAATCATATCTGACAGGGTAATCGGCAGTCCTATAGTACAGTCTGACATTGATATCCTCTGTGCTATGAACGGGGCTTCAGTGGATAAATTTCTGCCTCGGGTAAAGCCTGATGGACTGGTGCTGGTAAACTCATCAATCGTTACTGAGAAGGTAAGTCGTGCTGATGTGAATGTGCTGGAAATTGATGCAACGAACATTGCAGGCAAGGTAGGCAGCCTTCGGGTGGCTAATATGGTAATGCTCGCGGGCTTCCTTAAAAAGACCGACTTGTTTACCTTAGACGATATAACAACTGTGCTTAAACAGCGCTTTGCTGGTGCGCGCAGCCAGGATTTGATACCTCTTAATATCAAAGCTATTGAGATTGGCATGGAGGGGTAGGGGTCAGAATTTTCTGAACCTATAGTCGGCGAACCTGAGCGACTTTGCTATGATGCCGACGTAAAAGGCCCATCACCCTGTGTATAGCACAGGATGGTGGGCTTTTTTGTACCTGTGCATCCCTTATGATTCCTCATGAGCCCTATGCGCAGGTATGCATTAAAATATTGGCAAAACTTTTACACAGGCAGGCAATGACAACTGCAACAAGAAAAATGGCTGATTTGCTGGATTTTCAAGGGTGTGCACTGTGTCTTTGTGGAAAAGTGACCACTTATCAACACATAAAAAATCATTATTACACATGCTTTGCATAAATATGCATCCATATTCATGGCATGTAATCGATATGTTTTCAAGCGTTTTAGTAGCCTCATTACTGCATTTGTTTGTGCTTTGAGATTAACGCGCTTACCTTTTATTAATACCTCTGCGCATAATCACGACTACCCTAGTACCCAATCTTCCCCATACTGTCATCATCTACAATCCAATCAGCGACATTTATTTCACGATATTCGGTAGGGGTGTCTCGGTTTACCACTTTTTCAATACCGGCATTGATAATCAGCTTTTTGCACATCTGGCAGGAGTTTATTTCTTCCTCTACAAGCTTGCCTGTGGAAGGGTCAACGCAGGATTGATATAAAGTTGCGCCAAGCATCAGCTCCCTGGGAGGGGCTATTATGGCATTGGCCTCGGCATGTACCGAGCGGCACATTTCATATCTTTCTCCCTGGGGTATGTTCATCTTTTTTCGTAGGCAGTAGCCCATATCACAGCAGTTTTGCCTCCCTCTTGGCGCGCCGCAATAGCCTGCTGACACGATTGTGTCGTTTTTGACGATAATAGCGCCATACATTTTACGCAGGCAGGTACTTCTTGACGCAACAGTCTGGGCAATATCTAGGTAATAGTTGGCCTTACTTATCCTATCCATGCTTTCACTCCCTTTTTCATGCTTTTGAGGAAATAATAGCATAATTGTGTCAGATAATGCTATACTGTGGCTATGCAATAAATCATTCGGCGTAGCCCAAAGGAGGAACCTTCATGTCAGCAAACTATCAAGACACCTTTTTAAACACCGTGCGTAGGGATAACATACCCGTTACTATCTTTCTTACCAGTGGCTTTCAGATTCGTTGTACCCTTCGAGCCTTTGACACCTATGTCCTTGTTGTAGATGTTGAAGGCAAGCAGCAAATGATTTTTAAACATGCTGTGTCTACTATTGCGCCTGTAAAAACAGTACTTAGGCTGGCGCCAGAGAAAGAGGAGTAGTATGTATTACAAATACCTGGTAAACCAGATGGGCATAAGCCCCGCAGTTGCAGATTATGTAGGATCCGCGGAAGCGGGGCTTTTGGAAACATATGCAAAGCGTGCAGATTTAAGCGCATATAATCAGCTAAAAGTCCTACACGCCATGCAGGCAAACCGCTTAAGTGACGCCCATTTTACCGACTCTACAGGATATGGTTACAGCGATATAGGCCGCCAAGTGCTGGAGGATATTTTTGCAGCTATTTTTAAAGCAGAGGCAGCCCTGGTTAGGCCCCAGTTGATATCGGGCACACATGCACTTGCGGCTGCGCTGTTTGGCAACTTGCGCCCCGGGGATACACTGCTTTCCCCTGTGGGGCGGCCATATGATACTTTGGAGAGTGTTATCGGGATAAGGCCGACATCGGGGTCTTTGGCGGAATATGGCGTTGCGTATCGGCAAGTAGAGTTATTGTCTGATGGAACGTTCGATTTTGATGGCATTAAGGCTGCACTGACGGTAAAACCTACCAAAGCAAGTGATGCAAAAGCAAGTGCACCAGACATTGATGCCTTGAATGAAAAGGCATTGTCCATAAATTTTAAAAATCAATCAATCGACATTTCGAAGAATCAACCGGAATATTGTTCGGATAATCCAGTGATTAAAATGGTAACCATCCAGCGCAGCAAGGGATACGCATGGAGGCCATCTTTCACAATAGATGAAATAAGGCAGCTTATTACGTTTATTAGGACAATCAGCCCGCATACAATTATCTTAGTGGATAACTGCTATGGGGAATTTGTTGAAACAGAAGAGCCAATAGAGGCTGGGGCTGATATTGCCGCCGGATCCCTTATCAAGAATCCCGGGGGAGGTATTGCGCCTGGGGGCGGGTATGTAGTAGGGGCAGCTCCTTACGTTGAGGCGGCTGCCCAGCGCCTTACTGCGCCAGGGCTTGGCAGCGCTGTAGGGCCTACATTTGGCATGACACGGACACTGCTGCAGGGCTTGTTTCTCGCCCCCCAGACAGTAGGGGCCTGCATAATGGGCGCGATGCTTACCGCAGCCGTATTTGATGGCCTGGGCTATGAGGTAAATCCTCTTCCTTTAGCGATACGCACTGATATTGTCCAGGCAATAAAGCTTGGCGACCCCAAAAAAGTGCTTGCGTATTGTAAGGGAATACAGCAGGCAGCTCCAGTTGATAGCTATGTGCTGCCAGAGGCTGCGCCAATGCCTGGTTATGCCGATGGTGTGGTTATGGCTGGCGGTACATTTGTACAGGGCTCATCTATAGAGCTTAGTGCTGATGCGCCTATTAGGCCGCCGTATATAGTCTATCATCAGGGTGGATTGACGGAGGCTCATGCAAAGGCTGGGGTGGCTTTTGGCCTTGATGCGCTTTATCGTGAGGGGCTGGTTAATTTTTGATACCATAGCTATCTTATTTATATTGGCTTGATTAGGGGGGCAGTATGAAATACAACGTTTTACAGAGGCCGCCTTCAAGGGGTAAGGCCTCTTATTACATAGTTTTGGCAATGATTATTGCAGCCTGGGTTTTGATTGGCATGAGGATGAGATTTACTGCTGATGACACATATGCAGAGACAGCGGAAAGCATCGCAATACATACGAACACAAACATTAACACATCCTCCCTAATGGACTCAGGTCTCCTATGGCTTGTCAACCAAGATCATCCATTACCCCAAGACTTTTCACCTGAATCCCTTATTACACATCAGGGAATCCGGCTGCATACGGCTGCGCACACGGCCTACAACCGTATGCTTGTAGCGATGAAGGCCGACGGCATACATGGGCTAATACTGGCCAGCGCATATCGCCCCTATGACTACCAGCAAAATCTTTTTACTAACAAAGTAAATCAGCTGGTATCCAATGGCTATACCAACCATGAGGCTGCCGAAATAGCAGCAAAGTCCCTGCAGCGCCCCGGTGCAAGCGAGCATCAGACGGGCCTGGCTTTAGATGTTACCATTTCCGGTGACTTGACAGAGGCCTTTGGAGACACCGCCGCTGGAAAATGGATTGCCGCCAACAGCCATCGCTTTGGCTTCATCATACGCTATCCCCAGGCCAAAACCGATATCACCCACATAATTTATGAGCCATGGCATCTGCGCTACGTTGGTGTGCCACATGCCATGATTATTTTTGAAAATAATATAACATTAGAGGAATATGCCAAGTTCATTGCGGATGCCGGGGCATATATTGTGTGGGAGGAGCCAGGCCGGACTTACTACCTTATTGTACATAGCACCTATTTACCGCATAATGTCCCTGATGGGTTAGTTGATATCTCTGCGAGCCACCATGGGGATGGGGCAACATATATCGTGACCCTTCTTAGAAAATACGAGTAAGTAAATTAATTTGCTATTTCAAAGGATAAACCATGAAAATACTAAACCTAGGCTTCCTAGCCCACGTTGATGCAGGTAAAACTACAACTGTAGAGCAGATTTTATACCACACCGGGGCCTCTAGAGCCCTAGGCTCGGTAGATAAAGGCGATACCCAGACAGATTTCCTGCCTATAGAGCGGCAGCGCGGTATATCTGTTGCCTCAGCCTCAGTGGGTATCCAGCTTGGCGATACTCAGGTAAATATCATAGATACCCCAGGCCATATGGATTTTACCGGGGAGGTGGAGCGTGCCCTATCTGTACTGGATGGGGCTGTTTTGGTGGTTTCGGCGGCAGAAGGCATACAGTCCCAGACAGAGCGTTTTTGGAAGGCCCTGCGCAGTCTTGGTATACCAACAATTATTTTTTTAAATAAAATAGACCGCCAGGGATGCCAGCCTGATACGGTAGTGGACAACTTGTGTGCCCAGCTAAGCTCAAAAATAATCCCTATATCTTATAGCGATGCTCCTGGTAGCGTAGCATTGTCAATTTGCGAAGATGTGATATTCACACTATGCGAAAATGATGATGCTCTCGCGGCATACTACCTAGAAAATACCTTAGACAAGCACCCTGGAGCTGTTGAGACCAGCCTAATACGCCAGACGGCCAATGCCATTGTCTTTCCTCTAATACAAGGTGCTGCATTAAATGGCACAGGTATCCCTTTGCTTATTTCCGCTATTCAGAAATTTTTACCAACCACATCCATAACCCCTGAGGGTGACCCCTCTGGGGTTATCTATAAGATAGAACATGACAAATCTGCAGGAAAAATCGCTCATGTACGAATGTTCGCAGGCAGCCTAAAAAACCGCGATACAGTTGAAATCCACCGCTTAGGGGCTGAGCCTTTCCACGAGAAAATTACTCAAATCCGTAAAGTGTCAGGGGCAAAGCGGGAAGATATCGGGCAAATACATGGTAACGAAATTGCGGCTATCTGCGGCCTTACCGGGGCCAAAGTAGGAGACATGGTAGGTGAAGCAACCCTAATGCGAGGGATTAGCATAGCAACCCCACTGTTTATGGTACAGATAATGGGCCCACAAGGAATGGAAAACCAGCTTTTGCAAGCCATTTCGGAGCTATCTGACGAAGACCCACTAATGGACTATACATGGCATAGAGAAGAACGGGAGCTGGTAATAAGCATAATGGGGAAAATCCAGCTGGAAATCCTGACATATTTGCTGCAAGAGAGGTATGGCCTTGCTGTAACCTTCTCCAACCCATCTGTAATATACAAAGAAACTCCGGAAAACCGGGGGATAGGCCTGGAAAGATACACAATGCCCAAACCTTGTTGGGCTATTGTGAAGCTGCAAGTAGATCCACTACCCATAGGCAGCGGCTACCAATACGAATCCGCAATAAAGGGTCACATCTTGCAATACCGCTACCAAAACCATGTTGCCACAGCAACTAAAGAAGCCTTAAAACAAGGCCGGCTGGGCTGGCAAGTTACCGACCTTAAGATCACCCTCATAGATGGCCAAGAGCATAAGTTTCATACTCATCCTTTGGATTTTTTCCTGGCTACCCCCATTGCAGTAATGAAGGCATTGGAAGACGCCGGTTCGGCCCTGCTGGAGCCCCTGGTAAAGCTTAGGCTTACTGCAGAAGAGTCCCTTTGCGGCAGGCTAATAGGGGATGTAATATCAATGCGCGGGGAGTTTGACACCCCAGTGATGAAAGACGGTGTTGTTGAAATGGAGGCAATTGTCCCTGTTGCCACCTCTATGGATTTTCCTGTCCAGTTTGCGTCATTGACCTCTGGGCGCGGGGTGATTAGCATGGATTTCTGCGGATACAAAAAATGCCCCCTGGAACAGGGAGCAGTGGCTAAGCGGAGGGGGATAGACCCGCTGGATAGGGATAAGTGGATACTGCATAAGCGCGGGGCGTTGTAAGATATCGCATTTCTTTGTTATTTCATAGCACGCGCTTTAGATAATGCCTCCAGAAAATAACCCGGTAGCTGCGTCTCAAAATCCATAATCTCTCCGGTAGATGGATGCCGAAGCCTTAGTGCCTTCGCGTGAAGAATCTGCCCTTCAAGGCCGAAAGGCTGTTTTTTGGGTCCATATACATCATCTCCCAGTACAGGATGCCCAATATATGCCATGTGAACCCGGATTTGATGAGTACGCCCTGTTTCCAGTTGTGCTTCAACAAGGGTAAATCTGTGCAGCCTCTCATGCACTGTTACGTATGTTACGGCATCACGGCTTTTGACACTATGACTTTTAATGCCAGGAGCCATTTTTTTTCGATCCGTAGGATGACGGCCTATTGATACATTTACAACCTGGTAGTCTTCCTTAACCTTCCCGATACATAGTGCCTGATAGACCCGTCCCATCTCCCGTGATGCAAGCTGGGCTGCAAGGGCTTGATGGGCATTGTCATTTTTGGCCACAACCATCAAGCCAGAGGTGTCCTTGTCCAACCGATGAACAATCCCAGGCCGCTGCACACCGCCTATCCCGGAAAGTGAGCCTCCAGCGTGATGCAATAGTCCATTCACCAAAGTGCCGCTAAAATGCCCCGCTGCTGGGTGTACAACGAGGCCGCGGGGCTTGTTTACTACAATTATGTCGGTATCTTCGTAGACAATATCCAGAGGGATATCTTCAGATTTGGCTTCATATGGGGTAGGGGATGGTATAACACATTCTAGTATGTCCCTAGTTTTTAGGCGGGTATTTTTATTTATTGGGCGGCCACCTATAGTTATATGCCCTTCTGACAAAAGCCGCTGTGCCCTGCTTCTGGTTAGCCCATCTATACTCATTGAGATAAAAATGTCGGCGCGTTCACCGTCTGCAGCTTCAGCTGCAATAAGCTGAATCACAGAACACAGGGGCTTATCATGCATTTTTTGATTCCTTCAGTGTGCCAAAAAAAGGCGCATCCTTTACAACAAAAATCGCCATGATAGCAAAAAGGAACACCCCAACGGTAACATAAATATCTGCCACGTTAAAAACCGGGAATTCTATGAACCGGAACACAAACATATCCACAACAAAACCAAGACGCACCCGGTCAATAAGATTACCAATGCCGCCTGCGACTATCAAAAGCAGAGGAACCCTGAGCAAGGTAAACCTAGGCTCATGGGGCAGCTTTAAAAAGTACCACAATGCCAGCCCCAAGATTAGCAGCTTTACAATGGTAAACAATAACTGTGCCCCGCCAAACCCTGCAAGAAACCCAAAGGCGGCCCCGGTATTTTCCAGGTATGTCAAATGAAGAAAGCCCTGTATCAGCGGGCGCTCCGGCTGCCCTTGCAAGTTTGCAATGGCCCAGATTTTCACCAGCTGATCCAAGGCTATAAGCACTGCGGCATCAATACCGTAAATCATGAAGCTCAGCCAGCGCCTATTGTGCACAGGCGCTGACTGTTTATTATTTATTAAATCACTAACGTTTTTTTTACTCATCTGCAAATGAAATCCCGATGGATTTTGCGACCCTAACCAGCTCGCCATTTGGGTCTACCAGCTTGTCGCCGCTGGTGGATACCAGTGCATCGCCGATTACATCGTCTAATGGCACATATTCCATGACACCGTTCATCAAGGCTACCATGTTGCCAAAATTACCTTCCTTGATAAGTTCTGCCGTGCGCACACCGTACCTGGCCGAAAGCAGCCTGTCAGCAGCAGAGGTTTCGCCGCCGCGTTGGATGTGACCAAGTACACAATGACGGACTTCGTTTTCTACCAAAGACTCCAGTCGGTTGCAGATATAGCCTGCCACGCCGCCAAAGCGGGTTGGATCTGGGCTGTCTTCCACTAACTTGGATACGATGGCGCTGCCGCCCTTTTCTCTGGCTCCTTCGGTTACTACTACGATTGAGAAGAACTTGCCCCTTGCATTTCTTTCCTTGATTTTGGCTACAATGCCGTTAATATTATATGGAATTTCTGGTATAAGTATCACATCGGCAGAGCCTGCAATGCCCGCGTGCAGGGCTATCCAGCCTGCGGAGCGGCCCATTACTTCCACTATCATTACCCGGTGGTGGCTTTCTGCTGTGGTATGCAA
>Ga0123355_10002472_pt1 | contig 26156 bp, 22 predicted proteins | sample TergutEmb28metaG_3_FD_89872 | JGI IMG/M metagenome (GOLD analysis project Ga0123355, IMG submission 89872) | Embiratermes neotenicus P1 segment gut microbial communities from Petit-Saut dam, French Guiana - Emb289 P1 | ecosystem: Host-associated > Arthropoda: Insects > Digestive system > Gut ...
AAAAAAATTTTTTCATGTAATCTGTTGTCACTGTTTTTATTCCGAACGAGCCTATGTTCTGAAAGAAAAGCAACCCTTTTTGAACATTTACGTCATCGTTATCTTTCGGAATAACAACATATATATAAAGCGACATCATTTCGGCTTGTTGTTCAGTTTTTTTATGCACAACTTTCTTTGTTGAGTTGTCGAAAATTTCTGAAGTGTATCCATACTCCCCTGTTTTAATTATGGCATACATCTGTGCAAATTTATCATTTTCTGAATAGTGAGAATCCTCAAAGTCACACTCAAAAAGTCTTTTGTTTTTTTCATCGTCATCACTGGTCTTATGTGCGTTAAAAAAGTTAAACAATGCTTCTTTTGTGGAAATTTTGTGCTTTATGTCCAATTTGACGTATTCATGTTCACTATTCAAGTAGTGTATATTATTTTGACCCTTAGTGTTTTTCTTTTGAAAGTGAAAGCTACAAGCAGTTAAACTTAAATTTTTCATTTGAATTTCCCCTACTCATATATAACTAGGCTTCCCCAACCTTTAAGTCGAGAAAGCCCCTTCTGGAGATGAACCTCTTGCGTCTGAATCCACGACCTAACCTTTCCGTCGTGGATTCCAATTATGGAGACGGAGTGCCCTAATCAGTATCCACGACACCAGTTTTGTACGTGGATATTGTTTGTGGTGGTGTTGGGCTAAAAAGGCTTAACCACCACTTTCAGAACCCACGTACAAAATTCACTTCCCTACCTGTACGTAAGATTTCTTTTACAAAAGGATTATCATTTTGCAGTTCAGCCGTTGGAAATACAATGGGCTCAAAATGAATCCGTTTATACTTGTGCATTAAGCCGAGTAACTCCTTGAGAATATCAACACGTCGCATATCGCCAAAACTACTAAGAAAAAAACAAACATCAATATCGCTTTGCGCTGTCGCCGTTCCTTTAGCATGAGAGCCAAATAGCACTACCTTGTCAACAGGGAAAACATTGCTTACATCGCTCGCATAACTTCCAACAAGTTTATTTACGGTTTCAAAGTCAGCAACCACGAAAACACCTCCTCCGTTTGAGATAGGATTTTCGTAGCCTCTGCTTCCTTAATTTGAGAACTCAACTTGCTTACAAAATCAGGATAGCGATTATTTAGATAGTACGCAGACAAGGTATCGAAGAAATCATTTGTTTCTTTTGGTATCATTGTCGATAACTTGTTGTCAAAATATTCAATAATAGTTTTGATATTATGGATACGTGGGATATTGTCATCCACGTACAACGTATACAAACCCTTGGAGAGTTTTTCAACTGCCTGTTGGCACATAAATACAACATAAAGCCAACGCCCACTTGATAACATGGACTTTGCAGTTTCTAAATCGTATTGGGCTATATCAAGCCAATGTTCATATTTTTGTTGTGCGTCCATATTTTCGATACCTCGTCATAATGTAGATGTGCCTATGCTGGTGTTATTTGGTCAGGAGATGTTAAACATCATCAATACCAAAGAATGTTTTCAATAAAGCTATTTTTTTATTGTTTCGCTCAATAAGCCTATCTCTTGTCCAGTTAGGAACATATATCATATCTTTTGCATCTTGAACTGTGGACTTTTCATAAACTTTCTTTTTATTCGCAAAAAAGCTGTTGCTTGCGGTCGAATTAGCTTTTTTCGAAAGGGGCATTAAATTTCCAATACAATCAATGTCATCTGCGTGCGTTTTTTCATTCCAACTATCGTAATTATTCCATGCCCTTGGCAATATATGTTCAATTTCAACATTTCCAGTCATTAACTTGGCAAAGTCATGGATATCTTGTTGGCTGTTCAAATAGGCCGATAAGTAAATTATTCCACGCTTGCATGACTTGACGATTTGATGGCTTTCATCCAATCTTGCAGAAAGAGTAATATGTTCATTTGTAGTTAATTTATATTCACTTGCATAATCCCGACCATGCTGTATTTTTACATACGCCTTAAAAGCAGCCCATTTAATATCTGAAGTTTTTCCAATTATAGACTTCGCAAAAACAAACTTGATTGTTCGTTTTAATAATTCCTTGAAATTATTTAACTTGTTGTCTGTCATTTCAAGTTCATCTGTGTCGTTGTTTATACTTGCGTATTTGTACATAAATATGTACAGAGGATATATGAAGTAACTGTTGGCATGTGTACTTAAAATGGATTTCAAACAACTAACATCGTCATCATCAATCCACTCATTCACGATTTTATTTATCAATTTCAAGCTACGCATGACCTCGTCAATATTTATACTTACAATATGCTTATCAAAATATGAACGTAGCCCTTCTTCGTGGTCACTAACTTCATCTTTTGCGCGGAGTATGTGCATATAAATCCTAAAGATTTTGTTGTGATCTTCCATCTCGTTCCAATCTCGGATAAATTTCTCTCTGTTGCGTAGAGCTACGTTACCAAATAGCTTTGCTTTGAATATATCCGAATCTTCGAGTGGCTTTCCACGGTTGTTTATTGTTTCAAAAATTGTCAAAGCATCATCAGATGTTTCACAATTAATTGGAAGAATTACAATCTGCCTTAATACAGTTGAAATTAGATTCACAAATTCGTCAGATGTGCGTCCTTTTTTCCAATCCTCTATCTTGCCAAGCAGATAGTTGTAATTTTTTCGAAAATTATTATCTTCGTCACAGTCAAATTTATCCAGTATGATATTTTCAAGTGCTTTCATGTCGTTGGAAATTACGAATGTCTTGAGTCTAAGTTCATTCGTAATTTCACCGGTTACGGGGTTTTTGATTTTCAAACATCCTTCTAACGGCTTAAAAATCGAAGCATTATCAAACAATGCCTTAATGAGTAGCGTCAGGGTTATAAGGCGCTGTTGCCCATCAACGACCTCTAACACTGACAATTCAATGCTTGGAGAAGGATTCACAACTATATTTCCCAAAAAGTATTTGTCATTTGACTTTTTCGTATCATAAAACTCTAAAATGTCTTCCCACAATTTTGCACACTCAACATCGTCTTCCCACGAGTACGGACGCTGAAAATTTGGTATATGGTATTCTTTCTGAAAAATTTGTTCAATGGTTTCAGGCACGGCAGTAATCGCTTTCATGAAAAAATTCCTCGTTTCATTTGTTTTGAGTGAAAAGGCAGAGCATTGATTGCTACCCTATTGGTACACAACGTATTTCAGCCATTTTATAGCTATTGCACAAAAAATCTACAAAGTAGGGCTTCTCCGATAATTAAGTCGAGAAAGCCCCTTATGGAGACGGGATACCTCTATCGGTATCCACGACACCACTTTTGTACGTGGTTATTGTTTGTGGTGGTTTCGGACTGTAAAGGCGCAACCAACATCGTCGGAATCCACGACTTTGAACACGAAATTATTATCAAAGCAACATTAACTTACCTTTAAGATAAGCAGGAAAATCTGGATGCTCAACCAGTGACCATAATACATCCTCTGCGCACATACGATAAAGCATATCGGCATAAAACGTGTCTAAGTCTCTGTTCATTGTTCTGTTATTGCTTCCGCCTATTATGCCATTAACTTTACGACCAATGGATAAGCGAGTGATTGGGTCATTATAAGCACCGTTCAAAATATGCGTTAGTAAACTGTTTGGATTTGAACTGTGTTCACTAGGGCGTGCGATATCACATGGGGCATATATGAACGACAACTTTCCAATGTTATCGAGAATTATTTCAGAAAAAGTGTAACCCAAACACTTTGACATTATATCGGGGTGAAGTTCAGATGCTTTAGCCCAGCAAAGAGAAAATCTTTGTTGGCTATGACTGCAAAACTCCTTTGGTTCATACCCATCAAGTTCAACCAGGATTAATGTGCGGCAAGGCAAGAAATTCACTATTTCGCCTATGTAGGGTATTGCCCTGGCTGGCATTCCATCAGTTAAGTTTTCAAAAAATAAAGCCATATCCATTTCTGCATCATGGTATTTTTTAAGAACATCTTCTTCGCTTGGTAACTTCATAAACTTAAAATGAACGATTGCATAAGAGCGCAATTGATATTCTTTCATTTCAAGCGCACAATGTTCATACAACGAAAAACGATGAGTTTCGGCATTGTTCATTCTGAAAAATTCAAACAAAAAACCTTCTGACCTACACTCTTTCCAAAATTTATCTTGTGACCTAGCATAGAACAATAAATTTTCTGGGAACCAATACTTCCTCATACCATGAAAACAAGCTAATACAGAAACATTTGCACTTTGAGTAATATTTTCAATAATTTCGATTGCAGATTTGTCATTAGATGAGTTGAAATATTTTTTCATCAATTTTTCAGGCAACAAAAGCTCAGATGCGAACGTATCAGCTTCTAGTTCGTTTCTGTCCAACAAAGAGTCTTCTTCATTATCCTTTGCTCTTAAAGCATCCACACCATTATGCCACGGGATGAAAACATGACCTAACTCATGTGCTATTGTAAAGCACTTTCGTTGTGCATAAATCTTAGATGAAATATTTATCCGCGGTGGATTGCGGTCCAATTCGGTGAATGCCTCTATTGCTCCCGGAAACGTTTCATGCTCGACATATTCGCATTTAGAAGCAATGAGAGCATTTAAGTCAACAGGCACAGTCAAATTGTACTTTTTAGACACTTTCTGTGCAATTTTACGTACCCGCTCTAAACCAACGGTCATTGTGCTACATTCCGCCTGTTTTTTATTTGCTCAATTACATCCCTTTTGTAAGAACGTGCAGCCATGCGCACATCTGGTGTCATTGTTGCGTAGTTACAATAAGGAATACTCACATTTCTGGCTTCAATAATATCACGCAACACCATGTCTTCACCTGTTTTTATCCATTCAGCATACTCGTCAAGTGTCATGCCTAAAAATTCATTCAATTCTAAATCAGAATCATTCTCATGCCAATACTCAATATAATCCTCGATGTCGTCAAGAAGCGCATCCCCTGCAAGGCAAGAATCAATAAACGATTTATCAAACACGAAGTCGCCTCCTTTTTATGGCGGGCTTAATCTGTTCTCCCGTTACAGCGTCCAATGCACCCAGATGCCGTCCCCGCTTGTCGAACACCTCTATTTCGCCATGCAATTCATCCCAAGTATACAATAACCGACCGCTACGATATGCCTTACGTCCATCTATAACTTGATAAAATTCAAAGCCATCAAGATAACACGGTGTCGGCTTTGGAATATACGGCATATAATAACGCCCCCTCTTTTGCGTGCAACCCTTGCATATCACTATTATAGAAATACAAAGAGTTGCAAATGTATTTCTCAAAAAAACGAAATGGAAGCTAATTTCTGGGCTTTCCCAACGTTTAAGTCGAGAAAGCCCCTTATGGAGACGGCGAGAGTCGAACTCGCGTCCGAAGATTCATAGATAAAGACTTCTACCATCATAGTTGGTTTATTTAAGGTGCAGGGCGTTACCCTGCGTGTTCCCTATTCTCAACGCGAACCGACACGCGAAAAGCTTCGGTAGCTTTTTAATCTTTTACCGCTTCAAAGCTACGGGCGGAAAAGTTCCCCACATATCGACGCTGGGTTCTGGGTATGCAGGACTCCCCAGTCCAACGACGGCTTTAATTAAGCCGCAAAAGCTAATTCGTTATTGTCGTTTCTTTTTTAAGGTTGGCTTTTTAACGAAGTCTCCCCTTCGGATGGCTATCCCTATTTTCCAAATCCCCGTCGAAACCATTACGTCCCCGAATGATTTTATGTTACTTATGTTACATATATCATAAGTGTAACCGAATTCATCATATTTTACAAGTGATTTTCTTGTTTCTTTTGCCATATTCGTTAAGGACTATGGCTGTATCAACCTAAAACCATTTGTGATTAAGTCAAACGATCTGTCAAATACTTGCACCTTATAATACACTATGTTAGAATGCTCTAAAGCAATGACAAGGACGGCATACAGTACGATTCAGAAATTCATCATAATGAAGCTACCAGAGAGGGAAGGCCATGGTTGCAAGCTTTCCTAGCTTCTTGCAAATCTGTTGCACACCACCTTGGAGCGGCACTAATCATGCCCGTTGATTACGTTATAATCATATTTTAAGTGCTAAACAAGGGTGGAACCGCGGGAAATTCTCGCCCCTTGCCTTCATACTGTGTATGTAGGCAAGGGGCGTTATTTATTTTTTACTTTTTACCAATAATAATATTCTATCAAAATTTTTAATTTCTTCAGAAAAAAGATAAGGAGCGAGAAAAATGTCTGATTTACAAACCCTGCGTCATACTGCGGCGCATATTATGGCTCAAGCCGTAAAAAGCCTGTATCCTTCGGCCAAGCTAGCTATTGGTCCTGCTATAACCGATGGTTTTTACTACGATTTTGAAACGCCAGAACCATTTGGACCAGAAGACATAGAAAAAATCGAAAAGGAAATGAAAAGGATTGTTAAAGAAAATTTGCCTATTAAACGTTTTGTGCTTTCTGACTTTGAGGCAAAAGCATTGCTTAAAGACGAACCCTACAAGCTAGAACTATTAGAGGAGTTAACTGAAGATGCTTCCTTTTATGAACAAGGCGAATTCGTTGACCTTTGTGCTGGCCCGCATATGGAATCTACCGGAAAAGTAAAGAGTTTCAAACTTTTATCGGTTGCTGGAGCTTATTGGCGCGGCAACGAAAAAAACAAAATGTTATCAAGAGTTTATGGTACTGCTTTTTTTACCAAAGACGAATTAAAGGCACATTTGCAAAAGTTAGAAGAAGCGAAAAAACGCGACCACCGCAAACTAGGACGTGAAATGGAACTATTCGCAATGCTAGACGAAGGCCCAGGATTCCCATTCTTCTTGCCTAATGGAATTGTACTAAAGAACACACTCATAGATTATTGGCGCAAACTTCATAAGCGGGAAGGTTATCAAGAGGTTTCTACCCCTATTATGCTTACGCGCAATTTATGGGAGCGTTCGGGTCATTGGGAGCATTTCCGTGAAGAAATGTATGGCAGTGAAATAGATGAGGTAAACTTTCAACTTAAACCCATGAACTGCCCTGGTGGAATGCTTCTTTATGGTCTGGAGCTTCATTCATACCGTGATTTGCCCTTACGGATGGCTGAACTAGGGCATGTTCATAGGCATGAGAAATCTGGTGCATTGCATGGACTTATGCGCGTGCGTTGTTTTACTCAAGATGATGCTCATATTTTTATGACAGAAGAACAGGTCAAGGATGAAGTGCTAGGAGTTATTAATTTGGCCTCTGAACTTTACGAGTTGTTTGGGTTTAAGTTTAGTTTGGAGCTTTCTACTCGTCCTGAAAGTAGCATGGGAACCGACGAACAATGGGAAAAGGCCACATCAGCACTTAGGCAAGCGTTGGAAGAAAAAGGACTTCCATATCAAGTCAATGAAGGGGACGGAGCATTTTATGGGCCGAAAATTGACTTTCAATTAGAAGATTGCATCGGTCGTACCTGGCAATGCGCCACTATACAATTGGATATGCAGTTACCGGAACGTTTTGACCTCACTTATGTAGGTTCCGACGGCGGAAAACACCGGCCTATTATGGTTCATCGAGTGGTATTAGGAAGTATTGAGAGATTTATTGGGATTTTAATTGAGCATTTTGCTGGATGGTTCCCCTTCTGGCTAGCACCAGTGCAGGCCATTGTTATGCCAATTTCTGAGAAACATCATGATGCGGCACAAAAGATTTTTAGGGAGCTTGAGGAAAACGGGATACGCACACGGATTGATGTTCGGGCAGAGAAAATCGGCTATAAAATCCGTGAAGCACAATTAAAACGCATTCCATATATGTTAGTCTTGGGCGACAGAGAAGTGGAAGAAGGTACAGTATCAGTTCGTTGCCGCGAAGACGGGCAAGCAGTGGACAAAGGAGCTATGTCTGTAGCAGACTTGCTGGTTCATCTTTCTGCCTTGCAACAAGTATAATGCCAGATTTATTAAATGTGTCGGAAGCATCGCATTTGTCGAGCATAACAAATACAAAAAAACTTCCAGATTCTTTTGTAGAAAAAATGCGTGGGCTATTGGGCGGCGAGGCCGAAGATTTTTTTGCCGCCCTTACCCAAGCACCAAAAGTAAGTGGATTACGTTGCAATACATTAAAAACTACTACTGAGAAATTAGTCGGCCTACTAGATATTCCCTTGACCCCTGTAGCGTGGTGTTCAGAAGGTTTTACTTTCCCCTCAAGTTTAGACGAAAGTAGACGTCCATCCAAAAGTCCGTTTTTTCATGCAGGGCTGTATTATTTGCAAGAGCCTAGTGCTATGTCTTCTGCTGAATTGCTAGATGTTAAGCCAGGCGAAAAGGTTCTTGACTTATGTGCTGCACCTGGCGGCAAGGCGGTACAGATTGCAGGAAAGTTGAACGGGCAAGGTGTTCTGGTTGCCAATGATGCCAGTGCAACGCGTGGCCGCGCCTTAGTAAAAAACCTAGCCACTTGCGGAGCGCGTAACGCTGTAATTTTGAATGAACAACCATATAAGTTATCAACGCGATTTGTGGATTTTTTTGATAAAATATTGGTAGACGCTCCTTGTTCGGGAGAAGGAATGTTTCGCAAAGACCCCGATGCAATCAAAGGCTGGACTGTAAACAAGCCAGAAACTTGTGTGGCTTTGCAACGCGAAATTCTACATCATGCGGCAAGTATGCTAAAACCTGGTGGTCGTATGGTGTATTCTACATGCACATTTGACCCGCGTGAAAATGAAGGTATTATTGACAATTTCCTTGACCAACACCCAGATTTTACAATAGTGGCCATTGAACATCAACAGAAGGGCTTTACCGCTTATGCAGAAGGTCACCCAGAATGGATTAGCGGAAGAGAATCGCTACGCGGCACGGCGCGGTTATGGCCTCATCATTTGACTGGGGAAGGGCATTTCCTATGTGTTTTGCAAAGGCAACAATGGCAAAAATGTCCCGAAAAACAAAATAGGCAAGATGGCCAAAATAGGCAAAAAAATTTTGCCCATAATAATATCTCTAAAGGTGACAATCATAAATCTGCATACAAATTGCCTCCCATTCCACGCAGACTTTTTGATGAATTCTGCCGAATCCACTTAACTACTGCATTTGAAATGCCTGGCACATTGTTACTACAAGGCAATGCCCTTTATGCAGTGCCACTTAATTTTCCAGATTTATCTGGTATACGTGTAGCACGTAGTGGCTGGTATTTAGGTGAAATAAAAAAGGAGCGTTTTGAACCTTCTCACGCTTTTGCATTGGGGCTGACCTTACCCGAAGCTACATTTATATATAACATCCATTCTCCAGCAGATATACAATGCGTCCAATACTTGCGCGGTGAATCTCTTGAGTTTCAATTGGAAGTTCAAGAAAAAACTACGCTATCCTGTTACCATGATAAAGCTTGGACGTTAATATGTGTGGCAGGTTATCCGTTGGGCTGGGCGCGAATGTCTAGCGGTAGGCTTAAAAACAAACTTAGAGCGTGACTCCACTTAGAGTCCGTCTAAAAGCCTGCCTTACGAAAACACATCGCAGGACTGAAATCGAACAAAATTAAATTTTGGAAATTTAGCCCAAACAATATTATTATATATTGCCAAAGGTAACAATTTAATGTAAAATTCGTGGATAGAGTTGACATGGATAGAGTTAAGATACAGATTTTATTTATTCTACAAACTAGTTTGTTTATATATTTTTTCGTTAATAATACAGTGCCATATGTAACAGTTCGGATAGAATTCAGAAAGGATGGCGCAAATGATACAAATCGCAATCCTAGGATACGGAGTGGTGGGTTCAGGCATTTTGCAAGTGCTTGAACAGAACCGTATCCATATCGAAAAAAAAGCAGGGCAGACTATTATGGTTAAGCGGGTGCTAGACAAACGGGAACTTTCTGGAACCCCAGCAGAACCATTGCTAACCAGGGATATCGAAACCATACTTGCCGACGATGATATTCAAGTTGTGGCGGAAGTAATGGGAGGTGTAGACCCTGCATACGATTATGTTAAACGTGCTTTGTTGCATGGCAAACATGTTTGTACATCAAATAAAGAATTGGTAATCAAGCATGGCGCGGAATTATTCGCGCTTGCTATGGAGCGAGAACTCAATTTTATGTTTGAAGCCAGTGTAGGCGGCGGAATACCAGTAGTTCGCCCTATTAACTTGGCTCTTACAACCGACGAAATTGTAGGTATATCAGGCATTTTGAATGGCACATCTAATTTCATGCTTACCCAAATGTATCATTTTGGAAACAGCTATGAAGAAGCCTTGCAAGAAGCACAACGATTAGGTTATGCCGAAGCAGACCCCACAGCCGATACAGGTGGATATGATGCTAGCCGCAAATTAGCAATATTGTTATCACTTGCTACAGGTAAACAAGTGGCTTTTGAAGATATTCAGACTGAAGGTATTGGAGATATTAAACCTATTGATTTTGCCTTTGCGCAGTCATTTGGATTTTCTATTAAACCTATGGTAAGTGGTCGTTTGCTTGACAATTATCGGTTGGAAGCCATTTCCGCGCCGTTTCTTGTTCATAGTGGACAACCTCTTTCGGCGGTATTTGGCGTGTTTAATGGTGTGATGGTTCAGGCTAAGGCCACAGGCGATGTAATGTTTTATGGTCAAGGTGCAGGGCAACTTCCTACCGCAGGTGCAGTAATTAGTGATATTGTAGATGTGGCAAAGCATTTGCATAGGCATATCACTTATGCTTGGTCAAATGACCGTGCAACAGTTTTGCCCGCTTCTGGTTATGTCAATCGCAGAATGATTCGCATATCCTGTGAAGAGGGCTTTGAAGAAGAATTTAACAAAACCTTGCAACTTAGTGTAGGAATTGTAGAAGAAGCACCTGTAATGAGAATCAACAAATATCCTAATCATTTGGCTTGGATTACACCACTTGAAACTGAACCCGAAACCCTTGCTAGATTGGAAAAACTTAAAGCAATTCTTGGCTTCAAAGCTGTAGAACGTGTCTTACGGGTATACGAACCCGTGAAAAGCAATGCGTATTAAGGTTCCGGCCACCACCGCCAATATGGGGCCGGGATTCGATAGCATAGGAATGGCACTTTCGATTTACAATGAAGTGGAAATCAAAGTAGGTACTGAAAATGACACACCCCTTGTGATTATTGGCGCAGAAGGGGTTCCTACAGGCAAAGACAACCTGATTTATCAGACCATTATGGATTTTCATAAACAAGCCGGGGTGCCAGTACCTCCTTTAACGCTAACTCAACAAGATAATATTCCCATGACCCGCGGTTTAGGAAGCAGTGCCGCTTGTGTAGTAGCGGGGTTGCTGGCTGGAAATGCTTTGGCCAAAACAGGACTATCACGCCGGGAACTTATTAATATGGCGGCGGAAATCGAAGGTCATCCAGACAATACTACCCCTGCACTTGCAGGTGGAATGGTCATAGGAGCAATGGATGGCACAGCTTTGGAATATATCAGCATTCCTTCACATTCATGGGAAAAACTGCGTTTCGCGTTAATGATACCTGATTTTGAACTTTCCACCGAACATGCTCGCACGGTTTTACCTACCCATTATTCCCGGCAGGACGTTATACATAACGCCTCACGAACCGCCCTGCTGGTTGCCGCATTTTTTTCGGGGGACTTTGAAAAACTAGCTATTGCCTTAGATGACCGCATACACCAGCCATATCGTTTACCTCTGGTTCCGGGCATGGATAAAATTTTTGAATACGGGCGCGAATTTGGCGCATATAATGTTTTTTTAAGCGGTGCGGGACCAACCCTTATCGCCATAACGCAAGATGAGGGCTTTTTACCCAAAATGTCAGATTTTCTACGTAGCCTTCCCAATCACTGGGACATCAAATGGGTAGAACCAGACCATGAAGGCGCGGTTCTTTTTTATTAAGGAATGGGCGAAAAATAACTTCCCAAATTTTTGAGAGGATTTTTTTCGCTAGGCAAGGAAGCAATGACAACGCGTGCTGTGCTAGAGGCACGCTAGGAGATGCTGACGCAGTATAGCGGAAAAAAGACCGCAAAATTTGGGAAGTTATTTTTTAGACATTCCTAAGGACGTGATAAATTGTTAGTAGTACAAAAATATGGCGGCACATCTGTAGCAGATGCAGAATGTATTATGCGAGTTGCTAAGCGTATTACAGATGCATTTAGCAAAGGAAACAAGATAGTAGTAGTTTTATCCGCCCAAGGTCACACTACAGACGAATTACTGGAAAAAGCAAAGGAAATCAACGCTAAGCCAAGCAAACGAGAATTGGATATGTTATTAACTACTGGAGAACAGCAATCAGTAGCACTAATGGCCGTGGCCATTCATAAACTTGGGTACCCCGCGATTTCACTTAATGCTGGGCAAGTGGGTATTCATGCAACCACTAGCCATGGTAATGCCCGTATCAAAAGCATTGAAACAGACCGCATAGAAAAAGAATTGGAGCGCAACAATATTGTACTAATAGCCGGGTTCCAAGGTGTTAATCGTTATGGAGATGTAACAACTTTGGGACGTGGTGCTTCTGATACTACGGCAGTGGCTCTTGCAGCAGTGCTTGGAGCTGATTTATGCGAAATTTATACGGATGTGGATGGTATTTATACCGCTGACCCACGTATAGTTAAATCTGCGGTCAAGCTAAATGAAATCAGCTATGATGAAATGTTGGAACTAGCCTCTTTGGGAGCGCAAGTGCTACACAACCGTTCAGTGGAAATGGCAAAGCGAAACCGCGTAAATTTGGTGGTGCGTTCCAGCATGACAGAAGAAGAGGGTACACTGGTGAAGGAGGAAACTGTGGAAAAGCAATATGTAAGCGGCGTTGCCGTTGATGATGATGTTGCACGTATATCAATAGTGGGCTTAGAAGACAGACCGGGTGTGGCATACCATATCTTTTCAATACTCGCCAAGAAAAAAATATCTGTGGATATTATTTTGCAGTCTATTGGACGTAATTCAACCAAAGATATTAGTTTTACTGTCCCTCATCACGATTTGAAACAGGCATTGGAGTTATTGGAAACTCAACGCGATACCATTGGTTTTGATATGATTAGCTATGACGAAAATATCTCTAAACTTTCTGTGGTGGGTGCGGGAATGGCTTCTAACCCCGGTGTGGCCTCCATGATGTTTGAAGCGCTTTATGACAGCGGCATTAATATTAGTATGATTTCCACTTCTGAAATCAAGATTTCCGTGTTAATTGATAGAAAATATCGAGACAAGGCTCTTAACGCCGTTCATGATAGATTTGTTCATAAGCAGGTGGAGATGTTTAAGGGAAGGGTAAATATGGATGAAAACCTATGATATAGCAATCGTTGGAGCTACAGGCATAGTAGGCAAAAACATGTTACAAGTCCTATCAGAACGCGAATCCCTGATTAAAAATATAGGGAACCTTTATTTATTTGCTACAGCACGTTCTGCCGGAAAAAGTGTAGATTTTAATGGAAAGCAAATTATTATAGAAGAACTTACGCCCCTGGTATTTGACCGGGGCGTAGATATTGCACTTTTCGCAGTAGAAGGCCCAATTAGCCGTGAATATGCTCCAATCGCCGCCCAAAAGGGTTGTGTTGTAATTGATAATAGTTCTGCGTGGCGGATGGACAGAGAAGTCCCGTTGGTGGTACCAGAGGTCAATGCTACGGATATTGATTGGCATAAAGGAATTATTGCCAATCCCAACTGCTCTACTATCCAGGCTGTAGTAGCTTTAAGTCCGTTGCACAAGGCGTTTAATATCAAACGGATTATTTACACGACCTTTCAATCTGTATCTGGTGCGGGAAATGGTGGGCTTGACGATTTGGAGCGGACACTAAAAGGGGAAGCCCCTCAGCATTTCCCTTTGCCCATTGCAGGTAACTGTATCCCTCATATTGACACTTTCCAAGATGACGGCTATACCGCAGAAGAACATAAAATGATAAATGAAACCCGGAAAATTCTTAATGCACCTGATATTCAAATCACAGCTACTACGGTTCGCGTTCCAGTAGAAATAGGGCATAGCGAATCAATTAATATTACCTTTGAAAAACCATTTGAACTTTCAGAAGTGCGGCATATTTTAGAAAATGCACCTGGTATAGAAGTGTGGGATGACATACAAAAAGGGCTTTATCCTACTCCACGAGCAACTGCTGGCACCGACCCTGTATATATTGGACGTATACGCCGTGATTTTAGCGCGGAAAATAGCCTTAATATGTGGGTTGTTGCTGATAATGTACGCAAAGGAGCCGCAACAAACGCAATACAAATTGCAGAAGCAGTCATAATGTAAGTTTATACGGTGTTATACCCACGAAGGAAAACATTTACTGTACAGTGAATCCTTTCCTTCGTGGGTATAGTTATAGAACAGGTAGTTGATTTTGATGGTTAGAAAAAATACTAGTGGCATGATAAGTATTAAAACGAAATTTATTATTGTGTTGACACTACTAATTGTTTTGGTGACAGTGGCTGTCACTACTGTAAGGATATTTCAGTTCCGCAACGCTTCTGAGAGCCAAGCGCATGAAAGGCTCAAGTCAAATGCGGCACTGGTTTCTGCTATAACAGGCGTAACGCGAGATTATACAGAAGCAATTTTGGAAGGAATAGCGGCTTTGCCTCAAGTGAGGGAAGCGATTATCTCTCCCAATAGAACTCTTCCCATACATGAAAGTGAAGCCGCCAATAATACTTTGGCGGCCTTATTTGGCAACTTTTATGAGCGGGGTTTATATGACAATTTTTTGGTATTTGATGCTCAGTTTAATCTTGTTGCCAGTGCCCGATATATTTCTGTAATGCCTTCTTTACAAGAAAATTTCCAACATGCTCAAGAAGGTCATACAAAGGTGTCCAATGTAATAGTACGTCCTGGTACCAATCAATCACATATCTGGTTTACAAAGCCTATTATGGAAAATGGCGTTTTTTTGGGAATGGTGGCAATACCTCTCAACACTATGGCTCTTAGCTCCATACTAAACCGCGAAATTGACGCTGGTTATTTTACCAATATTGCAGATGGAGCTGGGTATATATTCTATTCTGACAGAGACAGCTATATTGGGCGATCAACTTGGGATTTGGGTGTAGAAGAGGTTTTTGGTTATGTCCCCATAAACGTTGCTTTTAACCATAATTCGTGGATAACTGGTGTTGACAAGATAGCTTATGTGAATATAAACCCGTATTTTGGCTGGACAGTGGTTAGTTTTCTTGATGCACATACTGTAGAAATTGCCTGGTTAGAGTTATTTGTTTCTATGATTCCTTCCCTCATAGGGATTTATGTTGGTTCCATAGCATTATTTTTTATTGTGTCACGTGCATTAAGGCCGCTAAAATCCCTTGCAGAAGCCGCTAAACAAGTAGCACAGGGAAATATGCAAGTTAATTTTAATGTGTCGCGCAACGATGAAATAGGACAAGTCTCCCGTTCTTTTATGGATATTTTGCAAAGATTTACTGCATTGACAAATAATTTCAAAGAAGCTGAACATGCTGTAAGGCGTGGTGATATGCTTTATCGTTTGGAAGACAGCGATTTGCCGGGTGCGTACAACGAAATTTTAAGTGGAGCCAATAGCATACTTGACGAATTCGTAGGTATTTTGAATGTTATAGCCGAACCCCTTATAATTGTTGACCAACGAATGAAAGTATTATTCGCCAATCGGACAATAATAGAATTGACCAACATGACAGGGCAAAGCCCACGTGGGCTACATGTAAACGATTTCTTAAAAGGGGATGTTGTCAATAACCCTGCTATGCTCAAATGCTTTAGGGAAGGACAACTTGCATCATGCGAGATTCAGTTGCCCTTAAACCCTAAAAAAACTTTTGATTTTTATTTCAATGCCATTCCTATTAAAGATACATTCGGAAATTCGGTTGGGGCGTTTTTGTTATTGGCTGATATTACACCTATTCGTGATACAGGGCGTGTTTCTGATAAATTATCAAAATATCGTCAAGAACGCACTGAAAAATTGACTAATGATATTGTTGCGGCTTTTAGCGAAGGAAATCTTACCCTGGATATTTCATCAAGTCCATATGATAATGATACTCAGGAAATCGCCCAAGAATTTGACCGCATTGAGGGGATATTGCAACAAAGCACCAATACAATCAAAGGCTATATTGATGAATTACAATTTGTATTGGAAAGCATGTCCAAAAAAGATTTTAACAAAAAAATTGAGCAATGGTATATGGGTGACTTTTTTTCCATTAAGGATTCTGTAAATATGATACTGGATAATATGAACAATTTTTTTGCAGAGCTTTCAGCTTCTTCTTTGTATGTTAAACAAGGGGCTGGTATTATTGCTGATACTGCGCAATCTATGGTGAACAATTTTAACGAGCAATACAACGCCACTACTGAAATCAACCTTTCGATGAATAGAATTACAAAAGATATAAACCAAAATGTGGACAATGCCCAAGAAGCCACACGTTTATCAGCACTTTCGCAGGAAGCGGCACGGCAAGGCAATGCTCAAATGGCGGACATGCAAACCGCTATGAATGAAATCCGTGAGAGTTCTGGCACTGTAGCAGGAATTATAAAAACGGTTGAAAGTATTGCATTCCAAACGAAATTACTCGCGCTCAACGCCGCAATTGAAGCGGCGCGTGCTGGCAAACACGGCAAAGGCTTTGCTGTAGTTGCTGAAGAAGTACGTGGCCTTGCTTCACGTAGTGCCGAGGCCGCCAAAGAATCAGCCACTATGATTGAAGCTTCTATGGAAAAAGTGGATATGGGGGTTGCTATTGCAGGAACTACAGCAAAGTCATTTACCCAAATAGCAGATACCATAACAAGTATAGGCAAAGTCATAGACGATATATCAATTTCTTCAGCCAGCCAAGCTCAAGCCATAGAAAATATTGAAGGCATAATCAAAAGGATTAGTGATATGGCTCAAAGTAATACCGCTGTGGTCAATCAAAATGCTGCTACTACAGAAGAACTTACCAGCCAGGCGGAAGTTTTGCGGAGTATGATTGCTGAATTTAAGCTGAGATAGAGTAAGTCTAGTGGGGAGGAAAAAACATTATGGATGATGGTAAGAATGTTGTACTAAAAGAAATCTCAGTTGTTGGCAAAGTAATAGGGAATTTCTTATTAAATGAAGTCACACAGATATTTACAAATGGCAGTGAGGAAAGTGTTGAATTTATTTATACCTTCCCAATGCCCGAAAGTGCCTCAGTTAGTAGTTTCAAAGCTTCGACCAAAGAGAATTCCTTTGCTGGGACTGTAAAAAGCAAAAAAGAATCTTTGGAAGTATATCAAACTGCTATATCAAAAGGTGACAGTGCATATATGCTTGAAAGCCATAGGGATAACATTTTTCAAGTTTCCCTTGGCCATGTTGCAAAAGATGAAGAAATCACCGTCAATATATCCTACATACAGGATATTTTTCATAAAACAATGAGCGATAATTCTTTCCGCTTGCTGATTCCTACGCTTGTAAGCCCAAGATATATACCGGGCAGACCAATCGGACAAGGAAAGGGTACAGGAATTTTACCGCCAACAGATAAAGTGCCAGATGCGGATTTTATTACGCCGCACCAAGGCGAAACAGGATATAAAGCGAGTTTCAAAATTGACTTTGAGCTGGATAGTACTATTAGGGAAATTACATCCCCATCACATGAAATTGTTGTGAATTTTGACGGTGGCAATGGCAGAGTTACAGTTGACCAAGCTGATTTGGATTCTGATTTTGTACTAAATGTTTCCATGTATGGCGTTTATAACGAAAAATTCATCATATCGGACAAATTGAATGATGAGTATTTTTCATATGTTTCCTTTATCCCCAAATTGAAGTTAGAATCAGAATCCAGTGGAGGTAACACTGGAAAAGAATATATTTTCTTGATTGATGTATCTGGCTCTATGATGGGGGCAAATCTGGAATCGGCTAAAAAAGCGATGAAAATTTGTCTTAACAACATGGAACCTGGCGATATTTTCAATATTATTGCTTTTGAAAGCTATTTTGAATGTTTTTCTAAGAAAAGTGTTGAATTTAACGAAGAGACATTTACCAATGCAGGACAATGGATTGATAGCCTTGTTGACCGCGGAGGCACTGAGATTTTTAAGGCTTTGCAATATGCCATAAAAAATTCAAGAAAGACTCGGGGCGAAGCTGAAAAGATAATTATGCTTATAACCGATGGGCAAATAGGCAATGAGGATGAAATCATCAAATATGTCAAAAATAACTTTGATGGGCGTATATTTTGTGTGGGAATTGATGTTAATGTAAATGACAGCTTTCTTAACAAAATATCCACGGTTGGAAACGGCTTTACCGAATTTTATTATCCTGGCGGTAATGAAGATTTGGTTAAAAAGGTTGTAAAGCAGTTTATTAGGTCAAATTCAGCTTATTTGAAAGATATACGCTTAGAAACAGGTTCGATGTATGAATCTGCCGGAAAATTGCCTGAATATATCTATAATAATGAATGCTATAACTTTATTTCAAAAACAGACAAACCGGTAGAAACTTTGAGTATCATTGGTTTTGATGGCACAAAAGAGGTAAGGCTTAATGTGCAAGCAACCGCCACAGACGAGGAAGCGGCTCTATTAAGCAAAATGTGGGCAAAGAAAAAAATTTCAGAAATGGAAATGAATTTATTTGAAATAAACCCACGGCACAAAGATATAGCAGAAAGTCAAATTATTGACATAAGTGTGCGGTATGGTGTGATATGTAGATATACTAGTTTTATTGCTGTTAACTTACGTGAAGATAAACAGAAAGGTCTACCAAAAGCGGCCGTTGTGCCTATTAATGTACCAAAGACAAACGAAGATGAACCGGATTCTGGAATGAGATTTAGGAGGTCAATTAACAGGTCAAGAGGAATAGCAGGGGGAGATGTATTGTCCCAATCTGAAATGGATAGCCTACTTTGCCAGTTGAGTGGGCCAGTGGCGGCACCAAGCCCACGAGTATCACTAAAAGAAGGCATTACAAACTTTATTGATAATATTTCTCAACGGATAGGTTCTGCATATACAAGCGAAGAAGAAGAAGACGCAACTCTAGTTGTAGAAGACCTATTAATTGAAAGTTTTACTCCTGAACTAACTTTTGAAGACGATAAAGAAGATTTTGACTCAGATGACTTTGACCCAGAAGACTTAGCTAATAAAGTTTTTGAAGACTATAGTACTAACGTTGCCAATCCATCCAGCCTTATAAAAGAAACATATGCCATTGCAAAAATGGGTAATCCGATTTCTGTCGATAAATTTAACGATTTTGTAAGGGCAAATATACTCAAAATAGCAGATGATTGCAACAATACAATTATTCAACGCTATTTTATTGAAATTGACCATTTACTTTCGTCTGTTGAGGTTTTTGCAAACGATGCTAAACTTAACGATACCGAATTTAGTGATTGCTTCAAAAAGCTTATAGGCAAACTTGAAGAAAACTTTCCTACAGATTCAGATTTATCTGAAATTGCCAGTAAGCAAAATTTTGATGGCTCGTTTTTGCATTGTAATGAGCTTAAAATAAATTTTTCGTTAATCATACTAAAAAGATTTCTGACTGAAGGTGATTCATATGTATACGGAAAGCAAATTAAAAAGCTGTTTGGATATTTTGATAAAATCAAATCAAATTTGACCGAACAGCAAAAAATCAAGCTGGCTGAATGTGAAGAAATGGCAAATAACGTATTGTAAGCATATGTTGCAACATTGCAAGTATTAAATATTGACCAAGCACCATATCAAACACAGAAAACAACTTTTGGTGGCGAGAGCCACCAAAAAAATTTTTTATTTTTTCAAAAATATCCGTAAAAATATTTACCATTTGATAGTATTTTAATTTTTTGAAAGGTTTTGATGATATGAAACTAAACCGTGCTAACATTCAAAAACCTGCGCCCTGGTTAGAAAAGGGCTATCGTCTTCCCAAATTTGATATTGAAGACATGGTCGAAAAAACAAATGCAGAACCCATTTGGCTACACATGGGTGCTGGTAATATCTTTCGGATATTTCCGGCTATGATGCAACAAGATTTGTTAGAAGCAAAGCTAACTGACAGGGGCATTTTTGTATGCGAATGCTATGATGAGGAGATTATTCCTTCTGCATTTGAACCTCACGATAACCTTACATTGGCAGTCACCCTTTTACCTAGTGGTGATACAAAAAAAAGTGTAGTGGCCAGCATTGCAGGGGCGTTTTCGCTTCCTAAAGAAAAAGACCGCATTAACGAAATATTTACCGCACCTTCTTTGCAAATGGTGACACTTACTATCACCGAAAAAGGTTATACCGTTAATGACCCATTAAACCGGGATTCTATCATTGGTCATGTGACCGATGGGTGTCTAGCACGCTATCAAGCCGAAGCTCCACCATTTGCATTGGTATCATTGGACAATTGCTCACAAAATGGCGATGTGTTAAAAAATGCCTTACTTTCAACCGCAAAGGCATGGGTACAAGAGGGCTGGGCGGAAGAAGGCTTTATCAACTATATAAGTACGCTCGCCTTTCCGTGGACAATGATAGATAAAATCACACCACGCCCGTCCGCTCAAGTAGCAGAAACGCTAAAGGTAGACGGTTATGAAGATACAGCCATAGTACAGACCAAGAAAAATACTTTTACGGCCTCATTTGTAAATGCGGAAGAACCTCAGTACCTTGTAATAGAAGACAACTTCCCTAATGGCCGCCCCCCCTTGGAAAAAGCCGGGCTATTGTTCACAGACCGCGAAACAGTAGAAAAATTTGAAAAAATGAAAGTATGTACTTGTCTTAATCCTCTGCATACCATTCTTGCAATAGGTGGATGTTTGCTTGGATATTCCAGCATAGCAGAAGCCATGAAAGATAAACATCTAGTAGCACTGGTTAAAAAAGCGGCCTATGAAGAAGCTATGCCAGTAGTGGTAAATCCCAAAATCGTTGACCCAAAGGATTTCCTACGGGAAGTACTGGAAGAACGCTTGCCAAATCCATTTATTCCCGATACTCCCCAACGTATAGCCTGTGATTCTTCCCAAAAAATTCCGGTTCGTTTTGGCGAGACATTAAAATCACGCGCCGCCGCTGGACTACCAGAAGAAGAATTGGAAGCAATCCCCTTTTTCTTTGCTATGTGGCTAAGATATTTAATAGCCGTGGATGACCAAGGCAATCCCATGGAATTGAACCCTGACCCAAGGTTAACAGAACTTACCGAACACCTAGAAGGAGTTTACCTCGGTGGCCCAGAATCTGAGCTTTCACATTTGACACCAATTTTATCCGACGCAACCATATTTGGCGTAAATCTGTATTCTACAGCTTCTGGAATAATCGCCAATCGCGTAAAAACTATCTTCGACCAGTTAATACTAAAACCAGGCGCAGTAGCAAATGCACTAAAAAACTTCTAAAAATCCAAATTAAACTCACTAACAACCTTATTGGCAAAGAGTGGGGTTGAATTAAAGTGAAATTTTCAGTATATTAGTACCTATGATTATTCAATATTTAGAAGGGGAGAAGGATGGGTTCAGACAGCGTGTTCTCTATACTATCGCTTGTTGCGCTGGTAATAGCTTCCGCGTTTCTTGCTGCTGCTGAAACGGCGTTTTCGGCCTTAAACCGTATACGTGTCAAAAATATGGCCGAGGAAGGTTCCAAAAGGGCTGCTTTGGTAATTTCTTTGCATGATGATTTTGACCGGGTGCTTTCTACCTTGCTTGTGGCCAATAATGTTGTTACACTTGCCGCTGCCGCCATTTCAGCGGTGCTGTTTCTCTATCACTTTGACGAACTAGGGCCAACACTTTCTACTTTGGTGCTTACCATTGTTCTGGTTATTTTTGCCGATATAACCCCTAAAAGCCTGGCCAAGGAATCCCCTGAAAAAGTTGCCATGTTTGCCGCACCGCTTTTGCGACTATTGATATTTTTATTCACGCCGCTCAATTTCTTTTTTATAAGATGGCGTGTACTTGTACGCAAAGTGTTTAATACAAGCGGTGATGACCAAACTATGACAGAGCAAGAATTATTTTCAGTGGTTGAAGAGGCAGAACATGATGGGGTCATTGATGAAGAAGACAAACAGCTTATTCACAAAGCCATAGATTTCTATGACCGCAAAGCTAGCGATATTTTAACGCCACGCATGAATGTAGTGGGTATACCCAAGGGAACAACCATTGACGAAATTGCCTCCTCTTTTATAAAAACAGGCTATTCTCGTCTGCCCGTATATGACGAATCCCTTGACCATATTATTGGTGTAATACACATGCGGGATTTCTTCGATTACTATGCTAATATGGACACACTCCCCAAAAGTGCAGAGTATGTTATTTCTCCTGCGATTTTTGTGGCACCTTCTCTGCGTATTAGCCAACTGTTTAAGCTATTGCAAAAGGAGAAAAGCCATTTTGCCGTTGTCACAGACGAATATGGCGGTACCGATGGTATCGTCACCATGGAAGATATTCTTGAAGAACTTGTTGGTGAAATCTGGGATGAAAGCGACGAAGTAGTAGAGGAATTTGTTGTTTTGGGCGATAATAAGTACAAAGTTATTTGTTCGGCAAGTATCGAGGACTTGTTTACTTATTTTAATTTGTCTCAGAAACCTGAAGCCGAATCATCCACCGTAAGCGGTTGGATTATGGATATGTTGGGCAAAATCCCAGCAGAAGGTGATACATTTGTTTATAATAATCTTGCGGTGACAGTACATAAAACCGAACACAGGCGTGTGTTAGAGTGTTTTGTTACTGTAGAAGAACCCCAAGGGGAAGAGGTGTGATGTTGAATAACCAGACTCCTGAGCCATTCCACATCATTGGAGGCATGGCCAAAAAAATCAAAAACAACCTAAAAAGCGAACTGCATGACCAGTTTTGCTGGAAAATTAGGTTCCCAAAGAATATGCCAGTAGATTATGAAATTGTTGAAGAAGACGATGAAGATGATGTAAGGATAATAAATCCTACAACAATGGCCGTCATTAACAGTGATTTGTTAAGAACCCGTTGCAAATTTTATGTTGATGTAAATGAGAATTCGGTTTGGCTTTTGCCGGAAAAACAGTATGAATTGGGCAAAGACTATTTTTTTGTAGCTACTTACTATGACTCAAAAAATCAATACAAAGAAATCTGCATAGCATTTACTCTTACAAGCGAACACACCTTACGTACTTTTGACCAAAAAACTTCAAAAGAAAAACTAGGCGTTTTGACAGGGACAAAATAATGCATCCTGGATTTAAGGTTGTTTTGACCATATGCCTTGTTACTTTGACAGCGGTTATGTCAATGCTTTCGCCCTTCTTTCAAATAACTGAGATTATTGTAAGAGGAAACGAACAAGTAACAGAAGATGAAATTTTAAGCCGGGCCGGGCTTTACCGGCCCACTAATATTTTTTTGTTTGGCGAAAACCAGGTGCGGCGTGGTATTATTGGAAATCTATATATTGAAAGTGTCGATTTTCAGCGGAATTTGCCTGGCACTTTGACTATAACTGTGCAAGAACGTTTTGTAACAGGTTACGTAGAATATATGGAGGGGCGGTTCCTACATATAGATGAAAATGGACGGGTGCTTTCTGTTAGTGCTAGTAGGTCGGGAGATTTTCCTATTATTACGGGGTTGAGCTTTTCTAATGTACGGCTTGGTGAGATTCTGGATGTAGAAAACCCGGAAGCTTTTCGTAATATGGTAATATATGCACAACTGCTGCATGCTAATGGGTTGTCGGATGTAGTAACGCAATTGGATGTATCTGACGTACAAAACACACGTATGCGCTTGTATAGCGTGGATGTACATTTGGGTGATACACGTCATGCTGCCGATAAAATAGCAGCTCTAAATTCTATAATTAATACATGGCCTATGATTAAGGAGAGCAGGGGAATATTGTATATGCGAGAACGCGCGCAAGACTATATTTTTCGGCACCTTACATAAAATCTTCAAACCGTATAAATTTAGACTTGCATTTCAGAAAAAATCCCTATATTATAGTGCAGTAGGTTTTCATTGAGTAATTCATGGGAATACTTCTAATAATTAGAATGTCAAAGAAACATTAAGAAATATTAAGAAATCAAAATAAGCCAAGAAGCTAGGCAGAAAGTGCAAGGGAAATAAAATGCCCAATGTTAACCCAAATAATGATGTACAACGCGTCATGGGAAAGAATGCAGGGGGGATCAACGTTGATTGATATTGATACACAACAAACTTCCAAAGCGAGAATTAAGGTAATTGGAGTAGGCGGAGGCGGTAACAACGCCGTTGACCGCATGATTGAAGACAGAGTGGAGGATATAGAATTTATCTCTGTCAATACAGATCACAAAGCGCTAGGGAAATCCAAGGCTCCCATTCGTATTCAACTGGGCGAAAAGCTGACCCGTGGTTTAGGAGCAGGTGGCCAGCCTGAGATTGGACGGCGTGCTGCTGAGGAAAGCCGCGATATTATTAGTGGAGCCATTGATAACACCGACATGCTCTTTATTACTGCGGGCATGGGTGGTGGCACTGGTACAGGTGCCGCACCTGTTATTGCAGGTATAGCTCATGAGATGGGTATATTGACTGTAGGTGTTGTTACAAAACCTTTTGAATTTGAAGGTATTCCGCGTATGCGTAATGCTTTGGCCGGGATTCATGAACTGCGCAAAAATGTGGATACACTAGTTATTATTCCCAATGAAAAGTTATTGGAAGTAGTTGAAGATGATACTCCACTGGTAGAAGCCTTTCGCAAAGCCGATGAGGTTCTGCGGCAAGGTGTGCAAGGTATAAGTGACCTTATTTTGAAGGAAGGGCTTATTAACCTTGACTTTGCAGATGTACGTACTGTTATGCTTGACCAAGGTATAGCGCATATGGGAGTTGCGCGAGCTAATGGCAAGAATAAAATACAGGCAGCGGCTGAGGCAGCCATTAGAAGTCCGTTGTTGGAAACTACTATTGCAGGTGCGCGTTCGGTTATTATTAGTTTTGCTGGAGATTCCAGTTTGGGCTTGAAAGATATTAATCTTGCGGCACAAACAATCAAGGAAGCGGTTGACCAAGAGGCAGTTATCATTTTTGGTGCTACTATTAATGACGAACTAAAAGATGAAGTAACTGTTACTGTTATTGCTACTGGCTTGGACGATGCGCCCCATAGGCTTGCAACCCTTCCACAAAAGGGTGCAGGTGCAAAACGACCAACTGAGTCTGATAACCCTGAAGAGGAAGAAAAGAAGGAAGAAGTACCAAAAGAACCATTGCGCCCAATACGCGAAGTGGATGCTGATACGCCATTTGAAATTCCTATTTTCTTGCAACGTAAAAGAAATTGATTTTGATTTTTTGATAAATTTTATAAAAACTACCCATAACCCTTACTATGTAGGAGTTGTGGGTAGTTTTTGGTGTCTGGACATAAGGATACAGATAGCATGGGAATATGTCAATTAGTGGCTATCATTCCCATCCTCATATATTTTTTTACTATGCTTCCATATTTCAGCACCAAGTGATATAATTATCTAAAATTCATTTTTATTATATCGTTCTGGAGGTATACTATGCAAACCGTATTAGAGCAAATTTCTCAATACGTTTATGCTACTCAAGACACAGTGTTACCCCTCGAAAATAATTCGCCAGGAGAAACTGCCAACAATCAGTATGTTGAAAAAAGAATATGCCGACCTCGCCGCTGAAAAGAAAAAACTCTATTCTTCCCACCATACAGCCAAGAACCACATACAAGAAATTTTAATGGCGAAGCAAAATGTCCAAATGCTTTTGAATTACCAAGATGCCGAACAAGACAAAGAAACTACCAGAGGGGAGCGATAGAATGGCACGAAGGGTTTTAAGGTTTTACAACTCCGAAGGAGTTCAGCAGACGCGAAGCGGCTTGAAAATCGAATGGGACTGTAACGAAATAGCAGTCCCCAAAAGAATCAAGTCCCGAAAGAGGGGCGCAAAAAAGATGCTACAGCCGAAAAAAACGGGTCGAAATCGGCCCGTTTTTGTTGTAAAATTAAGTCATG
>Ga0123355_10002473_pt1 | contig 26152 bp, 23 predicted proteins | sample TergutEmb28metaG_3_FD_89872 | JGI IMG/M metagenome (GOLD analysis project Ga0123355, IMG submission 89872) | Embiratermes neotenicus P1 segment gut microbial communities from Petit-Saut dam, French Guiana - Emb289 P1 | ecosystem: Host-associated > Arthropoda: Insects > Digestive system > Gut ...
TAAATCCTCTAATAAAGGGGGAAAGCCGAATAATTTTCTAAAAGCCAGATTTTCACGATACTCTCTTATACATTTATCAAGAATTCCATACATCATTCGTGCAGCATTTTTAATTACTTCATATGCTGCTTTATTAAATATTTTCGGAACTAATTGACTTTTTCATTTGTTTTACATTCATAACAACTAAAATTTATCATAACAAAACAAAACCAGTATCGCAACTAAAATGCTATTAGCAATCAATCAAGTGTATTAGTATTTCTGATAGATACATAAAAATTTATCAATAAACGATATACTCAATATTTTATTTTATAGACTATATATTTGCATTATTTTTACAGACAATATAAAATTTGTATAGGTTATATAACATTGAAGGGAGAAATAAAAATGAAAAAAATCTTAATATTTATTTTGACGATATCAATAACAATTGCAGGTTTCACATTCTTTGCTGCCGTTGCTTGTGACAATGGATCAGGTGAAAATGACTCACCGGAAACATGGCCAAGAACTGTAATTGACCATCTTGACAGAGAGGTTACAATAATTGCACCACCTCAGCGCATTATCTCAGGTTTTGCAATGCCGACTTCGGCATTGCTTGCATTAGGGCTTCAAGATAGGATTGCAGGGACAGAGTTGTTTAGAGAAACCCGTCCGATATTTGCTTTAGCAGCACATAATCTTATAAATAATCCTGACATTATAACTACAGGAAATGTAAGTAATTTTAATACTGAATACGCGCTTGCAGCCGAGCCTGATTTAGTTATAGTAAGCGGCAACCCTAATCATGTTGCGGCGGCTCAGCTGCTTTATGACACATTCAATATACCTGCTATAGTTGTTAAGGCAGAGCATCATGATACGCTTATTGAAATGCTAGAAATGATTGGATACATGACAGGCACAGAAGACAGAGCGACTGCACTTATAGCGTATCATAATAATCAAATCGCACGCATCAATACTTTGACGCAAGGTCTTGCACAAGCTGATAGACCGTCAGTTATGATGACTAATCCTGGAAATCTTTTAAGCACAGCACCAAGAGATATGTTTCAATCATCTCTTGTTAGTATTGCAGGCGGAGTTAATGCCTTTAATAACTTAACAGGAACAGGCTGGGTGGGCATTTCATACGAGCAACTGGCAGTGGCAAACCCTGATATTATTATTATTCCTACAAACAATATTGCTACTGAAAATAATCAAGGAATCCTTACAAGGCTTTTGGAAACTGCGGCATTGAGTAATGTTGATGCGGTTAGCAACGGAAATATTTTCTTTATCCCTTATGGATTAGAGGCCTTTGATACCCCGCTTCCTGCAGGCATATTAGGTACGCTTTGGCTGACGCATATTCTGCATCCGGATTTATTAACCATGGATGAATTGGTATATGAATTCCAATACTTTTATTATAATTTCTTTAATATTATATTAAATCAAACTCTTATAACAAGAATAAGAAACAGTGCAAATCCTGTGGCATAATTAAAGTGGATAATTTACTAAACACAAGAAAATCATTTGATAAAACAATATTTTACATTATAGGAATGACCGTTTTAATCTTAATTATTACGGTCGTTTCTTTAGGCGTCGGTCAATTTCCTTTATCAACAAGGGACATTTTTTCTATTGTGTTTGGTATAGGTGAAGTATCTAATATCGCTCGCAATGTCTTTATTCATCTTAGGCTTCCTCGTGTAATGATGGCATTATTAGGGGCATTGATAGGACAAGGTGCAAAAGCAGTAATCAAGGCTTTTCCTAATCATTCATTTGATGGTTTAATAGAAAAAGAAGTAATTGACCAAGCAGATGATTTTGATGTTTTAGTAAATAAAGTCAGAACCAAACTTAAAAACATAAGCGATATTGATATGCTGTATTATCAAACATATTTATTAGAAAATTTAGGGTTTTGCTTGTTTGCTTCTTTTGCTATAATCAACAATAATGACGCAATGGACTTATTGACCAAAATGTTTCGTTTAAAAACAGGAAATAATAATGCTGCCAAAGAAGATTTGATTTTGTACGGACAAAAATGTATTAAAGCTGAAATTGAATACTTAAAGGCAAACGGGCAATCAAATGCAAGAGAAAGCGTGCCGCATTTTACTAAGGTTTTGTATAGATATTTTTCCAGCGGAGGAAATTAGTGTGGAGTTTAGACAATTAGAAGCCTATATAAAGGTGTATGAATTAAAAAGCTTTTCTAAAGCGGCGGAAGAAATGTTTATTTCTCAGCCGTCAATTAGTGCGTATATTGTTTCACTTGAAAATGAATTAAATATTCAGTTATTGCATAGGTCAAACAAAGAATTTATGCCTACAAAAGCAGGTAAGGTGTTTTATACAGAGGCTAAAGAAATACTGGCATTAAGAGATAAATCCATAAAAAAAATCAGGGTTTTATCCGATTATACAGTAGGAAGCATTGATATACTTGCATCCTCTGTTCCGAAGCAGTTTATTTTGCCGGAAATTTTAAGTGCTTATCATAAAATACATTCTAATGTTAGTTTTAATGTAGAGCAATCAGACACTCAAAAGGTTGTTGAGGGAGTGCTGTCGGGCAAGAGTGAAATGGGATTTGTAGGTTCTATAATTGAATCGTCGAAGTGTGTATATGAGCAGCTTTTAACAGAAAAACTTTTATTGATAGCTCCTTATCATGAGCGATTTTTAAGTATCCGGCAAAATGATATTCCCAATTTGTTGCGCAATGAATATTTTGTTTTAAGAGAGACCGGCTCTGGGACAAGACAAGAATATGAAGAATATCTTGCCAGTGTAGGAATCAAAATAAGTGAATTGAAAATCAGCGCAAGTTTTAATAATACGCAAAGTATAATTCATGCTGTGTCATGCGGACTAGGTCTGTCTATAGTATCTGAAATAGCTGCAAAAGAATATATAAACAACAAAAAGATTATGTCTATTCAGCTCGATGTTTTAACCCCAAGACATTTTTATCTTGTGCTAAAAAGGAATTGCACCGTTTCAGCGACAGCGCAATCCTTTATAAAATTTATCAAAAAACATAAAGAAACCAACTTTACACAAGACACAAATATCAAGGAGCAAGCTATGGCGAAAAATGAAAACAAAAAACAAAACTGTCAATGTCCAAAAACTGAGTGTGAAAATCACGGCAAGTGCGTATATTGCAAGCAAAAACATGAAAAATTAGGCGGATTGCCTTTTTGTCAGCGCTCTCAAAAAGAGTGCTTGCATACTAAAAACGATTAGGAGATGAAGAATTGATATGATTATAGCAGTAGATTTTGATGGAACTCTAGCAACCAATAATTATCCTTTGATTGGTGAGCCGATATGGGAGGTTATAAATTTCGTAAAAAAACGAAAAGAGATGGATGATACAATAATTTTGTGGACTTGCAGAGATGGTGTTCGTCTTAATGAGGCTATAGAGTGGACAAAACAACACGGGCTTGAATTTGACTATATCAATGAAAACTGTAAAGAGCGTATAAAAATATTTGGCAGTGATACCCGCAAAATATTTGCCAATATATACATAGATGATAAAGCCCTAAATCCTCAAACCACTGATAGTCTGACAACAGATTTTGAAGCATTATCAACACATATTTTGAAACATCGAAAATCATTGCAACATAACGAAGAAGGCGATATAATTACAAGCGGAGGCTAATAAAGATAATGACATTTGATGTCTTTAGCAAAGGTTATAAATGTAATGTTGATAAAAATCACGATAAAAATTATGTAACTACCATTTCGGGCGAAATCAGTGACATCATGAATACCGTTCTGATTGCGGAGAAAAACGCGCAGGCAAATGTCATTGCCCGCAGGGAGGAGGTCGCTTCCGACACGGAGCCTTCTGAACACTGCAAAATTGCTTGACGATAATGCTACGCTTTACAAGTTAAAAGAGCTTGAGTATTTAGAGAAGATTTGCGGCAAGGTCGGCAGTATTTCTGTCGGCGGCGGCAACCTCTTATCCGATCTTCAAAAAATCGTAAGTGTATCGCCCCCGCAGCTAAAAAGCAGAAGACCTGTGTGTTTCCTAAAACAAACAGGTCGTTCTTTCGTTTTTTTAGATACGCTCAAACAAAAGTTCCCGATAAACAGATGTATTATGATTTGACTTAATGAGGGATTATTGTTATACTTCAAACAGGTGCAAAATGTTATTTAGAGCGACCAGCGAAACAATATTATTTTTTGATAAAAACTCCGGAGATACAGGAATTATATCCGGAGCAGATTATTCAAATCTTTTAAACTGGATTGGCGGCGGACAGCTAAATCCTACGATTATTTATTTGACATCTAAATACAAACTGAATGAGACGGACAAAGACAATATTGTACTTGCTCTTCAAAATATTCATGAACCGATTCCAAAAGCATTTGCTGTGCCTGAAAGCCTGCATATTGAATTAACTTCGCGCTGCAAATTAAACTGTAAACAGTGCTATAAAGATAGAAGCATAGAAAAAGATATTGAATACGCAAGGTTGGAAATATTGATTGAAGAAGCGGCCTCAATAGGCGTGTTTCAAATAGCATTCGGCGGCGGGGAGCCTTTGCTATATCCTCACTTACTAAAAGCAATCAAAAAGGCTTCCGGGTATGGAGTGGGTGTTTCTATTACCACAAGTGGGCTTGGTTTGAATGAGCAACTTCTTGATTGTTTGTTGCAAGCGGGGCTTGATCATATTCAAATCTCATTAAACGGAAGTTCTGAAGAAATAAACTCAAAAACAAGGGACGGTTTTCAATCGGCAATGAGTGCATTAAAACTGCTGCCCGGCAAGCATAAAAATTTCGGAATTAATACGGTTTTAAGCAAAACAAACATAGCCGATATTGAGAATATTATCAATTATGCTTTAAGATTAAAGGCGAGAAATATTAACCTTCTAAGATATAAGCCAGCGATGAAAAACGGGATGGAGAGAATAGAACTTGATAATAGCGATTATGATTTGATTTTCGGTCTTTTCAAAAAATACAATAATAAAAACTTTTCCATTAAGGTTGATTCGGCGTTTGGAAATTTAATTGCGCATATCTATAAAGATAATTTAGATTCAAACTATACCGGTTGTACCGCTGGTCGGAGATTCATGGCGGTTGATTCTGACGGAAGCTTTAAGGTGTGCAGTCACTTAAAACAAACAGAATCTTTGAAATCAATTTTAGACTTTTGGCAAAACGGAAAGCTGGTTAAGCAAATCAGAGAAACGGAAAGTCAAATTAACGAACCTTGCCAGTCTTGCAACTACATAAATAATTGCCGAGGATGCCGAGCAATCTGCGAAAATAAATATGGTAATTTTTATGACGGCGAAAAAGACTGCTTTGTTTTTAGGAGGACAAAATGATACGGATATTCAATGGCTATGAAATTGATGGTTCTGATACTTCTTTTTATCTTTTAACGGATAAGAAGGAATTGCTGCCACGCTTGATAGATTTTTTTATCAACTTGCCGATTTTTGATAGAGCGAGGAGTTTTTGTCTTTCACTTAACATTAAAGATGCTTGGACGCCGCACCGTGGCATTGGTGATAGGTATGAGGAAAAAGGATTTGCGTTTGAAGATTATGGGCAACACAAAAAATCTATTTCAGAGGCAATTCAAAATGAAAAAGGCTTTTATTTTGTCGTGCCTTGCCAAATTCCGATGTTGCTTTCAAAAGATATTCGCAAAGAATTGTTTGAATTTACTGAAATCCGTCCGAGCGGAGAAAAAGAATATATAGGCATGAGCAGACCGGAGGGAGAATTAGAACGGGATATAAAAGAGGGCAACGAAGTATCTTTTTGGGTGTCATTTGAAAAAAGCAAGAGTGATTCGGACGATATTGACGGAATGATATTAAATCGCAAGTCTTTGGAAGACATTATTTCTAAACCGGCTTTCAGTATTTCATTTGGTTGCGGTCCGGGTTTTTATTATGAATATGCGGCTTGGATTATGAATAAAATTGCTTCGGAATTCCCCGAAATAGGAATTTACGGCGGACTTGATTGCGGTGGCGGTTTTAACAACGGTTGTACTTATGCAAATACAATTTATTCATATGAGAGATTTGAACTTCCGTGGAAAAAAGCCGAGTTTGCACTTTCGCAATTGACTCCGACCTATTTTTTGCCCATGAAAAGATTTTCACTTTGGGAAACAAAAAGAAAAGACTATGGCGATGATTATTTGTGCTTAGTTAATTCAATTGATTTAATAATGGGCAGGTATTTAAACAATCAACGAATGTTCGATTATTTGAGTCAAATCGGCAGAAATGACCGCGCGATTAGAAAAGACAAATATCAAGAGTTTTGTACTGCGCTTTATTCTGAGTCCAATATTTCTGATGAAGAATTGATAGCGACAACAGCTGTGGGTTTATTGATTAGGGTAATACCTTCTAAAAAAAAGATGAAAGACTATGAAATTAATCACGATGAATATATGAGACGGTGTTATCTTGTTGCGGTCAGAAAAGACGGACATATCGGTTGTGAAATATGGGTAAGAAAACAATATATAGATAAAGCAAAAGAAATTTTGTCTGAATTAGCAAAAAGGAGTTAAATTGTTTGACATCAGGCTGAATTTTGCATATAATAGCAATATCCTATCTTTGGAGGAAACTATCATGCGTGTAACAAATTTGGAAAAACTAATAATTTAGAATGGTAGAATCAGTTGCTATTTATAGCCACGGTTTTTCGCCGTGGCTTTTTTAATGTCTTCAAAGAGGTGACACGACTCCTCTTTTATATGGCTTGCCCTAAAATCGCCACGGCGGTAATCGATGATTACTTGGCGAATTAGGGCAGGCCATTTTTATTTATCAAAAACAAAAAGGAAATTTATGAATACTAAAAAATTAACTATCATCACGAATGATAAGAACTGGATGGAGGGCAATGCGATAAACCAAGCCTATGAGGTTTGCAAGTTGGACGGCGTCCAAGCAGCGTTCGCCATGCCCGACCTCCATGCGGGCAAGACGCCCATAGGGGTAGTTGTTGTCACAAAGGATAAGATTTACCCGCACTTAATAGGTACGGATATTGGCTGCGGAATGAGCATATTTTCCACCGGTATCGAAAACAAAAAAATCAAATTAGACAGATGGTGTTCGAGACTGAATACTATCAAAACTTTGGCGGCGGTTCCTAATACCGAATATCCCTTCGATTGTCCGATACCTGATTTTGGAAGCATAGGCTCGGGCAATCACTTTGCTGAATTTCAAGCAATCCACACTGTCTATGACGGGGATGGATTAAGGGAACTGGCTATGGACGGCAGTGAAATTTACATTACTGTTCACAGCGGTTCCAGAAGCTACGGCAGTAAAATCTTGCAAGAGTTTAGCAGTTACGACGGCTATGCAAGCGGCAGTAAAGAGGCAAAAGCGTATTTCTCAAAACACGATGACGCTTTATTTTGGGCGTCAAAAAACAGATATGAGTCGGCAAAAAAACTGATTGATTATTTGGGCTTTACTCAAGCGGTCGAGAGAAAAGTGGAATGCGACCATAACTTCTTAGAGGAATCCTGCGGCTTGTATTACCATCGCAAGGGTGTTGTTTCCGCCAAAGCCACCGCCGTTTTAATCGCAGGCTCAAGGGGTACTCTCAGCTATATCGTAAAGCCTACGGCGAAGTGTGCGGAATACGGTCTTAGCCTTGCGCACGGCAGCGGCAGGAAGTGGGCGCGCAGTATGTGCAAGCCCCGCATTCGGGAGAAGTATACTTTGGAAACAATCAAACGAAACAAATTCGGCGGTCAACTGGTTTGCCACGACTACGATTTGTTGTTTGAAGAAGCGCCCGATGTATACAAGAATGTAGACACTATAATTGCTGTATTGGAGAGTTATGGGATGATTGAGCGCATTGCCGCCCTTAAACCCGTGCTGACTTTTAAGGGGTGATTGTTATGTTGATACACTTAACAGCCGGGCGCGGTCCGGCTGAATGCGAATTGGCCGTCGGCAGATTCCTTACGATTCTGGCGCAGGAGTATGACATTGAAGTGTTGGCAAAAGAAGAGGGACGGTATGCGGGATGTTTTAAATCCGCACTTGTAAGGACGGAAATTAACAATCCGTCCTTGCAAGGCACAGTGCAATGGATTTGCAGAAGCCCTTATCGGTCGAATCACAAACGAAAAAATTGGTTTATCGGCGTTAATCAAGTTGATGAGCCGAAGGATTGCACATATGAAACCGGTAACGGCGGCGGGGTAATTTTTCAAACCTTCCGCTCGGGCGGCAAGGGCGGTCAGCATATAAACAAAACCGAATCAGCCGTTCGCGCCATTCACATCGCAACGGGGCTTACAGCAATATCAAGCGACGAACGCAGTCAGCACCAAAACAAGAAAACCGCCCAAGAAAGACTTTATGAGTTGCTGCGGCAGCGAAAGGAAGATTCTTTGCTTGACGAAAAGGACGCACTCTTTTTCAATCATAATAATCTGTCAAGGGGCAACCCTATACGAATTTATGAGGGCATAGGTTTTAAGAGAATATATTCAGGAGACTTATGAGAATAATATCAAATTTTAAGGACTACTACGATTTTGCGGGCTTTACCGAATATAGCAAAGATTATAAGGAGACTGTCTATATACGCAAAACTGAATTGAAAATAGCAGGCGCCGTGCTGGAATCTGTCGAAATCGAATGTCGCAGAAACTATCAACAATACGACAAAAAAATCATATCGGGGTGGTGGGAGAAAAATAAAAACATATTATCTTTGTCCGATACGCCGGTGGGTGTAAGGTCAGGTTGTCTTTTTGTGTGCGGAAAAGCTTATCCGTTTTTATTTTTGCGCGGCACGGCTCAAATCGGTGCGGAGGGTAAGGCGGGACAAATCAGAATATCACGCTTTTTTAACAATAGCATTAAAAACAGTGTTGACAAAAAATTAAAAAGAGCTTATTGGGAGAACTGTGAAAAAGACGGTAAATACGAAGACGACTTTAATTTTTTTAAGGTCTATTATTCGATTGACGAATTTTTTGAGGATGTATCGGTCGCGCATAACCCGTCTTATTACTTTTTCAGATGCAGAACCGACGAATATTATATGAAAGAATATCGTAAAGAGTTTAAGAAGTTCTTAGAATTCTATGACGGCAAGGATTTTACTGCGTTTCACTTAAAACTTGACAGCCCGCTTTTCTTAACGCTCTTTCAAACTAACGGCGTCAGGTACGGCGAAGACAGGCGCGAATATGAGTTCATCTTAAATCCAAATCTTTATGAGTTTGATTTTGTCAGAGTAATGAGCGGCGAAATAATGGCGCAAGAACTGGATATGTTCTTAGGCAATGTATTGGTGAAGGATGTCATGCCGCAGTGTTATCAGTCCGATTTAGACAAGCTCACGGCGCACGGTTTCGACTCTAAAATATCATTTAGAAATATAAAAGTCAAAAAATAAATCCAAATAACCAAAAACAATCTACAAACAACGCAAAAAATGCTTGCCATATTGCGTTGTTTTTGCATTGTCGGGTAAAAAATTCTTAAAAAAATTTTGAACCCCCCCCTCAAAACAGTTGACAAGCGATCTTGATATGCGTATAATGATATTATCATAATGCGAATAACAAAAACAAGGAGTCGCACATGAGCGATATATTTAATTACGAACACCCCTTTGTCTGTACCGATGCCGTGGTATTTACCATGAATACCGAGATGTCAGACAGTTACAGAAAACTGCCGGAAGTACAGTTAAAGATTTTGTTATACAAAAGAGAAGCAGAGCCTTTTATAAATAAGTGGTGCTTGCCGGGCGGATTCTTAAATATTGACGAAATGCCGGAGGATAATATTCGCAGAAAATTATTAGAGAAATCTAATGTCGAAAAGTGCTTTTTAGAACAACTATGCACTTTCTCGGATATTAAAAGAGATCCTCGCGCAAGAGTTATCTCGTTGTCGTATATCGGTCTTATGAATGAAGCCGAGTCAATGAAATTTGACAGCAGTGCAAAGTGGTTTGTTGTTCAGCAAAAGAACGGTCAAATATCTTTGAGAAGTGATGATGTTGCAATAAGCGAGTCAGACTTGGGCTTTGACCACTTTACAATAATAAAAGTTGCGCTTGAGAGGCTCAAATCCAAAATTCAGTATAGCGACATTATATTTAATCTATTACCCCAAGAATTTACTTTAACCGAACTTCAAAATGTGTTTGAGGTTATTCAAGACAAAAAAGAGTCGGTGGCTAATTTCAGGCGAAAGACAATGCGCATGGTCAGCGAGACGGAAAATTATTCGGGCGAAAAAGGGCATCGACCAGCAAAACTGTTCATAAGGAGGGAGACATTATGAAATTGTATCGTCCGATAGGACAAAAGGAACTTGACTTGATAAATGAAAGCGGATACAAAGAGTTTCCGCCGAGACTTGAATGGCAGCCTATTTTTTATCCGGTCTTATACAAAGAGTACGCTCGCCAAATCGCAAGCGAGTGGAACACCGAAGACGAGTTTTCGGGATATGTCGGCTATGTTTTGGAGTTTGAGGTCAACGATGACTATATCAAGCAATTCGATGTCCAGTCGGCGGGCGGAAAACAACACAAAGAATATTGGATACCTGCGAAAATATTAACGGAATTCAATAGCAATATTATCGGACTTATAAAAGTAATAGAAAAACATGAAAACCCAAAAAGGAAGGAGGATATCAAAATGAAAAAGTTACTGGTTGTCGTTGATATGCAAAACGACTTTATCACGGGGGCACTTGGTTCTAAACAGGCGCAAGCAATCGTGCCTTATGTAAAGGCAAAAGTTGAGCAGTTCAATAAAGAGGGACACAAAGTTCTTTTTACAAGAGATACGCATTTTGAGAACTATCTCTCGACTCAAGAAGGCAAGAATCTGCCGGTGCCGCATTGCGTCAAGGGAACAGACGGACACTTAATTGCTAAGGAACTAAATGCTGAAGGTTGTGAGGTTTTTGATAAGCTGTCTTTCGGCTCGATTGAACTTGCCAAGCGTATTGCAGAACTTGCAAAGAGCTGTGACGAAATTGAGCTTTGCGGTCTATGCACGGATATTTGTGTAGTGTCTAACGCGCTTATATTAAAGGCGCAGTTGCCCGAAACCAAGGTCGTAGTGGACGCGAAGGCTTGCGCCGGCGTTAGCGAAGAGAGTCACAATGCTGCGCTTTTAACAATGAAAATGTGTCAAGTAGAGGTGCGTTAATGTTTAAGGTAAACGGTACGCCGATAAAAATTGAGCGTTATCCCGATGAAACCTTACGGCTGAGTATCGCCGCACCGAGCGGCGAGGCTGTTATTGAATGGCTGTATGAGAAAGACGAGGAGATGGTCTTGTTCTTTATAGCGAAGCACTTGAAAGAACATGGCACCAAAAGGATAACGCTTTATATGCCATACATTCCTCATGCGAGAATGGACAGAGTTAAGAGTGATACGGAAGTCTTTACATTAAAATATTTTGCCGAGTTTATCAATTCGCTGTCCTTTGACAAAGTCATAGTAAGGGATGCGCACTCAAGCATATCGCTGTCAATGATAAACAATGTAGTTGAAGAGCCTATAAACGAGAATATAAAGCGCTTAATCTGCAAACTTCTTAAACCGGAAAAAGACATTGTATTTTATCCCGACGAAGGCAGCTTTAAGCGATACTCAAAGCTCATTGAATTTCCGAGTGCATATGGTGTCAAAAACCGTAATTGGCAAACAGGACAAATACTTGGACTCGATATCAATGGGAATTTGCCGGCACAGCCGTTTAATGTTTTGATAATAGACGACATATCAAGTTACGGCGGTACCTTTCTGCACTCGGCAAAAAAGTTAAAGGAATCCGGCGCAGACAAGATATATCTCTACATCACGCATTGCGAGAACTCGATACTAAAAGGCGAACTTATAAACTGCGGTCTTATCGAAAAAATATACACAACCAAAAGTATCTATATCGGAGAGCGTCCGTTAATAGAAATTATGGGAGGGAATCAAAATGAAAAACTATAATCCGTTACTGCTGTTGGACTTTTACAAAACGACCCACCACGAGCAGTATCCCAAGGGGCTTACAAAGATCGTATCGTATTATACGCCGAGAATGTCGCGCATCAAAGATGACGATAAACTTGTGATGTTCGGACTGCAAGCGTTTATCAAAGAGTACCTTATCAAAGAGTTCAACGAGAACTTTTTTAAGAGAGATAAGACCGAGGTGCTTAACGAATATAAGCGCGTTATTGACTGCACTCTCGGCAAGAACATTGTCAACTATGACAAAATTGGAAAACTGCACGACCTTGGGTATTTGCCGATTGAAATCAGAGCCATAGACGAAGGTGAGCGGGTGCCTATCAAAATCCCTATGTTTGAGATTACCAATACTCATCCCGATTTTGCTTGGCTTGTCAATACTCTTGAAACGGCTTTAAGCTGTACATTATGGCATACGCAACTGTCGGCTAACATCGGATTCCGATACAGGAAAATCGTTGACAAGTATTATGCAATCAGCGTTGACGATAATATCCCCCGTTCCAGTGCCGTAGGCGATTTCAGTATGCGAGGTCAAGAAAGCATAGAGAGTGCGGCAAAATCAAGCGCCGGATTTGCGTTATCGTTTCTGAATACAGCAACGGTTCCGATGATACTGTATTTTGAAAACTATTATAACTGCAACATTGAAAAAGACCCTGTAGCATTTGGCTTGACTTCTACGGAACACAGCGTAATGTGCAGTAGCTTTGCTGTTGACGGCGATGAGATTACTATGTTGAGAAGATTGCTTACCGAAATCTATCCGCATGTCAGCTTTAATGTAGTATCGGACAGTTACGATTATTGGAATTTTGTTAACAATATTATTCCAACTTGCAAAGATGAGATTTTGGCGCACAAGGGTTTCTTAGGTGTTCGTGGGGATAGCGGAGACCCCGTCAAAATTGTTACGAAAACGGTATTCAAGCTGTGGGAAATATTTGGCGGAACAACCAACAGCAAAGGCTTTAAAGTGCTTCATCCAAGCGTTAAGGCGGTTTACGGCGATAGTATTACACCTCAGCGATTAGAAAAAATATACGAGGTTTTAATCGAAAACGGCTTTGCTTGTAACAACGCTTCCTTAGCTTCCGGCAGTTTTTCTATGCAGTGCTTAGAGGAAGGCAGCAAATTAAATCCTTTTACAAGAGACACTTACGGCATAGCAATCAAAGCGACTTACTGCGAGGTGAACGGCAAGCCGATACAAATATTCAAAGATCCCAAAACCGACTTGGGATATTTCAAAAAGTCTCAGCGCGGAATGTGCGTGGTTTATCGTAAAAAGGACGGAGAGTTAGATTATAAGGACGGCTACGATACGACTACGATAAAAACAATTGAGGATGAAAATTTATTAAAACCCGTATTCGCTAACGGAAAAATGCTGAGGGAGCAGTCGCTTGCCGAAATAAGAAATAAATTGCACAAGGGAAATTTCTAATTATAAAAATCGTTGACGGGGATTTATTTAATACCTCTGCTAGGAACGGAATTTGTAATGAGCCTTGAAGCGTAAGAATAAATCGGTTGGAGTTTTTACAATATTCGCTCCCGTACCTTTTACATTAACAATAGTAGCGTCATTATCAAAAGCAATTTCATAAGGGACGCCGCCAATGTGGGCAAATATATCTTTTAATCCTTGCGACATAGATTCGCCAGACTTGCCACGATATGCCTGACAATATACTGCATTTGAATAAGGAAAAGCAATGACTAACAAATGTCCTTGCATTTTTTCGCCTTTATATAAATAATAGAAATCTGCAAAATCCACCTGTGCTTTTGCAGGATTATGAACAAGCGGAATGTATTGTTTGTTAAGAGAGTAAAATTCTCGTCGCACCTTTAGAAAGTGTTTTTTAGTAAGGTAGTATGAACAAGGAAAATCGGGATGTAATTCTTTCAGCAACTCAAACATTCGTGTTCCTGTAATCCGCTGTTTATAATGACCGTTACGCTCTTTTTGTAAAAACAGTTTCATATCTTTCTCATATGGAATTATTTTGTTGTTATAATCATACCGAGCTTTTCTTGGCTTAGGACTCCAGTCAGTAGCCTTAACATATTTACTGACGGTATTCGTCGAGCAGTTCATACGACGGGCGACATCGGTCATTGTCATGCCTTCGTCGTAATATAAAGAGCGGATTCGGTCAATTTTTCTCATAGATAGCATAAGTTTTTCTCCAAAGTGGGATATAATAGTTTTAAGATTATTTCCAATTTGTTTGCCCAAAAAACTTGTGCTATATGACGAGTCTGCTTGCACAAAATTCAAAACTAAAATTGCACGAAATTTTGAGTCTAAATGAAAAAACTCTGCGCCTAAAAGCACAGAGTTTTTTCGTACATTTGTACACGACCGACAGTATTTTCGTGATGGGTAGGGGGGATTGAATCCTCCCAACTTTTGCACCGTCGAGCGGTGCGGAGTTTCACACGAAAAAAGACGGAAATCAAGAACTCCGTTCTGTCGTGTCTTGATGGCAAAACTGAACCAAAAGTAACCATTTGTTATTTTTTTATTTTACCGATTGAACGAAAAGTAATGTGAACGAAAAGTAGTGTGAACGGAAAGTAATAGAACGAAAAGTGGCTTAATTTTCGCTAGTATGCTACAAGTTGCGACAAAATAACCGGCTAATTTACATATCCTAAGTCGAACTTTGGTCGATTGAACGAAAAGTGGTTTCTGAATAAATCAAGTTATAAAATCAAGTTTTGTGATTGAACGAGAAGTAATTTTGACCAAGTTCAAATCCCTACCACAAAAAAGACAATGTGGCGATTGAACGAAAAGTAGCTGTTTTGTAGTAGCCTTGCTTTAATGCTATTTATATTCGATTATAAAAAAATAAACAAAGTAGCATATTTTATTTGCAGTTTTCGATTATTTTTGCTAAAATTAAGGAGTCTAATTATTGCTTGCATTTTATGTTTGCATTATACAACATGGAAAAATATGAGTGATATTTTTGAGAAGCAAAAAAGATCTGATATTATGAGTGCGGTTAGAAGCGACAATAATAAATCGACCGAATTGAAACTCATAGATATTTTTAAAAATCTGGGTATTAAAGGCTGGCGACGTAGTTATAAGGTTAAAGGCAAACCTGATTTTGTATTTTTGAAAGAAAAAATCGCCATGTTTACGGATGGTTGTTTTTGGCATGGGCATAGTTGCAGAAATATTTCGCCAAAAGACAATAGCGAATATTGGCGCAAAAAAATTACTGCCAATAAAATGAGAGATGTTATTGTTGGCAATCATTTGCGATCTCTTGGCTGGAAAGTTGTAAGAATATGGGAATGTGAACTAATAAAGAAAAATTGCCACATTGCGATTGCTAAAATGAAAGATGTTTTAGTAGTGGTAGATAAAAAGTAATAAGATATAAAATTTTTTGTTGGAAATATGATGAAAGTAGGAGATTTAGCAAATGCACGATATATCGGATAAATTCGCCGACATATCGTGCATTTTTGTTTGACTATTAAAATAGTATATAGTATAATTGTATGTGTGGAGGCAATATACAGATGATTAGCTACGCAAGATTGTGGAAAATTCTTATTGATAAAGATATGACAAAGATGCAACTCAAGCAAGACACAGGTATAGGCTCAACAACCTTACAGAAGTTAATTCATAATGAGCCTGTATCTATGCAGGTAATAGTAAAGATTTGTCTTTTGCTAGAATGCAATGTAGGCGACATCATGGATATAGGAGCAACAAAGTGAAACTAACAGGAATATCACTATTTACTGGTGCAGGCATCGGTGAAACATACCTAAAAGATATAGGTGTGAATATAATTGTTGCGAACGAACTGTTAGAGAAGCGAGCAAATTTGTATCGAAAGTTGCATCCAAAGACAAATTTGGTTTGTGGTGATATAACAAGCAACGAAACCACTAAAAGAATATTTGAAGCGATAGATGGTAGAAAAGTAGATATAATAATTGCTTCGCCGCCGTGCCAAGGAATGAGTGTCGCAGGGAAGAACCGAAATCAAGAGACGATGGTTGATGATAACCGCAATTACCTTGTTATGAATGCTATTTTCCTTATTGAGAAGTTAGCACCGAGGTATGTCATTATTGAGAATGTTCCTGCACTCCTTAAAGTAAAACTGAAGTATAAAAACAGCCCTTGGAGCGTGATGGATATTTTGAATGATAAGTTTGGTAAAGAATACGACATTGAGGCAAAAGTTTTAGATTCTGCTGATTATGGAGTTCCACAAACTAGATTAAGAGCCATAATCAAATTAAGTAAAAAAGGTTCAAGTTGGAACTGGCCGCCAAAGGTGTCTAAGAAAACAACAGTCAAAGATGCGATAGGGTATTTGCCAAGTTTGGAATCAGGACAGTCTTCAAATATAAAATGGCATTATGCTCGCAAGCACGATGTTAGACAAGTAGAATGGATGAAACATACACCCACAGGGCAGTCCGCAATCACAAACAAAGTACACTACCCGCAAAAAGAAGATGGCACGAGGGTCAAAGGATATGAATCGTCATATCGCAGAATCAAGTGGGATGAGCCATCACCAACAATTACTATTAGGAGCGATGCAATAAGTTCTCAAAGAAATGTTCACCCCGGAAGACTTTTGGAAAATGGCGAATATTCAGATGCTCGTGTGCTTACGCCGCTTGAAATTATGATATTAAATTCTCTGCCTATAGACTGGAATGTTCCAGCTGATACACCAGAGATATTGATGAGGCAGTGCATAGGCGAATCAATACCGCCGTTATTGATAAAAAAACTTGTACAGGAGATAAAAACACATGGCGAATAAAATTAAAGCAATATCTTTGTTTGCTAGTGCTGGCATTGGCGAACTACTATCACACGACACCGTTGATGTCGTTGCAGCAAACGAACTCCTGCAAAAGAGGGTGGATTGTTATTCTTTTTTCTACCCAGATACGGAAGTTGTGTGTGGGGATATTGTCAGTGACGAGATAAAAGATAAAATGATAGAAATAGCGAGGCAGAAAAATGTTAAAATGCTTATCGCAACACCGCCGTGTCAAGGTTTGAGTACGCTAGGAAAGAACAAAGTGCAAGGACATTATGAGGTGGACAAAAGAAACTTTTTAATTTTGTCTATTTTTCCAATTATAGATGCGTGTGGTTTTGATTATGTTCTTATTGAAAATGTGCCAACTTGTTTAGAGATGTTATACCCTTACGAAGGCGAGTATAAGAACATTTTGACTATACTTAATGAAAGGTATTCGGATAAATTTACAATAGATGCACGAGTGCTTAATGCTAAGGATTACGGGATATGCCAATCACGCCCACGAGCGATTATTAAACTTTATAAAAAAGGCTTAAAATGGTCGTGGCCAACAACACAACAAGAAATTCCTTTACAAGAGGCGATTGGGCATTTGCCAAGTCTTGAGTCAGGAATGCAGAGCGACATAAAATGGCACTATGCTAAAACTCAAAACGATAGAGCAGTGCTTGCATTGCGACATACACCAACGGGGAGGAGTGCAATAGCAAACGAGGTGCATTATCCTAAAAAAGAAAATGGCGATAGAATAAAGGGCTTTCACAATACTTTTAAGAGAATGTCATGGGATGAGCCTTGTCCAACAAGGACTACATTTAGTGGGAGTATGAGTTCCCACAACAATGTACACCCCGGAAGACAACAGGACGATGGAACTTATTCGGATGCTAGAGTATTAACTTTGTTGGAAACATTTATTGTATCTTCAATCCCAACGGATATTGTTTTTCCTCAAGAGGTGTCGGACACATTTATTAGAACAGTTATAGGTGAATCTATTCCACCTAAATTATTGCAACAAGTAATTGAAAGGATAGGGAGGGAATAATTATGCCAAAGATGGTAGCCAAAGACAGATGGATTTTATATAAGCATACTTGTAATTATGAAATTATTAAAGCTATTGCACTTGATGTGAAAAATAATTGCAGAGCTGACATTTCTAATGAAGAGAGAACTAGGATGCAAGAGCGACAAGCGGCTCTAAATTTATATAAAACAAGAAATCCGCATGATAAACCACTGGATTCAATGAATCATAGAATAAATACGCTAGAATATTTTATGTTGGGATATGAGAGCAAGGTTGCAGGCAATAATCAGTTTATCTTTTCGCCACTAGGTAACTTGTTTCTTGATAGAACGGGAAAGCCAGAGATTCAAAGAAAAATTTTCATTGCGATGCTTTTTGGAATGCAACTACAACACCCAGCAAATGGAACGCCGAAGTGCTTTCAGCTGTTTCCTTTTAGGTTAATATTTAAGTTGCTAACGGACAGTAGGCTTTTGGGCAGGTTGTATAGCTATGAGTATGCGTGCCTAATAGCTTTTACAAAAGAAATTTGTGATGCCTCTTATGAGGCACTTGTTAATAATATGTTGGTTTTAAGAAATAAGCCTAGTTTGGAAATTGCTTCTTTGGCTAAGGCTGATGAGCATACTTATGTGAATAATGTGCATGAGTGGAGTTATATGAGAAGTTTTTTAAGTGAAATAGGCATAATGCTTGAAACTCAAGGAAATGTTCTTTGTAAGTTGGTGCATCCACCAAAAACTAATTCTAAAAGCAAGCCTACTTCACGACCACTTACAGATGGATATATTGAAATCTCAAGTAGTGAAGTAGACTTTATTACAAGGATGTTGACTCAACATGATTTTAGGCAAAAACCGTTATTATTAGATGATGCAGAACGCCTTAAGATAGATGTCATTAAAGAAATTTATTCATTTTATCCGAGAGAGTTGCTTGTTGAAATTGGAGAAAATGTTGATGAGCAATTTGAACTTTTAGAGTTGCCTAAGCTAATTGAAATGTATGCAAACAACCCTGAGAACAAGACGGCATATCTATTTGAGGATGTCCTTGCAAAAGGTATGAATATGTTTAGCAATGTAGAGGCTACTCGCATTGGAGGAGCAGACAACACTGATATTGAGTGCTTGTATTTAACCTTAAAGAAAAAGTTTGCTGTTGATGCAAAATCTACTGCAAACAAATTGCTTGGAATAAACGCAGGAAGAATGAGAGCGCATAGGGAAGATATTGGAGGCGAGTACACGATTATTGTGACACCGAGATATGTGCCTGCGGCGAAGAGAGATATTGTCGGCACGCCAAATGTAATTATCTTAGCAAATACATTTGCTGAATATTTGTATAACCATATTTACCACGATGTGAGAGATATTGATTATAAAGATTTTGATGACATTATTATATCAAATCTAGGAACTGATGTAAGTAAGCAAATATCTGATTTAACACTGCAAAAATTTGCAGCCGTTTGTTAAAAGTATAGCTAAGATAAATGACCAAAAACACATTCAAAAAGTATGTAATTCTTATGGCACAAAAGTTACGGCAGAAAACGCAGAGGCTCTCTACAAAGAAGTTAGACAGCTCATTTTTGCCAATACTCCTAAAAAATTTTTCAATACTTTTTCAAAGCTGTTCCAAGACAAAGCATTTTTCGTCAGTGTTATGAAAGCAATAGACAATGCGATTTATAACAGCTTGCGGCAATAGGAGGTAAGATGGCAGAAGAAAAGAAAAATAAGAAGAAAATCCCTTTCGTTAGATTCGGAGGATGGGTCAAGCACCGCTTTAGTAAAAAGAAAAAGGTTGAAGCGGAGCGTGTGTATTGTAGCAACACACCTTATGCAGTTCTTGACGATGAGGGAAATTATGTTTATGAAGAATATGCTACATCACTTCACGAAAAAATAGAGGCTAAAAAGGCGGATTACAATATAGGCATAATTGCTCCTTATGGAGCGGGCAAAAGTAGTTTAATAGCCACTTACAAGAAAAAGTATAAACTTAAAGACAGCGAAACTATTACTATTTCTCTTGCAAATTTTAATGTAGAGAGCGGGCAGAGTGATAAGGAAGAGTTGCCTAGCGTGATAGAAGTACAGGGGCAAGACAAGATAAAGCACAAAGGCAAAGAGAAATCATGCCAAGTATATAATTTTGAAAAGACTAATCCTTGTATGGACTTAGAGGGCAATATAGAGAAAAGCATTCTTCAACAAATTCTCTATCGTGAGAGTGCTAAGAAGTTGCCCAATTCTCGTGTGGCACGATTAGACACATTTCATGGAGTAAGAGCATTTTTAATTTCGCTATTTACAATTTTGATTTTGGCGGCGGGAGTTTTTGTTGGATTGGCGATAGCTGATATATTTCCTGCTGGAGTAAAGAACGCAATAATCATTATTTGCTCAATATTGTTGAGTATTTTGTTGTTGACATTGCTATACATTCTCTTAAGAAATGGGATATTAAAAAAAGTCAAAATTAGAAAAGTAGAGTTTGAGCTTGATTTGGGAAATACACCTAGTGGCGGCTTGTCCCCGCTAAATCGTTTTTTAGAAGAGATTATATATTTCTTTCAAAGGACAGGATGCAAGATAGTTTTTGTTGAAGACTTAGATAGATTTGATAGTTTATCAATATTTTCAAAATTGCGTGAACTAAATACAGCCATAAATAATGCCGTTGTTGTTTCGCAACCAGTCAAGTTTGTGTACGCAGTCAAAGATACAATGTTTCCTGATGAAACGACAAGAGCAAAATTCTTTGATGGGGGCATAGTTTCGCTTTCTCCAGCACTCACTTCTGCGAATGCTTATGCGAAGTTGATGCTTAGGCAAGAGCATTTGGTTAAGCTTGGAATGGAGATTGAGGACAAGGATTTTTTCCTTAAGACTATAGCAGGATATATTACCGAGATGAGAGTTCTAAATAACACCATAAATGATTATATTTTGATGTTTAAGGAGCTGAAATTCACTAAGGATAATGGCGAGGCGACAAGAAAATTATTTGCATTGATGGTTTATAAAAACCTTTATCCCAAGGTTTATGCAGAGCTACAAGTTGGCAAGGGAGAGATTGCACAAGTATTATTACACAAGAGAGAATTTTTATCTGCACAAATTAAGCCGACAAGAGACGAGTATGATGTAGCACGAGCGGAGTATGAGAAAATAACAAGTCAAATTCAATGGGATTTTAATTTATTGAAGTCTATTGTACAGGGGATAGTATTGAGGTATGGGCATAGTTCTTATGGAGCAAGTAACACGCTTGATGCCTTAACTCCAGCGGATGGATTTAGCACGCTAAAGAGAGGAGCACAAATTTCAGTTGCTAATAAAAGCAGCGGACAAAATCATTATTTGACATTGCCCGAAATCAATGCACATTTGAAGCCTCATACTGTTGAGGGGCTGGAAAAAGAAATTAGTGACAGGTCTCTAGGCAAGGCTCTAGTCAAAGCGGACGAAGTTGGTACACTTGCAAAAGAGATTGATGCAATAGCGCGATACAGCCTAAAAGAGGCGTATGAGAGGTTTGTGAAAGGCGATGTGCTAAAAAGAGTAGAGTTGTTTTCTGCGCATATTGAATGTTATGATGCAAAGAGACTAATAAACCGTCTTGCGATTTTTTTGCTTTCTAATGGATATATCGCAGAAGATTATATGAACTATATTACAAGAGAGCAGGGAGTATTGAGTGAGCAAGATAGAGATACTAGAGCCTCAATTTTGGCGAGAGCAAAATTGGATTATGCACAAGTCATAGAAAACCCAGAGGGAATGATTTATGAATTGCCACCAGAATATTTTTCTTCCGAGGATGTTTTATATTTTGAAATTGCAAGAGCGTTTTGCATGAGTGAGATAAAAAGTGAAGAGTTTACCGACAAGAAAAATAGATTTTTTGCCCACTTATCGTCAAGCAATGGAGATATTGGTGCAAATGATTTTATTTTGAAATTTTTTGCCGCAGATGCTATCACCGAAACAGAAAAGCGAATTTTTATAGAGATATTAGCCAAACAACATTTGAAGATAGCTGATGTGGTATTGAGATATGCTGATAAAGAATTGCAAGCAAAAATAATAAACATGATGTGCGAAATTTGTTCGCTGGATATTTTGAAAGCCCAAAATGTTGAAAATGTTATAACAAAGTATATATCTAGCAAGCCAAAGTATTTGGATAGCGTTCCTAGTTTTGATTCAAAAAGATTTGGGGATATGCTTGTAGGATTAGGGATTACGCTTTTTGATTGCAGTTGCGATAAAGCTAGTTTTGAACGCCTTAAAATTGTGCTTCAATATGAGAGGTATGTTTTAAGCAGTAACAACACTAAATTTTTACTTGTTGAATTTTTAGGTGTAGATAAAACGCAGGCGGACACAGCAACATACTCAAGTATTTTGTCTTGTGACAATGACCACATAAAGGATTATGTTAATAAAAATTTGGTTGTACTTCTTAAAGAGGTAGTGTTGAAAAATAAATTAGTCAAAGAGGGGCAAGAGGCGATTGATGAAATACTCTTATCGCCTAGCGTAACAACAGAGCAGAAAAAGGAATTTATTGAAAAGCAGGACAGTTCTAAGCTATTCAATATAAGTATTGACTATCATAATGATTTTATTATTCACGCATTAGAAAAGCGGAAGATTGCCCCGACATGGGACAACTTTTTGTGCTGTTGGGCTAAATTGCACGGGGCGGTTGCAAGTATTATAACTAACAAAGTATTACCAGTTATAAAAGAAAGCATAAAAGCACTGTCAAAGTGTAAGATTGATGCAAGTACCGAGTTGGCAGGATTTGTAGCACAGCAGACATTTGCTGATGGGGAATTTGAGCAGTTGATAAAAGGATATACTGGGAGCGTAACGCAGACTGAAAAGATATTAGATGTGGGTAACTATGCGCTGTTAATTAAAAATGGCAACATTCCTTTTTCGGTTGAAGCTCTTACTGATTTAGTTAATCGAAGTCCAATCGGGCGCAAAGCCATTGAGGCATTCGCAGAAAAGCATGAGGTTGAAGTGAAAAACAATCTTAGCATTCTCTCGGGAAAAACGGGAGCGATAATTTCGTATAGCCCTATTTCATGGCTAAAAAGACAGCTCTATCTTGATTATGGAATAACTGAAGCTGATTTTGTGGTATCGGCAATAGATGCAATCCTTGAGGAAGTAAAGAGGGGATTTGTTATTCCGTTTGAAAAAGTTAAAAAAATAATGGAACACTTCAGCATTGATATGAGCTACAAAATTGAATTTTTTGAGCTATGTATGGGGAATGAACCAAAGCAAAACATTGAGCTGGTTTTGCCGCACCTGCCACTTTATCAAGCAATTACAACTGAAACCAAACCATTTAGAAAACCTAAGGCAGATTATAATGAGGCAGTTCTAACAATTTTGAAGAGCAAAGGCGTTATCAATTATAAATCGGCAACCAAAAAAGAGTTTGAATTTAGTTAGACAATCGACAAAGATATATAAAATACCACAGCAGCATAAGGAATTGGGTTTATGCAATCTTAGGATGGAGTTGGGGTGGCGAAACAAAGAATTATTTCTGACACACAAACTAATTGCAAAGGAACTAGGATTTGAAAATTATCTAAGTGCATTTGCAGGATTTGACAACGCATTGGCAATGGGCAAAGAAGACAATAAAAGACATCGTTTTACAAATTACTTATTTTTGATTGCTCGAATATTAGATGCTTATATGCGTAAGGACTATGCAGAAGTTTTGCGTTACTGCGATAAGCCCATCAAAAAACTTGCAGATAAAGAAAGTATAGCAAAAAGCATAGAAGAGAGAATTATAAATTTGGAGAGTTCGTGCTTAGATGTTGTTGAAGAGTTAGTAAAAGCGGGAGTTCTAAAATTACCGAATGAAGCGTTGTCTACTGAAAAGGAAAAGGAAATAGCACTTTTAGACAAATTGAAAGCAGTATCGTTACAAAAGGGTCTGACTTGACTATTTTTGAGCAGACATTAAAATTATTGTATGTATGCTTTTCAAGAGCCAAGAAAAAATTAGTTGTTTATTTCCCCGTACCTAATCCCGTGGTATTGCAAAAAGCAAAAGATTGGTTTGGAGACAGTAATGTGATTGAAATGTAATATTTAAGAGCCGCAGTTTTCAAAACCGACAAAAAATTATAAAAAGTATTTTCAAACCTCATGAAAATTCGTTGACACGAGGTTTTATGTTGTGCAAAGGAAAAAAGGGTGGCAGTTATAGCGAGTAATAGATTCTCTAAAGACCGCAAATGTTTTTCAATTTCTCGTATTCAATTACACATTCTTCCGCCATTTTGGTTGCGAATGCTACCGCTTTATCAAAACCATCTTTAACATAAATTTCGTGCATAATACGCAAATAAGCCTTTTTCACTTTCTTATCTGCATCAATTAAAAAATTCCTTAACACCTCTGGAAACTCGCCAAGGATAGCACAATGTTCTAAAGCATTTGTTTTGACAGACAGCAACTTCAAATATTCGCCCCAGTTGTAGCAGGTGGCGGAGTTAGGGTAAAAAAGGCGAGGCAGTTCACAAATGGGATTAAAAAATTCATCGTAGAAAAACAATTTGTCATGCGTTGTTTTTATTTGAACAATTTTTCTATTAAAGCGTGGAGAGAGATAGTAGTGGTGTTTGCCGGCGATAGAAACGCAGCCCATTTCATTGCACATTCGTTTTTTGTAGGAAGCAACATCAAATTCTATTTCCGGTAGCGGCAACAAATTTTTCTTATCAGTATCAAACAATTCGTTTACCATAGTTTTGAAATAGCCTTTACGGCGACGGTGTAATGCCTTGTCGCAAGCAATCAATAGTTCTCTGTTAAATTCCTCAAAATCAGTTATCTCTGGCATAGGCGATAACATTTGCATTCGTACAGTTTTGATGCCGACTTCAACGCTTGCTTTTTCGTTAGGTCTGTATGAATTGCAAAAGTAAGAGCGGAATTTGTAATGAGCTTTGAAACGCAAGAAAAGGTCGGAGGGAGTTTTTACAATATCCGCTCCTGTACCTTTTACATTAACAATGGTAGCGTCATTATCAAAGGCAATTTCGTATGGCACACCACCAATATGAGCAAATATATCTTTTAACCCTTGTAGCATACACCAGACTTGCCTTTATATGCTTGGCAATACACTGCATTAGAGTAGGGAAATGCAATGACTAACAAATGACCTTGTATTTTTTCGCCTTTGTGTAAGTAGTAGAAATCTGCAAAATCGACCTGTGCTTTTGCGGGGTTGTGAACAAGCGGAATATATTGCTTATTGAGAGAATAAAATTCTCGCCGCACTTTTAGAAAGTGTTTTTTAGTAAGGTAGTATGAACAAGGAAAATCGGGATGTAATTCTTTTAGCAATTCAAACATCCTTGTCCCTGTAATTCGTTGTTTGTAATGACCGTTGCGCTCTTTTTGTAATAGCGACTTCATATCCTCTTCGTATGGAATTATTTTGTTGTTATAGTCATATCTAGCTTTTCTGGGCTTAGGACTCCAGTCAGTAGCTTTGACATATTTACTGACGGTATTAGTTGAGCAGTTCATACGACGAGCAACATCAGTCATAGTCATTCCTTCGTCGTAATACAAAGAACGGATACGGTCAATCTTTCTCATAGATAGCATAAATTTTTCTCCAATGTTGGATATAATAAATTTAAGATTATTTCCAATTTGATTGTGAGAAAAACTTGTGTAATGTAACGAGTCTGATTGCACAAAATTAAAAACTAAAATTGCACGAAATTTTGAGTCTAAAAGAAAAAACTCTGCGCTTTTTATCGCAGAGTTTTTTCATACATTTGTACACGACCGACAGTATCTTCGTGAGGGATAGGGGGGCCTCAATCCTCCCAACTTTTGCACCGCCGAGCGGTGCGGAGTTTCACACGAAAAAAGACGGAAATCAAGAATTCCGTCACTTCCGTAGTGTCTTGATGGCAGGAGCAGTAAGACTTGAACTCACCTCACTGGTTTTGGAGACCAGGGCACAACCTCTATACCATGCTCCTATATCGATTCGTGGATTGTCCTTAGCGGATAGTAAAACTCCGTGACATTTCAACAAATCATAAAACTACACTTTATTATAATATACATTTTTTTCTAAGTCAATTGTTTGACAAGGGAAAATCAAATTTGGTAAA
>Ga0123355_10002474_pt1 | contig 26151 bp, 24 predicted proteins | sample TergutEmb28metaG_3_FD_89872 | JGI IMG/M metagenome (GOLD analysis project Ga0123355, IMG submission 89872) | Embiratermes neotenicus P1 segment gut microbial communities from Petit-Saut dam, French Guiana - Emb289 P1 | ecosystem: Host-associated > Arthropoda: Insects > Digestive system > Gut ...
AAGGCAAAATCTGCTGAACGGCAGGCTTGGTGCTATAAAAACCTTGATAATACCATGTCGTTTGACAACCATTGTTTTCCTTGATTGTACGGCATTTTTTTGGCAAGTGCGTAACTCGTGTTAGTGAGAACACGCCCTACATCAACAGTTGCAATAACTCAGCTACATTTGCCACTCCATATACCTTTATGCCATCGGGGATGCGCAAGCCTTTCAAATGGGACTGAGGCACTATGCACTGGGCAAATCCCAATTTATATGCTTCTGCTACGCGCCTTTCTGCCATTGTTACGGAACGTAATTCGCCAGTTAAGCCAACTTCACCCAAAACCATACAGTGGGGGTCTACTGGTCTATTTTTATAACTGGAAGCAAGTGCGGCGATTACTGCGGCATCTGCGGCTGGCTCCATAATTTTCATTCCGCCAGCTACATTGACATAACTGTCATATGTTTGCAATTTATATCCTGCTCGCTTTTCAAGCACAGCCATTAGCATAACCACACGGTTATAATCCATGCCCGTGGCTGTTCGGCGCGGTGTGCCAAATTGCGTAAAACTGCACAATGCTTGTACTTCAGCCAAAATTGGTCGTGTACCTTCCAGACAGCAGGTAATAGCGGAGCCAGATACATTTAGTGGTCTTCCAGCTAACATATATGCAGAAGGGTTGTCTATTTGGCATAACCCTTTCTCACGCATCTCAAATACACCTATTTCATTGGTAGAACCAAAACGGTTTTTTACAGCACGGATTAATCGATAACTTTCGCGGCGTTCTCCTTCAAAATACAGTACTGTATCTACCATATGTTCCAACATACGTGGCCCTGCTAACGCGCCTTCTTTGGTAACATGCCCTACTATCATTACTGCGGTACGGCCTTCCTTAGCCATTCTCATTAATTGAGCAGTGCATTCTCGTACTTGAGTTACGCTTCCAGGGGCAGAAGCCACATGACCACAAGCCATTGTTTGAATAGAATCAATCATTAATAATGCGGGCTGAGTTGCAGTAACGGCCTCCATTACTGTATCCATATCCGTTTCGGCCAATATATAGGTTCTATGGGTATCTACCCCAAGACGGTCAGCACGCATTTTGACTTGCCGCGCGCTTTCTTCGCCTGAAACATACAGGCAAGTATGTCCGCTTTCATCTAAGTGGCGGCATATCTGCAAAAGCAATGTAGATTTTCCAATGCCAGGGTCGCCGCCCAGCAACATTAACGAACCTTCTACAATTCCGCCGCTTAACACCGTATCCAATTCTGAAAGTCCAGTGGCCATTCGTTGGCCATCTGCTTCCGCACTTGATGAAATATCCCGTAATTGTGCGGGCTTGGTAGTAGCATTAGTACGCGAAACGGCAGTTTTTTTCACAGCCGATGAACGTACTGTTGCTATAGTTTCTTCCATAGTATTATATTGCCCACAGGACAAACAGCGTCCCATCCAACGTGCCGTTTCGTAACCGCATTGGTTACAAATATAAACTGTTTTTTCTTTTGTAGCCATTTAGAATTCCTTTCATTACAAAAAATTTGTCTAAATTATTCTTATCGCATTTGGCAGAATTTCAAATTCTAAAGAACCCGAATGCTCACTTAAATTACCATCCATACAAAGCGTTGTACTAGTGTCTGTAGGTGTAATAATGCAACGCTTACATTCAATATACTGCACTTCTTTAAGGTAGATATGCCGTTCTGACAGAACAGTGGGAAACAGCCCAAAAGTCCTAATACGGCTTAGCTCGCTTATCAAACACAAAGTAATATATCCATCATCTATTCGAGCTGAAGGTGCAATTCTCATTCCGCCTCCATAATATTGACCATTGCAAACAGCTATAAGGGTATAACGGCCATCAATTTCATATTCTTTTTCAGAATCCTGGATGCGTATATGTAGCCCTAAGTTTTCATGCTGGGCTATACTTATAAAAGCCGAAGCAAAATAAGCCTTTTCACCCAATATACGCTTAAAACGTTTTGCATTACGTACTATACGTGCATCAAGCCCAATATTTGCAACATTAAGGCAAGCTTTGTCGTTTACACGAATAGCATCCACTGCGTATTGTTCGCCCTGCAAGATTCGTTTAAGGGATAAGGATAAAAAATCTGGTTGTGTCATAAAAGATGTTATATTTTCAAAATGCGCAAAATTTGAAAATGTTTCAATATTAGTTGAGTTATCTAATTTATCTGTTTTAGATATTTTTGCAAATGAGCGCGCCAAGTCATTCCCGCTTCCGCAAGGAATAATCCCTAAAGGAATTTGGCATTCTTGTGTATTATTAAGCATACCAGTCACAATTGCTTGAATGGTGCCGTCACCGCCTACCCCTATTATCCCGTCGCTTCCCGACAAACAGACATCATATACCCACTGGGAGGCTTCCTGCGCCGAATTCGGCTCGTTGATTATGATTTCCTTGCCCTGCCCACGCATAAATGTTTCAATAGACTGGCTCCATTTCCTACCTGTCCCGCGCCCGGCATCGGGGTTTATAATGCAGTGGTACACTTCCACTCCTTCTTTCATTTGAACCTTTGAACCTTTCATTTGAACCTTGCCCTTGATTTTTTCCTCTGATTATTCTAACATGCACTTATCAAAGAAGAAAGTGTGAGTTCGATATGAATGCAAAACGCATTGCGGTAATGGGAGGTAGTTTTGACCCTATTCACCATGGGCATTTGGCCGCAGCAGAATCGGTACGTTCTGCCCTTAATATGGATTATATTCTGTTTATACCTACGGGACATCCCCCGCACAAAGAAGGGGTTAGTTTTGCTGAACATCGTTATTTAATGACGGTGCTTGCTACTACAAGTAATCCCCATTTTCGTGTATCGCGTATAGAAACGGATAGGTCAGGGGCTTCCTATACTGTGGATACTTTACGCCTCTTGCGCAAAAACACAAGTGCTGAGCTTTTCTTTATCGTAGGTGCGGACGAATTAACTCAGATACCCAACTGGAAAGAGCCTCATAACCTAATGAAGCTATGCAGTTGGGTGGTTTGTACGCGCCCTGGTTATGAAACAAAGGAAACAGAAAAAAATTGCAATATTCTACGGGAAAGGTACGAGGCAAATATTCAACTGCTGGAAATCCCACTGTTGGATATTTCTGCAACGGAAATTCGTCATCGTGTGGCGGCCGACCTTTCAGTGCGATATCTAGTTCCGTCCACAGTGAGCAGGTATATTAATGAATTGGAGTTATACTCCAAAAATTCTTCCGAACCAATGGAAAATGGTAAACCTCCATGTCAAATGAAACATCTACATGAATCTGTAGCCATGCAATTGTCTGAAGAAAGGTATAAACATACACTGGGCGTTATTGAGTCGGCAATCTTGTTGGCCGCACGGCACCATTCCAATTTTTATAAAGTTTATCTGGCGGCACTTTTGCATGACTATGCAAAAGAATTTAGCGAAGACAGAAAACATGCACTATGCGAAGAATATGGACTTGTTTTGGACAACATACAAAAGGAGTACATTAATCTAACACATGGATTACTAGGAGCGGAAGCGGCTATCCGAGAGTTTGGCATTAATGACCCGGAGGTTTTAGAGGCAATTCGTATCCATACTACAGGCAATGCACATATGAGTTTATTGGATAAAATCATCAAGATTTCCGATAATATAGAGCCTAATCGTTCCTTCCCTGAAGTGGAAGCCATTCGCGCTTTGTCTTATAATAATTTAGATATGGCACTTGTTACAGCACTAAAGCGGGACATGCAGTATAATATAGAAAAGGGTCGTGAAATACATCCGTTAAGCGTTGCGGCTCTAAAGTCTATGAATATGAAAGGAGAATAAAACATGGATTTGCTACAATCAGTTAAAAACTTAGCAGGGGCATTAGATGAGAAATTTGGTAAGGATATTGTTGTTTTGGATATTGGTAAAATTTCTGTTATAGCGGATTATTTTGTTATAACAACAGGAGGCAATCCAAACCAGATACGGGCATTGGCTGAAGCCGCTGAAGAATCATTGCTAAAGCAAGAAATTCATGCGCGCCATATAGAAGGGCTACAGTCTGCTAATTGGGTACTTATGGATTTTGGTGATATTGTTGTACACATTTTCGACACAGAAAGCCGGAATTTTTACAATTTAGAACGCGTATGGGGCGACGCGACAGTTATAACAGTATAAATTTCCAATTGTTGTCAACACTTTTATTATATAGCGTTGTTAAGCCGGGCTAGAAAGGTGTTGATAACTTGTTAACCAAAGAAAAGAAAGAAAATGTACTAAGAATGATAAAAACCCGTTTGCCCATGTTGTGTATAGTGCTTCTAGCGGCAGGAGCAGGAATTGTCACGGGTTATGCCGCAGGTCGCCAAAGTGCTGAACGGCAAGTACAGGCTTCAGAAGCAAGAAGTGCCGTTCGTCCACACTTACCTGAATATATTGCCGGGCAGACTGCAATCACAAAATACCAAACACAAGCAAGGTATATGGTAGGAACATCAAATGGCTTTGTAGCGGTATTCTACGGTACTTCTGGCGAAGCTCTCAAAGAGATAACAACCACTCCCACAACTGCTCTTCCTCCAGAAGAACAACAGCGGTTGCTGGAAGGTATTAGGGTATACACAAATGAGGAACTAGTAAGGGTTTTGCAAGATTATGGAAGTTAGGGACAATATTGCACAAAACTTTTAATAATTTGCCTGAAATCTTTGTGAAGACTTACATCGTAAAACATGGTAATATGTTGTATGTGGAAACTCCCCCAATTTTTCACGCGGCAGGAAGCCAGAGCGTTCAGGCTTGGGCTTTTTGCCTGTAATCCCCCCTTTTAAGATACCTTCTCTTTAAGACAAAAAAACATTCCTCGGACTGGAGTGTTTTTTTGTTTACAGATAATTTTATATAAAGATTCATATAAAAATAACACAAAAAATTACGTAAATAAAGCAAAAAACAAGGTTCTCCAAATTACCAGAGAACCTTGTTTTTAACAATTTTAATCCACTCAATTAATCAGTTTAATAAAATATGCAGCCGGGGGGACTTGAACCCCCAAGGTCTTTCGACCACTAGATCCTTAGTCTAGCGCGTATGCCATTTCCGCCACGGCTGCACGCACCTTATGAGCAATGTTAAACAAACGAACGGCCAAATTATATCATGTTTGATATTTCGTGTCAAGGAGGTGCTTCAGTGGCTATATTACTTTCGGTCACAAGTATTTATCGCTCACCAGTAATGGACTGGAATTGCTGTGCAGTAAATTGCTCTGCACATGAACAAATGGGACAAACCAGAAAGTATTCTGTTTTATATGGAATAGCTGGAATAAAGAAAATTGTGGCATATGTCTTGTCCCTCAAATAAACTCGTTTGATTATGTTATTGCAACGCCCGCATGTTGTCGCTTCTCGTTCCTCGCCGTATTGCTTTGTCTTCATATGTCCCCAGCCAATTATTAAACGTATCACAATGTTTCTCCTTTTCCTTTGTATTTTTCCTTCGTATTATTGTTGAACTTCATCCAATAAATTATTCTTGCCACACTTACACAACCTCACTACATTGTGTTATGAAGGATGCAAAAAAGCCGCCTTTGTATAGCAGTATATTTGTGACATAGACAACCACATTATACGCCATAAAAGCGGCTTGCGTCAACGAAAAACCGACACAAAGTACATTTAACCCAATTTTTTTCCGACAATCACTCTTCCGGCTTGTCGGGTAAGCATATACTCTACTTGCTGACCACTAAGGAAATAAAAACGCAATAGCAGATCGTCTGTGCCTGTCAGCACTTCATGGGTGATAGTAATTCGCGATTCTTCTGGTGTTGGAATAAAACCCATATTGTATTGCTTATATGCAGTCCATGGTTCAGGAGGAGCATTTCCGGCATGTTCTCCATCTTTTATAAGAAATGCCTCCATAGTTTCTAAAATATCTCCATTAAACTCAGTTGGTATGACTAACTCATTTTCAGTACCTAGTGAAGGCTTTAAGTCTGGTCTACCACACTGATATATACGAATCTCCCAGTTTGGGCCATCTGAAAATCGGCAACTTAGCAGGGCAACTTCCCCTAGTGGATAGCTTGGGAGGCTCAACAAGAAAAATGCTTTTAGTGTCAACCCCTCCTCAGACAGTGAATACTCTCCACCTTCCACTAAAACTCGATTTTTTGCCAGTTTGATGGAGCCATCTTTGTGTAATGGTGTATTTTTTTGTTTACTGCGATGTGGTGCCGTTTCATAAAGAGTTACTTCCTCCAACGTATTGCCATGCAAATGCAAAGGAATGATTATATCTGCTATAACTTGTTGTTTACGCAAAAAAACATAATCCCATTCGGCATTGGAAGAACGCCCACCAGTTAATCCTTGCTTTAAGGTTTCTAGCAAAAGCGGGTCACGCCATTGTAAATTATTCCTATCAAAATGTATGCCACTGTCCCAAAACATCATAGTAATATTACGCCAATAGGCTTCTTGGGTAAGACGCTCAAAATATTTAAGCGTTTCACCGCGTTGAACGGACGATATGCCCCAACCAAAGCCAAGAAGTCCGAACTCCGTCACTACTACCGGAACACCGCGTTTTATAAAAGTGGCCTCAACGCGCTCTATAAAGCTATTCATATGTTCTAGTGTTTTTTCATCTAATTTTGTAAATCCGCCTACATTCACGCTAAAAGGATATGCTCCATAATAGTGTATTCCGGCAAGAAGACGTGCATCACCCTGCTTAGTAATACAATTGTAAAGCGCGTCCAGGCGAGGCTGTGTACAGCCTTGTACCAAAGATGGCAATATTAGTGGGCGCGATAAATTTTCGCCACCTTCATTTCTTACAGTTTTTACAAAAATGGCGTTTAATTCATCAAGCATTTGGAAATGTACTGGTATATCCTTTTGCCAATTGTCTGAGAATCGCGGCTCGTTAATGCTTTCAAAAATCAACTTCTGATTATAATTTTTGAATGTGTAGGCAATTTGTTGCCATAAAGCAGTATAGCGTTTAATCACATCACTACGATTGCCGGACATATGGCATATCCAGTCCGCATCATGATGTAAGTCTATTATTACATACAATCCAGCCGCTATAGACCAGTCTATGACTTGCCTTACTCGCTCCATAAATTCACGGCGTACCAAGTACTCTGGCGCACCTCCAATACGGTGCCACCAGGTTATAGGTATACGTATACTCCTAAAGCCGCAATCTGCAATGGCTTGGATTTGTTCATTTGTAATTTTAGGGTTATTCCAAGAGGTTTCGCTCCCCTTGGCATCTAAAGTATCGCCCATGTTCCAGCCGGGCTGCATTTGATTGACGATGGATTGCATAAGGAGGCTCCTTGTTGCGCTGTGGGTACACGCCCAAAAGTATAAAATACAGCCACATAATACCACAGGCTAATGCTTATTGCAAAAGAATAGTATGAATACTTCCTATGAAAACTTATTATCTAATTTTATCGCTAAGAATGAAAAAATATTCCCAGTTTGTTCCCTCAAGTAGTATGCAATAAAAAAGCCTGGAAAAACCATGATGGCATTTTCCAGACTTTTTGTTGTTTTGAAGCAAACTAATCCAAGCGTCTCTAAGGAACTGTCAAGAACCCTATCCAAGAATTATTGACGAATAAAATTAAATGCAAATTCTGGCAAATGAGAACCTTCTAATGTCAGAACTTCTGCAAGTCCATCTTCATCAATGTTATATATCCAAAACTCAATGCGTAGTCGTTCGTCTTCTACCTCTGCACCACGGTCAATCCACAAAGTATTATATTCAGGTGTAGCCCATGTAGCCCAAATAAACTCATCCAATGTTTCAGATGTACTACGTGTTCCTGTACCGTCAGCGTTGAAGGTATATACCCATTCAGAATTTTCTTCCCAAGCCCATGCACCAACAAGCACTGAGTCTTGTTCGCCAAAAATACCAACACCTATAGACCAAAGTAATTCTGCCTCTAGCAAATAAGTTATAAAAATTTCAAGACCAGTTTCAAGAACTTCTAATTCTCCATGAAAAGCAGCAATCGCAGCTATTTCAAGTACTGGCATAAGTTCATAAACTATTGAAACAGAATCTGTTATCAATGTATGTGAATCTTGATACAGTTCGAGTGCGTGATCAGAAGGTGAAAATTCTGACAAATAACCGACGGAACGTCCTATAGCTTCTCTTACATAATCAAAATCATAAACCCATTCAACCATCTCTTCTGGTGTTGTAATGTAATCCAAATCGACAATCAAGTCTATCAGATAGTCAACCAGGTCTTCAAACCATGTAATAAAATGGTTCATAGCCTCAACATACAATTCCTCATCAGATTGAATGTCGGCTGGCAATGAGGCCGTATCTGTGATTGACACTGAAGCCGCCATTGCTGTTAATGGTGTTGAAGCTGAAACCAATGTGAATACCATTACAGCCGCCAAAGCCATTATTAGTAAATGCCTTACCTTCGCTACATTTGTAGCAACCATAACTTTCATAAATTCATAACCTCCCATAATGATAAAATATATTTTGACTCCACAAAAACACTAAATTAATGCTAAAATTCAAATTCAGAAAATAAACTACTCGTATGTATCTACACTAATGACTGAATGATTGTATTGTAACAGAAAAAGTGTTAGCTGTGAAGTTTCAAAACAAAACGAATGATTTGTATGATTTTATAGATTTTATTAAGAATCACAGATTTGTTATATCTTATGTTTAATTCTCAAAATGATTTCAATATAACTATCAAAATAACAGTTGGTTGTCGTATATATAAGTGTTATACTCGTAAACTGAAACATTTTCCGCCCATGTGCAGTCTTTTTGCGCGATTGCTTCGTCAGCACCGCCTAGCGTGCCTATAGCACGCGTCGTTGGTGCTTCCTTGCACTCACGCAAATATCCTCGCACCTGTACTGAAAATGTTTCGGTTCACGAGTATAGAATAAAATGATAGCCCGTTGTAGAATATAACCAATGAGAGTGAGGGTTGTTTGACAACATTAGACCAAAATGCAACAAATACAATAAGAATTTGCGGATGTACCCCGGGCTATCAAATACTACCAGAAGCGTACCAGTTATTAATTCCAAATAAAAGAGACGTTTTTGTACCATTCACAAAATGTGGGGTGATTTTACTATGGCACTATACAACGCCAACTTAATGATTAGAGAATCAAGAATGGCTCAAGGGCTTACTCAAGAACAATTAGCAGAAGGAATTTGTTCTCGTGAAACCATAGTCAAGTTAGAAAAAGGAGAACGCAAACCAAACTGGTTTGTTTTTAGGGAAATTTTGTTACGTCTAGGGCTTAACCCTGAAATCTACCAAGATGAAATAGTCTCAAAAAATGACATACATGTACTCAAGAAATGGAATGAATGCGATCGACTCCTAATTGCTCGCAAACTGGATGAAGTAAAATCAGAACTTGATATCATAGAGACGGAGAAAAACTCACCTTCCGGCAAGATGTGGCAGACTGGCCTAGGATATTTGGCGATACTTAGCATAAAAGCCTCATTTTATTCAATAGATTCATTGGACGGCAACAAATATAAGAACCCTGAACAAGCCATTAAATATTCATTGGAATGTCTTAGGATTACACGCCCCGATTTTGAAGTAGATAGAATCCCCGAATACTATCTTGCAACACATGAATATCAACTTCTCAATTCGCTGGCTCTTGCATATGGAGAGCTTGAGGGAGATGCCAAGGCTATTGAGCTATGGCGCAAGTTAAAAATCAATATGGAAAAAAATTATTCAGTGAGTATCCGAGATGCTTCCAACGAATGGTATCGTAATTTGCTATGCAATATAACCATAATGCTACTAAAATCCGAACTTTATGAAGAATGTCTACAATCTGCGGAAGAAAGCCTAGCAATAGCTCAAGCCACACACAGCCTATTTCACTACCAAAATGCTTTAGGTGCTAAAGCGTTTAGCTTATTGAAACTTGGACGCAAAGATGAAGGTGAAGAACTTTATAAAAAATTTATGTTGTTAAGATATGCAATGGATGGATATCCTGGCATTGATTTTGAGTCAACCAAGATATGGTATGAAGAAAATTTTCATGGACAGCTTGCTCTATCTGTATCATGGTAATCAATTCGTAGGGCGCGTTCCCACTAAAAGAAAATACAGATTTCGTTAGTGGGAACACGCCCTATATGCGCATTACCACTTAAAAACGTTGTGAGTATATCCCTTACGGCGTTTTTTTATTGGTGTTAATGTAATTTTATTGCTTATACAAATATAACAAGTGCAATACATAAGGAAATATATCTCAGCTCATTTGTAACAAGTGCTATGACGAACATATGTTTCTGATAAAATCAGACAAAAAGGCATTGACAAACCAATGAATTAATAGTAAAATTGCTATATTAGAATCGTGTTCGATATTACGAACAACCATGATTTCGTATGAGAACTACGGTCAATTAATTGGAACATTATCAAGGGCAATATTGAAAGGGCGAAGGTTATAAAAATTAATAATGCAGTCGATCGAGGGATTAATATTTTGACTTTTATGGCCGAAAATGCAAAGCCCATTACCCTTACAGAAATATCCACAAATCTAAACATACCCAAAAGCAGTGCTTTGGATATACTTTATACTTTGGTTGAAAAAGGACTTGTTGAAATTGATAATCCTGATTTCAAAACCTATAGATTGGGTATAGCATTATTCACATTGGGAGCAGTTGCCTTGAACCGCAATGATTTACATACAATTTCACATAAACTCCTTGCAAAATTATCAGAAACAACGAAAAAAACTTCCTTTTTGGGAGTCCCAAAGCAGGAGAAAATTGTGTATATTTCAAAAATTGAGGGAAGTTCTCCGGTTCAATCCAGTTGCTCTATTGGTTCAACAAATCCTATGTACTTTACAGGTATTGGGAAAGCATTCCTTGCTACTATGTCGGATGACGAGATTGAAGACTTGTATGGAAAAGGGCCTTACAAAAGAAGAACAGCACAAACTCTTACCACTCTAAATGATTTGATGGAGGATATTGATAAAACAAGAAAAAGAGGATACTCTATTGATGATAGAGAAGGGGTAGAGTTTATATATTGCTTCGGGGCTCCAATTTATGATTATACAAACAAGGCCATTGCTTCCATAAGCTTGGTGTCTATAGTGGATGAAATTGGAGAGGAAGAGAAAAGTCAATACCCTCCTTTATTGGTGGGTATTGCTATGGAGATTTCAAGAAAACTTGGATTTGCAGGCAATAAGTTTTATTAGTATAAGTTTTATTAGTATGAGAAAAAAATACGTAAGAAATACAAAAAGGCTCAATGCCAATAAATCAAAGGAAATGTGAAGCCAATGCTTGATTTAGTAACTTTTGGTGAAACAATGGTAGCTTTTACTCCAACTGAAAAAGGTTCTATACGGTATGCTTCAAGCTTAGGTAAAAGAACCGCCGGTGCTGAAAGCAATATAGCTATCGGTCTAGCAAAGCTTGGCAAAAAAACTGGTTGGTTTAGCAAGCTAGGGGAAGATGAGTTTGGTGAGTATATTTTAAGGGAACTAAGGGGAGAAGGAGTGGACACTTCTACAGTTGTAATGTCCAAAAATAATCCAACCGGAATTATGTTTAAGCAGATTAGTGCTGGAAATGAAACCAGTGTTTTCTATTACCGAAAAGGTTCTGCCGCAAGCACTATGATGCCCGAAGAGTTGCCATTGGAATATATTAAGCAATCGAAAATTTTGTATATTTCCGGTATTACTCCAGCTTTAAGCAATTCGTGCAAAGAAACAATTTTTGCAGCACTGGATTTTGCAAAAAAAATTGCTAAAGACAATCAAATTCAAATATGTTTTGACCCCAATATCCGCTTAAAACTCTGGAATAAGGAAGAAGCCAAAGAATGCTTAACAGTTCTTTTGAAAATGTCAAATATTGTTTTGATTGGGGACGAAGAAGCGGAAATATTATTTGATAATTTTGATAAGCCCAATGTATCTGACAAACATAACAAATACAATACATCATATGTGATTGACCATCTTAGAAACCTAGGTGTTTCCAAGATAGCGGTTAAATTAGGAGACAAAGGGGCAGTTGTAGCCGACGAAAACGAAAGCTTTCATATTAGCCCATTACTAGTAGAAGTGGTGGATAATATAGGGGCAGGAGATGCATTTAATGCAGGTTTTTTATGTGGGCTTTTAGAAGGGCGCGGCATGGAGGAATGCGGTAACATGGGTGCTATAATGGGTGCTTATGCCGTTTCAAGTTATGGTGATGTAGAAGGACTTCCTAACCGTATTCAACTAGATGCCCTATTAAATAAAAGAGAAAAAATATACAGGTAGGCCAAAAAAACGGTATAAAGCCTGTGGATAGGTGGTGTTTTAAGCCTTATGTATGGAATTTTTCAAAATATTGGCGAGACAGGTGTTATTTCAATTGTAAGAAAGATTCCGATAGAAAGTATTTTGGATACAGTTGAAGCTTTGTATCAAGGCGGCATCCGTTGTGTGGAAATTACAATGGACAGCCCGCAAGGATTGACTATGATTGAAAAAGTAAGAGACAATTATCAGGATAAGATGCTGATAGGGGCGGGAACGGTACTTGATTCAGAAACTGCCCGCTGTGCTATTCTGGCTGGCGCAGATTTTGTTTTATCGCCTACTCTTTGTACGGATGTTATTGAAATGTGCAATATTTACGGTAAGTTAGCAGTACCTGGTGTTTTTACTCCTACTGAAGCTTTAACGGCTGTAAAAGCTGGTGCGCAGCTTGTTAAAATTTTTCCTGTTAGCAGTGTCGGGCCAAACTACATAAAAGACATACTAGGGCCTTTGGGGCAGATTAAAATGCTTGCTGTTGGTGGAGTAAATGCGGATAACGCTGCAGATTATATAAAAAGTGGAGCTTACGCGCTTGGAATTGGTTCCTGTCTCGTTAACAAACAAGACATATCAGCCGGCAATTTTGATATAATCAAAAGTCGCGCTGTTACCATTATTAATAATGTGAAAAATGAGAGGAGCAATAAAGGATGAGAAAAGTAATCAAAAAAATTGCCGCCTTTACAGTAGTTGCTACTTTAGGGATTGGCCTGCTTACTAGCTGTGGAGGCGACGGCGATTTCCCAACAAGGTCAGTAGCTGTTTATGTTCCATTTACTGCGGGCGGAGGCACAGACCTTGTAGCTAGGGGTATTGTTGAGGCCGCAAGATCAAATTTCCCACAGGGGATTGCTGTTGAAAACAGAACAGGCGGTGGCGGTGCTATTGGACTTGTTGCAGGTGCAACTGCCGCACCTACGGGTTATGTTGTCACTACAATTACTGTAGAGTCAATTACGCTTCCACATATGGGTGGCGGTGTAGACTTGGGTCCAGAATCGTTTAGGCCGATAATAATGCTTAATGAAGCCTATAGTGTTATGAGTGTAAATGCGAGTTCTCCTTTCCATACATTGGATGATTTGCTTGCCGCCGCTAGAGAAGACACAGTACTTGTTGGTAATTCTGGTGTTGGTGCTATTTGGCATTTGGCCGCCGCTGCTTTAGGCAGAGAAGCTGGAGTTGAGTTTAATCACGTTCCTTTTGAAGGCGCGGCAGATGCACTTACTTCTCTTTTAGGTAATCATATTCACGCGATTCCTGTTAGTTTCCCAGAAGTTTATGCGCAAGTAATGGCAGGGGAAGTCCGGGTACTGGCTGTTCTTGGGCCAGAAAGAATTGATTCTATTCCAGATGTGCCAACAGCAAGAGAACTTGGGTTTGATGTAGTTGTTAGTGCATGGCGTGGAATGGGAGTGCCCGCCGGAACACCAGATGACGTAGTAAATAGGCTTTACGATATCTTTAGTGAAGCCGCAGTATCCAACAGCTTTGTTAACTTTATGGACTCTAACAATTTGAGCATCAACATCATGAATTCTGCCGATTTTGCAAGAAGGCTCAGGCAGGACGATGCATTGTTCGGCAGTCTAATTGCCGAACTTGGAATAGGCAATTAAGGGGTAGGAACAAGACCTTGGGGACTCTGCCCCCACCCCCCGCAAGGGACTAGTCCCTTGACCCTCTATAAAACCTTGACAATGTTTTTATAAAGGGGTCTGGGGACTAGTCCCCAGCGGGGGTTGGGGCAGTACCCTAAGGTCTTGCTTTTTATAACGAACCTTCGCTTTTTATATAATGAAAAAGGAAGTGGTAAGCCTATGAGAAAAGCAAATATTATTGCTTCTTTGGGTTTTGTGATTTTTTGTATTATTGTTATAGTGTTTACCCATAATACGTTTCCCGCTGGCCGACAGGGTGTACCAGGCCCAGGGATTTTTCCGATATTAGTATCTGTTGTGATGGTGTTGGCTGGGCTTGTTATAATCCTGCACTACATAAGAAATAAGGAAAACACTCCAATTGCTTGGCTTGAAGAAGGGGCAATAAGAGCATATATAGCAATTGGCATTATGACCGTTTATGTTATTTTGGCACCGATTATCGGTTTTTTTATCACAACAACTGTATTTTTGGTTTTGACTATAAAATGGTTTAGCAAAAAAAGCTGGATATATACCTCTGCGGTATCTTTGTCTATTGTGGCATTTATATATGTGGCATTTTCCATTATTTTAAGGGTACCTTTGCAATTTGGACTTTTATTTTAGGGGGTGGGAGTTATGGCTGGTGAAATTATTGCACAGCTTTTTAATTTTACAAGTTTATTTTACCTTTTTCTTGGGGTTGCCGCTGGTATTACAATCGGGGTTATTCCAGGACTAACGGCAACTATGGGTGTGGCCTTAATTTTACCACTTACCTTTGGTATGAATCCGCTTGCCGGAATTTTGCTATTGATAGGTACTTACAAGGGTGCTATTTTTGGAGGAGCGATTCCTTCAATTTTGCTTAGAACGCCTGGTACACCGGCTTCGGCCGCCGCTACTGTGGACGGGTACGAATTTGCAAAAAGGGGCGAAGGCGGTCGAGCAATTGGAATATGCGTTGTTGCTTCTTTTGTTGGCGGTATTATAAGTTGTATTGCCATTATTTTGATTGCACCTCAGTTGGCTAGATTCGCGCTAAGATTTAGTTCTCCAGAATTTTTTATGCTTGCGGTTTTTGGTTTGACTATTATTTCTAGCGTGTCTGGTAAAAGCGTTTCTAAAGGTATTATTTGCGGTTTTTTTGGAATGCTGGCCGCCACAGTGGGTATTGATGCAATTACAGGTTTTAGTAGATATACATTTGGTAATGTAAATTTGCTTGGTGGTATTTCTTTCATCCCGGCGATGATTGGGCTTTTTGCTATGGCTGAGGTTCTGTTTAATGTTGAGACCATTAATATCAAAACCATGGAAACCCAAAAAGTAACACGGGTTATTCCTACGAAGGAAGATATGAAAGTCATTTACAAAACGGGCGGCATTGCTGGAGTGTTAGGAACGCTTATTGGAATAGTACCAGGTGCCGGTGCTGAAATTGCGGCTTTTATGGTTTATAATTTTGCTAAACAAACTTCAAAACAACCAGAAAAGTATGGAACTGGCATAACAGAGGCTATAGCGGCACCTGAAAGTGCCAATAATGCACAAACTGGCGGCGCGTTAATCCCTATGCTTACGTTAGGGATTCCAGGGGATGCTACTACTGCAATTTTGATTGGTGCCTTGACTATTCAAGGTCTGCAACCTGGCCCACTGCTATTTCAGAATCACCCTGTCTTAGTTTACAGCATATTTGGAGGAATGATTTTAGCCAATATATTTATGCTTATTTTGGGGCTATCCACAGTTAATCTGTTTACCAAAGTGTTGTCTATTCCTAAAGCAGTCTTAACACCGCTTATTATGGTATTGTGTGTTGTTGGGTCTTATGCAATTAATATGAACTTTTTTGATGTTATTGTTATGCTTGTATTTGGTGTATTGGGATATTTCTTGAAAAAGCTAGATTTCCCGATTGCGCCAGCCACGATTGGACTTATATTAGGGCCATTGGCAGAAACTCACTTTAGACGCGCTCTTATTATGTCTGAAGGGAATATGCTTGTATTTGTTGGCTCTCCTATTGCCGTTACCTTCTTGATATTGATTATTATTTCTATAATGGCACCGTATGTTAGAAAATTAAGAGAGGCAAAAGCAACTCCTTCTCAATAAAAGTGAGGCTGAAAGAAATCGCACCACAAAAAACCGCTGAATAAAACTACTCAGCGGTTTTTTATATATAATTGTATATTAGTGCCAGATGTTAAACTTACTATGCTTTGAGCATAAGCTTGTGTTTCTTGTATAATTTTAGTAGAAGCAACCCTGCTCCTGCAACTGCTGCGACTGCTAAAATCCTCTTGAGGTGTTTTGGGCCAGGGTGAATGGAGATATAACCTTTCTCAAGGTCAAACACCGTTATTCCCCACTCTTTGATAATCTCGTAATGCTCTGTTTGTTTGAAAGCCTCTATGCTTTCAGAATCACCTAAAGCTACAAGTGCGGTCAAAAGCTTACCAGCAATTGGTGTATTCAGAGCCTTTGCAATATCTTCGTTTTTTGTCATTTCATCCAAACCTTTGAGAAACACTGGCTCCTTCTCAGTGCCTTCAATCGAATCTAAATAATCAGAAACTTTCATTATAAACCTCCCCTATTAGGTGTTTTTATATAATCTACCAGAATATTGAGTGTAAGGCAATAAAAACCACATAGAACTACGATAATTTTTTTCTATCATATATTAGACCTCTTCTGAAACTTCATTGTAACATATTTTTGGCTTATTTTTGATATGCACCATATTTTTACTCATGGTGTTTTTACGAATGGTACTTTTTTACGAAAAGTGGTTGACTTTTAATAAAAATCCATTTATACTCCCCACATAACTCAATGGGGAATTGGCGCAGCTGGGAGCGCGCTTGAATGGCATTCAAGAGGTCACCGGTTCGATCCCGGTATTCTCCACTCTTTTTAATCGGGTTCATATTAAAGTTGTATTCGATATACTAAATATTCAATATAGGTTCATGCTTCTTTCAATATTGTTGAATTGGTAAGGATGTATGATTTCGTCTATGTCATTTTGAATGTTTAGGTTCGATTCTGTAACAATTGTAACTCATTGGTTATTCTGATACGCCCTATGTATACACTAAAGAATGTGCGTTTAGTTTCTGTATAAAATTAAGAGGAGATTTCTGGTTATTTGCTGTGTTAAGCTATCTCAAAACAGGTATGTGTTGCATATACATATAGGTATATGTATGTTAAGGTAACGAGAGGATGTATTGAAATGACTGCACATTTTCGTGTTAGTGTCGATGAGAATGAGTCTTGCGTATCTGAGATTTTTTCTGAGTCCACTGATATATTGGTACACAAAATAAAATGGGGAGATGCAGAAAAAAAATATCCTGATAAATACCTTATTGCAACAAATACTTATGTTGAAGACGGTGATTTATATGGTGATATTATTGGTATACTCACCCCCGAAGAATATTGTGCCTTAAAAAGGCCAAAGCCGATGGCACCTAAATATTATTTATGGGAAGGGTTGGAACTAAAGGCAAAGGGGCTTGGTGTACTTGGTTACTACGTGTAAAATTGATATTCACAATACGAAAATTCTTATGTGTTCCACTACATTAATGGTTCATCTAAGTTTACATAGTGATTGTATACATAGTGATTGCATAGCCCATTATCTTTGAATATGATAGAGTCCCCCACAGATTAAGTTAAAACTTGTCTGCGGGGGTTTTTGTTGCGCAAAATTAGTGTATGTTCCCATTTTAAGTTTTTGGTGGCAAAAATTTAGGCAAAAAATAAAGTGTTGACATTCTCAGACTAATGCGATAGAATACAATCACAGTCTACGGTGATAGTCTGAATTCAAATACGGAAACATTTGAAAACATCAACTTGAATGTTGCAAATGTTTTGAATGTTCCGATTTGGCAACTTCAATTTGAAAGTCCAATGTAGAAAGGAAAATCACAGATGCGCGCAAAACTGTTTGATTCCGAATTAAAGATTATGGAGGTGATTTGTAGGAAAGGGGGCAGATTTATATGAATTTTCTGCTAGAAGTCAGCTTAACGGGGGCATTGTTAATTGTGCTGATAACGATTATACGAGCATTGGCAATGCACAAGTTACCGAAAAATACGTTCCTGATATTATGGGGCGTTGTGTTAATACGATTACTTATACCGTTTTCGATACCTCTGCAAACTAGCGTTTTTAACTTGCAAGGGTTGATTAACACCGAACAATTTTCTGAAGTATATTTTCCTACTCAACGCGTAGCCGAGCCTTTTTTGCCTATGCCCATTATGTCTCCCGCAACCTTGCCATTTCAAGGCGATTTTATAGCGGCAAATACAACTAGAGTAGATATAGAAGAAACGATATCACCTGCAAATAATTTTAGCCTGTTTTTATATATCGCACCGTTAGCATTGGTCTATTTTGCTGGACTGATACTATTAGGAACATTCTTTATTGTGGTGTACTTTAGGCATATGAAACAGTTTAGGACTTCTTTGCCTATTCAAAATGATTTTGTTAATGACTGGCTTGATAGTCACAAAATAAAAAGGCATATTAGTATCCGCGTTTTGGATACAATTGCCACGCCCCTTACTTACGGTATACTCAATCCTGTAATACTATTGCCGAAAAACACTGATTGGGGCAATGAAGACGAGTTGGGATATGTACTTACTCACGAATTTGTACATATTCGGCGTTTTGACGCATTAACAAAACTTGTAGTGGCCGCTGTTTTATGTATTCATTGGTTCAACCCATTTGTATGGGTGATGTATTTTCTATTAAACAGGGATGTGGAGATTTCCTGTGATGAAGCTGTTGTCAATATGTTTGGCTTTGGCAAATCTTCAAAACAGGGATATGCCTTAACTTTAATTGGTATGATGGAACGCAAAAGCCATATTCCTGTACTATATAACAATTTTAGTAAACATGCTATAGAAGAGAGGATTAATGCAATTATGAAAATGAAAAAAAGAACTTTAGCCGGTACACTGGCTTCTCTAGTGCTTGTAGTAACAACAACGACCGTATTTGCAACCAATGGTATGGATAGTGAGGCTCCACTAACATATCAAGGGACAATTCAAACTATCCAAGAAACAACTCAAGCTCCACAAGGAACAACGCAAACCATCACTTTTATGGAGACTGAGTCTGCTGATTCACCTTCGCATTCGCCTACGGTTTCGTCTGTTATTTCACTAACAACAAATAACCAAAACAACTTCGAGGCTGTATTATTTGAACCATATCGGAGGTATGATAATGTGGGAGGTCACATTTATCATTTCTCGCACCCAAGCATAAATTCAGTTTCTGTTCAGGAAGCCGCGCTAACCGGTGCAAATGCCGTTGAAAAATACTTTGGCGTAAGTATAGAAGGTACAACATTGCTTATGCACTACATCGAAGGAATTGACCCTAATGACCCCATTTCAGTCACTAGAGCCTTTTTAGGGATAAATAATCCTGAACTTCATATTGGCCTTCTCTACGAATGGTCAAATACTTTAGGCATGACTTCAGATGAAATATTTGAGTATATTGAGCGTGATGGCTGGGGCTATTCAGTTAATGAACTAGCAGACAGACTTGGTGTTACAAGAGCAGCTTTTGTTGATGTAGCATCTGTTGTATCAACCATTTCTCGACCTCTCCGTGAGATGTCCGCGCAACCAAATGTATGGCATGGACTTGTTATGCTAGACCAATTTGATATTCCCCAATTCACCTTTTCTGTAAATGCCGAAACTGGTGAATTGACAGACCGAATTTCTCATATACCAAATATTCCTCAACTGATTATTGAAATGGAACAGCCACGATTAATCACATCCACCACTTTGTTTGATTTTGAAGGTAGGGAGCCAGATGTAATAGTAGTGTTTACTGAACCTGTTACTGACCAGCACAACTATGAGATTGCTCGCCACGCCATACAACTTGCGGAGGAACGCAATATGTTTGAAGATGGAGTTGCAAGAGCCAGAATACTTGGATTAACTAGTTCGCATAGAAGTTGGACTCCTATACCAGCATTCTGGGTTCAAGTAGAATCTACTAGCGGTGAAGTCATTATGATGATCTTTACAGGCCTTTTGGATGATGAGAAGGTTTTGGAAACCATTGAATTTGGGTTGCCATTTGGCCATGATAGCAGAATTGATACTACTAATGCCGCTACAAGAGTAGAAGGTGAACCATTCCATGGCCCATTTGAATGGGTAAATAGATAAATTTTAACCTAAACAAAGCACCTATTGGCGATTGGCCTTTAGGTGCTTTGTTTTTTGCTTTTTAGGGTGGGTAAGGTCACTGAAATTTCAATTTATCAATAAGCGCGTCCCCAATACACCATGTGTGGGGCTTCTTTGCCACAAGCAACGCAAGTATCAGATATTTTTTCCTGTGCAAAAGGCATACAGCGCGAAGTGGCTTCACATTCAGCTTTTACTTGATTTTCGCAGGCTTCTTCACCGCACCACATGGCTTTTACGAAACCGGGGGTTTCATCTAGTTTTTGCTTTAACTCAGCTAGGGTATTTGCTGTGCTTGTACGCCTTTCGCGGTTGGCTAAAGCCTCTTGGAACATCATCTTATGAAGGGATTCCAGTGCTTCTGTAATCGCTACTTCCAAGTTATCCAATGATATTACTGTTTTTTCCCGATTGTCTCGTCTTACTAGCACAGCTTGATTTTGCTCTATGTCTTTGGGGCCGATTTCTAAACGTAGGGGGACACCTTTCATTTCATGTTCGCTAAACTTCCAACCAGGGCTTTTATCGGTGCTATCTATTTTCACTCGGAAGGATTTTTCTAGCCGTTCCTTAATTTCAGTTGCCTTTTCCAATACGCCTTCCTTATGCTGTGCGATTGGGATAACCATAACTTGTACAGGTGCAACTTTTGGCGGAAGAACAAGTCCACTATCATCTCCATGTACCATTATAATCGCGCCAATCAATCGAGTGGTCATTCCCCATGATGACAAATGGACATATTGCAATTTATTTTCCTTGTCCGTATATTGAATTTCAAATACTTTTGCAAATCCATCTCCAAGGTTATGGGAAGTGCCTGTTTGAAGTGCTTTGCCGTCGTGCATCAGGCTTTCTATTGTAAATGACTCTTTTGCCCCAGCAAACTTTTCTTTATCCGTTTTTTGTCCGCGAACTACTGGTATAGCCAGAAAGTTTTCGCAGAAATCAGCATAAACGTTTAGCATATCGCGCGCTTCTTGCGCGGCTTCCTCAGCCGTAGCATGAGCGGTATGCCCTTCTTGCCAAAGAAATTCGGTTGTACGTAAAAATGGACGGGTAGATTTTTCCCAACGTACAACAGAACACCACTGGTTATATAGTTTCGGCAAATCACGATGAGATTGTATTACATTTGCAAAGTGTTCACAAAACAGTGTTTCAGAAGTTGGACGAACACAAAGCCGTTCTGTAAGTTTTTCTGAACCTCCATGTGTTACCCAAGCAACTTCAGGGGCAAAGCCCTCCACATGGTCTTTCTCCTTTTGTAATAAGCTTTCAGGAATAAACATGGGCATATATACATTTTCGTGGCCTGTAGCCTTGAAACGTGCATCCAGTTCCTTTTGAATCTGTTCCCAAATTCCGTAACCATAAGGCCGCAAAACCATACAGCCACGCACTGATGAATAATCTACCAATTCGGCCTTTTTTACAACGTCGGTATACCATCCTGCAAAATCTTCTTCTCGGCTTACAATTGATTCTACAAAGCCGGCTCCTTTTTTTGACATATCAAAAAAACTCCTTTCCATATGATTCCATTCTACGTCAAAACGCTCTATTTTTCAAGATTTTACGTTTGTTAAAATTTTTTCCAAAAAAATTTATTAATAACATGTTATGCAATTAACAAATCTTGCCGATATAAGTGTACACATTTCATAGGAACGAGTGTTATGCACCCGGGCGAGAACTGTTCCATAACAGCATTCCATGTTGAAATGTAATCCATGGAAGGAGATGAGCAAGTGAAAAGGAGACTGGCATTACTATTGGCATTTACTTTGATATTGTCAATGGTGCCTACGAACGTGTTTGCTAACACGGTCGATGTAGAAGTCGAGGTAAATGTCAATCCAGATGGCGATGTAAGTGTAGACATTGAAATCAATGTTACTACCACACCGCCAGGGATAGGCGAACCAGACGATTGCCCAGATTGTGACGCAGATTGTGATTGCGACAAGGGCGACAAGTGCGATTGTGACAAAGACAAGGACAAATGTGATGAAGACGGAGATTGTGATTGCCAAGGCGATGATGACGATTGCCAAGGCGATAACAACGGCAACCAAAACGGCGGTGGCGGCGGTGGGGGTAACGATAACGACGACCCTGTAACATCACCTCCTGCTATTGGGGTTACATTTACATTCCCTAACTTTGATTCTCGCACAGTAAACTTTAATGCAACAACTAACTTCCGTGTTCATGCACAACTGACTAACGAAGCTATCAGTTTTGGCTTCCATGAGTTACGTTATGAATGGTTGAGAAACGGTGAAGTTTGGGCTGGCCCTGGTGGTTCCGGTACTGAAAGACGCGGAGACATCATCAACCCAGGTTTTGCAAACCTTGGCCTTCAGCTTAGCGGCGGACAATCCCACGAAGAACGTGGTGGCGAATGGTCATTGCGTGTTATGCTTGTTGACAGTGATGGTAAGGTCATTACTGAAGACATCACAAACGTAGTAACTGTTACTGTAACTGGTCAAGGCGGCGGCGGTGGCGGTAGCCAAACACCACCTCAGCAACCTTCTCCACCTACTCCACCAAGACGTCCAGGTGGTAGCGTTAACAATAATGTAAACATTAATGTTAATGTACGCAATTCGGTTAACATCAACGTAGTTAATGTTACCGTAAACAATGTAATAAACCAAGCAGTAGCAAGTGGACAACGTCCAGTGGTTGTAATCAACCTTAATCGTCGTCAATCAGGTGTTAACATAACAAGCAATAATGTTAAGGCTTTGATTGAAAACAGAGGAAGCCTTGTTATCAACCATACAAGCGTTAACGTTACTATCAACTACACTCAAATGTCTACCTGGAACATAACAAACAACACTAATATCACTATCAATGTAACACAAATAACCAATGAGCAAGAACTTGACAGAAAATTCAGCAGACTTAGAAGGAAACCAAGAGGCAAATCTTCTAGCCGCGAATTGCGTCAATTGTTCGTTAAAAACGTACAACATGTGACTGTAAACGTAACAACCAATGTAACTACAAACGTAACAACCAATGTAGTTAACAATGTAAACGTTACAAATCGCATTGAGTATGTTGTATCTGTTAATGTTCTTAACTTGAATTTGACTGCTGTACAATTGTCTCGCTTGCAAGGTCTCTTCTTCTTCCTTGAAGATCCAAACGATGAAGATAGCATAGACTATGTAATCGTTAATGGCTGGCTTGACGAAAACGGATACTTCCATATTCCAATTTTCGGTGATGGATGGTTTACACTAATCATTGCTGAAGAAGATATAGAAGATGACCGTGATGACCAAGATGATGATGACCAAGGCGAAGACAACGATGACCAGGGCGAAAATGAAGATGGCGATTATATTGCTATCACCACTCCTGTAGGAATCATTCCTCCAGTAGTAGGTATCGTTCCTCCAATCGGAACCCTTCCTTCAACATCAATCACTTTGTCAATCGGGCAAAACGTCTTTATTCAAGATGGAGTAGTACGTCAAGTTGACGTAGTTCCTTTTGTTGACGTTACAACCGGAAGCACAATGCTTCCATTGCGTGCAATTGCAGAATCCATGGGTGTAACTGTTTCTTGGGTTGCTGAAACCAGTACAGTAATTATGGTTCAGCAGGAAGTTTCTGTTTCCGTAACCATTGGGCAACAAATCCCTGGTGTACGCGGCGGCGCGCCAATGATTGTTAATGGCCGTACATTTGTATCCAACGAGTTTATGGAGTCGATTTTCGGCGTAGATGTAACTTGGGATGCAGATACTCAGTCCGTTAATATCAATAACTAAAAGCCATCCCTATTAAAGTGGCATATGCTACTTTACCAATACGCAATAAATACACAATCCACGCGTGCAACAGCGAAATATTTTCGTTGTTGTGTCAGAAAAGCCAGCGGCGATAATATGCCACTGGCTTTTTTCTTTTAAGATTATCGAAAATATTTTCTTGATTTTGGCAATGCCTGTGCTATAATTGAGATGATATGAATTTTGAGAGGAGATAATATTTATGAATTTTAAGAAAAAGTCCATTATCAGCATAATGTTGGCATTGATATTGGGGTTCACTGCCATTGTTACGACAACATACGCAAGAGAACAAAGCGGTGATGAGCCTTTTGTTTGGGAAGATGATGTGTTTGTAATCAGCGAAGATTTAGAACTTCACATTCCTTTTATTCAAGTTGGCGAAGAAGTATTAGTAGGGCGGTTAAACCTTGAACAAGGTCAAATTTATCATGTCAGTGTTGAAGCCGCAGAAGGCATTAGTGTTTTTTTGGGGGTTAAAATTGATAATTCATCAACGAACCATCCATTCTTTGTTGGGGCTGAATGGTTCTGGAGTCCGTTTTCAAGTCGTGGTGATGCAGGAAGCGTAGCTCGTACAATTACTCATTGTGGCAGGCAAGGATACTTGTTTGTTGGTAGCAGTCCGTTTTCTAATTTTCCTACGGATTTAACTGATGTAACTGTCCGTATTACGATGTTGCCAGAATATTATAGTATAGAAAATATTTAGAGGATTTTTTTAATCAGCAGATAACCCAACAATCGCAAGATTGAAAATTTAGAATGACATATATCCCTTTGGCCTGTTAAAATAATTTTATGCCATAAGGGCAAGGTTAAATAAATAAGGAGTGGTGCATTATGGTTAAGCAAGAAGCCTTAGATTGTTTAAATACATTGCCTGATACCGTCGATTGGGAAGATATTCAATATGCTCTGTACGTAATTCAAAAAGTAGAAAAAGGGCGGAAAGAGATAAAAGAAGGAAAAGGAATACCCTCAGATAAAGCCCGTGAATATCTTGGTGTCATATGAGTAAAGTTGTTTGGTCGCCCTCGGCTTTGGATGACTTGAAGATAATTCATGAATATATCGCAAGAGATTCTTCGAGTTATGCAAATAAATTTACCGAGTGTGTCTTTAATGCAACTGAACGCTTATTAATCTTTCCTCAAAGCGGAAGAATTGTACCAGAAATAGGGAATCCAAACATACGAGAGATAGGGCATGGCTCGTATAGAATCATCTATGAGCTTATAGATGATAAAGTAAATGTGGTTGCTGTAGTACATGGAAGAAGATTATTACCAGATAATATAATTTAAAGTATGTGCGTCTATCCCCCATGAAAATGCGAAAGCCAATCCAAACAGGCAAGAGCGATTACTCGACCTTGCCTGTTTTTGCTACTGTGATTAAAATTATTCGTACTAAGATACTCCCTGTGTTTTCATCGGGGGCATTGTGTCAATTGCATTTTTAATCTCCTATACTCGTTGTTGTAAACTTTGATGTTGAATTTTACGAAATTTTTCTGTATAGTATTAGCGGAGGTGTTTCAAATGCCAAATATTAAACCAATATCTGACCTGAGAAATTATGGTGAAGTTTTACGAAGCGTGTCCGTGGGTTCTCCTGTTTTTTTAACAAAAAACGGGCGTGGGAAGTATGCCGTTCTTCATATTGATGAGTATGTAGAATATGAAAAAAACCAGGCATGGCGGAAACTAAAATTAGAGCTAGACAAAGGAAAATGTTCGGGCGAAGAAAACGGTTGGATTCCTGCCGAAGATGTTTTTGCGCGGCTTGAGGAACGATACAATGGCTAATGTTAGTTTGTCCCCTGAAGCTGAAGCAGACTTGGTACGGATAGGAGTTAGTAATAATTCCTCAAAACGCTGTCAATTGTAGACAGTAGTATCTAAATATAAATTAAAAAGGAGGTGACTGCTGGCAAAGCAAGGATAATTTCATAAAATCCAGTCACAAACTT
>Ga0123355_10002475_pt1 | contig 26149 bp, 18 predicted proteins | sample TergutEmb28metaG_3_FD_89872 | JGI IMG/M metagenome (GOLD analysis project Ga0123355, IMG submission 89872) | Embiratermes neotenicus P1 segment gut microbial communities from Petit-Saut dam, French Guiana - Emb289 P1 | ecosystem: Host-associated > Arthropoda: Insects > Digestive system > Gut ...
AAATAATCAGCATATCACTACGCGCGATTATTTTCTTCAAGGGACGCTTTCAACTGAAGGCTCGCTGAATCCTGAGCATAACTTGACAGACATACCCATGCAGATTCGCGGACGCGGAAACTCTAGCTGGAACTGGACGCATAACACAAAGCCATCATATCGTTTGCGCCTGGATGACCGCCACCAGCTTCTCGGATTAGGCGGACCCGACGGCGGTGCGTATCGCCAATGGATTCTCTTTTCAAGTCACACCGAGTCCACGTTCTTGCGCGGATGGAGCATGATGCGTTTTGGGCAGCTTTTGGACGGATTTGCCGAAGTTACTGACAGCATGCACATCCACCTGTACCTCAACGGCGATTATCGCGGTTTGTATATTCTCATATGTCAAATCCGCGTTAGTGATACCCGTGTTAGTGTAAATGATAATACAGATACGCGCGAAGTGGGCTTCCTTGTCGAGATGGACCGTCGTGCGTTCGACCAAAATAATCCTGAAAATGCCTTCTATCTTCCACTAAATAGTTTCACTCGACCCGGTCGACGCGGATACACATATATGATTCGCAGCAATGTCAATCATGAGTTAGGTCAATGGGAGTTTGTTCGAGAATATATAACAAACGTTCATCTTGCTTTCATGTCAGGTGACTTTGAACGCATATCTGAGTTAGTCTGTATCGCTAGCCTAGTTGATGCTTTCATTTTGTTTGAATTTTCTGCAGATGTAGACCAAGGCACAAACAGTTTCTTCATGCAGCGTGATGTTGGCGGATTGCTCAAATTTACTACACCATGGGATTTTGACTTTGCGCTCGGAAACATTACAGTACGCGGACCCGAGCAGCCTTTTAATAGTGCTTACGGAACCAACTTCAACATGTGGTTTCGTGCTGCATTGCGTACAAATTGGTTCCGCCCTCTTGTAGCTGCGCGCATGGCAGAAGTTGACCCACTCATGCGTCAAGTAATTCGCGAAGTTGAAATCATGCAAGAATTGCTCGCAGAACACACCGCAAGAAATTTTCAAAGATGGCCTGTCAGAGGCTGGAGTCCTCCAAACTTTCCTTTCCGACCAGATAATTATGTATCTTTTATGAATCGTCGCTGGACATTTATGCTAAATCATTTTAACGTGAGGTTATAACATGAAAAAGCTCTTTTTGCTGTCAGCCGTTTTTGTCGTTCTCTTCGCTTTGCTCATAGGATGCACTGCATTGGTAACTACGATTCTAACATCTGAGCCGCCCGAATCAGACCCGTCGATTTCCGATCAGCCGACGCCCGAACCCGGGGTGACAACTCCTCCGCCATCTACTCCCGGTCCGGATGAAACAGGTTCTCCTCCGAATGAGACAGATCCTCCACCGGTCGTCGGCTCGACAAACACGCTCACTTTTCAATTCAACAGAAACCAGGGCTCTCTTGTCGGTACAGCGGTACAAATTCTCGAAGAATTCGAACCGAGCACAGCGGTCACAGCACGTGCTGCTCCGGGATTTAGGTTCGATGGTTGGAGTGATGGAGCTATAACAGCTACCCGTTCCGGTCTTATTATCACGCAGGATACTACTATTACTGCCCTTTTCAGCCCTATCAGCCAACTTAACACCATTCATTACATGGCGAGTCCTCCGCGTGGAGGCACAATTTCTGGGCGAAGTCAACAGTCTCTCGCCACAGGAGAGCGTAGCAGCGAAGTCCGCGCTGTTGCTGCTGTCGGATTTCGATTCGCAGGCTGGAGCGATAATCCTAATAACACAACTCCGACTCGCCGCGACACTCTTGTCACCGGCGATGACCTCGTAATCTACGCTATTTTCGTACCTATTAATCTCGTTGTGCCCACTATGCGCATTGATACAAACAACGTTCCAATGCGTCCCGATCAGGTATATATCCCTGCAACTGTTTCGACGAGCGGAGCACGAAATCCGGCGCATAATTTCAGCAACTTATCCGCTCAAATTCGCGGACGCGGCAACTCCAGTTGGGATTTTTTCCGTGACACAAAGCCATCGTATCGCTTACGTCTCGATGATCCTCGCCATCTTTTTGGAGTCGGTCAGGCGTCATCGCGCCATTGGATTCTCTTCTCCAGTCACGGAGAGCCGACGTTCCTGCGCGGATGGAGCATGATGAGACTTGGGCAATTGATGTCCGGAATCCCTAAAGTCACGGATAGCATGCATATAAATCTCTACCTCAACGGCGACTTCCGTGGTATCTATATGCTTATTGAGCACTTTGTTCTTGACTCAATCAACGACAGCAATAGGAATCAACCTCACGAAATGGGATTCCTCGTTGAGCTTAACTCGCGCGCTTGGGGACAACCAAATCCGGATAAAGTCCTCGTAATTAACAATCCTGGATTCTATGCGTATCCTTTTAACGGAACTTATAATCGACCTTTCTACGTGCGCAGCAATATACCATCGCCTGCACATCTCAATTACATACGACAGTATATACAGCGAGTTCATAATGCTTTCCTCACGGGAGATTATAACCAAATCTCTGCTCTGGTCGACATTCCCAGTCTCATTGACATGTTCATATTACAAGAGTTGTCAAACAATCGTGACGTTGGACTCGCCAGTTTCTATATGTACAAAACACCCGGAGGTTTACTTTATTTTGCGATTCCATGGGACTTTGACATCTCCCTTGGTCAAGACTTTCGCCATAGCTGGAACAATGCCAGTCACGGATTAATGACATTTACCGGCTTTTGTCGTCGTGGTATAAACATAGTCGAACCCGGTAGTCGCGAAAATTTCCGCGGCAACTTATGGTTCTTGGCAGTAGCTCGTCAAACGTGGTTCCTCGAAATGGTGATTGAGCGTATGCAAGAACTCAATCCTATCATCACACATCTCATCAGTGAAATCAGCATCATGGCAGGATTCCTCGCACCTCATGTCGAACTCAACAGAGATCGTTGGTGGGGTACGGGTACATTTCCGAACGGCAATACGTGGAATTGGACATATCAGCAACATGTAAATTTCCTCACTGATTGGATGAGGCAGCGTTGGACTTTCTTAAACAATGAGTTCAGATGGCTTTTAAACAATCGCTAGCTTCACGCAATCATGCAACACAAAAGGCTCTCGAAAATTCGAGAGCCTTTTTGATTCACAATCTTACTTGCTACGAGTTGAAGACTTTGAAGTGCGGGAAGATTTACTACTCTTTGTGGTTGTTCCGGATTTTCCGGTGTTAGTTTTCCCGCGCTTTCCGGTTGAAGATGTGGTGCTATTTTCGTACTTTTCCACCATATGCTTAACCATCTGTCCGCCAATCATGCCGGCTTGCTTTGCCGTCAGATGACCATTGTAGCCACCTTGATTCAAAGTTACACCAACATCTCTTGCGGACTGCATTTTCAACTGATTCAAGTTGCTTTTTGAAGATGATTTTGCCGTACTCATCTTTTTAGATGTTGTGCCTCTTTTATTGCTTGTCATTGTCAAAGTTCATCCTTTTGGAGCAAAATTAATAGCTTAGATCGCGTCAATGAAACCTCAACTGCTTTTAGCGATTCCGGCCCTCTCTGCTCCACTAATATTATTCTCTGCTGTCGAGATAATATTAGTGGCAAAATCTACGTCTTGTCGCAAATCTTGCTTCAACTCATTTTGGATATCTTTTGCACAATTTTATTCATTTCAACCATTTTACTCTCGATATCAATCACTAGCTTAAATTGATTTCGTGCGCGGTCGAGATTATGCCTCTCTCTTGAGACAAGAAAATATTGGTCTCCGTTGAGAAAATCTGTCAAAAACCTTATTCCAAGCTCGTAAGTAATTATTAGCACTCCGAGTGGGAAATTCAGGATTTCATCTTGTGTCAGCGAGTTGTCTAAACCTGAAAAAAATCCGCGAGTGAATGACTCGAACATATCAAGACGCAGAAAAACCTTGTCCAAGTCAGCTTCGTCTTCGGCAGCTGACGCTGCACCCGATCGAACGGCATCGCCAAAATCATTCAGCACCGATCCCGGCATGACTGTGTCTAAATCAATGATGCATACACCTTTGTCGGTCTTGGTGTCGATTAGAATGTTGTCAATTTTCGTATCGTTATGTGTCACACGCAACGGAAATTTCCAATCGCGGATGCCATCATATATATATGATGCTATATTTTTGCGTGAAATGACAAACTCGATTTCCTCGCGCACACTTGATGCACGACCGCAGAGGTCCGCTTTGACTGCAGCGACGAAATCATCATAGCGCTTGGCAGTATTGTGGAAATTCGGGATGGTTTCATGCAGCGTGTCAGCGGGAAAATCGGATAGTTGCAACTGAAATTCACCGAATGAATATCCGACATTATAAAATCGTTCGGGAGTTTCTGCAGACGGATATGTCTGCGTGTCAGGAATCATGTTGTATGACCGCCAGTATTCGCCATCTTCGTCGACAAAGAGGCTGTTGCCCTCTGTTGTACGATTACACTGTAACACTCGACCGTGAGGGTTAATGCCTTGCTCGGTGAGTTTGCGGCGAATGTGTTCGGTGACGTTTTCAATGTTTTCCATCACTTGGTGCGGATTTTTGAAAACTGCCGTATTCACACGCTGCAAAACATAGCCTCGACTTTGCTCTCCGTCGTGGCATTTGACAATATACGTACTATTTATCAAACCGCTTTCGGGCTTGTGCCAAGATACTATTTCGCCGATGTATTGGAATTTTGTTGCCAGCTCGAATATGCGTTTATCGTTCAAAAGCGCGCTCCTTATTTTTGTTGATATGAATATCTCGAAATCGAGAGTAAGATGCCCATCTCGGCAAGCAGCATGACCAATGCCGTGCCTCCATACGAAGCAAACGGCAGCGAAATTCCCGTATTAGGAATCGAACCTGTTACAACGGCGATGTTCAATATAGTTTGTATTCCGACTTTGGACACAATACCAAACGCCAGCAGTTTGGAGAAAATGTCGGGGGCGTTTTGTGCAATTTTATATCCGCGCCAAATGAAAACGAGATAGAGAGCCAAAATTCCAACCGCTCCGACAAAGCCTAATTCTTCTGCTGCGACAGTGAAAATAAAGTCATTTTGCGGCTCGGGGATGAACATATGCTTTTGGCGACTGTTGCCCAAGCCCACGCCAAAAAATCCGCCCGACCCAATCGCAAGCAAGCCTTGTGTAATTTGCCATAGTTCATTGGTAATGCTGTAGTTTTCGGGATTAAGCCATGTAGTAATTCGTGTCCGGGCATATGGCACGGTCATAATGGTCATGATAACGCCGACAAGTGCAGCGACACTTGAGGAAATCAACCAAAATTTCTGTGCACCCGACGCCCATATAATAAATGCACCAATTAGGAACATTATGATGGTTCCCGAAAAGTGATTTTGCGCCATAATTAAAGCGCATACGGCACCAACAATAATAGCTGGAAGGAAAACTCCGTAGACAGAGGCTTCTTTAATTTTTATTCGCCCGAATATGATTATCGAGTTCTTGCTGACAACCTTTACGGCATTTTTATGATAATATCGAGCGAGTATCATTGCAATTCCAAGTTTCATCAACTCGGAAGGCTGAAAAGTAATTGTCATAAAGCCAAGCGGTATGGTCAGCCAGCGTTGTGCCAAACCTCTTGCGCCTCCGACAAAAAGAGTCGCTATCAAAAGTATAACGCATAAGACGAAAAAGTGTACAGCGAACTTGCGCATCAGGCGATAGTCGATGTGCATAATACCGACCATAGCTGCCATACCGAGTGCAACCCATGCGACTTGCGGACGGATATAATGAAAACTGTCGCCCCAGCGAGATAATGCGGTAGCATAGCTTGAGGTGAAAATTAAAATTGATCCAATCGCAGTCAGCAAAATGATTATAATGAGCATTGGGCGATCGACTCCGCCCTTTGTCCGCACGATGTCAGCAGGACGAATATAGTCGGTGCTGCCCAGTAGCTTTCGGCCCCAGTGAGCAAGCAGCGAGACCTTAGGTTCAACAGCGACTGCACTGTTCATCGGTCGCCTCTCTTGCGGACGTGCTGTCGGAACTTGAGCTGCACGTGCAGGCGGTCGCTGTGCGACACCACGAGGCTGCTGCCGTTGGTCAGATGGAGGTCTTCCCTCCTGTGGACGAGGCACGTGTGGCGGCGGATTCTGCGCTCCGGGACGACGCGGCGGATGATTTTGCGACACGGGAGGTCTTGAATCCGGGCGCGGTTTATTCGGATTTTCGTTGCGCTCGTTCTGATTCACTCTTTGGTCCTTTGGTTAGCTAGTTTTATGTTTGTTTATCTTAGTCCGAGATACGCTACTCCTGCCGCAATAACTGTCATAGTAGAAAATACGAAGACGATTTTGACTTCGCTCCACTTTTTCATTTCAAAGTGGTGATGAATGGGTGTCATGAGGAATAAGCGTTTTCCTGTCCCGTTTATTGATTTAGTCAGCTTGAAGTACGACACCTGCATCATGACCGAGACTGTTTCAATAATATAGATGATTCCGACTACAATGATAATCAGTGGATTATCCAGCATAAATGCGATTCCGACGACTATTCCTCCTAGGAAAAGCGACCCGGTGTCGCCCATAAACACACGTGCCGGGTAGAAGTTATATATCAAGAATCCGATACATCCGCCTGCGAGCAAAACTGAAATCAGCGTGACTTCCGAGCCTGCGAAAAGTAGTCCGACCACGGCAAAGAAACTTGCAACAACAAGTGTCACGCTGCTCGACAACCCATCCACTCCGTCGGTCAAGTTTGTCGCATTAGGCAGTCCCGTCAAAAGCAGCAACATCACTACATAATAAAATATGCCAAGGCTAAGTGTAATATCCACAAATGGGAGATAAAGTTCGGTAGTAATGTAACCAATCGACGATGTGACAAAGAGAAATGCCCCTGCGGCAATCAATTGCAATCCGTATTTTTGCCATGCGCGCAATCCTTGGTTTTTGCCTTTTGAAAGTTTGGCTAGATCGTCGATGACTCCAATTAATCCGTTTGCAAGAGCGAAAAAATAGACGATGAGTAGCCAACCGACATTTTGGATGATATCAAAGTGCAGTCCGACGGGAATAGCAATTGCGCCGACGATTGTGATGGCGAAGATAAAGCTCAATCCTCCCATTACGGGAGTGCCCTCTTTGCCTTTGTGCCAACGCGGCCCAATGTCGAGGATTTTTTGCCCCATTTTCTTGCTTTTGAGTTTGGGGATCAGCCAGCGTGCTGCAAGAGCCGTTATCAAAACGGTAGCTAAAAATGAGACTACATAAAATATTTGGTTGCTCATAACGACTCCTTAAATTTGGCTATTATATCTTCGAATTTCAGCGCGCGACTGGCTTTGAACAGTATACGATCACTTTCACGAATCAATCCATGCAGAGTATTCGCTACCTCATCAGCGCTTGATTCGGACCCAAGAGTTACAATGTCTTGCATTCCACAAGCACGAGCAGCTTTGGCGATTTCATCAGCTGCATCACCAACTGTGATAAGTAATCCGAGTCCCGTCTTAGCAGCTTCTTCACCTACAGATGAGTGCAGAATAGCAGAAAACTCGCCAAGTTCACGCATTTCGCCAAGTACGGCGACGCTTCGTCCTCCACGGCGTTTAGTATAACCCTCAAGAGTGACGAGTGCAGCTTTCATCGACTCGGCACTAGCGTTGTAACAGTCTTCGATGATAGTTATGTTATGAAAATCGTAGATGTTTTGGCGCATTCCCTCGGGTTTGTGTTTCATCAAGCCATTGCGAATATCCATATCAAGCAACCCGAAAATTTGTCCAACTACATAAGCATATGCGGCATTCATGACATTATGCTCGCCAAAGCTCGGCACGACGACACTATGACGAATATCGCCGTTGATGACCAGGTCAAACATACTTCCGCGAGCGCCTTCGCTGATATTTTTCACCAACACGTCAGCATTCGGGTTGTTTTTTGCGATATACATCGCTCCGTCAACACCGCTAAGCAGCGGCTCGTCGCCGTTGAGCAGCACCAAACCTCCCGGAGTAAGTCCGTCCAATATTTCGAGTTTTGCATGGCGGATTGCCTCACGACTGCCGAGATTTTCAATGTGCGCCGTGCCGATGTTGGTAATCATGACGATGTCGGGACGTGCGATTTTAGATAGATAGGATATCTCGCCGGCGTGATTCATACCCATTTCATAGATGGCAGCCTTGTAGCTGTCATCCAACGACAACAAAGTCATCGGCATGCCTATGTGATTGTTGAAATTGCCTTCAGTTTTGTGCGTTTTGAGTGTCTCGCTTAAAACTGTGTATATCATTTCTTTAGTCGTAGTCTTGCCTACACTGCCCGTGATGGCTGCTGTTTTGTGCGAAAATTTCTGTTTATGCCATGTGGCGATTTTTCCGAGTGCCGCTATCGTATCATCGACAACCACCACTCGCTCTTCGTAGCCAATGGGAGCATGACTGCATAATGCAAACTTTGCCCCTGCATTTAACGCAGAAATGACAAAATCATTCCCGTCGAAATTCTCGCCGCGAATGGCTACAAACAACATATTCGGCTGAACATTTCTTGAGTCTGTCGTAACTCCGGTGAATACCCCGCTTGCCAAGGTACGTCCCCCGCAAGCCACAGTCAATTCACGAATGTCGATTGGCATTGTTGTCACAGTCATAAAGACTACCTACTCACTTCTATATTTCGCAAAAGCATCACGGATAACCTGCTTCTCCGAAAAAGCGTGCTTTCCTGTTGCATTAATTTCATAATCTTCGTGCCCTTTGCCTGTTACGAGGATAATTTCGCCGCTTTGCGCATTCTTTATGGCATAATTGATGGCATCCACACGACCGACAATGGTCGTGTAAGACGAATTAGGCAAAACTCCCACAAGTATATCGTTTATTATTGCATTAGGGTCTTCGGTACGGCTATTGTCGCTTGTAATGATGACATTATCCGCCAGTGTTGTGGCAATTTTGCCCATCACTGGACGCTTGACCTTGTCGCGATCTCCGCCGCAACCAAAGACAACTGTCAAACGTTCGTCGGGAGTCTTAAAACTGCGCACCGAGTTGAGCACATTCTCCAATGCGTCGGGAGTATGGGCATAATCAACGAAGACGGAGATGTCTGCTTCATCGAGGATGACGCGCTCCATGCGGCCTGCGACACCTGAAAGACTACGGAGAGCAATGGCAATTTGGCTGCCCGAAATCCCGCACAAAATCCCCGCAGCGGCTGCGCAAAGGGTGTTGTACACAGTGAACGAGCCGGGAATCATACAACGCACATGAACAGCGTCGTTATCCGAGACGAGATAATACTCAACTCCGTCAGTTTTGTGGTTGACGATATTTTGTGCGACGAACGGAGTGTTTCCATTGGCGGAATAGTACATCTTCTCACCAGCAGCATGCTCATACATAAAGCTGCCCCACTCGTCGTCGGCGTTAATGATGTTTCTGCGACTCATGGCGAATAGCTTTGCTTTCGCCGCGGCATAATTCTCCATTGTACCATGAAAGTCAAGATGCTCGGGCGTAAGGTTGGTGAAGATGCCGATTTCCGGCGTGACGGGTGCGAGCTTTTCGTACTCAAGTGCGTGGCTGGATGCTTCCATGAACACATAGCGAACTTCTGCTTCACGCATTTTTGCAAAGAGACCATACAACTCACGCGGATTTGGCGTTGTCATCTCGCTGGTAATTTCTTCTGTACCGATAATATTTTTTATAGTGCCGACAAGTCCTGTTTTCTCTCCTGCCGAATCAAAAATCGCTTTGAGCATATGTGTGACCGATGTTTTTCCGTTCGTACCGGTCACAGCTATAATCGACATATCCTTGGTAGGATTTTCGAACAGATTGTCGTGCATGAATGAGTCAGCACGGCGTGTGCTCTTGACAAGGACATATGGTCCACTTAACAGCAGTTCGCTTTCCGTTTGAGCGATTATGACACTAGCTCCGCTCTCGCGAGCAGAGACAATATAGTCATGCCCGTCACTGTGCTCGCCAATCAGGCAAATGAACGCCACTCCCTCTCGTACACGACGGCTGTCCGTCTCTATATCGGTTACAATTATGTCAAGTGTTTCGAGATTGGTTTTTTCAATCTCAAGTCCGACAAATAAATCACGTAGTTTCATTTGATTTTTTCCTATGCGCCATGCGCGTTGGTTATTTATCTGATGGCGTTTTCCGGCAATTCTCCGCCATCGTCAACATCTAAATGGATTATGGTTAATTCGATTACGGTTCCGGGCGCAGCTGCTGTTCCGCCTGCAATGCTTTGGGCATCAACTACTGCACCTGTGCCTGCTTGAATATTCAGCGCTCCAACTAATCTAACGTTAAAGCCAGCCTGTTGAAGACTTTGAATTGCATGATTGACAGAACTGCCGGTTACTGTCGGCACATTACGCGGAGCATCGTTAGGCAAATCCTCTGTAAACAGAATTACACGAGTATTTGTACGGAAAACTTGTGTATTGGCAGGCGGAAATTGTCGCAATACCGTTGTACCTTCGCCGCGTATTTCGTATTGCATTGAATCTTGTCTCAATCTGTTTGTGGCTAAATTCACATTGTTGCCGACTACATTTGGTACACGCGCGGTCAAGAGCTGAATTTCTTGGCTGCCCCAATTGCGTTCGACTCCAAGAATGGGCAAAATTGCACCCAAAACTTCACGAACATATGGTGAGGCTACAATAGAGCCAAAAGCCCTTCGGTTGGCGACATTGGGACGGTCCACAAGCATCAAAACGCTCACTTGAGGGTCGTGTGTAGGAGCAAAGGCAACAACTGAACCGATATTGTAAGGTAGTTCACCGGGTGCAGGGCGAGTATCGCGCAACTCACTTGTTCCCGTTTTAGCCGAAATCGAATATCCAATCAGGAAAGTATTTCTTGCCGCTCCCGATCCGCCAACGCTCTCTTCAAGAATAACAGCAATTTCATTGCATACTTCTGCACTTAAAATTTGTCTTATCGGTCTTTGGTCAAAAGAAACAACAACATTACCGCTGCTATCACGCATTTCTCGTACCACATGAGGTCGAACAAGCCAACCGCCATTTGCCACTGAAGACGTTGCAGTTACCAAATGAAGTGGTGTTGTACGAAATGTTTGCCCGAACGAACTAACAGCAAGTTCAACGGGATTTAGTTGGCGATGACTGTGAAACAAACCCGTTCCTTCGCCTGGCAAGTCAATCCCTGTACGCTCGGTAAATCCAAAATTGACGAAGTGTGACCAGAAAACATCACGTCCGAGTCGATGAGCAATTTGCATGGTCGCCGGGTTGCACGAAACTTGAAGCATGGCAGCAAACGAGCGAGTTCCATGTCCATTACGCTGATGACAGTTTACCCTTATACCCGGAGACGGCATATGAAATCCGGGACAACTGAATGGCGTCTGGCTGTTCACAGTCCCACCGATAGATTCAAGAGCCATTGCATATGTCATGACTTTGAATGTCGAGCCCGGTTCATATGTGTCCGTAACATTTTTATTTTGCCACATTTGGAATAGCAATTGTTCGCGTAATGCTCTATATGCGCTTGAGCCTTCTTCGTGTCCGCTATTTGCTAAGGTCTCAGCAAAACGTCCGACTAGATTAAAGGGTGTGTTAAGATTAAACGTAGGATAAGTCCCCATTGCCAGTATGGCACCTGTGTTGACATCCTGAACGATGCCAGCTACCCCATGACGAGCTCGATTGGTCACATATGTTGCGCGCAGTTGTGCTTCCAACGCCTGCTGAATGCGTACATCAATGGTTGTGACGATGCTAAGTCCGTCCTGTGCGGATATCTCCAGTTCATATCGCCTCGGAAAAGCACGACTCCGTCCGTCGCGGGCTCGGACAATGCGTCCGGCTGTACCCCGCATCTCCTCATTGTATTGGAATTCAAGTCCAAACAAGCCTCTGTCTGTTCCCATAGCACCGATGACTTGACTGGCAAGCGCTCCGAATGGATAGTAACGTGTGCTGGTTGGTTCGAGATGAATTATGCGGTTAAGGCGATGTTCCGGATAACGCTCAATAAAAGCGCGTACAGCGTCCGCCATGTCGCGCTCGACATTGCGTCGAACAGTTTCGTCACGACGATTGATACGCTGTGTAAGGTCAAATACAAACTCTCTGTCCCTCTCGAGAATCTGCGACAGATTATCTGCTATGAGATTACTTAAAACATCGTCTCGTTGAATGGTATTGGGGCAAATGAATACACGCCAAGTAGTGGTGTTTATCGCGAGAGGGCGCATGTTGGTATCATATATGTTGCCTCGTGCAGCGGGCAGATTTGTCGTTTGGCTTACATTGCGAATAACTTGCGCCAAATAATATTCATGCTGCACAATTTGCAGATAGAAAAGTCGTCCGACTAATCCGGCACTTGCAGCGACAAAAATAACCAAGACGATCAGTATTCGCGTTGACATTTTAGGATTTTCGAATTCCATGCATACCTCTTCTCTTCGACAAAATAGCCGTAAAGGCAGAGGTGAATACCTCTGCCGTCAATGTAGCTTTCTATATTTTATTCGGAGCGAGAAAATATATTCCTGCCCGGACGTACTCTGTTCCAGTATGTATCAAACGAATTGCCCAGAGCACTCATAATTGTAGCAAAAATGCCGAGACTGTCATCATCTACGTCGTGATTGTAAATTTCATAATCATCTTCAGTATTGACATGTATTGGAGGACGTGTGTCGTCTTCCTGAATCATTCCCAAACGATTTGCTTCATCTGCGATTTGTCCCAAATCAACATTTCGGTTGAAATCATCTTGTAATTGTGCTTCACGGTTGCGCAAATCGTCAATAGAACGACTCATTCGAACAAGTTCGCGGTTGGCTTCATTTATTTGAATATAATTGATAAGGACAAACATCAATAGCAAGGTGCATATTATCGTGAAAAATATTCCTGCCATTGGAAGCGGAGTTTTTGCTTTCACACGAACTGTTTGAACTTTTGGCTCAACTCTTCTGCGAGGTCCTGCGACAGCAAGCGGACGATCGATTTTACCAATCACTAAGCCGCTATTTGGCGGTTGATTTTTTCTATGCTCAACAGAGCGAGTATTCATTTTTTGGGGAGATTGATTCGTTCTTTGTTTGGGTGAATTATTTCTTTTATCATGAGTATTTCTGTTATTTTCTTGATTCACTTCCGCTACCTTACTTAGCCTTTCAATTATATCATATTTCATTTGATTTGTATATCAAATTACGTCGATTTTGCATTATATTTTTTCTATAACTCGCAAGCGTGCGCTTTTTGCTCGTTGATTGAGTAACAATTCTTCTTCGCTTGCTGTTACTGACTTGCCGACTATCTTTGCAGTTGCCTGCTTACCACATGTACACACAGGCATTTTTTTAGAGCATACGCACTGACTTGCAAAATCCGCGAAAGTCGTCTTGACTATTCGGTCTTCCAACGAGTGGAAACTGATGACACAAAGCCGACCGCCGAGCGATAAGTGGCTACATAATGCTTTTAGTGTCGGTTGAATTATGTCTAATTCACGATTGACTTCAATGCGTAAAGCCTGGAACGTTTTTTTTGCAGGATGGCTGCCTTTATGACGTTCTTTAGTTGGCAATGCACGTTCAATTATGCTCGCAAGCTCAAGGGTGGTATTGATGGGGGCTGTATTTCGCTGCTCACAAATCCGACGAGCGATGCTGCCTGCAAACTTCTCTTCTCCCCATATACGCAAAATACGTGCCAACTCTTCTTGCGAGTACGAATTCACTATATCGTACGCAGTTAGCGTTTGACGTCTATCCATTCTCATATCGAGGGGAGCATCTTTCATGTACGAAAAACCGCGCTCTGCTTCGTCGATTTGATGTGAGGAAATCCCGAGGTCTATCAAAGCACCGTCGATCTTTTCTATGCCTAACTGTTTCAATACTTGTCCGACCTGCTCAAAGTTACTATGAACTATCTTTACCATTTCACCATAGGAAGCCAATCGAGTTGTAGCTGCGTTTATGGCATTTTCGTCTTGATCAAGGCAGATTAGACGACCGGTAGTCAGCTTCTCAGCGATGAGTAAACTGTGCCCTGCTCCGCCTACGGTGCAGTCGACATATATGCCGTCGGGTTTGATATTGAGTGAGTCGATGACCTCGGCAGCAAGCACCGGCAGGTGATGGAATGTTGTATTCATGCCTATACACCAAGCTCAATAGCCATTTTTTCCATATCACTTTGATTGACAGCCTCATTATGAGTTGCGTATTTTTCGGAATCCCAGATTTCAGCAAATTTCCCCACACCGACAACCATGACGTTCTTTTCAATAGCAGCATATTCGCGCAGATTCTGAGGAAGCAATATGCGTCCTGCCGAATCTATATGCGCCTCAGACGCTGAAGAAAAAAAGTGACGGCGATACTCTCGCGAATATGTCCCAGGAAGCGAATTGATTTTTTCGCTCAATTCCTCCCATGCTGCCGCAGGGTATACCGAGATACATGAATCAACACTTTTGGTCATATAAACAACTTCACCGAAAGCTTCACGGAACTTCGAAGGCAGAAACATTCTATTTTTTGTATCTACGACGTGCGCGTGTTCTCCAACTACCATTTTTCTGCCCTCCTTGCATACATGATTTTTGCCGTTTGGAACTCAATTATGCATTTTCGCCACACATTAATGCACTTTCACCCCACACTTGACCACAATTATACAACATCACATCAAATGCAGTCAAGGAGAAAACATGAAAATTCACTCGAAAAATAAAAAATGCAAACAAAAAAGACCTGTTTGAGAACAGGTCTTTTAGAGATGTGTAAATTCAGAGAACGATTATTCGCCTTTGCTATTTTTAGCCATTGAAGTGTGTGTTTCTCTATCTATTAACGTTGCAATGTGTCATTAACCAGCGGAAGAATCGCTTTCGGCAAGAAATTTGATACATCTTGTCCATTTTGAAGTGCTTGGCGAATTTTCGTTGAGCTTATTTCGGCATACTGTTTATCGCAAGGAAGAATAACAGTTTCGCAGCCATTCCATAATTGACGATTCAAGGCAGCCATTTCAAGTTCGTACTCAAAGTCTTTTGTATTACGCGCTCCGCGAACTGTAGCAACAAGTTGATTTATCTTCATGTAATCCACCAACATTCCTGTTGAATGATTAATGATGACATTAGACATATCTGCACATGCCGCATGGAGAAATTTTTGACGTTCAGTTATGCAAAACATAGGCATTTTATCCGGATTGACAAAAATCACAATATGCACTTCATCAAAAAGTGCACATGCGCGTTGTATAATATCCATATGCCCGATAGTCACTGGATCGAACGTACCTGCTACAAGCACTCGTTTCATTTTACTGTCACCTCGTTCACATAATTTCGCAAGATTGAAGCAAAATTCTTTAATTCCGACTCGCTGAATCCTGTGAGATTTTTGCGCAAAACATTCGAACTTGGTTGAAAATTTTGCAGAGTGAATTTTTTCGCCCCGCGAATCCATTCTCCGATTGCAATAATATCCTCTTCAATGTGTAATTCGCGCACTAAAGTTGTACGAAACTCATATTCAATATCACTTTCAAGGAGAAGTGCAATCGACTGCTCAATTTTAGCGATTTTTATTTCGCATCCGGCTGCTTTTGTATAATTTTCGCGAGAACTCTTAATGTCCATGGCGACGTAGTCGAGCAAGCCGCTCTTTATCATTTCGCCCAGCCTGTCCGGATTGCTCCCATTCGTGTCCAGCTTTATTGAATAACCCAACTGTTTGATTCGGCGCGCAAACTCTATCAAGCCATCGCTCAAAGTTGGCTCACCGCCGGAAATGCACACGCCACTGAGTAGGTTTTGACGTGATTCGAGGAAAGAGAAGAAGTCCTCGAATTGCATAGCGGAAGGCTCTGCGGTTGCAATTAAGTTAGAATTATGACAAAACGGACAACGCATATTGCATCCGCCAATGAAAACGGTACACGCAACTTTTCCCGGATAATCAAGGAGCGTGAGTTTTTGCAGTCCTACTATATTCATTGTCTGTGTTCCTTTTGATGTTTGTTTCAATGAATTATAACACAAATATTTCAAAAAGTCTATATTTGCCTCTTTACAACCGCGTAAAAATGTGATATCATATAAAACGTCTGTTCTCAGTGCGGAAATATTACTTTATAAAGGGAATGAATCGGTGAGCGAATTTAAGTTAGTTAGTGAATACAAACCCATGGGCGATCAGCCCGGGGCAATAGCTGCTCTGACCGAGGGAATCGAGTCCGGGCTGAACGAGCAGGTACTTCTCGGAGTAACAGGCAGCGGAAAAACATTTACAGTCGCAAATGTCATCGCCAATACAGGGCGACCCAGCATCATTCTTGCGCACAACAAGACTCTTGCAGCGCAGCTTTACTCAGAGTTTCGCGAGTTGTTTCCTGACAACGCAGTCGAATACTTTGTCTCGTACTACGACTTTTTCCAGCCCGAGGCGTACATTCCCGGGCGTGATATATTCATTGAGAAAGATTCGCGTGTCAACGATGAAATCGATAAAATGCGGCATAGTGCCACTTCTGCACTTTTTGAACGGCGTGACGTGATTATTATCTCAAGCGTTTCGTGCATTTTCTCACTCGGTGATCCAGAGGAATATAAACGCTCCACATTGAGTGTTCGCGTCAACGCCACTATGGAGCGTGATGAATTCATCAGTCGTCTTATCGATATGCGATACGACAGAAACGACATTGCATTTGAGCGTGGGAATTTCCGCGTTCGCGGAGACACAGTAGAAGTATACCCTGCCGGTTTCGATGGACGTGCTTATCGTGTGGAGTTCTTCGGTGATACAATCGAGAGAACAACATTGATTGACACTCTTACGGGTGAATTGTTGGAGACCATGTCGCACATATTTATCTTCCCCGCTACTCACTTTATGCTGTCTGAAGAGAAGTTCGAGGCAGCATTGATGGAAATTGAAGATGAGTTGGAGCGGCAAATAGCACAATTTAAGTCCGAAGACAAGCTAATCGAAGCGCAAAGGATTGAGCAGCGCACTCGCTACGACTTGGAAATGATTCGTGAAGTTGGATTCTGCAGCGGTATCGAAAACTACTCGCGGATATTCTCTCGACGCCCTCCGGGAAGCATACCATATACAATGTTGGACTTCTTTCCAAAGGATTTTGTGCTGTACGTCGACGAAAGTCATGTGACCATTCCCCAAGTGCGCGGAATGGGCGGAGGCGATCGTGCGCGGAAGAAAAATCTCATCGACTATGGTTTTCGCCTGCCGAGCGCCTATGACAATCGTCCGCTGAATTTCGAGGAATTCAACCAAAAGCTCAATCAAGTTGTGTACATTAGTGCAACCCCGGCTGAATATGAGCTGGAGAATGCAGCAAAGATTGTCGAGCAAGTGGTGCGTCCAACAGGACTTGTCGACCCGGAGATTGAAATTCGACCTATCGCTGACCAAGTCATCGACCTCATCGGCGAAATCAAGGAAACTGTTGCTGCGGGTGGACGAGTTCTCGTCACTACACTGACTAAAAACATGTCTGAAGATTTAGCTGAATATCTTGAGCAAAACCATATCAAGGTCAAATATATGCACCATGGATTGCAGACTTTTGAGCGTGCAGAAATTCTGCGTGACTTGCGTGCGGGTGAGTTTGATGTACTGGTGGGAATCAACTTGCTGCGTGAGGGTTTGGACTTACCTGAGGTGTCACTTGTTGCGATTTTGGATGCAGACAAAGAGGGTTTGTTCCGCAGTACGTCGTCGTTAATTCAAACCATCGGACGTGCGGCGCGAAACGTCTCAGGGCGAGTTATTATGTATGCCGACAGCATAACAAGGTCCATGAAAGCGGCAATCGACGAGACCAATCGTCGCCGCACCAAGCAGCTTGAATACAACCAAGAGCATGGCATCATTCCGCAAAGTATCCAAAAGAAAGTGCGTGACTTGCTCGAACGTCCGACTGCGCCAATTGAAGAGAGTGAAAAGGCAAAAGGCGCAAAAAAAGCGACGAAATCACTCACTTATGATCAAATACTCAGCAAAATCGACGAGTTGACAGCGCAAATGAAAGACTTTGCCGCACAACTCGAGTTCGAAAATGCGGCGAAGTTACGCGACCAAATAGAAAAATTGAAAAAGCAAATGTGATAGGAGCATAAAAATGAAAACACATAATATTCCGCTTGACTCAATAGTTCCAAAGAAACCACTCAAAGTGAAATTCGAAAAGGGCGAATTGCACATCCCTGTCGATGAATCAAAGCTCGGAAAAAGTAGGCATCATGTCAATGTTCCCGATAAATATAAACTTCCGTTTCGAATTGATATGACAGTTAAGGCGAAGTTTGTGCGAACAAATCAAATTGCCTCACAACTTTCATTATATATCGGCGATGGCAGGTTGTATTTCAACGGCGGACATACGAGCTGTACAGAAATTCTCGCGCCATCCAAGTCATCGGTATTCGGTGACAATGAACTTGCATCAATGGTGAAATACAACAGCATTCCGAGCAAAGATTATGTCCACATCTCGGCTATATTTGGCAGTAAAATGATGTGGGTAACGGTAGATGATGTTTGCTGTTATGCCTCTGATAAAATGCCATATCTTGACCTGTTGCAGAATGATGCCGTGCCGGACAAATACAAAAACGGTGTGGATATATCAATCTGCGGCGGCACGGATACAAAACTCACTATAAAATCGTTCGAAGTAATCGAATTTGAAGATGACGAGCCGAAAATTCCCGATGAGCTTACGAGTTTACCCGAATTATCGGAATTTGATTTGTTTGTACAAGGTTTGCCATCTGGAGTGCATGACGAAATGTATCGCATGGATTCGTACATGCTGAACGACATGAAGAGCAGCTTGAAATTCAAACGTTCGATTGACAAACATGGGCATTTAGAATACAAGTCCTCGTGCGGTTTTATCTTTCAAATTAGGGAATTCGGAGTCGGCAACTACATCACCACAACTTGGGTGAACAGCACTAAGAAAATGGATTTGTTCGGTAGCATTTATGCAAAGTTGGCGGAAAAATCGCCCGAATATGCCGAAGCGGTATTTTCGCGTACTCAAATATGCGACCCGCAGCATGATGGTGCGCGCGATTGTGACAGGCGTGTAACCATCGAATTCAACGGTAAATCGAGACGTGTTTGTGCAGGAAAAAGCCATTTTGATATGTCTCCGAGTGGATTTGAGGATGTAAGAAATATGGTGGCAGCATTAAATGAAGTGGTAAAATAAGTAGAAATCATAGGTGAAATCATGGAAAAATTCATCACGGTACGCGGTGCGCGCGTGCACAATCTTAAAAATATAGATGTGAAAATCCCGCGTGACAAGTTGGTTGTACTCACGGGGTTAAGTGGCAGTGGAAAAAGCTCACTGGCGTTTGACACAATTTACGCCGAGGGTCATCGCCGATTCGTTGAGTCACTTTCGGCGTATGCGCGGCAGTTTCTTGGGCAGTTTGACAAGCCCGACATCGACGGAATTGATGGACTTAGTCCCGCAATTGCCATCGACCAGAAGACGACCTCGAAAAATCCGCGCTCGACAGTGGGTACAGTCACCGAAATCTATGACTACCTGCGCCTTTTGTATGCACGAGTGGGCATTCCGCACTGTCACGAGTGCGGCAAAGAAATTACTCGTCGTACTACGGACAGCATTATTGACGAAATCATGCAAGCAGCATCGGATACTCCGCCTGCCGAATGCAAAGTGGCTTTAGACGAGCGATTTATGCTTCTTGCACCGGTTGTAATGGCGCAAAAAGGCACACATGAGAAGATTTTCGAATCCGCACGTCGCAGCGGATACGCTCGCGCACGAGTAAATGGCAGTATTTATGAATTGACAGAAACCATCCCTCTTGATAAGAACAAGCGACACACAATCGAAGTTGTGGTGGACCGCCTTGTCATGCGCCCCGACATTCGCAGCCGCCTGTCCGGCTCGATTGAGACTGCACTTACTCTGTCGGGCGGCAGCTTAATTATTGCGACAGTAGATTCAAACGGTGACATTGCCACCGAGCATGCTTATTCTCAAAATTTCGCTTGCGCCGAACATGGCGTAAGTTTCATGGAGTTGTCTCCTCGGATGTTCTCGTTCAACAATCCGCAGGGAGCTTGTCCCACTTGCTACGGCTTAGGTGAGCGGCAGGAGTTGGTGATGGAAAAAGCATTTCCCGATATGTCGAAATCATTGAACGACGGCGCAATTAATGTAAAGCATACGGAATTCACCAACAAAAACAGCTGGCATTTTTCGATTTTCCGCACTCTCGCCGAACCGCTCGGATATACTATGGACACTCCATTGGCTGAATTTTCAAAAGAAGCATTGGATGCATTTATGAATGGCGTTCAGAGAAAACGTTTTGATTGCATCATCCCAAATTCAGGCGGCAAGACACGTAATATTCCGTGGATTGGCATGATTGCCGTCATCCGAAATCATACTGGCGGCGGAAATCGTGAGGGATTCGAGGAGTTGTACGCAACAGTACCCTGCCCTGCGTGTAATGGCGGAAGATTAAATCCATCTATGCTCGCTGTCACGGTAGGTGGAGTGAACATCCACGAATTATGCTCAATGCCCATCGGAAAACTCGTGCAGCATTACGAAAACATCAGACTAAACGAGACGGACAAGCATATAGCAAGAGACATTTTGACCGAAATCAAGTCACGATTGGGATTTTTGAATGCAGTCGGACTGGATTACATCACGCTCACTCGCCGAAGCGGAACTCTTTCCGGCGGCGAAGCGCAGAGGATTCGATTGGCGACGCAAATCGGGTCGTCGCTAATGGGAGTGCTGTACATATTGGATGAGCCATCCATTGGACTGCACCAGCGCGACAATCAAAAACTCATCGCTACACTCAAAAAATTGCGCGATACGGGAAACAGTGTCATCGTTGTCGAGCATGACGAAGAGACCATTCTGGAGTCGGACTATGTGCTGGACATGGGTCCCGGAGCAGGCGTAAACGGCGGGCAAATCATCGCTCATGGTACGCCCAAGCAACTGATGAAAGACAAAAACTCAGTCACCGGACCATGGCTGAGCGGCAAGCGCAAGATTCACACGCCACCCTCTCGACGTTCGGGCAACGGAAACTTTCTCAAGCTGACTGGAGCGCAGCACAACAATCTTAAAAATGTCGATGTCTCGCTGCCATTGGGTACGCTGACAGTGGTTACCGGAGTAAGCGGAAGTGGTAAGAGCAGCCTCATCAATGGGATTTTGCATCCGATCTTGGCGCGCCAACTCAATCGAGCAAGCACTCGTGCTGGCAAGTACGCCACTATTGAAGGTGTGGAACACCTGGACAAGATCATCGCCATCGACCAGACTCCCATCGGGCGTACGCCACGCTCCAATCCTGCTACATATACGGGCACATTTGGCGATATTCGCGAGTTGTTCGCGCAAACTCCGGATGCAAAAAAGCGCGGTTTCCTCGCCGGGCGATTCTCGTTCAATGTAAAATCAGGGCGATGCGAAGCCTGTGAGGGGGATGGAGTCAAGCGCATCGAGATGCATTTCTTGCCCGATGTGTACGTCACATGTGATTCGTGTAACGGCAAGCGATATTGTCGCGACACACTGGAGGTCATGTACAAAGGCAAGAATATTTCCGATGTGCTCGAAATGACAATCGACGAAGGCTGCGAATTCTTCGTCAACATCCCGAAAATCTCGCGCAAATTGGCAACACTGCAACAAGTGGGTCTTGGCTATCTCAAGTTGGGTCAAAGTTCAACGACTCTTTCGGGCGGTGAAGCGCAGCGTGTCAAGCTTGCATCTGAGCTGAGCAAGCGCGACACTGGACGCACCATTTACATACTGGATGAACCCACCACGGGGCTTCACGGAGTGGACACCGAGCGACTGATTTCGGTGCTTGGACAATTGGTTGAACTCGGAAACACAGTTGTTGTCATTGAGCACAATCTCGATGTCATCGCCGTCGCCGACTATATCATCGACATGGGTCCCGAGGGCGGCGACAGAGGAGGGACCCTGGTTGCCAGCGGCACTCCCGAAGAGGTGGCGCAATGCACTGAGTCGCACACAGCTCCGTTTATTAAGGCTCGGCTGAATCCTGATCCAAACACGCTTAATGAATAATGCTTCATTTTTCATTCCGGGCTTCATGATTGAAAATTCGAGGTTTTCATAAGCGTATTCACTCCGCTGCAGAAAACCATCAAAAAGAATTCCGACTGAAAAACATGGTTTTTCAGCCGATTTTCAGATTAGTTGCGCAAAAGCAACGCCAATCAAAATTACTCCGCCAATCCAGCCGAGATCTCGGCTGCTTTTGCGCGCGAAGTAACCGCCGATTCGGCTGCCACATGCGATAGCTCCGAAGTTTGCTGTCATTGCGACTGCAATGGTTAGCGGAATACTGACCACCGATAGTGCAGCACCAACACCGAGTGCAATTCCATCAAGGGATAATGCAGCAGCGAGTCCGATCGCCTCGGATGGTGAGATGGATTTTGAATCATCAACATCTGCCTCAGGCGGATCGGCATATACATTCAAAATAAACCGAAAATTCAGCAGCGAGAATGTAAATTCACGCTGTTTTTTTTCTTTTTCGCTGTTTTTAGCACGTTTAATTTTTGCTTTAATCGCACTATCAAATAACTTTATTATACCGAGGAAAAATAAAATTGAAAAACTTAACCAGACAGCAACTTCATCTGACATAAATGTACGCATTCCTGCTCCAACCAAGAGTGCCAGCGCAAAAACCGATGTGCATACTAAACTGATTATGAAATTGGACACAAGCGGAATCTTAATTTTCTTTGTGCCATATGCAAAACTTACCGCCAAGCCATCCAATGCACCCGCACTTGCTAAAATAATTGAGTTGAACACCATATCGCAAAATCTCCAAAGTAATACTTATCTCAATATATGCACATAGGTAAATTAGGTGAATTTTTGCGGATAAAATTTCGATTTCGTTATTGCTTTTTATTTCGATGTGTGGTATACTATCTGCATAGTGAAAGCACTCGTGTGCTTTCTCTTTGTTATTTGGACAAAACACTAGCAGGAGTCATCGTATGAAGCACATTTTCATCACAGGCGGAGTTGTCAGCGGTCTTGGCAAAGGAATAACGGCAGCATCAATTGGTCGCTTGCTCAAGTTATGCGGAAAAAAAGTGACTTTGCAAAAACTCGATCCTTATCTGAATATTGATCCGGGAAAAATGAGTCCGTACCAACACGGCGAAGTTTTCGTAACAGACGACGGCAGCTGTTGTGACCTTGATGTCGGACACTACGAACGTTTTACCGATGAAAATATGACTGCGTTATCCAATATAACTGCAGGAAAAATTTATTACAGTGTCATCAACAAAGAGCGAAATGGGGACTACGGGGGCAAAACTGTCCAAATCATTCCGCATATTACGAATGAAATTAAGTCGCATATCCATGCCGTTAGCGAAAACTCCATGTGTGACGTACTTATCACAGAAATTGGCGGCACAGTCGGCGACATAGAATCGCTTCCTTTCCTGGAAGCTTGTCGTCAAGTGCAGAACGAAGTCGGGCGTGAGAACTGTATTTTTGTCCATGTTACTCTTATGCCGTACATTGCCGGTTCCAACGAACTCAAGTCCAAGCCTACTCAACATAGCGTCAAAGATTTGCTATCGCTCGGTATTCAGCCCGACGTCTTGGTATGTCGCAGCGAAATTGATATTCCGGATGATGTCAAAGAAAAGCTTTCGCTTTTTTGTAATGTCGACAAAGATTGCGTCATCCCTGGTCTAACTTGTAAGTCTATATACCAAGCTCCTCTTATGTTCGAAAAAGAGGGGTTGTGTCGTGCCGTTTGCCGCAAACTCGGCTTCGCGCTTGAGCCTAATTTAACCGAGTGGAAAGCTCTTGTAGAGCAAATCAACTCGGTGAAAGAAACACTCAAAATAGCTATTGTAGGCAAATATGTCGAGATGCGTGATGCGTATCTTTCGGTTGCTGAGGCAATGTCACATGCCGGATTTGCCAATTCTGTCGCTACGCAAATAGAATGGATTCAATCCGAGGACATTACTTGCGAGAATATAGATACACTGCTCGCTGGCGTTGACGGTATCGTCGTACCCTCTGGCTTTGGTGAGCGCGGGATCGCGGGCAAAATTCATGCTATACGGTATGCGCGCGAGCATGACTTCCCGTTTTTTGGAATTGGTTTGGGAATGCAGCTTGCACTCATTGAATACGCACGCAATGTGATCGGAATTGCAGATGCAAATTCTACTGAGTTTGATGAAAATTGTGCATTCCCTATTGTACATACTCCATCTGAATGGACGGAAGGAACTGATAAGCTCCCCATGCGTCTTGGACTGCATCCCACCCAAATCATATCTGGAACTAAGCTGCATACAGCATATGCCGAGAACTTGATATACGAACGCCATCGACACAAATTCGAAGTGAACAGCAAGTTTCTGCCAATTCTCACCGAGGGAGGTATAACAATCAGTGGATTTTCACCTAATGAATCAACGTGCGAAGCTATTGAAATTCCTTCATTGCGCTGGTTTGTCGGAGTAGCATTCCATCCCGAATTCAAATCTCGCCCAAATAAAGTTCATCCTCTTTTCAGAGACTTTATTAGCGCCTGCAAAAAAGTGATTGACAAGACAGAAAAAATATGATATAATATCTTTCGCTGGTAAAACAGCGACATGGAGGAATAGCGAAGTGGTCATAACGCGGCGGTCTTGAAAACCGTTTGGGGCAACCCGCGGGGGTTCGAATCCCTCTTCCTCCGCCAAGCGATTGTAATCCGAACTCCCTATTTGTAGTTGGAGAAGTATTCGGTATCATTATATCAATATAGGATTACACAAAAAAGGCAGAGTACCATTTTGGTACTCTGCCTTTTCTAAACTTCTATTTCAGTAGTTCTTACGATAAAACAGAGGGAAAATTGCGAAGTGTTTGCTGGTATTTTGCAGCTTTGCATTGTACACGCTCCTTTCATGAAGTCAACCCCCTATTCACTTACGACACAAGTATAGACCATTTGTTCCTAATTATAACAAAGTTATTTTGAAAATACAAGTTTAATAGTATTGAAGATTGCTATTGACAAAAATCAGAATATATGTTATACTGTCATGGTTAGTTTAATAACACATCATCACGGTTGGACAGGAAACTGTTTCAAGGTATATGGACTTTTGGGCGGAAGTCTCCTTTTTGGGGAGGCTTCCGTTTTTTTGTGCGCCAAAAGTTTTCTCTTGAAAACAATCTGAACAATCGAAAAAGGAGCGTTGGCATGAATGAAAATTCACATGGGATTCAATGGGAAGTGTTAGATAAAAAAGAGGTGCTGCAAAAATTAGATACATCCATTGATGGTTTGCAAGATAAAAATGCCGCTGAAAGGCTGATGCTATTTGGAGAAAACAAGCTACCCGAAGGTAAAAAGGATGGATTCGTTAAGCGCTTCTTAAAGCAATTCCACAATTCGTTGATTTATGTCTTGCTTGGTGCAGCTATACTGACCGCCATTTATGGGCATTGGATTGATACGTGGGTCATCTTGGCTGTCGTGTTCATCAATGCGATAATCGGATATATCCAAGAAGGCAAAGCACAAAAAGCATTGGACAGCATTAAAAATCTGCTGTCACTCAAGGCGGATGTTATCCGCGGAGGACAACGCAAAGAAGTTGATGCCGAAACGTTAGTACCGGGCGACATTGTTTTGCTCAAAGCTGGTGACAAAGTACCAGCAGATGTTCGTTTGATTAAAGTGAGCCATTTTGAGGTTGACGAGTCTTCGCTAACAGGCGAGTCAGTTGCGGTGCAAAAAACAACCAACATTGTGAAATCCGGCACAGTTTTAGGCGAAAGAGAGTGCATGGCATATGCAGGTACCACAATTCGTACAGGTACTGCCACAGGGATTATAGTTTGCACAGCTGCTGATACTGAAGTGGGCAAAATTAACGCCTTGCTCACCGAAACAAAGGCAGAAGAAACGCCACTTGTGAGGAAAATGAACAAACTTGGCACACGACTTTCGATTGCCATTTTGGG
>Ga0123355_10002476_pt1 | contig 26149 bp, 23 predicted proteins | sample TergutEmb28metaG_3_FD_89872 | JGI IMG/M metagenome (GOLD analysis project Ga0123355, IMG submission 89872) | Embiratermes neotenicus P1 segment gut microbial communities from Petit-Saut dam, French Guiana - Emb289 P1 | ecosystem: Host-associated > Arthropoda: Insects > Digestive system > Gut ...
CAACAATGATTTTTCATCCAATGGAACAAGCTGGACATGCTTGATTGTGGTTTTCTTTAAATATGGCTCAGATACAATCGTGGGGTATCGTGTTAATTGTGTAAGTGCCTTTGCAGTTTCTTGCATCATATACTCCACTTGATATATGTTATCAATTATCATTTGTTGCAAAAACATTGATTCATCTGATGTTAATGGACGGCTTCGCATCATAGTATCTACATAAAACCTGTAACCTTTTTCAGATGGAATACGCCCCGCAGATGTATGTGGTTGGCTGATGAACCCCATCTCTTCCAAATCGCTCATTTCATTACGGATGGTTGCAGAGCTTACACCCAACACATGTTTTTTTGCTATTGTGCGCGAACTGATAGGCTCGGCGGTTTCAATATAATCATTAATGATTGCTTCCAAAACCTTAAACTTTCTACTGGTTAAATCCATTTGTCATACCCCACACAACATATTGGACTTGGGAGAGTATACTCTTTTGTTAGCAATCAACTAAGATGAGTGCTAACAAAAAGACAATACCATGACTTTTGATATATGTCAAGCATATTTTTTTAGAAATATTTCTCAAAAAAGTGTGCTCCCATAAAACTGTGATTGGATTGCATTAGCATAATAATGGTGATATAGTCGTTTAAAACTTAAAACAAGCAACTAGACCTGTCCTACAACTGAATGCCAAATTTGCGAAAGCAATATAAGCAGTTCTAAGATGGGTCTGCTATAGGAAGGACAAATATTATGGAACTTCAATTGGTTATGTACAAAGAATCAGATTTGGAAACTTGCACAGAAATATATGAGGATGCATTTTCTCCAGTCTTAAATTCTGAACTTTTATCACGCGAAAAAGTTTGGCGTTATGTGCGTGACATAACATTAACACCAAATTTTATAGGTTATACATGCTGGCTAGAAAATGAAATGGTAGCATTCTGTTTTGGCAAGTTATTTAACTACTTTGAGGGCGCGACATATGAAATAGCAGAAATTGCAGTAACTTCTAAGTACCATAGGCAGGGCATTGGCTCGCAAGTGTTAAATGCCCTAGAAAAAAAATTAGCTGGGTTCAACGTGTCGGCAATAAACCTAAATACCTCACGTGAAATCCCAGCTTACAATTTTTATTTAAAAAACGGTTACGACGAAGTGCCAGACGTAACAACTCTGGCAAAGTGGCTTCAATAGACTTGTTTAGTTGCGAGACAAGTCTAGTTCATTTTTGCTAACCGCATGGCTTCTTTCCATGTGTCGCGAAACTCTCTAAACATCCCTAAAATTTCTTTAACTATTTCAATGTTCTTAGTCATATTTGCCTCAACCAAACGACGGTGCATATAATCATAAAGGGGGTCTAGTTGCTCCGCAATGGGATAGCTATGGTCTAGGGTTATTTGAAACTCACGCACAATATCTTCAACCCTAACTATTAATTGGTTGGCTTTAAGAAAATCTTCTTTTTCAAGGGCGATAATCGCCTGATTGAGAAATTTAATGCCTCCCTCATACAACATGAGAGTTAGTTCTTCCTTTGTTGCTGTCATAACTTGGTCTTCCAGCATTTTGTTATAAGGATTTTTATTAACCACTTGCCTTCGCAGCTCCTTTTATTAGAATGGGAGTTCTTCCTCTTTTCGCTATGGGTGTTCAAACTTCGCTTTTGCTTGTTCTCACTTCACGCTCAGAGAATCTCACTTTCCCTTCATCCGCCACTGGGCGGGGGGGTAGGTTTGATCCTCCCAACCCCCGCCGCTCCGCTAGGTAAAACCTAGCTACACTTCCTTCGGAAAGTGGCTATTGCCACTTTTTTGCACATTGCAATCTATCCGCGCGTATCAACCAATAATCCTGCAAGTTCCAGCATGTTGGCATGAGCGTCTAACACTCTCTCAGGTGGTATTTCACGAATTACTTCGCTAGTTTCTGTATCATACACAGTAACCACAGTTCTGTTTGTAGCTTCATGAAAACGAATGTCAAAGTGCCTTCCGCTTCCTGTTAAAGCAGCATTTGCGGAATCAATAGCTTGTTGTAATACATCATTGACAGCTCCACCATCACCAAATGATTGAACTTCTGTTGAAACAGATTGTACAGGTACGGGAGTCCCTCCGTCAACCCCTCCGCCTACATTAGTTGCGGGTACGGGGGTATAATAGCCTTGAGTGTTTAATCTGGTAACATCCATGTTAGTGTCCTCCTTGTGTTTGTCGCCTATTGCGACAGTACATTATTGTTTAATATCAAACCTGCATGACTCGGAATCAGGCGGTAAATCCATATATCCTTCATGAATTTTTTGCCCTTGTTTAACCATCTTATGCGACTGCTGTACAGAGTTTTTAATATTGTTTAAATGGGTGTGATGCTTTTTATCCAAGTCTGCAATGTTTCCAATAATTTGTTTAATTTCCCTAAATTCAGGAGATGATTCCATCACAGAATCAATCTCCTTTTTTAGTTCCATTAATTTATCAACTAAGGGTTGTCGTTCTTCCATTACCTTTGCGTATGCTTCAATTTCATCTTCTTCGTTCTCTTTGTTGCCTGAAAATTCTAATCCCTCAGTCACTTCCAAAATTGCTTTGGCAAACTCTCTTGCTTCTTTGAGTGTATCCATAGATTACATTCCCTGACCTGCAAATGCCCAAAGAGAGTCCATTTGTGCATTCGCTTGTGCCATTGCGTTTTCCATGCGGGCAAACATTGCAAAGAACTGATTTTCGCGACGCTGTAAGAAACGCTGCATGTCTGCAATACGTCTATCATAATCTTGAATGCGACGTGTTAATGCGTTGTCTGCTGCATCTACACCGCCTTCTATACCAGCTTGACGACGAATCGTACCATCAAGACCAATGGCATTTTCAATAATATAATTCATACGCAAGCCTAGACCTACTTGCGGCATTTGTTGGGCGCGCTCTCTTCCAGTTACTGCCAAAGCAGTGCCAGATGGTGGCATTTGTGTAAATAAGGCCTGCACATCTCCTGCTCGTTCCTCCAGCATCTGTTCAAGTCTCACCTCATCAATTTGCAACATTCCGATAAGGCGTTCTGGACCAGAGCCATAACCAGTAGTTATACCAATTTCGTGCAAGGAAAATCTTTGCCCATTAGCCAAAGTAATAGGTGCTTGTATCCATTCACGAAGTTGCTGTTGCAGGTTACGGAAAGTATCGTCACGATGATGTAAGCCTGTGCGCGCACGCTCTTCCCATCTCTCAATTTCACGGTCACTCATTGCCTGACGTTGCTCATCAGTTAATGGTTCATAGTGCGTGCGTGAACCAGAGCGAGGACGAGGAGTAGAATGCAAATTATTGAGATAACGCATTACAGTATTAAATTCCGAAACAAAATTGCGAATCATGTCCATTGTATCACTAACATCACGACGAGTGTTGATTTGGAATGATTGTGGGCTACTTGGGGTGACAGTATTATTGATAGTAATACGCATTCCCATAATATCTGTAAATGTGTTTGTTCCACTGGTTCTTGTGGCTACTATTCCAGAACCATCATCAATTTGAATTGTTGCCTGACGTGCTAAAACTTCTGTTCCACCACCAGATCCAACAGTAAGACGAGAGCCATTAGCGGTGGTGTCAGTGCTATCGGCATAAAAACCTAATGCAGCAAAAAAGCTAGTCGGAATACCAGAAACCAGCCCAGGGCTACTGATTCCAGTGCCAGTGTGATTTGATGCGTGGTCTCCCACTCTAATATTTTGGTTTGTTCCATTGGCATTTACAGCATCGGCTTGCATTACAATTCTGTTGTGCAATGCATCAAATCTCATGGTTACATTTGTTTGTTCGGTTATAGCTTCCATTGCCTCACGTACAGTCATATCCGCTCTAAGAACAACGTTTGTGCCGTTTACTTGAATGTCAAATTCTCTAATCCAATAGTCCATATCTCCAGGTGTAGCGGAAGGGTCAACTGGTCTGGTGCTATCGTGGCTCATGTTCGCCATATTTCCATAACCCATCAATACCGCTACATTTTGGTTGAGGAAAGATTCATTGGCTGTAGAACCTTGCACAACATGTGTTTGAGCAGATTGAAGTACATTAACATTAACTGTACCTAAATGCGAAGTGTTTTCACCAGATACACTTATACCATTACTTGCTACTCCGCCTGACAGTACCTCACTGCGGAAGGTATTCCAATTGTTAAGGTTTGAAATGTTATTTGCTACGGGGCGGTTAAGTGCCGTATTGTTTGTACGGAATTCCTCAAGCAAACTCATGGTATTTCGCATATCTTCACGTCGCCATGTGGCAATTTGTCTTCTGCGTGTGAGTCTGTCCATACGCATACTTTCGGCACGCATAAGCTGCTGTACCATTGATTGGGTATCCATTCCAGAGAACATACCCGTAAATCGGATAGGATTACTCATAATTACACCTCTTCATAGTTTCTATTTTCTATGTTGCATACATCTTAGATAAAGTTTCTCTACTTCATCTATCGTCATGATGATTAAATTATTTAATAGTTTTATTTTCTATCATAACATATAAGCAAGAATGGTTGTCACACGCCCTAAAATTGCAAAGATGCGCCGTTTATGTTTTAATCCACATTTTGACTACACGACATCCAAATGATCACGCAAAATGAAACAATTAGGATCGATTTGGGGACAACAAAAATCCTAGTGATTTTTGACTATCACTAGGCTGTTATTATTGTGTCCAATAGGAATCGAACCTACGGCCTTTCGCTCCGGAGGCGAACGCTCTATCCCCTGAGCTATGGACACCCAAGAGGTATTTTATATGCTACAGAGATTGCTGTCAATATGGCTTTCTGCCAAATAACACCACAGACTCTTAATGCATACCAGTTTATTTTTGAACATATATTGTTTCAGGCTATTTGTTTCAGCATATCAATGCAATTGGGCTACAAGGGGGACTTTCTTTGTTTAAGGAAAAACTATTAAAAGAAAAAATGACAGGAATTTTGTCCCTACCTAGAGAAATCGCGCTTGACATGACAATGATAACACTGATGGGACGCGGTGAAGTCAACATAGAAAATTATAAGACTATTTTGGAATTTACAGATATAAAAATCCGCCTGCGAACCAAAGAGGGCGACTTGGAGGTAGTTGGCGAACGACTTAAAATGAGTCAAGCAACCGCCGAAAATATAGTTATAACGGGACGTATAATAGGGATTAATTTTACAGGGTGATGTTTATGTTGCAACTGATGCAGTTTTTAAGGGGTTATGTGCGAATAGTAGTAACAGGAAATAATATTGAGCGATTTTTAAATATGGCTACATTCCGTGGAATATTTTTATGGGACATTGAGCATATGCCTAACGGTGTAAGCATGAACGCAAGCATTAAAGGTTTTAGAATTCTACGTGTTTGTGCAAAAAAAACTCAATGTCGCACAAAAATTATTGAGAAAAACGGACTACCCTTTATACTATTTCGCTATCGTAGACGAAAACTGCTTATGGGTGGAGTCGTTTTTTTTGTAGTGGGATTATTTATACTTTCGTCATTCGTATGGCGCATAGATATTGAAGGAAACGAAACTTTAACATATGATGTTATACTCGAATTTTTAGAGGAACAAGGATTATCAATTGGTTCTCTTAAATTTCGATTTAGTGATAGAGAACTTCAACGCGCGCTCTCAAGCCACTTTACAGAGATTAGTTGGGCAGATGTACATACACGAGGGACACGCACTACAGTACTAATTACAGAAGTCATTCCCCAGCAAGAAATTTTAGATAGAAGAACACCTGCACATGTTGTAGCTTCTGCGGACGGGTTAATAACTGGAATAGTAACAGGTTCTGGTGCGCCTATGGTACGTCAAAATGATATAGTTCGCCGTGGAGAGTTGCTTGTTAGTGGTGTATTAGAGCTTGACCCTACTAACCCAAGCGGTCAATTGGTATATGTACAGGCATATGCAGAAGTATGGGCGAGAAGGTATCAAGTAATTGAATTTGTTGTACCTTTGACATACACAGAAAAAATATTTACGGGAAACATGGCAACTAGTTATGCTTTTCAGTTGCTTTTTGCGGGAAATAGGCGTATAACTTTACCAAGAGGTAGAATCACATTTGACAATTATGATAGAATAACAACACACCACCAGCCAGGGGTATCTGGAAACTATCCATTACCTTTTGTTTTAGTAGCAGACCGTTATGCAGAATTCACACCCATAACACGCACACGCACTATTGAGGAAGCAAAGTTACTTGCAGAACAGATGGTAACAGGGCGTATTCTTCGAGAGTTCGATTTTGCGATTGATATTATTGACCGTCAGGTAAATTTTGAAGAGTCTGAAACAGAATTATTAGTAAACGCACTTATTACCACCCATGAGAGAATTGATTTACAAATTCCTATAATTGCTCCATAGGGTGGATGATGTAAAATCGTGGGGCGGACAGCCCCACGATCTTATCATTAAAAAGAGAAAGGAAGAGATACGATTGGAGATACCAAGTAATTTAATTCATAATGTTTTTGGCAAGTTGGACGAGCATGTGAGGAAAATAGAACATGCTTTTCAAGTAACCATAGTAAATCGTGATGATATTGTTCAAATCATGCAAAATGTTCCCAGTGCAAACCCTATAAAAGCAGAAAAAGTCTTACGCCACTTGGTGAACCTTGCGAAAAGGGGAGAAACTATAAGTGACCAGCAGGTAAACTATGCCATTGCCTCGTTGGAGGACATTGAGCATGTAGAGAATTTAAGCGATGATACGATATGTAATACAATAAGCGGGCGGCCAATCAAACCAAAAACAGTTGGTCAGAAAAAGTATATTGACCAAATTCGGAATAATACAATTATTTTTGGAATAGGACCCGCAGGTACAGGTAAAACATATCTAGCAATGGCAATGGCGATTACAGCATTTAGAGCAGGACAAGCAAATAAAATTATTCTAACACGTCCCGCCATTGAAGCTGGTGAAAAATTGGGTTTCTTACCAGGTGACTTGCAACAAAAAGTAGATCCATACTTGCGCCCATTATACGATGCACTTCATGACATTATGGGGCCTGAAACATTCCAGCGTAATTTTGAAAGGCAGCTAATTGAAGTTGCACCATTAGCATATATGCGTGGGCGAACATTGGACAACTCTTTTATAGTGCTTGATGAAGCCCAAAATACAACCCCAGAGCAAATGAAAATGTTCCTCACTCGTTTGGGTAATAACTCTAAGGCAGTAATAACAGGTGATATAACCCAAATTGACTTGCCTTTTGGTAAAATTTCAGGGCTAACAGAGGCTATTCAAATATTAAATGATATTCCTGATATTGGAATAAGCCATCTAACACATAAAGATGTTGTACGTCATCCGCTTGTACAAAAGATTATCACTGCATATGATAAACAATCGGCGCGTAGTGCCTATAAAGAATCTCAAAAAGGGCGAACGTTTAAAATGCGTAATAGTGTGAATAAAGCGAAGAAGGATAACAGATGAAAACTCGATTATTTCATACATTCCTAATTATAATAACATTTGGTCTTACGGTTGTAGCTATTCTGTCAGGCTCTTTTTTCCGTACTGGGATTCCCTTGTCAGTTGGTTCTGTGTCACCTGTACGTATTCGTGCAACTCGTGATATTGAAAATCGTTTGGCAACAGAGCGGAATAGAGAAGAAGCACGCGAACGCGCAGAGGAATTAGAACCCGTTTTTACAATTAATCCAGATACATGGAATCATGTGGAGAATAATTTAAGGCGTTTGCAAGATGAGCTTGAAGATATTAGAGCAGCATATCGTCAAGAAAGAACTGGGTTTGATACAGTAATGCTGGAATGGGAAGATTTTATCCAGTTGCAAATATCAGAATTTGAACGAGTTTTTGACGAATGGCAAGAACTCCAAGAACAAGCTATGCAAAATGACGAACCCTTTACACGCTTGCCCCCAGAAGCACCAGAGCCCCCTCCTGAACCAATATGGCATGGTGTAACTTTCAGGATGTTTGACCATGTTCCTATGAGTTTTACAGAACAACAAAGATATGATTTGATTGCTATAAATGATGATAAATTTGATGTAATATGGGACGTTGTTAATTTTGTTGCAGAATATATACAAACTCAATTAGTAATGGATAACGAACCAACAGTTAGAGAAACTTTTGAAATTCAACGACTCTTAGGGACATGGCATTCTGTGGATTTTAGTTATCATGGATTAATCCATAGTATAGTGCTTCATCATTTGCGCCCAAATGCAATCCCTAATGAAGTGGTAAATCGGTTGGCATACGAACAAACACGACAAGACTATGTAACAGAAAGTTTTCTTGAAAATCAGATTATTGTTGATGAAGGCGATATTGTTACAGAGGAATTGTATGCGGTCTTATCAGAACTTGGGGTACTACGTCCTGAATCACTGCGTGAAAGTTTGTTTTCTATTTTGGGGGCTATAACTTTAGTGGCAATCTTTTTCTTGACCAATTTAATGTTTTTATCATTCTATCGCCCCACGGTTGCAAATAAAAAAGAATCGCTCCTATTGTTTACCCTCTATATGCTTACTTTGTTTTTAGTATGGTCAATTCGCGACTATCAAGATCAAGTTCCCCTTATTCCTTTGCTTATATTTCCTATGTTGGTTTCTGTGCTTATAGATCGTCGTTGTGCTACAGTGCTTACATTTTCGATGGTATTTGTTTCATATTTTATAGTGGCTGGTTCTCCTGAATTTTTGTTATTCTATTCTATAGCAGGTATTGTAGTTTGTATGTTTTCACGATTTACTACAGAACGAACAAAAGTAATTTTGGTTGGGCTTTTGATTTCGGCAATTTTATTTGCTTTGTCTATTGCAGTATCTTTTATTACAGACAGGAATTACGCATTACAGGATATACGAGCATTAATTACCACAGCAGGTATTGCCTCGTTAAGTGGTATTCTTACGGTTATCATTTGTACTGGAAGTTTGCCTTTTTGGGAAACTTTTTTTGGCGTTGTCACCCCTGTAAAATTGCTAGACCTCACAAATCCTACAAATTTACTATTACGCAGGCTTATGATAGAAGCTCCTGGCACTTATCACCATGCTTTAATAGTAGCTAATCTTGCAGAAACAGCAGCATATGATATTGGTGCAAATGCACATGCCGCACGTGTGGGGGGATATTATCATGATGTTGGAAAGTTAAAATTTCCACACTATTTTGCGGAAAATCTTGATGGCGACAACCCACATGACCATTTAGATCCAATTAACAGTGTTCAACTAATCATAAGCCATGTATCATATGGGCTTACTTTAGCAAGTGAACATCGTTTACCACAGTTTGTGCGGGATATGATAAAGGAACATCATGGTAATACAATATTGCAATATTTTTATGTAAAAGCCATGGAAAGTGACCCACAAGCAGATATAAAGGATTATAGATATCCATTTACAATTCCACAAACAAAAGAATCGGCATGTGTTATGTTGGCAGATTCTGTGGAGGCTGCTGTGCGCTCTATGATTCCTAAATTGGATTCAATTGAAGAAGTGCAGGGGTTTATTAGCAATATTGTAAAAGGTAAGTTAAATGATGGGCAATTGGCGGACAGTCAGTTGAGTATTCGCGATGTTATTACCATTGAGAAATCTTTTTTCCGTGTTCTAAAAGGAATGTATCACGAACGCATTGTGTACAAGCCAATCCCAACAGAAACAGAGAAGAAAGTAGAATCATAATTAGGACAGTGGGGTTTAACCCTAACCCCTGAGAAACCTTTGAAAGAGTTTGGCAAGGATGTACTATGCACATCCTGAAAAATTTAATGGGAATCAATCAAATTTCTTTGTTGGTATAAGTTATCGCATGAGTTATAAGGGGATGGGATGCAATGAAAATATTTTGGAATGAGCGAGGGATAACCGCCTTGCCTTTGTCGTATCGTGTGAGAATTAAACAAGCATTACAAATGGTGGCAAAGAACTATAACCAGTATAAAAATACTATGCTTGAGTTGACTTTTGTAAGTTCTGATGAAATGTGTAAATTTAATTTTCATCATCGCCAAAAGAATGAACCAACTGATGTTTTATCTTTTCCGATGATTCCCATGAATTCACACATTAGTAAAGCGAATATGTCGCTTTCCGAAGAAAGTGTAGTTAGGGTTTCCCCAACGAAACGGCGGGATTTGGGGCAGCGCCCCATTCTAGGAGATATTATTATTTGTGTGGATGTAGCAGAAGAGCAAGCAAAAGAATATAATCACAGTTTAGAAAGAGAATTAGCATTTTTGGCTGTGCATGGAATACTGCATATTTTAGGATATGACCATGACAATCCAGAATCAGAAGAAAAAATGTTACAAGCACAAAAAGAAGTATTAGAAAAAGTGGGGCTTCCACGATGAAAAGCCGCAATTGGTTTGAATCCTTTGGTTACGCTCTTAATGGTATACGGCAGACTGCTATACGTGAAAGAAATTTTAGAATCCAAATTTTTCTGGGTATGGTAGCAGTAATTGCATGTATAATCTTTAGGGTAGATGCCTTGCATTTTGTTATGGTGGCTTTTGCTATATTTTTTGTGCTGTGTATGGAACTAATGAATACAGCTATAGAAGCGCTTACAGATTTAGCTTGTGATGGTAAACAACATCCACTGGCTAAATTGGCAAAGGATGCGGCGGCTGGTGCAGTTTTGCTTGCCTCGGTATTTGCCCTTGTGGTTGGTGCTATAGTAGCTATGAGTATAATAGGGAGATATGTATGAAAAAATTCTTGTTTTTTGCCTTTTTTATTATTTTTAGTATTTCGGCGTGTGGCTCAAGAACAGACGCAGTAAATGATGTTATACTTGAGTTGCAAGGGGAAGAAAATAATATTGTTAGAATGGATGATATAGGAGACCTTTTTAATGTTGCCCCACCAGGTTCACGTGACTGGGAAGATGATGGTTCAATCCTTGGGTATCAAGGTCCTGTAAGCATTTTAACAGGGCTTCCTTTAAATGAAGAATATATAAATCGTCGTCCCCTTGCGGTGATTGTAAATAATATACATGTGGCATTGCCACAGAGTGGAATTACATCCGCTGATATAATCTATGAAGTGTTGTCGGAAGGTGATATCACAAGATTAATCGCCATTTATCAGTCATATATTCCAGAAAAAATTGGACCCGTGCGCTCTGCAAGGGATTATTTTGTTGATTTTGCGTTTAACCATGATGCTATTTTTATTCATCATGGTGCAAGTGAATCTGGATATTCACGCATTCGAGGCTCACAAATTACCGTGCTGGATGGTATGGCATTGGAAGGCTCTGTATTTTGGCGTGATAGAACATACCCCGCATGGGCAGGTATTTCTGGGCAACGCCCATTGGAACACAGTTCATACACAGGTTGGACACGTATTTACACACATCTTTATTCTCGTAATCTTAGACGCGAAATTAATGACGACCCTAATTTGGGCTTTATCTTTGGTATACAACCAAATGAACCCACTGGTATTGCAGAACGTGTGACAATTCCTTTTTCCCCTGGTTATCCGCGTATCTTTATTTTTGATTCCACAAGTGGACTTTATTATGTAGAGCATCGTGCAGGGCAATTGTTAGATGCAGTAACACAAGAACAAGTTACCATTACTAATATATTGATTCAATTGACGGTGATACAAAATATAGCTGGTGATGCCGCTGGACGGCGTACTGTTCGCACTACAGGTGAGGGTACTGGATATCTGATTACAGGGGGGACATATCGCCCCGTAACTTGGGCTAGTGATGGTGCTAATAGCCCTACACGCTGGTATTTTGAGGATGGCACACCACTAGTACTGACACCAGGTAGAACGTGGATTTGTATATTACAATCAAATGCAACGCCTACTTTTGAATAGAGTGCAAATATAATTAGGGGGCTACACCATGCTTGTAAAAGACATTTTCAAAAATTCTAATTACGGGGATTCATTGTTTTCTGCGGGTGAAATAATCGCCGTTGGAAAAAATATTACAATACAAACCGTAAAATCTAGGGAAGTAGCATATATAAACTGTCTTATACGAAAAAAAGAAATAAAACTAACACCTGAAGAGTTCGTTCGCCAACTTTATCTTTACCGCCTTATTAATGGTTATGGATACCCCATTGACCGCATACAAGTCGAATATGGAGTTAATTTTGGGCGGGAAATAAAACGCGCCGATATTGCGATTATGGACAGAACAGACCCTAAGGCGGCTTATATAATTGTTGAGGTGAAAAAACCAAAACTAAAAGATGGTAAAGAGCAACTTAAATCTTACACCAATGCAACAGGTGCGCCAATTGCTGTTTGGACAAATGGCGAGCAAATTTCTTGTTATAACCGTCAATATCCAAACTATTTTGAGCAGTTGTCCGACATTCCAAAAGCTACTGAAAAACTTTCAGATATTCTCAACGAACGCATCACATACGAAGAGCTAAAACAACGTGACAAAATAGCAAAAGAAAGACGCTCCTTGCGTGACCTTATTGTTGAGATTGAAGACGAAGTACTTGCCAATGCAGGGGTGGACAGTTTTGAAGAAGTATTTAAACTCATTTTTTCAAAATTGTATGATGAACTTGTGGGGGCTAATGACCCAGATTATTATTTACAATTCCGTAATAGTGGCGATACTGTTAGCGAATTAAAAGCCAAAATTGACGAAATTTTCAAATTAGCAAAAAGGAAATGGACAGGCATATTTGATGACGGTGACGAAATTTTACTGTCATCGTCACATCTTTCAATTTGCGTGTCCACTTTGCAAGATGTAAAGTTATTTAACAATAATCTTGATGTTGTTGATGACGCTTTTGAATATTTGATGAGTAAATCCCAAAAAGGCGAAAAGGGGCAATACTTTACCCCACGTTATGTTATTGACATGTGTGTAAAGATGATGAACCCACGAGAAGGGGAAAACATCATTGACACAGCGGCGGGTAGTTCAGGTTTTCCTATTCATGCAATCTTTCATGTTTGGAAAAATATACGAAAAGAGCTAGGATACCCCGTTGGTGAGGGATTTACCACGGATAGACGAATTGAAAGAGAAATAGCTTTTGTCCGTGACCATGTTTTTTCTATTGACTTTGATGAAAAGACAGTCCGTGTGGCAAGAACACTTAATTTGATTGCAGGGGATGGTCAAAGTAATGTTATTCATCTCAATAGCCTTGATTATGCTAGATGGGATGAAATACGAGAAAGTAGAACATGGCGACGTGCCTATAGTACAGTATTTGAAAAGTTACTTGAAATTAGACCAAAAAATATTAGGGATAGGTATTACGAAAACGATTATAGTCAATTTTCTTTTGATTTACTTATGGCTAATCCCCCATTTGCTGGAGACATCAAAGAAAGTAATATTCTTGCACGTTATGACTTAGGCAAAAATGAAAAAGGTAAATACCATAACAAAGTGGGGCGTGATATTTTATTTATTGAGCGTAATCTTAAATTCTTAAAACCTGGTGGTAGGATGGCTATTGTTTTACCACAAGGGCGTTTTAACAATTCAAGTGATAAGCGAATTAGAGAGTATATTGCCGACCGTTGCCGCATTCTTGCTATTGTAGGTTTGCATGGAAATGTATTTAAACCACACACAGGCACAAAAACAAGTGTGCTTTTTGTGCAAAAATGGGATGATGAACTTTGCCCAAAACGTGATGAATACCCTGTTTTTGTGGCAACTATGCAAAAACCAAGTAAAGACAACTCTGGTGATAAAATTTATGTTTGGGACAAAGAAAATAATGAGCCAAAATTAGATAAACATAATCATTTAATAGTTGACCATGACCTTTTTAACCATGATGGAATGACACAAGATAGCATTGCAGAGGCATTTATTGAATTCGCTAGAAAGGAAAACCTAAGTTTTTTTCTCCCAGGCCCACTGTTTGATGCCGATAACTATAAGGCATTGATGAGTGGGCTAGAGGCGATTGAGATTAATTACAGCGAAATATTATCAGGAAGTAAATATTTTCGCTTAGAAGCAGAGTTTTTCACATCAAAAACAAGAGTGAAAGGTTATAAGGGCGAAGATATTACATTTACTAGTGATTATGGTACATCTGACGCACTCAATGAAGATGGTCATGGGTATCCAGTGCTTCGTCTCAATGAGCTTTTAAAAATGTTTATAGAACCCCCCACAAAATATTGTGACACATTGACTGGCGTTGAGTATGAAAAATTACGCCTGCGAAAAAATGATGTAATAATTTGTCGTACAAATGGCAATCCAAATCTTGTTGGTAAGTGTGCTATTGTTATGGAAGATATGCCTTATGTTTTTGCCTCATATTGTTTTAGAATAAGAACAAATGATCGTATACTACCTTCGGTTCTAGTTGCATATTTGAGTGGCAAGTATGGACGTATGGAAATAGATAAACACTCTATGAAAGGAAATCAAACTAATTTCAGTCCAGCAAAATTCAAAGATATAGAAGTGCCAATGCTTAATTCCGATTTTCAAGCTAAAATCGACAGCTTATTTGTTATTGCTTATGATTTACGTCTTGAAGCGGACAAGTCTTATAAGACAGCAGAATCATATCTTTTAAAAGAGCTAGGCTTAGAAGGGTTCACGCCAACAACATACGCTGTTTGTTTTTCCATAAAAATGCTTTCAGAAACTTTTGGCGCAACAGGGCGACTTGATGCCGAGTATTACCAACCTAAATATGAAGAAATTGAAGGTAAAATAACAGCAAACAATACTACTCAGGTTAAGATAAATGATGGTGTATTTATCCCAAATAATAATGACTACAAATATATTGAACTTGCTAACATTGGTACATGTGGAAATATCACAGGACACACCACCGCACTATTTAAAGACCTACCATCAAGGGCAAGACGAATTGTAAAAAAGGGTCAAATTATTGTATCTTCCATAGAAGGCTCGTTACAAAGCTGTGCCTTGATTGCAGATGAATATGACGGAGCTATATGCTCAACAGGATTCTATATAGTAGAATGTACTCAATTAAACTCTGAAACGCTACTGATGTTGTTTAAATCTTGGCCAGTGCAAGCAATGATGAAAAGAAGATGTTCTGGCACAATTTTAACTGCCATATCTAAGTCAGAATTGGAGGACATGCCCCTCCCTATGGTGGATAATGACGTTCAAAAAAGAATTGCAGATTATGTACAACAATCTTTCGACCTTCGCCAACAATCAGGACAGTTGTTAGATATAGCAAAACAAGCCGTTGAAATTGCCATTGAACAGGGTGAAGAACAAGCATTGGACTTTATTAAATCTAATGAGTAATGGGATGGTGGGGGTTTTATGAATAACTTTATAAAAAAGCACTATAAAAAGGTATTAATTTATTTTGTTATGCTTACAATGCTTTCTAGTGGAAATATTCAATTACAATTGCTGGCGAACAATAACCACATTGTAGAAACGGAAAATATAACGCGGTTGGTATCTAATCCTCATGGAATAAGCGTAGATTTTCCAGCAGACACTACTTTCGACTTTAGAGCAAGCCCCCGATTTATAAGGGCGTATGGGGATGGTTTTATTGCTGTTATCTCTCGTGAATGGTCTGTAATGCTTTGTCCAATGGAATATATAGACAATCATTTCTACCGATTTTTGTTGGACGAAAGATTCCATCCAGCTAATGGCACAAGAATCACAGAACACTTTCGAGATAATAGAATTTGTCGCATTCGCTTAGTTATTTATGATTGGCCAGAGGATTTATATGATGGTTATACCTATTTAACGTTTTTTACAGGAACTCGCTTTTTTTATAGAATAATGATAAAATATCATCAAAATGACTATAGAATTCCATATACCATCCAGCAAATTGAAAATAGTTTTCGTCATTTTACCCCTGTGGGTAGACCAGTGTATGACTTGGATTTTTATCCTATACTTCCAGACTATTGGACACCTGAAACACAAGAATTGTTTAATCAATTCCTAGACCCTGATACATTTTTATGGGGTATATTTGTAAGACGAGTTGTAACAGAGGGGATTTTTTACGAGATTCCACAACTAGAAGAAGCTATTGGTAAACCCTTTGATATAGTTTTGGGCTATGCACATCTACCAGAGTCTTTTCCAATAGAATTTATGGAATATGCGCGACAGGGCGGACGCGTAATACAACTTACTTACCAACTAACAAACACTAATAATTTGCACCTATATGGAAAATCCCCACTGCTTGAATTTATCCGCAATGGGGATTGCCCACAAATTCGTGCATTTGCCAGAGATGCGGCAGAATGGGGTCATCCATTTTTATTCCGCCTAAATAATGAAATGAATTCTGATTGGGTGAGTTATGGCGCACCTGCAAATCTTCTTGACCCAGATTTATTTATACTTACTTGGCGCATGATATACAACATTTTCCGTGAAGAAGGAGTAAACAACGCCATATGGATTTGGAATCCACAGGACAAGGATGCCCCTCCTAATGGATGGAATAGTTATATAGCTTATTACCCAGGTAATCAGTATGTACACATGTTTGGAATTACAGGTTACAACACAGGTACCCACTATGCAGATATTTTTGGGGAAACTTGGCGGGAGTTTCAAGAAATTTATGATTTTATTGTAAATACTTATGATGGTATGTTTGATGCATTCCCTTGGATTATTACAGAATTTGGTTCAAGCTCTATTGGGGGCTGCAAAGTGACATGGATAGATAATATGTTTAAGGCACTCCCAAATTTCCCACAGATACGGGCGGCTGTTTGGTTTAGTTATGCAGATTGGGATTTTAGATATCCATACGGTGAGGTTGTGGCACGCCCTTATTGGCTGGATGAAACACCAGAAACACTAGAAGCATTTCGCCGTGGTAGAATGGGATAAAGTATCTCCTTCCGCTATGTTACAGTTGGTGTGGAGCGTTTAATTGAATTCACTGTATAGCACCTCCGCTTCGCATTTACATGAAGCATATTCCAAGACATGAGAAAAAGTGATATACTCTCTCATAATCAGTGAAGGAAAGGATTTAATTATGATTGACATTGACTATGAAAAACTTTCAAAATTAGCAATAGAAGCTAAAGATATGGCTTACTCGCCCTATTCAAGTTTTTGTGTTGGGGCAGCATTACTTGCAAAGAGTGGGGAAATTTACACAGGATGTAATATTGAATCAGCATCGTACACGCCCACCATTTGTGCAGAACGCGTGGCATTATGTAAAGCAGTATCAGAGGGTGAAAGGGAATTTGTGGCGATTGCTGTAGCTGGTTCGTTAAAAAATGCCGAACCAAATTATTGTTATCCGTGCGGTGTATGTAGGCAGAGTTTAAGAGAATTTGCAATAGACAATCTTATTGTAATAATATCCAAAACTGCAACAGATTATCGTATTCACAGCCTTGGCGAATTATTTCCACACAGTTTTGGTCCTGATGACTTGCAAGCCACTTGACAGTGCTATTCCCTTCCAATACAATCGCTGTAGGTTATAATGTTAAAATTTCAAGACGATTTCTTTGGAGGAACATATGTTTCAATTCAATACAATACGTACAAAAGTTGTCATTAGCATAATGATTATCATATTAGTGTCACTAGCTTGCTTATTAGGAATAATTACTGTTTTTTCAGGAATTATTTCTTATATAGTAGGTGTATTGGTGTTTCTGCTTTTGTCAGTGACGGGTGTAATTGCTGTAGTCACCAATCTGATAATTATACCACTTGCTCAATTGGAGGAAACTGCGAAGACCCTCTCAAACGGTAGTTTTTTTGAACATATTGAGCATAAGCATCAAGGTGAATATGGGCAAATTCACAGTCATTTGGCAAAATGCTCTAGTTCTATGAGTTCAATCCTTAGAGAGTTTAACGAAATGATAGCAGCTCACTCTGCTGGAGATATGGATTATCATATTGATGAAAAGCCCTACACAGGGGCATATTCTGATTTGGTGCAGAAAATGAATACTTTGGCAGATATCTATGTTACAGATATGTCCGACGTTTTAAAAACCCTTGATAATTTAGGTTGTGGAAATTTTGATACTAACATTACAAACTTTCCAGGTAAGCAAGCAATTTTTAATGAAAGTATCGAAACTTTGCGTACAAATTTGAAAACAATGGCAAATGAAATAGATTTGATGGTAAAAGCCACATTAGAGGGTGAGCTTTCTGTACGTTCAAATGTAAAGGGCATGAACGGACAATGGAAGGAAATATTAACTGACTTTAATATTATCATGGATGCAATTAATTCCCCGCTAGAAGAGGCTATTGGAGTATTTAATGCAATAAGCAAAGGTAATCTTAAAATGAAAATGGTAGGAGATTATCGCGGTGGGTTTAAAGCATTAAAGGAAGTTATAAATTCCACAGTTGACGAACTTTCAGGCTATGTGCAGGAAACTTCTGATGTATTATCTCGTGTAGCAAGATACGATCTAACTCAACAGATTAACCGCCCTTTTGCGGGGGATTTTGTGCTTATACGTGAATCAGTTAATAATATTGTAGATATTTTTCATCAAGTTACATCTGAAATGGCAAAAGTAGCAGAAACGATAAATACTCAATCGGAACAGGTTGCTCACGTTAATGACTCTCTTGCTAATGGTGCTTCTGCACAATCCATGTATGTAGATGAAGTCAGTATTGAAATGAATAAATTACTAGAGCGTGTATTAAGTATAGCCGAAACCACAGAAACCGTTCGTAATTTTGCGAATAATTCTGTACAAAGTGCAACATTAGGAAGTGAACTGTTAGAGCAACTAAGCCTTGCTATTGAAGAAATAAAAGCTGCCTCAAAAAATATTGTACGTACAATGAATGCTATTGATGAAATTGCCTCCCAAACAAATATGTTGGCTATTAATGCTTCTGTAGAAGCAGCAAGAGCTGGTATACATGGAAAAGGATTTTCTGTTGTGGCAGAAGAAGTTCGTAGTTTGGCAAACCTTAGTGCAGAAGTATCAAAAGAATCTGCAACATATATTTCCACTGCTGTAGAAAAAATTGAAATTGGTATCCAAGGCGTTCATGAGACATCACAATTATTCGCGCGGATACATAAAAATGCATCTAATGTATTCCGACTTGTAACAGGCATTCACGAAGATGCTAAAACTCAAACGGAATCTTTTGCAAATGTATCCAATGATGTAAATAAAATTTCTGATATTACGTTAAACAATGCGGCTATTGCAGAGGAAAACGCTGCCGCTACAGCAGAATTAACTACTCAAACGGCAACTTTACAAGAATTAATGGCAACCTTTAGCTTAGGAATATAGTAGTAGGTGCGATATGACAGACCCTTTATTTGATATACGACAATACAGTCCCACACTAACCATATCCCAAGTAATTAAATTTTGCCAAAAAAAGAATATGAATATTACTAGGGCTATGATTCAGAATTATATTCGTGTAGGGCTGTTACCACCGCCCAAAAATAAAAGATTGTATACCCACAACCATTTGACTATTCTTGTTTTGGTTGATAAACTAAAAACTGTTTTTGATATTCCAACCATACAAACAGTTTTGCATCCTTATATGGATGATGACGGAATTTCCATAGAGGTCTATGTACGATTAATGAATGATTTAAAGATTCTTATATCTGAGTGGGAATCACGCTTTGATTCAATGGCAAAAACACAAATAGATGGAGGCATCTTACTTTCAATGGTTTTTGCAACTGAATTGAAGTCGTCTGTAGTATAAAAAATAAGAGCCTATTGTTTTGATAGGCTCTTATTTTTTTAGCTTTGATTGCGTTTCTGTTCTCTTTTAAGTGCAAAAGCCAAAACTTCATTACATAGAAACACAAGTAAAATAAATGATAGCGCTAAAGGGAAAAGTGCTTCGTAGGTAACAAAATGCATTAATTGGCTGGTAAGTAGAAACAATGCTGCAATACCCGCACCAAAAGCCGCAAGTTCTAAACCTACAATTTTAGATAAAATGTTGGGGGTAAACCTGTTTGACGAATCACTTACCAATGTTGGCAGTAGTGGACTTAATCCAAAACCAAGTAATGCCATGCCAATAACATTACTTGCAAAATATACTACTCCAAGACCTACAATGGATATTAGTATACCAATTCGTTCTATAGGGACTTCTTTTAGAAACTTTGTTGCCCAACCAAAAAGCATTCGCCCAACAGTCATAGCAACATAGTAGACTGTGGAAAATATAACAATCTCCTCGTGGGTATGAGTGCCACGAGCCATAAGTGCCGCCCCTGTAAAGAATACAAGAGTATAATCTGTTCCACCCAAGAAGAAGAATGTTAGAATTTCTAGGATTTGATGCCATTTTTTCGTAAGATATCTTTTCTTTACAATCATATTCTGGGAAGTATCCTGCGATTGTTCATCACTATCATCAAGCCACATTTTTTTAGCAAAACTTACAAGAAGCATAACCCCTACAATAGCTACAATACCCGAAATCACAAAATATCCTGCACGCCAAGTTAAAATAGCCATCATTTGTCCCATGATTATTGGGCTTAAAGACGCACCTCCACCCCAAAAGCAGTGCATCCAATTATTATGCTTTGCAGTGTAATGTTTTGCCATGTATGCATTCATACTTGAAGCCATTAAACCTGTGCCAAAACCATAAATTGTTATTGTAGAAAGTACCATTGTAAAATTTTGCGATAGAGCCAATCCAACAAAACCCAAACCCATAACTACAAGACCCCAAAAATAAGCAGTCTGTAGCTTCATAAAGCGATTAAGCCATGACAAAATTATCCCTGCCAAGGTGTACGTAACCGAATATCCTACGAGTATCCAACCTGCGCTGGCTGTGGTCATACCTGCTATATCTTCGGCTATACCATGCCATGATACTGTATATGCGCCATCAGGGAATCCAACAACAAAGTAGCTTACTAAGATAATTCCTAATAACCAAATAGCTTTTTTGCTTTTTATTGTTTTCATGATAATAACAAGCTCCTGTAATCTAATAGTTAGACCGTCGGTCGGTCTAGTTATTATCATAACACCTCTTAGTTTCTTTGTCAAATAACAGGACAAGATCAACAGTGAGATAGTATCCTAGACAAGCTACAGCTTTGTATATAAAAGTCACTGGTAACAAAGTGCTTTGCCCAAGAATTGGAGTAATTTATTGTCAATAAGTGCAAATTAAAGCCTATTTGTCTCTTTTTCACACCATCTTTATAGTGGAAAAAATCCAAACAGGCTCTTGTTTTAAGAAAGCATAAAACTTAAAAAGTCAAAGCTACCTTCACCTTCAAATGTAAAGTATAATGGATGTGTGCCAATTTCTATTGCTAATGGTGCAGAAAATTCTATCCAAGTATCAGATGGATGAATTTCAATAGTTGCCCATGGATTATTAATTTCTCCAGTATCACTAAATTCATTGAAAATAATTATTTTTCCAGTTGCAGCACCACGTACTTTCACAACAATCTTAGTGCAATGTTTAAAGTCAAAATACTTAAAGCCAGCCAACGCACCTTCTTTAAAGTTAGCAATATATTGGTTACCATCCGATTCTCTGTCTTCGCCCTCTTGGGTAAAATACGGATGGTTTCCTGCTCCCATTCTTGAATGGAAAGCATAAAAAACGCAACCTTCCGAAGAAACGAGATTACAGGCAATACGCGCTTCATATTCCCCACTGTCTCTAAGGGGTGTTGGATTAAGCCCACAACTTGTAACCTCTACTTGTTTAATAGAACCATCAGTTTGAAAATGTACTTTTTCCGCGCAAGCCTGACGGGAATATTGGTGTAAATTTGTTTGACGATGGTAAAATATATACCACTGTCCTTTGACTTCTACCAAACCACCATGAGTGTTGCCCATGTAGTTAAGCGCGTCTGTTTCCTCACGCCCATTTAGAAAAACGTCGCCTATACTTACAATTGTTCCGCCAAATACATAACCTTCATCAGGGCGGTCACTTACTGCATAACATAACTCATGACTATTAATCGACGAGTAAACAAGATAGTATTTGTCGTTTATTTTTCGTGGAGAACTGGCTTCAAAATACTCATGTCCTTCAAAACCTGTCCCTGCTGAATTATCAGGTGTGGGCAATAAAGTTTTATAATCGCCTTTAACCGTTACCATATCTGGTTCAAGCTCCATTACAAAACTGCCAAACGCGCTCCATGGTCTGCCCCCTGTTGCCCCTGCATGTACAAAAGTGTCTGCCCTTGGAGCAAACCCTGAATACAAGTAAATACGTTTGTCATCGTCAATGAAAATCCCAGGGTCAAATTGATAGAGTTCGCCCTCTTTGCCTATTACGTTGCCATTAGGATACTTTACAAAGTCAAGGAATTCATACTGCCCTGCTGGAGCATCACATACTGCCACAGCCATTATTCCAACTCTATCAAGAGCATAGTACAAATAATAACGCCCATCCAACCCCTGTACAACATCTGGAGCATATAGACAGTGTTTTCCGTCAGCATTCATTGGGTCTTGAGTTTTTTTGTATATTACACCTTCATAAGACCAATCGCTTAAATCATCCACTGGTGCAGACCAGCAAACATAATCATTATAACAATAGGCTCTGCCATTAAAGCAATCATGAGAGCCATAGATATATACCCTGTCACCAAACACATAAGGTTCTGCATCAGGAATATATTCATAACTTGGGAGAAATGGATTAAATGCTTGATTCTTCATCTTAATAACCCTTTCCTATTTAAATGGGGACGTTGCCCCCGAGTCCCCCCGTTTCGCTCATTCTCACTTCACGCTCAAAGAACCTCACCCGCCCTTTATCCGCCACTGGCGGCGGTTGGGTTCCTTCGGAAAGCGACATAGTCGCTTTTAATAAGCGCGTCCCCATATGACCATAGTATTAGAGGACTTTCCGCAAACAACACAAACATCTCCAACTTTTTCTTGTTCAAAAGGAATACAACGACTAGTGGCAGTTGCATTTTCCTTAATGTTTACCTCACAATCATCACTACCACACCACATGGCTTTTACAAAACCAGGGTTTTCATCTAATATTTTCTTCATTTCATCAATGGTTTTGGCTGTGTAGGTCTTTTCATTGCGGCGAGCTTTTGCTTTTTCAAAAAGATTTGTTTGTATTGATTCTAAAATTTTTGCTACAGCAGTTTCAAGGGCGTTGCCCTCCAGTGATACAGTTACTTTTTCGCCTGTATCACGACGGGCTAACACACATTGCCCTGCTTCTATATCCTTTGGTCCTATTTCAAGACGGATTGGAATGCCTTTCATTTCATGCTCTGCAAATTTCCAACCAGGGGATTTATCTGTTAAATCAACTCTGCAGCGCGCTATTTGTGCCAAACGCCCATTAATTTCTTGGGCTTTTTCTGTAACTCCCTCTTTGTGTGAAGCAACAGGAACAATAATCAACTGTGTAGGTGCGACATTTGGGGGAAGAACCAAACCATTATTATCACTGTGTACCATTATTAACGCGCCGATTATACGAGTGCTAACGCCCCACGATGATTGATGGACATACTGCTGTTTATTATCTTTGTCCAAATATTTAATTTCAAAGGCTTTAGCAAACTTATCACCAAAATCATGAGTTGTACCAGATTGTAGAGCCTTTCCATCATGCATCATGCTTTCGATGGTGTATGTTGCCAACGCGCCTGCGAATTTCTCACGTTCGGTTTTTTGTCCTTTTATTACTGGAATAGCTAAAACTTTCTCGGTCAATTCGCTATAAAGGTCTAAAATTAGTAATGCTTCTGCTAGAGACTCTTCCGCTGTTGCGTGGGCTGTATGCCCTTCCTGCCACAAAAACTCACGGGTTCGCAAAAAGGGGCGCGTGGTTTTCTCCCATCGCATTACGGAACACCATTGATTATATAATTTGGGTAAATTGCGCCATGATTGAATTATTTTTGCATAATGAGAACAAAACAATACTTCTGATGTAGGGCGTATACAAAAACGCTCTTGCAGTTTTTCTGTCCCGCCATGTGTTACCCATGCGACTTCTGGTGCAAATCCTTCAATATGGTCTTTTTCCATTTGTAACAAATGCTCTGGAATCAACATAGGCATATACATGTTTTCATGTCCAGTGTCTTTAAAGCGTTTATCTAGGTTTTGTTGAATAAGTTCCCATATCGCGTAGCCATAGGGTTGGAATATAATGCATCCACCAGTTTCTGAATATTCTGCAAGTTCGGCTTTTCGTACAACATCTGTATACCACTGTGCAAAGTCTTCATTCATATCTGTGATATGTTCCACCCGTTTTTCATTTTTTTTATCTGCCATTTACAAATTCCTTTTCAATGATTTACCTTCTTCTTTTAACACTACTTCTTTCTGTCCATGCGCGGTAATGGTCTGCTAGAGCGCGGTCACTGCCCATAACATGTGCTGTCAACCAGCCTACAACTGTTTTGTTGACTTCAAGGTTAAAATGCAGAAGATTTGATTCTTCTTTATCACCTAATGCAAATCCATCATTTTCAAATTTTTGCACCATTTTTCCAACTTCCGCAAGAAAGTCTGCGTGTTGTTTCTCATGCGTCGCGGTATGAGGAAAATCAGATTCAACCATTAATTTCTCTTCCATTCCAAAATGTCGCACAACATAGTTTGCCAAAAAATCAATAGATTCTTTTATGGTTTCCTTTTTGCTTTTGGATGCTGTTTGAAGCAATCCTTCTACAAGTTCAAATAATTCCTTGTGGTCTTTGTCAACATTAGCATTACCTGTTTCAAAAGAGCTATTCCAAAGCGCCATGTTACATCTTCCTTTCGATTATTAATGAGGCTCTCCCCCAAAGTTCTTATGTTTGAAAGTATTGTAACAGAGAATTGGCTTCATTGCCAATTAAAAGAATCATAGAAATTGTATTAAGCCATAAAATTAGTATAAATACACCAGCAAAGCTCCCATATATAGCTGGATATTGTGTAAAATTAACAATAACGAACCCAAATAGGCTGGTAACTATAATCCACACCAGCACGGTTAATGTAGCCCCAGGCAAAATATATTTAAGGGTGAGAGTCTTGGCGCAAGCTAATTTATATATTAACGAAGTGGCTAATACCAGAATTGTAAATGATATTGTTCCACTCACCAACCTAAATAGCATTTCTGAACCATTTGGGAAAAAATAACCCCATATATATTGCCCAAATACTATGACCCCAAGCATTATAACTAATGCCAGAGAAAATAAAATCATCAGCACAAAACTAAGCCCAACTTGAACAATAAAACTTCTACGGTCTTGAATACCAAATGCGCGGTTAGTATAACGGATAATGGCATGAAAGCCATTTGTTGAATTGTAAACACTAAAAAATATTGCTGTAGTCATTATTCCGTGACTTCTAGCTATGCTTAGTTCTGATACAAAAGATGATACTAGATTAGCAACTTCGTGGGGTAACACATAATATAACCCCTCCAAAATTGCTGATTCATTAAGATTTAAAAATCCCATCAATGACATAAGAAATAATAGGAACGGAAAAAAGGCTAACAGAACCCTATACGTTAGTCCCGCCGCTCTTTCCAGCACTTCATCACGATGACATTTTATCACTAAGTTGAATAAAAATATAAAGGCTTTCATATTCATCACCTCATACTTACTTTGTGCTTTTTAAGATAAAAAAACACCTCCATAAACAATTAATTTATAGCGTGATTTTAATATCATTTTGTAAGTAGAGTATAAGTGTCAAATATATTCGATATTACTACACAATAGACTTGACTGAGGCGATTTGCACCTCGCAAGTCCATTATGCGTCCCGCTTGTCTAGTGGGTGCAATTTTACGAACAAGCTGTTAGTATCAAATGGAATTGCTATATGCAAAAAATAAAGACTCTCATGGGTTGGCAGGGTATAAATCGCTGGAGTTTTGTTGAATAGCCCTATTTTACCATTGAAATATTGTATTAAAGACAAAATAACAATTTCTATTGTTCTTACGAAATTGATACAATTTAATTATTATCCAGCTGCCTATAGGGGGTATCGTTAAAAGGTTAGGAAAAATTAAAAGGTTAAATTCATATAAA